>Ga0208974_1000020_pt1 | contig 73109 bp, 101 predicted proteins | sample GreLakmeER15MSRF_FD_187699 | JGI IMG/M metagenome (GOLD analysis project Ga0208974, IMG submission 187699) | Freshwater lentic microbial communities from great Laurentian Lakes, MI, USA - Great Lakes metaG ER15MSRF (SPAdes) | ecosystem: Environmental > Aquatic > Freshwater > Lake | place: Great... | reverse complement strand
TTCTTAGCCACACGACCAACGCCTAGTGATTGTTGTAGTTCAATGTACGCATCAAGATTCTGTGCAATAAACGGAATACCTGAAGCCGCGTACTCTAAACCTTTGATGTCTGACTTGGCGCGGTTAAAAGGTGTGCTATTTAACGGAACGATACCTACATCCATTGTGATTAGCTTTGGGTACTCATCTGATGGGCATAAGGAAGCAGTTGTAACGTCACTATCTGATACGCCAATCTTGCCAGCAAACGTAGGCCCGCCAGGCATAGCACCACCGTGGTACAGGCTTATGCGGTTGTCTTTGACCATTGGGCCAAGGATTCCCTTCATAGTTTCTAAGTCCCCACTCCTATGGATTGTGCTACCAACCCAACCAACTACTGGAACATCCGAGTCGGTATGTTCTTTTGTTTGGAACCTAGCAATGTCAACGGTGTTCTTTGATACTTCAATGGGGCACTTGGTTAGGGCGCTAAGCCTCTCAGCCAGGTATGGGGTACTAGTAATGATTAGATCAGACTTGGCTAATGAAGCTTTGTAGAACTCAATGTTTTCGGTTAGGTTCTTCTTAGGGTGGTTAACGTGAAAAGCATAGTTCTGAGGTGATAAGCCCCAGTACCAGTCGTCTACATCGTTGATAATCTTTTGGCCGTACTTTTGTGCCTCAACAATGTTTTCGGCAATGCCTTTGTGCATCAACCGTTGCATGATGATTACGTCAGGGTCGTAGTGATTGCCCCACTGATCTGCAATTGAGAAGTGATCGCGGTTCCACACCAAGATCCCAATAGCGGCGGCCATAGGGAGGCTTGGGACATATTGACCAATACGAGCCCAACCTGAGCCACCCCAGTGTTCTTGACCATCGTTTGCTTTATCGGGACTTAACCAGTCACCCGATGCTATGCCTAGAAGCATCTTTCTCCCCTTTAAACTCCATCACGCTTTTCTTGTTTCCTACCCCACAACGGTGAGTAGGGGCTTCCAGTAAAGGAACATACACCCTAATCTCACTGTTGCATTTGGGGCATTGGTAGAACCCTGCAGGCAGGTATTCTTTACTCACTGCATTCCGTTCGTGGACTTTCGTCGTGTCCATGTAGTAGCGAATACCCGAATGTCTTCAAGGTCCCACAAAGGAGTTGCGGCGAGTGTGCGAATTGGCTTGGGGAAATCTTTGCGCTTACGAAGAGCAAAGATCTGTTGCTTTGGGCAACCTAGTAGTTCCGCAATTTCCGCTGTGCCACCGATATTGTTTACGTCCATAATTTCTCCTTATGTTGTACACGTTCTATTTGTTACATATTACACACTAGCACCAGGTGTAGCAATTACTTGCACTTGCGAGTCCACGGAATAAATCCGCAACCTTTGTGATCATCAAACCATTTGTACATTTCCCAAGCCCATGTGAAGTTCACAAGGGGGTCTTGAACCATGTCCCAACTTCCAAAGAAGTCTTCAACTTCGTTAGACCAAACTCCGTTGATCTGAAGAGGCCCATAATCTGAACCGTTCCATTGGGGATGACCAGGAATTACATTTTGACAACGGGATTCTGACCATGCCTCTTCAAGAACATCTACTAATAGTTCTTGGGGCCAACCCGCCGCTACGGCAATTGGTGCTAATTCTTCACACTTTGACCCAAGGGGTACAAGTGTTGTTGTGGTAGTGGTGGTTGGGGCAACAGTTGTGGTTGTGGTTGTAGTTGTTGGGGGTGGGGTAGTTGTTGTAGTTGAAGTTTCTGCTGTGGTTTGAACTTCTTGTGTGCTTACTGGTCCGTTACAGTTTGTGAGTAGTAGAGCGCCCACAATGGCTGCACTCGTTAGGGTAAGTTTACGCAATAGTCTTCTCCTTGATAGGGGATATGGAAAGGCCCTACTTTTGGGGTAGGGCCATACACATATATTACCATCATGTTACGAGGACTTCCTACATTATCTACCAATTAGGTCAAAGAGCAGGGCTTTTATATCGATGGGGGTATTCTTTTGTGGGAGTTTTGACAGTTGAAGTGGTTGTGGGAGTACATGATTCATACACTCACTACAACGACATCCTTTACGGAATTGCTCAATGGAACCATGAAGAGGACGCACAGTACCGCGTCGTTCTTGTGGAGTTAAACCACCCCACATACCCCATGTCTCATCTGCACCAAAATTCATGCATTCCTCCCAGACAGCACAATTAGCACACACTAGTTTACCTACTGTGTAATAGTCACTAGGTGTTGGTGAATCCATGGGTGGATACCAAATGTCAGGGTGTTTACCCCTGCATGATGCGTCTTGTAGCCAGTCCATTGAAATGATTACTTTGACTCCCGTGGTGACAATTTGTCTACGAGTTTCCCAAGAGTCAGGGGTGCGGTTGTTAGAACTGTAAAGAACCCAAATGAAGCCAAAATTGGCCAGCCAGTTCCATGCTTAGAAAAAGCATCTGTTACAGATGCTACGAGTGATAGCGACAGTGCTATTGCTGTCCTTCTACGGTCTTGATATACGTGCTCGGGTAAGGCGTCCAATCTTGTTCTCCTTTTGGTTCATATGTTGTGGGGATCTTGCCTATGAGACGGGCGGCAGTATCAATTGCTGGCTCCATCAGTGGAAGCTCTTCTTCTAGGCCCACTAGCCACCCAGCCGCCCAGTAATGCTCGGAGTAGTAGCCCATAGCTAGAGGTAGTAGTTCTTCAATTGTTTTTTCAAGACAAGCAATTTGGTGTTTGTAAACGTTTATGAGTGCTTGCTTTGAGGCGTCAATGTCCATTTGTAACCTCTAACCCTGTCCGTCAATGTTTATTACATCAGATATAAAACGGTCAGTCATAGATTGGTCAAAGCCTCCACCAGGAAGTTGTCGAGCGACGTCCCCAGCTTTGTTACCAAACAGGCGGGATAAGACGCCGGCTCCACCACGTGCTTCAACTTCAATACGCATCATGTCACGACTATCAGAGATGTTTTTAAACTTGTCAACAAGAGAAAACAAGCGATCCATTTCGGATGACAAGGCTGGGTCAAGACCTTGGCCTTCCAGTTCTTCAGCAAAGCGTGCAAACAAAACTCGGCTTGCTTGCATCTCTAACATGGCTTGAAGTATGGCCTGTAACTGGTCTTTGGTACGTATCTCTACAGGAAGTTTAAAGCCACAATCTGAATGTTCACGGAATGCAGGACAACGTGCCGCTAGATAGCAACTATCGCACTGTCGTAAAGGATTAGATTGATACTTAATTACAGCAGTCTCTTCAGGGCTGATTTCAATGTGTTCACCCTGGTCAGAAGCACTTTGCGTACCCATGGATACAATGTGCTCTATACCTATAACCGGTAGCAATACACGATCACTCTCGTGCCGCTTCTCAACAGGTCCGCTAGCAATACCTGTACCCCTAGAAACCGGTTTCACCCCAGTATGCGTTTCAGGGGGTATAGCAACTATCTCATCACTTTCGTTGTTTACAAACTCTTCTTCGTCAGGTACTTCTTGAGGGTCATAGGCCCCAAAAGAATGGTTCTCCCATTCCATCCAAGAACGAATAGCAAGGTTGCCAACTGCCGATACGTCGTCTTCCATAACGGCTTCAAAGTCAATTCCTAGACGGATAATATCCGGCCTGTGCTTCCGTCTAGACGACTCTTTTTGTTGAGCGGGGTATCGTCGTAAACCGTGACCATCCCATACTTGAGTTTCACCATAACGAATGGCAGAGGTCCACGAGCCAACAACAACTGCGGCCCATGGGAGTGCTTCAATGATGTCTGGCTTACTTGTCAACCCAACTAATTCGGCATTCCAACGCTGCGAAAGCGAGCGAATTCGAGGGATGGTCTTACCTGTAATAGCCTTGTCTGATATAGCTGCTCGCCCATAACGTTGGCATAGCCAGGCTAAGCGTTCAAGGTCATCATTGTCTGACCAAACTGGGATGTACTTCTCCCCCATCCAGTCACCGTCATAGCCTGGGCGACCAATTACAAAAGCAAGATCTTCAATGTGCGTGCGCACAAAATCCGTGTAACGGTTCTCGTCCTCATCATTTTCTGATGTGTACAAAATAACATCAGCACCACCAAACACTGTTGGGATGTGAAACTCTTTTGTCTTTGGGATAGGCAAATGAGTTAGGTTTACCGCCATGCTTTGGACGTCATTTGCTAATAGCAGGCTCCTATGGGAACCCTTCTCAGCACCACCAAGGAAAACCCTCATTCATCTCTCCATGTTCTTTCAGCAGACTTCAATGCTTGACTGTCCATCTCATCAACGAGGTTTCCCCACTCTTTAATCTTGCGCCCACTATCCCACTCGGGGCGCACAATATAAGGGGAGGCAACAACAAGAGTTGGTATACCTAGTTTTAGGGTTTCTTGGCATGTCCTGGGATCGTTATCTACATACCAGTTGATACGACCTGCTGCTGACCCAACCCTGTGCACTGCTTCTGCCTTAAGTACAGGATCTGTTTGGTCAATAAAGTCCAACATGGATGCTTTGAACTGTTCACGTTTAAGCCAGTCCATGAATTGTGGACGGTCATATACGTCATTACACACAAGGATTATACGACCCATGTACTTTTCAAATAACGCTCCCCAAATGGCCCTACCATCTGAGTCAGGTTGGCGAGTCGCTAGAGAATCTGCCGGACGTGCTATGACGTCAAAGTTAAATACGATCACCCATACATCCCTTTAGCGATGCGATTCTTGTGTGTCACGTATTCCTGCGCAGGGCAGTAGTGGCACAAATACTGACGATTCTCCTTGGGGACACCAATGGTGCGACCAATTGTTTTAGAAGCGTCCTCGTAGTCAATACAGCCTGCGGCGGGTCGGTTATGACGGTTAAAACATTTAAGAGCATCAACCTTAAGGTCGTCACGCAAAGCACGTACTTCCCATTCGTTCTTCATTAGTTCTTTTTGAATGGGTGTTTCGTTACCAAGTTTTTCCCAAGTAGCTTCGTCAACACGAAATACAAGGGAAATATGGCTTGCTGGATCTGGGTCACGGGCTTCGCCAAGGTGACGCTTAATTAGCTCCTGCAACTCCATGTCGTAATCAGCGGAACCTTCATAGTCTCGCATTTTGTACATGGTTCCACAAGACTTACACGCAAGTAGTCTAGGCATTTTGTGCTCCTAATTATAGATATTAGTCTTCAGCGTATCCGGTTTCGTACTCGTGGTCAAGTACCTTAGGGGTAACATCTTTAATAAAGTCAGTTACGTTGTACTGTGCTTGAAGCTGGCCTGCGCGAATTGAAACCTTAGGGTCGCTATCCAATACCCCACCACGATCAGGGGTAAGGCTCTTTAGGCGCCCGTCGTTAACACCTGAGTGTAGATCTGCATTCATTGAGCGTGCTGAGTTAACTGCCATGGTAATTCCTTAGGGTGTTTTAGGGTTTAAGTCCATGTTCATTGGAGTTGGAACAGGGCCTTGCATTGGTTTAGCATTTTTTGCTTTTGAAGGCCTGCCAGTTACAGGGCTTCGTGGTTGGTTAAAGTCTTTTTGTTTTTTGTCGTGCTGTTCAAGACCATAGGGGAGAACGCGAGAGTTCCAGTCATTTGCTTCTTGAACTTTTTTAACCCTGTCCTGCTTCTCTTGGTTGTTACGAAGTTTACTGCGGGTGTCAAACCCCCATTTAACAGCTTCAACAGCGTTACCAACAGATCTGCTAAGTGTGCCGTAGTTGTAGGCACCTGGGTTTGATGGGGTGTTACCTCCACCAAAACGCATGTTTACACTGCCTGATCCCAGCCAGTCTGAACCGCCACCAGACCGACCACTTGAGCCAAACCCACTAGATGGGTTCATTACCCCTTCGCTTTGCATACCATATGCAATAATGTCGTCTGTTCTGCCAGTACCATACCTTTGTCGCATGCCGCGAGTCCAAGCATCCGCTGGTGTAAGTCCGCTAGCTAAAGGGCTAGATGACCAGCCTGGTTCTTGGTTAGCCATTAGGCGCTACCTCCCCATAGGCTACCCATGGAGTAGCGACCTGAACTAGAGAATGAGCCGTCATTGAATGACGAGCTCATAACCGGCATGCCAGACACCCATGAGCGGCGTGAAGGTACATAACGGTCAATGTTCATAACAGACATTATAGTATGTTCTTGCCTAGCAAATCCCATGCGCTCAGGGAAGAGTTGCTGAGGTACCGCTGGGCGTGTTTGCCTAATGGTCTCAGGATCGCTAATGGCCGCCTGTAATGCTTGGTCAACCATCATCTCTTGACGTGTTTGCCAGGGTCTGGCCATTAGTTAGACGTCCTTAGTAGTTAAACGTGGACGTTCTGGCTTTGGGCCAAAGAGCTGGTGCACACGGTCAGAGATGGCGTTTGTAATGGTACTGATATCCTCACCAGCTTGATTGCCAGCTAAAGCTTCACGACTTACGGGAATACGAGAACCTGGGGCAATGGGTTGACCATTAGCCCATAAGCCACGATTACGGGGAGCAGCCATTAGTTGCTACCTTCAGTCATTCCAAGACGTCATCGGATCAAATGGGTTCATCCTTTTATCTGGAGGCGGTTGTTTAGTAACTGATTTTTTGCCGTAGTTACCCATAACAGAGGGCATCGAAGAAGGACGTTTAAGTTCTCTTTTAGCAGGTTTTCCTAAACTTGCCAATTTTTGGCCAGCGGCATCTTGCTCTGGGCTTCTAGGATTTGAAAAGGGGTCATAATCAGAATTGACTTCATTCCCATAGATGCCACCTGTCCTTCCTTTATTACCTTCCTGTACCTGCCTAATTGAATCAATATTTTTACGTGCTACACGCTTTGAGGTAATACCGTGGTCGTTGGCAGTTTGCATGTCTTGACCAGTAAGTTGAGGGCGAGCGTTACGGCCCGCAATGCTTCTAATATTAAATGCCATAATAGGCTCCTTCAGTCGAATGGGTCTTGATTTTTGTCAATAAGATTGTTATAACTTGTTTTTGATTCTTTTGCTTGAATTTTTTCAGGAGAATAACCAGACATTCCTTGTGATACTTTTTTTGCAGCCTTAGAAACACGTTGGCCAATTGATGGTTTGTCTGCTTTCCCTGCAGCGGTAAGTTTTTCAACATGCGGTTTAGCGGTATTTCCAAAATCTTTACCGTTATTTGCGTCATGCCAATCTTGTGAAACTGCACCTTGCATCCCACGAATGCTTTCCATGTTCTTTTTAATACCTTTTTTTGACGTAATGCCAAAACCAGCTGCAGTTTCTTTGTCTTGCACGGTAACGGAAGTGCGTCTTGTATGTGAGTCGCGGTCCGTTTTGCGTCCTAGATGCTTAGCTTGAGAGTCCATGATTATCTCCTTGGTGATGCGCCCGGTGGGCGTTCGTTTTGCGAGGTGTTAGCGCGACCTTTGCCAGCTACCTTTTCAGTAGAGCTGGTGAGGGGTTGATAGAACTTAGCATCCATTTTACCAGTTTTATCGTACTTAACATCATTACCTTTAGCGCGATCTTGTGTTTGAGTTTGGAAAGGACTGATCTTTCTCTTACTCATTTCATTAATAGAGTCTTTAACTCTAGGGTCATTTAGATCAACTCCGCCACTTCCCTTTTTTGATTGTGCCTTTGGGTCAGTAGAAGTTTTTTGCCAATGGTCTGTAAGTTGCTTATCATCCATTGCTTCAAGATGGTCACGAGTCATCTCACTGTGGGGGCCAGCAACTCGACCTGATTCAGTACGATCAATGTTAGGTTTAGCAGGTGCAGTTGATTGGCGTTGAGTAGAAGCAGATGGTCGTTCTTTTGACATTTCTCCTGGTAATTTACGACGAGGAGCGGGCCTGTCTTCTGAGCGTTGAGGCGCTGGAGATTGCTGTGCACTATTACGACCCAAAATACTTCTAACATTAAACGCCATAATAGGCTCCTTACTTAAGTTTAATTGTGATAATTCTAGCAGGTTATTAAAGGTCACTTCCAGGGTGGGGCTAGTGTTTTGAGCATTGACTGACGCTGACGGTCAATGATCTCTTGCTGGGGCCTGTCTAAGCCACGGGGGATGCCTCTTGGGCCAGCCTTACCATCATTGGTCAAACGTACTGGTTCTGCTCCTGGGGGCGCAAACTTGAGCCCCTGAGACTCAAGTTGTAAGCCTGTGTAAAGATTAAACTCGTCTGGCCACATGTAATCGCCTTGATTGATACGTTCGCCCTTATGAACACCACGGGTATAAGGTACTTTGTTCATGCGGTGTACTGCGTTAACTATCTTGTCTTGGCGCCTATTAGACGACATAGTGCCAAGGTATCCGTCTGGATACTGAGTGTCTGGACCAGCACCAAATGAAGCTAACTGGGCATCCTTGCTGTTACGGAATACAGGGGCAGGACCCATAGACGCTGAGGTTACAGCACCTGCGTTAGGGTCATAGCTTCCGCCCCAGTGAGTAAAGGCTTGCTGACTAGCGGGCACTTGAAGCGCCACCAGTTCCAGTTAGCATTGAACCTTGTCCACCACCAGTAGCGGGGATTGGGCGTGGGATAGCAGGGATAACGTTAGCAGCCTGCTTTTTAACAGGCTTCTTCTTCTTCTTCTTTTTGTCTTCAGTAGTCTTCTTTGAGGCCAAAGCGCACCTGCTCACGTTTCTTTTGCTTGCTGTCTCTTACAATTTCCTCTTCGTATAAATCATCAAAGTGTTCATTGTAATCTGGTGTATTGGCTATTTTTTGCCAGTTTTTATATTCTTTTTTATGCATAAATTTTTGTAGAACCTATGGTAGCAAACATGGTGTTGTTACTTAAACTGCCCACTACTTAAATTGGTGTTTTTCTTATACGCGCTAGGTGCCATAGCTTCTAAATCTGCGTCATCATTAATTGAATAACCTGCCAGCATTGGGATGCCTTTTCCAGAGACTGTTTCAGTTCTGCTTGTACCTGAATCATTGTTATTAGGCACTGAAACTTCCGCTTCTCCGTACTTTCCAGTTTTTTCACTAAACATTGCGCCTTGGCTACCATAAAAACCAGGTCCAGCAGTTTTAGCGTCATAACCTGAATGGAATTTAGAGGAACCTCTTCCACCCGGAAGGGCTTCGTAGTCTTTAATAAAATCAACTGTGTCGTAGTCTGCGTTTGCTCCTGTACGCAAAGCTTTACGAGTATCATTAAGCTCTGTTGCCTCAAGATTTCGAGCATCTACACCAGGTTTTGCGATCTTAGCAAGCCTTGCATAACGCGTGCTTTCCTCAACTTTTCTTGCTGCTGAAATTCCTGCTTCGCGCCTTGGACGAGCAGCAGCACGTCGCATGTTTTCTGGTGTAGCTGGTACGCCACCAGAGCCTTGAATGTTGCCAAACTGGCTACTTCGGACCATGCTTGTAGGGCCAGTTGACCCATCGTTTACCACTACTTCAGTACCAGGTGCCAAGCTATTCCATGGGGTTCTGCCGCTTGCTTCCCTAGTTGACATTGCAGCAATGCTGGATGCAGTTGACATAGCTATGGGTGCAACATCTCGGGTGCTTGGGCCACTAGGTGTTTGAAACTGCACACTGATAGATCCAGGAATGCGTGCTGCTGTGGGAAAGGCAACCGATTCACCAGTTGCTGTTCCACGACCAAAGGGGTTGTCTTCACTCTTTACGCCGTCAGTTGCCCTGACAGGAATTGAGCCCACATCACCTGAAGCAGTTGTAATGCTCATTGCACCAGGTTGCCCTGGGCGCCTGTCAAAAACTGGAGCAAGACGGGGCTGTTTATCTTTCATAATAGACAATTGATCAGATGTTGGCTGTGCTGCCCCTGAACCAGTTAGCGGGATTTTACCCACTACCGCCATAACACCTTTACCAGTAACTGGTTGACCAGTTGTTGGATCTGTAACTTTGTTTCGGTCAGCTAATGCACGTGCGCTAGGACCAGTTGATTGTGGTTGCATGAAGTCATTTGCAATAGTTCTGTTGGTTGCTTCGTTAATTGCCAAAGTACGAGCAGCTTCTTTGCCAGTTTGTTCCGTAATTGCTTCAACTGGAGCTGTCCTTGTTGAACCACGGCGACGCCTGCTTACTGAAGCAACTTCTGTTGCTACGGCTTTATTTGCGCTTGCAACTTTTCCAAAAGCTTCGTTACTACTATCACGAACCGTAGTTCCATTAATTTTAGTTGACTTTTCTTCTGCTTCGGATATTGGGGAGTTAGGGTGCGCTCCAGCAGCAAGTAAGCGGCTTTCAAGGTTTTTACGTGCTGAGTCATTTGGCAAACTTGCCAAGTGAACATTTAAACGTTCACGCCAATCTCGTCCTTCAAGGATTGGAGATTCATCTTCAACCCCTCCAGCCGTAGTGTTTGTGCGGTTTCCGCCTTGTCCAGTACTAACCTCTGTCCTACGGCTTTTTGCATTAGCAACAGATTGGCGAATTTCGTTATAAAGATCTGGTTGATCAGATAACAAATCTTTAAAACTATAACCCTGTAGGTCGGTAATGTCTTCTGGAATCGCTGTTTTTGAGTCAGCAGCTACCGTTTTGGCAACATTAGCTTTAAATTCTGGGGTAACTTCAGAAGAACCAACAGTTCCTCCAATGTAACCACCTGTGCGAGACGGGGCGCCTTTAACTACTTGTTGAGCCAAGTTGCCCATGCTCTTTTTATCTTCTGAAGTCATGGTGCTAAGAACTTCATCACGGCCAACTGCTGTTTGTGCAATACGGGTGGTAGCCTCAACTTTTCCGCCTAATGCGGCATTTGCACCACCTGTAACCTCAGTAATTTTGTAAGGCTTACCAACGTCTGCCGGTGTGGGGGCAGTTCCCGTGGTGTAAACAGCGTCTTTTGTCATGCCTTCAACAGGTGCGCCACGACCAGTTGAACCAGGGCCTTGACGAGTTTCGTCAATACCTTGAATAGCTTCTCCTGCTTTTAACGCAGCTTCTGCTTCTTTCCTATTTCGCGTTGTATCTTTATCTACAGATTTTGCCAATCTGCGTACGGGGCCAAGACGATTAGCACGTGAAACAGCACCTTGTACTAATTTACCAGACTTGTCTCGACCTACAATACCCAAACCTTGGCGCGGGTTTGCGGTACGAATAGGTGCTTGTTTTACTGGAAGATCCCCACCAGTAACTGCGGCTGCTTCAACTGCTGCCGGGGACGTGTCAACATCATCAGTAAAGAAACGCTGACGTGCTTCTGCTGACCTTAGGTCAGTTGCAATGCGTCCTGATTGCACGCCTTCAATAACTGACTTACGTTGACGACCTTGGCTAACTTTTGCGGCAGATTTGCGTTCTGCCTGTTGCTCTGGGGTAACGGCTTTTTTGGGATCTAAAACAGGAATTCCTGTGTCGGTAAAGCCTACTTCAACCTCTTTGGGTTCTTTGAGTTTTGCACCACTTTTAGCAAGTGCACTAGCAACACTTGAAAGAGTGCCTTTTGTTTGAGTATCATCAGAAAGACCAGAAGATCTACCAGGACCAGAACCAGCTAATTGAGTTGCTCTTGCTTCTTTTGGAAGGGTAGGAGCTTCTAATTCTTTTTTTGTCGTTTTCTTTGATTGGTTTAAACGGTATGTTCCATAACTGTCGTCACCTAAGAGGTCTACACCACCGACGGTATTGGCAGTCCTTCGTTCAGCTTTTGCTGGCTTAGCAATACGACCTGCGCGTGGAAGTCCTGACTGAGTTACACCACTCTTACGGTTTGCAGCGTTTACTGGCTTTGCTAATTCAGCTTTGGTTGCTTTACGACTTGCCATTATTTACCTCACAAGGATAAGAGAGTTATATAGATATTACCACTTTGTGGCATGGCAATATTTTCAGCGGGCTACGGGTTTGAATGTGATAGCTGAAATGGTTTCACCATTTTCACCTTGGATATCATCAAAGCCAATAACAAATAATAAGTCAATACCACGAGGTGCTACAAAGCCACGAGCAATTGCACAAGCCTTAGTGGCTTGATTAACTGCACTAGCTCCAATGGCACGGATCTTGGGGGAATGCCCTGCTACTACTGAGCGAGCAACAATAGACCCGACACTCTGGGGGTTGCTGGTTCCTGATACTTTGACGATATCGTCAACTGGTTGTTCTTCTGACATGATTTACTCCGTATTAAACAATTGGTACTTGTTTAATACTATGAGTAACCGGCTTCTTTTAGTAACTCAACCAAGTCAGATAACCTAAGCACAGCATATGAATCACCAACTGCTTTTTCCCCTTTACCAGGCCGTTTAACAACCAAAGCGGGAAGGGCACCTTTTAAATTGGATGCTTGTTCAACCGTATCATTTAGCCACTGACTAAGTGAAAACGCTTTTTGATTTTTGCACTGTAAAGCAACCTGTCGGTTTTCTTTATTCCTAATGCCGTTGATATCTCCAGTGTCGCCGCCACCCTTTAAGACGGTACGGTGAGCTACCGGGAAGCCGTTATCATTAAGATATGTTCTTATAAGGGTTTCAAACGAAGTACCCTTCTGCTTAGCGCGATTAGCCATTCTTAATAGCTTCTCTAATTTCAATTAGTAAGGCTTTAATCTCTTTAAGAGTCTGATTTACTTCGTTAATAGGAGCAACAGAAGCCCTAGCATTGCTTTCTTGGCGCGCACGTTCATTCATTTCTCTAGCTGCTCTAGCGCCTTCTTCTTGCCATGTTGACATGTCATTCTCCAAAAGCTGGTGTGATGTATGGGGCAACTGGCTTATCCCAGAAATAAGGATTTTGGTTTGAGGGATACAAAGTGATACTTGGGTTATTGCTGTCTATATCTGGCAAACCAGTTTGGTCAACTGTGTACTGTTCAAGGTCTGTGCCTAGTAGGCGACTTGCAACACGTGCGTATTTTTCTTGTAGAGTTTCCATGTCATGCTCCAAATCGTGATGTACGTTGTTCTTTGCTGTGTAGGCCAATCCTACGACTAAGTTCTCGTGAAAGCAACTGTGCGCCACGTTCACAGGATTCAAACATTGTTTCAACTAATTTCCGGTAAGCGCGAGCAACTTGATACTTCTCTTGCTGATCTACGACTCGGGTGTCCACATCTCGCCTAGCTTTAGCGATTGTAACCCTGTCTCCCTTGGCGTCAGCACCCCATTGCTCAATAAGAACTCGGGCTTCTAATACACGGCAGGTATTTGATTCTTTGTCTTCGTCAATCTCTGATTTTACTAATTCAGCTTTGGCGTAAGACACCCAAGCCATAAACTTTGCATAAGACTCCATAAGCTCTGAGTCAGACATGTCATCTAAGTTAAAAGGGATTGTTGGTATCTGATCGTCTGGGCGCTGTGGCAATGAGAACTTGTTATTGAATTTAGTAATAGCAGGATGGTCGGGTACTTCTCTAGTAATAATACGAGTCATTCCCAACACACTTTCTTATATGGGCAGTACTTACAGCCGTTACATGTTGTTGACGTTGCCCAATCTGGGCGTTCAGGGGTTGTGTTCTCCTCAAGGGATTTGATAACAACCTTACAGTTTTCAAGTATGGGGGCAGCAATCTCCTCGTTGTACTTGATTGTGAACTCTTTAATTTCCTGTGTGGGTTTCCACTCATAGATAAATACCATGGTGTCAATACCAGTGCAGTACATGTACAAAGTTGCTTGTCGTATGTGAGATGCAAATGGAGTTTTAATGTTCTTCCACATCTCGTCTAAGGTAATTACACCTTTACTGTAATCTGCAAACAGTCCTGGTTTTTCAAAACGAACTGTGCCTACGCCTACACTCTTGATTTCAATGAGTGCTCGGCCTTCCGCATCAACCACTTCTCCATCGGCGTGGCCCAAGATTCTGTATTCATCGCTATGTATAGGAACCTCACGGTACTTAAGACGAACAGAAGAGCAGCTAGGGCAGGAACTAGGAGCAGTTGCATTCCAAGTATGATCACACGCTTTGCAACACCAAAGACCTGCGAGGACTCCCGCTTTCCATAACCAGGTTTGCCACTTCTCATGGATTGCATGCCCTTCCTCAAAAACGTTGAGACGACTAAAGGCTAGGTTTTCTGCCTTGCCCTCTACGCCAGTAATTTTGTAAACAGATGCACGAGGACACCATTCTTTTTTAGCCATTTCACTTGGATGTAAGTGTTGAGTGTCCCTGCCGGAATTGCGTTCGGCATTTGACTTCATGATCTGTGCTTCTACAAGGGGGATTAATCTACCCTTGGAGCGCATGGCTTTTTTGTAGTCCTGCATGTACCATGGGGTATCAGTCATTAGTTTCCCTTGGAAAAGCAGCGATGATGTCTTCAACGCCCTTATCTTTCCAGTTGTACATTGACGAAATGATCCTTGCCAAATGGGCACGGTCACTTAATAATTTCTCAATTTGAATACCTAAATCAAGATGAGCGTTCTCAACATGTGAATCAGTCATTGTTTGCCTCTTCGTAGTTGTACATTGCTGGGATTGACCTATTCCTACATGGTTTACAGTTGTTTATATGGGCTGCCGCCATGTATAGATCATGAGCAATCTTTTTCCATTTATTGCGTTCTTCTAGTAAAGACTCATAGCTAGGTGAGGCTGTATCTGAGGTACTCATACTTCTCCAATAATCATTTGAAAGTCTGCTTCATTAAGGATGACGTAATTACGCCCGCCAATATCGAACTGCAACACAGGAAGCCTATCTTCAAGTACAGCACGTTGGGTTAACTCCTGTAATTCTTTGGCCTTAATTGAATAAGACTTTTCGTTATACGTCAATTTGTTTTCTATAAGCATGTCATGGGTGCGCACGTCATTCTTACGCATCCACCCAGAACCTGATCCTGCATTGCGACTGCCATTGTAAGCCTTAGCAGATCGTAGTTCCTGCTTTTTAGAGGCTTTCATTATTTGGCGTTGTTTATCTTTTGGGTCTTCACGACCAAGAATCATAGAAACTTCTCTGTGGCTTTCTGTTTAAGGATTGCCTGTAGACCTAGGTCTTCTCGTACACCCTGTAACAGGGCGTCTTTGCCTTGCCACTTTTGACCGTCATAGTTGTAATAGGCACCACCACGAGTAATGATTTCTGTAGCAATACAAATGTTAACGATATCTTTTATGGTGTCAAACTCCCCAAGGGAAAAACCGTTTGAGTCAGTGAAATAGAAGTCCACCTGCGCTACTTGCTGTGGGCGGTAGGTCTTGTTCTTCATGGTACGACCACGAATAGTTTGGCCTACTGGCTCATCCTTTTCCTTGATCCACTCATCACGCTTAACTTCAACACGGCAGAAATAGTGGAAATTCTTGGCCTTGCCACCTGGTGTGGTACGAGGATCGCCGTACATGACGCCAATCTTTTCACGCCACTGGTTAATGATAAGCCCAGTGCAACCACGGTCTTCGTTAACCATAGAACGCTTCTGCGCTTTGGATGACTTACGAAAGAACTTACCAGTAAGTCGTGCACCAAGGCCCATTTGAAACTCTGCCATGGTCTTCTCATCCTCATCGCCAGGAACAAGTGCTGGGAGTGAGTCAAGGACAATGCAGTCAACAGCACGGTTCTGCATAGCCCTAATGATTAGATCGTAGGCATGCTCCATAATGTTGGTTTCAACAACCCACAGACGCTCCAAGTCAACACCAATTGATGCGGCGTACTCGGGAACAAACTCTTCTGCCGCAACCCACATAGCAATCCACTCAGGGTCTAATGCCTGATTGGCCGCAATGGTTTTGTAAGCAACTGCAGTTTTGCCTGATGACTCATCACCAATGATTTCAGACCACTGGTTCATAGGCCAACCACCACCAAGCATCAAGTCATATGCAAGGATGCCAGTTGTAATGCGTGGAAGTTCTTCTTTAACACGGTTGCCTTGGACAATAATGTCTTCGCCGTACTTCTTGTTGATGGACGCAATAATAGACGCAAGCGTCTCATGCTCTTCAATTTTCAATTTGTGCTCCTAATTAGACAGCCCAAGAGGACTGCGAACCTTGATCGTAAATACCATTCCAACCGCATTCAAAACAACGGGGTGCTGGGTTACTACCTGAAATCATGGTGTTGCCACCTTTGGCTGTACGAACAAATATGTTTTGACTACCGCATTCGGGGCAGTACATATCGGGTTGCTTTTTGGCGGCTTCGCCACCCTTCCACAAACGGATTGCGTCACCCATAGAAACATTCTCAGTAGGTGCGCGGTTCTCATCAAGTACACGTTGCTGTGGTTGTTGGGGTTGTGGCTGATGCTGTACTGGGATTTGGATAGAGCCAAAACGTGCAGGAGGCGTAACGGGAGGCGAAGAATGGTTCTCCTGCCGTGGAGCCGTACGTTGCTGTGGAGTTGATAACTGACGTGACCACCAATCACTCATCTTCGTAATCTTCCTCTTCGTCGTCTTCTGTTGCAAAAGTTAGGAAACTAAAGATAGCAGAACTATCTTCTTTTACAAGGCTACTTCCAGATCTTTCTGGAAGCAACAACATATCGTTATCTACAAGATGGGAAACTAAAGCCATTCCAAAAGAAAGTATTACGTTCTTTGTGTTTTCAAGCTCAGACTCAGTTAGGTCGTTGTGTACTTTGACAACTTCTAACATCCATTCAGCACAGTTTTGGGTGGTTTCAAAGATGCCCATGCTAGCAAGTATTACCCACTTGCTAATAATGTCCATGATTTCGCTTTCCTGTACTTCTGTTGAAGGTACGGAAAACCCAGCTGATGATGCAATCTTTTGCCCTTCGGCAATTGAAAGGGATAAATAGAAGTTTCGCTTATCTATAGGAGTATGGGGCATGCTATTTACCTTTTGCCTCGGCCCAACTGGATGCTGCATGGCCTGATACCTTTAATGGTATACCTTCGTACACAACCCCGTCCCCCATGGCATTTATCATTACTGGGAATATATCAGCGGATAACTCGGTTCGTGTCATAACTAGTAATTCGTCATGAACTTGTACCAGCATGTTTGCCTCAAGCCCAGATAGGGCCTCGTAAACGTCAATCATTGCTTTCTTACAGATGTCAGCGGCTGAACCTTGAACGACTGCGTTTACTGCTTGTCGTTCTGCTCGTGCTTTCAAGTTGTTATCTGATGAGCAAAGATCTGGCAAATGCCGGCGCCTACCTGAGATTGTAGAAACGTAACCCTTAGACCTGCCCTCAGCAATGACTTCTTGCTTCCACTTGGTAATACCTGAGAACTGTCGATAGTACTGGTCAATTACGTGCTTGGCATGGTCTTCGTCTATACCAGTCGTGCGGGCAAGCTTTTGTGCGCCACCGCCATAGGCAGTCAAAAAGTTAACACCTTTACCAAGTTGTCGTTCTTCTGCGGTAACTTCACTAACGTCCTTGCCTAATACAAGTGCCGCTGCTCCTGAGTGGATGTCTTCTCCTGTAAGGAAGAACTCACTCATTTTAGGGTCATGGGAAAACATGCACATAACCCGAAGTTCAATCTGGTCATAGTCAGCAACTAATAGTTCATAACCTGCTGGTGCCCTAAATAAGTTGCGCACCGTGCTGTCACGGGGGATGTTCTGCAGGTTGGGGTTGCTTGAAGATAGACGACCAGTTGCAGTCCTATGTAGGTGGAACGAGGGGTGAAGTCTGCCATTGTGGAGTTTTGGTAGTAGCCCGTCAACGTAAGTTGTAACCAACTTCTTTGTTTCTGCCCACTCAAGCAACATGGGCACTACTGGGTGCTTGGTCTCAAGTTTGTGTAAAGCTTCCTCGTCTACTGAGGCGTTACCACCAGGGGTTGTCTTTACTGACTTAAGTCCAAGGCCACCCTCACGCTTCTTATTAAACAACAACTGTTGTTTGTGCTTTGAACTGTCGGGGTTAAACCCTGGGGGAGCGTAATCATTGAGGTCAAGAAGTATCTCGTTTAATCTAACCTCAAGACGCTTGCCCAAAGCAGTCATCTCACGTTGGTTGACTGGGATACCAGTGTCTTCCATCTCCATGATGACGCGTAATACCTGCATGTCTTGGCGAAGAGAGTTAAGTAGCTCGGGGACGTGTGTTACCTTTTTATATAACACCTTGTATAAAAGCCAAGTCCAACGTGCGTCTAAGTGCACGTAATGTAACGCTTTAGAAAAAGACACCTCAGTGATGAATGCGCCTAGCTTGCCATCACGATGGTAAGCACTGAACCCCGAAAAGTTATGAGAAATCAAATGCGCAAGGTTGTACTCCATCAAGTTCTCATTAACAATATGCTGCATAAGCATCGTGTCAAGAAAAGGACCCTCAGGTAAATCCCCACCAAAGTATTTACGAACTGACCGTGCATCAAACTTTACGTTGTGGCCAATTTTAACAATGTCACTAAAGAACAACGGACGTAGAACTTCAAAAACTTCTGCTGGAGTCAACTGCTTTGGGGCAGGACTAAACACCGCTGGCTTAAAGTATCTTGCTTTGGCCATGGACTCTTTGCCACTGGCCGTAAACTTCCTATAACCGGGCGGAGGTACTGTAGAGCCATCACCTCGTTCTTCTGGAACAATTACCTCGCCGTTGGGGTGGCCCATGGGGATTGCCCATGAACGTCCCTCTGTGGCAATAGCAATCCAAAAGACGCTGTTGCGGAGTGGGTCAAGTGCAAGCATGTTCTTCCAACGCCCAACAATGATTTCCCTAGCACGAGCCAGTACATCATCGTTAGTTGTTTTCAGAGTAGCAAGGTGTTCTTGCCATTCCTTTTCAATCCACTTCTCAACATCGGGGTGGCGATCAATAGCACCGTATGTTTCAACGTCAAATACAAAAGCGCCATGCTCTTGTACTACGCGAACAATCTCTTCTAGTTCTTCTACTGTAGATACGAAGTGGGGGGCATTTCTGCCCCCCACCTCAAACGCATCATGCGCCACGGATATCAGTCGTCCAGATCTTCAAGAGCAATCTGCTGGAGATCCTTGCGAGAAGGAATCTGAATGATGTCCGGAGTGTAGGACTTGTTACGGAAGTCTTTAAGTTCTTCCGCAGTTGGCTCAGTGAGGTTCCACTCTTCAAGGTCGCGGTCCTTTACCAACTGATGATTGGTAGCGGATGTTGCGCCCTTACCCGAACGGCTGACTGCCCAAAAGTGCTTTGACAAAGGTCCCTGACGAGGATCGTTGTGAAAGTTCTTAAGTTGGTCAATTACTCGTGGGCCTACTTCGTAGGACTTGATTGTTGAGTCGCTGTCTGGGCTAAGCAAAACTACGTTAAATGCAAAGCGTGTTGACGGACGGCTACCTGCGTCACAAAGAGGACAACCCTTAGGGTCAATGTCCGCAATGCAAGTGAATGACTTCTGACCTGAACGCTCTACCCAGTGCTGGCGGTAAGAGGCGTAGGGTTCGTCTTCAAGGAACTTGATGACAATGGGATCTTCCATTACACGCAACCGTTGTGCGTATGGTGAGTCGGCGTGCTTGACAGAATCTGCTGCACCCCAACCACGACGGATTACCCTAGAGGCAGAAGCGGGTCGCTCTTCCTCTTCTTCAATATCTTCAACTACCAACTTGGCTGTCTTGGGTGCACGTACTGGTGCATCCTCAACAATCTCGTTTTCGTCATCTTCGTATCTGCTCATAATGTTTTTCCTTAATCGTTGGGCCATTGGTTTTTTATGTGCTGTCTGAAGCCGTCCCAGTTGGCCTTCGCTGGGTTGTCTATCTCAAACCGCAACAGCGCGGTTAGTAGAAACTCTACTTGCTCTAGCGAGTAAAGCCTACGTCCTTTTGCAACTTTTCCAGGAATTTGTGTTCCCTTGGGTGCTGGTGTTCGGTACTTGGCTTTTGGCAACCAACCGTTCAATTCCCATGACCTGATTGTAACGGGCTTACGGTTAACTGCCTTAGCTAATTCACCTACTGTAAAAAACTGTCTGTCAACGCCATTGATCTTCATAATCTTTGACTTAGCGCCATTAAGCCTATCTTCAGCTAAAGGATCTTTTGAAACAATCTTGCGGTTCTTCGGTGCAGTCTTTCCAGGAAAGTCTGGAAGGCTATTAAAGAAAGCAAGAGGGTCACGATTCATTAAAATACTCTTCGTCTAAATCTTGGATTACCGCTTTAAGTAATTCAACTTCTGCTCTTAACTCACGCACTTTTTTTACCAGCATCTTGTTTTCAATCATAAGCTGATCTTTGGCAGGCATATGAGGGTTTTCTTCTTTTTTTGGCTTTGTGTATGGGTTGTACAAATTACTCATCGTCGTAGCTCTTTTGATCAACTACTTTAAATGCCCATGACTCTTTCTCGCTATAGAAAGAGGCAAGGGTGGACTCATGCTCTGGGTGTGACCACACGTACTTTAAAATCTGGTCTTCGCTGGTAGTTTCAACTACCTCTTTAACTTCATCCCAGATTCCAATTTCTTTAGCCCATTCTTTTGCGGACTGAAGGTCAAAAGATTTGCTTACGCGACGTTCGTGCTTTACCTGGTTCTCTAAACCAGGCAACCATAGGTGTCCCCTGTCATCAGGCTTGCCGTGCATCTTCACTAAGCGAGTTAGTTCTTTTTTAAACTCATCAACTCGTGCTTGAACTTTGTCTGCCATGTGTCTTGAGTTTTTGTATTCCTCAATTAACCGACTAATAGTATCTTTGTCAATTTTGTCTGACATTTTAAACCTGTGATTCTCTTAGGAAGGATGTAAGACTACCTAACATGATGTCAAATCCACCACGAATGTCGTGATGTTTTCCGTCAACGAAAGCTTCATTGATTGAACGCTTCTGCTGAAGCATCTCGTATTGTCTTTCTTCAATGGAACCTTGCATGACGAACGTGGCAATCGTAACATGAGAGAATTGTGAAGACAACCTAATGATACGAGCTTCTCTTTGTTCAAGCTTGCCGCTACTCCAAGGAAGGTCATAAGAGATTAAATAGTTAGCCATGGGTAGGTCAACGCCGTAACCACCAGCGTCTGATGATAAGAAGAGCCGAGTGTTAGGGTCGTTGGAAAATTGTTGCTTGGCTTGGTCTTTTTCTTCTGATGACATGTCCCCTGTAAAAAGAACACTGTTAGTGATGCGGGCGGTAGCTGCTTTTAGAAGCTTTAAGTTTTCTTTAAAGAATGAAAAAAGAACTACCTTGTTCTTTGGGTCTTCGTCAAGAACTTGAGTGATGTAGTCCATCACGGCATCTAGTTTTGGGGAACCGAGGTTTGGGGTTACAAAACCTTTTTTAGTAATTGCGTCTGCATAAGCACTACCTTGGTTGGGTCTGTTGGGGTCGGCGTATGCTGCAGCTGACCTTGTTACTAAATGGGGGTTATCGCATAGCATCCGCAATACGGTTAGGCGAGACATAATCTGACCTTGGGCCTCATTAGAAGCTGGGTCGTTATAGTGTTTCCACAAGTTAAATCCAGCACCATGGGTATTAAGAACCTTTTGAAGCTCATTAAGAAGGTCAGTTGATATGGTTCTGTAAAGACTAGCCCCTGCCGCATCAAAAGGAACTGGGATGGTTTGATGAATAATGTTTGGCAGTTGGTCTGCAATGTCCTCGCGTGTTTTACGAACCATGCATTCGCTCATTGACTCGTGCAAAGACTTTAAGTTCCTGTACCTAGTTGCTTTACCGTAGTGGTCCCTAACAATAAACGTCCTGTCAAACAGGTCAAACCGACCAAGTACATCTGGGTCAACAAACTCCATAATTGAGAACAACTCTTCTGGCCTGTTTTCAATTGGCTGGCCAGTAAGGGCAAACCTATAGTGCACCCTCTTGCCAATCTTTTTAATCATCTTTGAGCGTTTGCTGACCCTAGACTTAATGATTGTTGCTTCGTCAACAACAACTGATTGGAAGTTGACTTTAAGACAGTGAGACGAATCTCGTATAAGTGTCTCAGGGTTAGCAATAATGTACTTAGCTGAGAGGGTTGCTCTCCATGCTTTTTCCCTGGTTTTGGGCGTACCGTCAATGACAATGACTCGTGAGTTTGTGAAACGTTCAATCTCGCGTTTCCACTGATACTTGAGGGATGAGGGAACTATGACTAGGCACTTTTCAACTTCGTTAGCTTCCATGAGCTGCTCAATGCAAGCAATAGTTGTGACTGTCTTACCTGCGCCCATAACAAGACCTAAGAGCATCTGGCCACGGTCAACCATGCGGTCAACTGACTCTTCTTGATATGGGTACAGCTTTCCGTTAAACATTAGCCAATCCAGGGAGGAACTACTGTTGCTGTTAGTAATCCTTCTTCAATCTCTTCGTCTGTCATGTCGCCTATATCTTTAGCTTCGGTGTTGCTGTAGTTCCACCACTTGATGCCTTTGCGGGGCGTACCCATAAACTTGTAAAGCTTCTTGCTTGATTCAATACCTGCCTGGTCGTTGTCCATTGCAACAACAACTGAATCAGCAACATGTAAAAGTAAATCCATTTGAGCCCTACTAACTTGTGCACCAAATGAAGCTAGAGCACTTGGTTTAGAAAAGACATCTGCAAACCTAACAATGTCTAAAGGAGACTCTACCAGAACGGCTGTTCGTCCACGGAACCTTTCAATGCCAAACAGGGTTTTGCCTTTTTCTACACCAACAGGAAAGTTACGAACCCATCCTGGTTTCTTTTCCTGCCAGCCTTTAAGTTGCCCAGTAGCTGAGATAATCGGCAAGGCCCATGTCTTATTAGATGTGTTCCACCTAACACCATGCCTGTAAACCAGTTCTGGGTTTAGGTTCTTAGATAGGCAACGCTTATCGGATACACGATCAAACTTTAAAAACGCATCTGGGTTTACAAGCGGGGTTAGTTCAAGTGGCTTTGGCCCATCCGTCAAACGCTGCATTCCAGCATTAATAAGAAACTGCTGTGCCGATATGGAGCTATCACCAATTAGCTGGTAGAGCAATGACGACAAGGTGCCGCGAGCGCCACACGAGAAGCAGATCCATAAGCCACTGGAGGAGTTGATGCTCCATGACGGAGAGTTGTCAGCACGGCCAGTTGTGTGGATGTGGACTGGGCACTTGCCTGTAATTTCCCTGTCACCAATCTTGGATATCTCTACTCCTGCTGTTTCAAGGATTAGAGCAACATCAGTCGAAAGAGGGGTCGAAGTCTGCGCCATTCTCGTATACCTCCTCAAACTCCATTGTTGTCCAATCCCACTTGATGTGTACTTCACCATTTGGCGAAGACCTTGCTAGTACAACTCTGATGATTGCTTGGTCATCCATGTCTGGGTTGCGCTCAACACCAAGGATTAAGTCGGCGTCTTGAGCGAATGAGGAGGTGTAACCAATTGCGTCTGCTGTTACCGCACGCGTCTTCTTGTTCCCTAGTTTCCAAGACAGTACTTGGGTTGTGGCAACTACAGGAATGTCAAACCTTTGTGCAAGTCGTTTTAGTGAACGAGTGATATTGGTGAGTGCTTGAGGTGAACCTTTTGCTTCGCCCTCTTCGTCATCCATTAGGTACACGCCGTCCACGACTAGCAAGTCCGGTTGGTACTCTTGTACTTTTCCAGCAAGCCCGCTAACAGTTGTTAGAGAAGCGGTGTCCTCACTGAACACAAACGGTTGCATGTGTTTGCGGATGGATAATGCTTTACGAATTTTCTCCATGTCCTTGTTCGTGAGATCTCCAGCAAGGATTCGGCCATACGGTACTTTTGCAATCAAAGCGTCGTAGCGAGCCTCCTGTTCTTCAATGCTCATTTCAAAGGACACGAAGAGAGGGCGCTTGCCGTAGATGTGCGCTGAGTTAGCAACGATCAAGGCAAACAAAGATTTACCACGCTTAGGCTCACCTGCAAAGACAATGAACTGCTGTGGGCGTAGGCCATGCGTGATCTTGTCAAGACCATGAAATCCTGTAGGGATTCCGCGTAGTGCGTTTGGTTGTAAGCGCATCTCTTCATAGCGGTTAAGACGGTTCTCGTAGTTTTGAATAATGTCTACGTCACGCAACCTAGAAGCTTCAACACTTGCTTTCTGTAAACCCGACGCAAGTGTTGACATTGCTTTGTCAATGTCATCGTCGTTGAGTGCATTGATTGCTGGTTGTAATGCGTCCAGCATGCAACGCTTGCGGTAAGCATCAAAGATTTCATCAAGCAATCTTGAGAATGGTTCGTCCTTGACGTCATGTAAGGTGATGCCACCAAACTGTTGCATGAATACACGCTCAGTAGGTACAGAACCATGAGCACGTTGGAACTCTAAGATCCACTGCCATACACCTTGCCACTCACCAGTTAGGTGGTCTGGCTTTAGCCCAGCACGAATAGGTATGTTTGTTTCTTTTTCAAGAATGACTTTTGAAACTAAGTAAAGTTCACTAGATGCCATCAGAGTCTCCAGGCCGATTTGGGGCTAACTACCGTGGCTCGCATGCCAAGTGTGTAAGCAATTTCTTTGTTGGGTGTGTAGACAACCTTTACGCCACGGTTGTACTTAAGATCTTCAGCGTACAGTTCGGGTGTGTCATAGTGAACTACCGCTAGGTGTATTCCTTTTCTTACAAGCCACCTGTACATTGGTTCAACTGCGTCTGCGTCAAGGAATGTAATGATGTCGGTAGCAATCCCCATTCTTTCGGATGAATCAATTAAAGACTTCAGTGGGAGTTCGTTAGGTGTCCAAAGCTTTAATGCATCGTCCCAAGAGCCACGGCGAATGTGATATTTCTCTTTAACAAGTGCAACACCTACAGGTGGTGATGCTAGTACGCCCTCAAAAACACATGCTTGCCCAATGCGTGAGCCAACTCCAATGTCTCCAGCCTCCATCACACAACCTTGACTTCCACCATGTCAAGCACGGCACTTTTAACACGGTCACCGTAGCGACGTGTAAAGTCAGAGACTCCAAGAGTTGTTGTAATGATTGTTGTGCGCATGTCTTCGTGACGACGCCGAATCAAACTACCAATTTCATGGATTGAGAATTCTGTTTCACGTTCTTGGCCAACACCGTCAAGGACAACAATGTCAAAGACCCCTTGGATGTACTTAATCAGGTATGGACTTGAGTACATCTCTGGAAGAAGATTGTCGTTGTCAAACTGGTCTTTGAGCATCTCAATGTATCTATCGGATGTGACAAAGCGACCTGACAGAGGGTTGTCTAAAACAAGCGCCCTAAGTACGGCTTGGGCCATTGTTGATTTTCCAGTTCCTGGCTTGCCCTGAATGAGAATGCTGTCGCCTTGTTTGTAATCCATAACCCATTTTGCAATCTTTGGGTTAGTGATATCTTCGCAGTCAGCAAATCTGCGAGGTATTTTAGAATGAAATACACGTTCTTCTGGAGAACGGTTACGCCACCAAGCTGCTGACTTCCAATCAGTCGGTGTCTGAAATGTTTGGCTCATTGTGGTCCTCGTTGTGGTCGTTGTAAGTGGTTTTGATTATGTCCCAGAATTCTGCGTTATCCAACTTGCGTGTGTGCACAACATTGTGATGGATGCTTAATCCTGACTTTGTTGTGAACTGGGCTTTGCACTCTACACAGACATGCATCTTTTCCACTTTCTTTTGTGGACGAGTACAAAAAACTTCTGAAGGGACGGCTAAGTCAAGTGAATGCTCAAACCAACCTTCGTACTCTTCGGGGGACTCAAAATTCTCGTGCACCCATTGAGCAAAGATCAAAATGTCGTTTATGTTTTCAAAGACATACATAGGTTCACTTTCGTCCATGAGTACTTCTCCTGTAGTTGTACACGGCTTCAAGTAGAGATTCTGCCGCAGGGCGCAGATCTTTCTTTGAAGTTTTGTGTAGTTCTGGTGGAAGACTCACAGAAGACACCGCAGCGTGAAGTTCGGTTAAGTCACCATCTTCTTCGCCAGATAAAACCCTTACAAGAGAGTTTAGCGCACGCAAAGTTGCAGTAAAGTTTGTACTTGGTACACCATTGTGGGTTTTAATTAGTTCTGCCACAACTTCAGGGTAGCGGTAGCAGATGTCAATGCCGTGACGAATAACTTCACGCTTTAGTAATTGATCGTTTGTATAATCCCACGGCAAATTAATACCGACACGTTCAAAGTCGCTCATCATCAAAGCAAGAACTGGGTCTTCTGTAACAACCTCAGTGTCAACTTGGTCCATGAGTTTTTGCTGCACTGCCTTGTTGGTAAAAACTAAAACTGGTGTTTCTGAATTACGCCAGTGCTCAACGTCAAGGAATCGCTTGATCATTTGTGAAACGGTGAACTCTGTAAGGCCCGAGTCTCTAAGGGTGTTAAGGGTCTTACGTAAGATAATAATTTCCTTATAAGAATAACTGTGGCTCATAATCGTACGTGGGTCACTTATGAACTGGGTGACCAGACTGTTGACGTTCCTTTGACTCTTCTTCTTAACCTTTGTTTCCACTTTCACTTCGGCCTCCTCTGGGTCTCCACCTAAGATCATTTCTTCCTCCAGGCCGCTTGCGGCTTTCTTTACCTTATTAGTATCTATATTTAATACTTCTATAGAAGAGTCACGTAATCCGCAAGCAGTATGGGCCAAACGTGGTTTTGATGGGGTCACGGCTGACCCCATCATAGGGTCACTGGTGACCCTATCTACCCACTTATCCACAGCCCTAATGGGGTCACCGCTGACCCCATCTGCTGGTGCATAGTTAATTGTGTAAACATTCACTGAAGGCTTTTTACGGCGTCCAATTGTAACCACACCTGACTCTTCTAGCCACCTAAGGGAACGCTTGACAGTCTCTTTGGAGAGTACAGAGTAATCAGCAATCTGTTGTACGGAAGCACTAACTTCTTTGGTACGGCGCTCCATAAGAGCGATAAGAGATAATAAGACTTGCATGTCCCTAGAATGCCCAGAGTCACGTATCAGTTCATGCGCCCAAAGCGGAACTGCCAAGAATGGCCCCTGGAAATGGTTGGTGGTCATGGGTCGGAAACTGTACACACTTTTGAGGTACTTAGCAACGGCGTTGCAAATATAATTTGACGCTGGTACACTCTTTGCACCGGGAAGTTGGTGGTTCTCCTACCTGGTTGTAGGTCAGCAAACGCCGGGGTTAATGGGGTACAATCCTTATTACCCTGGCGTTTGCCCTTTTAGGAGACCTAATGAACGAATTAATCAAGTCACTTAAGGTGCTTGTTTCAGATGTAGTAACTTTTTATTTCATGGCCCACGGATATCACTGGAACGTAGAAGGCCAAGACTTTAGTCAGTACCACTCTCTTTTTGCTGACATCTACGAAGATGCCTACGGATCAATTGACCCCATTGCAGAAAACATTCGTAAGCTTGATGACTACGCTCCATTCAGTCTTAAAAAATACATGGAACTAACTACCGTTACTTTTAAAGATGTTGAGCCATCCCCTAAAGCAATGGCAAAGGCGCTTGCAACAGCAAATGAATCTGTTATTAAAACTTTAAATGATTCTTTTGATAAGGCAACAAAAGCCAACGAACAAGGTATTGCAGACTTTATTTCAGGTCGCATTGACATGCATAAAAAATGGGCATGGCAACTCCGTGCCTCAACCAAGTAAGGGGACATAATGGCAGAGAAAAAGAAAGCACCGGCTAAGAAAACAGCAGCTTGGTCGCGTGCTGAGGGCAAAGACCCAAAGGGTGGCCTTAATGAAAAAGGACGCAAGTCTTATGAAAAGGCAAACCCTGGAAGCAATCTTAAGCCACCGGTAAAGAAAGAACAGGCAGCTAAGTCTGAGAAGTCAGCAGCGCGTCGTGATTCTTTCTGTGCACGCATGGAAGGCATGAAGAAGAAGAACACTTCATCCAAGACAGCCAACGATCCTAATTCTCGTATTAACAAGTCTTTGCGCGCTTGGGATTGCTGACATGGCTGCTAAGAAGACAAGCAAATACAGGAAGGGAGGTAACTAATATGTGTACAGCATGTGGATGTGGTTTGAAAGACAAAAAGGACCCCGGGTATGGCAAAGGGCCTGCAAAGAAGAAGGCAGCTCCTGCGAAGAAAGCAGCAGCCAAGAAGAAGTGAAGTCTTAAATAAATGGTAGTTACCATTGCAAATGAAAAAGCCCCCTTGCGGGGGCTTTTTCTTTTATGTGGTTAGGTCACCAAGCACTAGTGTGCTCTGACACGACATCAAATATCTTTTGAAGTAACTCTTGAGTTCCATTGAACCCAACCTCTGAGCCGTCACGCATCAAGAAGATAACGGAACCAATTAAACTCTTTTCGTCAAGCTTCTGATCAGCTGGGGAAAGCATCTCAACTGCTTCTTCCTTTGACTTTGGAGTAAGCCCTTTATCTTTAGCCATGCGCTTAACTAGTGCTGAGGGCATCATCTCAAGAGTTTCACGATCATATGAAGCTTCGCCAAGATCTGGCATTTCATCTTCAATAACTGTTTCTTCTGAGTCATTCAAGATAATAGGAACAAGCCCATTAGTAAGTTCCAAAGTAGGAAGCTTGAGGTCAATGGCCATTGAGGCAACCTCAACAGAGTATTTCTCTTTGTCTTGGTCCCATAGCACAAGGACCATACCTTGTACTTCACGCTCTTTAAGTGTGCGCACAATGTGTGCGTCAACATCTTGAACGACCATTACTGAGGTTGCTTTACTTGCTAAAACTTTAGGGGGATCTTTAACTTCATCTTTTGCAACAATTGAAAAGATTGCTCCGTTGTCCAATACCCAGTCGTAGACAACTTCTAAACCGTCTGTCATTTTTCCATACCAGGGGATAATAAATACTGATGAAACACCAATGTCATTTAATCCAGCTTCAATAACTTTGCGTGGTGCAACTCCAGCACCAACAACACCATATGCTTCTCTCATGGTTTCTCCTATCGTAGGTTCTTACGCTGAGCGAGATCACCCGCTAGCGTAAGTAATCTTAATAGGGTGTGCACCCCACCCGCAACCGCCGTGACAGCTAAACCTGAAATTATTAAGTCATCAAGTTGGCAGATTGCAGCAGCACCATAACCAAGTGCGATGCTTGCTAAAAGCTTTACCCATGGCATTGGTTCTTTTGGCAAGAGCGCATCAATTGTTTGTACAGTTTTATAAACAGCAAGGGAACAGATTAAGAAAAGCATTATGGGTAAGTTACTCCTGGTATATGGTTAAACGTAATAGTCCACTCTGGATCTGGGACAGTGCCGTTACTATACACTGGAGCAGTTCCAGTTGTAAGTTGTGTTACTGGTAACAGGTTGGTTAGAAACCTATTTGCTACTGCTCGTGTCTTTTGGTAGTTAGAGTTGTACACAGAAAAATTTTCAATTGGTAGTCCAGGTGAAGCGCCGTTTGGTGCTACTGGGTTATACCACCTGTAGTCAGAAATAGTATTTCCGTCTACAAGCCAACCACCAAAAGATGTGGTTCCATCAAAGTATTTGCCATTTGCCGCGCGCTCTAACAACATGTAATTAAAGTGTTGTTGTGCATCAACAACAGATTCTTGAAATATTGCAAAATACACAGGTGTGTAAGAAGTATAGGTTGAAGGAACAGTTAGCCTCCAATATTTAATACCAGCTACCGTTGTTGCTGTGGTTGCCTGTGCTACAAGCACTGGAGCAGGACTAACGTTGCCATATGGTGCATCTTTATACAAAGCAACTTTTATAATACTGTTCTGTGCTGGTGAAATTGTTCCTGCCTGAACAGAGAAATAAAGGTCATCATTAGCAATTACATAGATGTAATTTGAGGTTGTTTGCAAAACATTAACTGAACCACCAGAAGTTAAATCTGGGATGTATCCCCAAAGTTCGTTTCCAACAGTTGATCCTCCAGTAGCAGAAGGAGTACCACCTTCATATGTTGTTGTAAAAGTAGAAGTACTAGCAATACCTGCGTCTAGTTCAAGAGAAAAAGTAGACGAGGATGGCGAACCACCGTCAAACAAACCAGCAATGATTCGTTCTAGGTTTGGGTCTTTTAAGAGGTTCACTCTTTGTGCAAAAACTTTAACTACTTTATTAACTGTATCAATTTCAATATCAGACCCAGTTATTGCCTGCATTGCATACTCAAGGCTTCCAATGGTTCCTTCAGACCGGCGAAGATAACCAATAATGTTCATGAGACTACGTAAACGTGCTGAACCAAGTTCGTGTGCGCGTAGGTCAACTCCAAGGTCTTGTGCAAGATAATCAAGCACTTCGCTGTTAGCAAGCTGTGGGTCTTTCATTGAAATCATGAAGTCAAGCTCTGTCCGAACTTTGTCAATTTCAAATCCAAAAATACTTAAGTAACGGTAAAGTGGGCCACCAAGACCTGTTGACATATTGTCATCAAGGGTTCGGTAATACTCTGGAATCTTCCTATACAGATCATCAACACTGTTATATTTTGCTGGCGTTAAAACAGCAAGTTTTGCAGTTGGTTCGTAATACAGATCACCATCTCGTGATTCAAACTTTACAAACATTGTGTAATAAGCCCATTTGCCAGAAGGGACTTTATGGTAATAAATTTTTGAAGTTGCATCAGAAGTAATGACAGTTCCATCACTAACTGTTGGTGGCTCCCCATCTTCTGAATAAGCAATTAACAAAGCAGTAGCTACTACTGTTGAGCTAGTTGGCGCCAAACTAAGGTCGTTAAGAGGGGCATCCCATGTAAGGATAATTTCCTCGTAGTCACTAACCTCTGCGGAAAAAAACGATGCGTAAGGTAAAAGTGATCCAGACCTAACTGGAGTATTTAGAATTGGGGCAACTAATAAATCGTCTGACTTAAGCCTTGAGTCATCATCAGTACGTACCGTTAAGCCTACGGAAGCAGCACCAGTACCCGATGGATACTGAACATAGCTACCATATTCTGCTGATAATTTTTGAAGTGTAAAAGATTTACGTGCCATATCAGCTCGATGTAGTAATGCCACCGGAGGTGGTCAGGGTGTACGTGCCTTTTTTAATTAATTGAATATTTGTAGGAGAACTACCAGAAACAGTAACAGTGGCGTAAAGAACACCCTCAACGTTATGTATTGCTCTGTAAACGTCACCAATTTTAAGATCTTCACCAAACTCAATTCCATTTAATTCAAACAAAACATCCAGAGCACTAGATACCGCTGAACTAACCGAAGACGCAACGTAGCTTTCATCAACATAGATTGTTGCACTAACATTTTTTGGGACTAAAGTAATTGTACTTCCCGCCAAAACAGTTACACCTAAAGTTGCTAAAGGTTGAATGCTACTCACAATCTCGCTTTGAACAGAAGCTGGGACACCAACAGAAGCTGCTGAGTAAGAAGTGTATGAAGAAATATATGGTAATCCATATACAGTCACACTTCCACCGCTAGTTAGAGATGGGTCGTACTTAGCTACAGCCTTATATACACCAGGAATAATTAGTGCAAGGTCAACAAAATCTTGAAGTGTTACAGCACGATTTTGTGATTTAATAACTGCTTTAAGTGATGTTTTAATTGAATCAACAGTCTCACCACTACTTCCACCAATTGCTGCGCTAGAAGACACGATTGCAATACCAAATGGTTGCGCTAATTTAAAAGAAGTTATTTTGTTTTGACTTAAATTTCCAGCAGCACCACTGGTAACGTTATAAGTTGCTGTAATTTTTGAGTTTGTTGGAGGAACCCTACCGCTAATCCTGTTACCAAATACAATTTGAGTTTCGTTATTGGCATTTACATTTACTGAATAAACACTACTTGAGGTTGGGGCTAAGGCAACATCTGTAATTTTATTCCATGCAGTAGGTGTTACCCCATCTTCATAAACATAAACTTGCGCGCTTGTTGGAACTGCTGAAGTTTTTGCTAAGGAGTATTTTTGTCCAACCTGGCCAGATGCGGAAGTTGTCAAAACTTCTTCAACAATTTTTGTTCCTTGAGTTACCGGAATTGCAACGTTGGATACACCAGAGTTAATAACAACTGTTGAATTAGAAAAGAATTCTAAATTGTCAGATTCACCAACACCAATAAAAACGGTATTTGCTGGGATGGTCACAGAAGCTGAAGAAGTGTTTGAAACATAAACAGTTGCTGTAGCTGATGTTCGTGTAAACGGAGTGTAATCAAATAAGTTGGCTAATGCCAACATGCTTTCCTTTTGTGTAGCAGTAGAAACAAAGGCTTCCCCAGCAGCACGGTCAATGTAATAATGGAGGATGTCGCCCATATAGGCCCACAAGTCAACCATAAGTACACCAAAGTCAGAAGGATCACGGTCAACCCATTCCGGAGTAACGCGTCCTGCTCGGAGCAGTAAGTCATTTCGAATATTTGTGTAGTCACGACTTGCAAAGTCAAAACCAGGTGTGTTCAATGCCATGATTGCTCCTAAATTGAGGTGTCTTCAGTAGTAATTCCAGGTGCTGCTACCCTAAAGGATACAACCTGAGGTGCTGCTAATGGAATCCTGTAAACAACAGTTATACCTAAGGTTGTTTCACTATTGCCATATGACGCAACAGTATCTGGGGGGGTTAACTTTATATTTAAAATGTCAGTACGACTAATATTGTCAGAGGCTTCTTGTTTGGCGTCAACAATAAAGTCAGCAATTGAGAGATCATCAATTGATTCGTATAGTAATTGATTAATATTTGCACCATAACGATGTCGCATAACACGTTCGTATTGATTGGTAGTCAACACATTAATAATTTTTTGTTCAGCAGCAACTGTTGGAGAAGACGTTGTGCCTACACGCCCACCACTAAAATTAAAAGGCATTTTTATTGATTTCATTATGCTGAACCTCCGTCAATTCCAGATCCAGAACCTGGACCAGAGACTATGTGTACATTTGACATTTTTGAATCTTCTACAGCAACAAGTACTTGGTCACCAGTAGAAACTGTCGGTGCATTAATGATAGTTGACACGGGCAGCGAAACTGCTGTTCCAAGTAACGCAGGTATTTGAACGTACACGGATGTTCCTGCACTGTATGAAACTACACCTCTGTAAAGTTTCATTCCGTCATACATAAGTCAATACTCTTTCAACGCTACTTTGCCATCTATTATTTACGTATTTTGAGTCTGGAGGGCTTTCTGCTAATTCAGTAGGTGGAACAAGGTATTCAGAAGTTGTATTAAAATCTCTAGATATATTTAAAGTTGTCATACAACTGGAGCCTCCAATTGTATGCTTTACTGCTTTTACATACCATAATCCTTCAAAATTAGTTTTGTAACCTGCAATGTTAACAATACCACCAGGTACTGTACCTATTGTTGCGCTTGTTTCTAGTACTGCATTAAATGGTAATTTTTTACGAATTTCAGCGGCAACTAATTTTTGTGCCTCACCAATCGACAAAGCTGAACTACGTAAAGCTGAGTTATATTTTGAACCATGGCCAACACCAGACCATGAAAATTCTGGATCAGTATGGTCCCCTACAGATGTGTTAACCGTTCCCGTGTCATCAATAGAGTTAACTGAATAGTTCCAAGAAACACCTTCTGGTGTCAGGTACCCAAAAGTTCCATTAAATTTAAGGATTGAACCTGGGGATGGGGTAGATGAGCCAATTGGTGCAGTAAGCGTTTCATACGATGGCCTTCTACCAATAGCTTTAAATGGGTCCCAAATATGCATATGTGTGGCATTTACAGAAATGGAATATCCATAAGTAGCACAAAACGTGTTTAAAAATTCCCAATCAGATTGTTTAGCTTGTACAATTCTAGGTAATTTAAAACCATCGTCAATTACATCTAAACTAAAGCCATACGTTTCAGCCATATCTTTAGCAATGGTTACAACAGAAGCATTTTCCCATACTCTAGTTTTAGTGCCTTTCATATTTAAAGATGCACCAAAACACACAATACGTGTCAATTGAAATGGGCTGTTATTAACAATTGACGATCCGCTAATAGCTTCGGGCTCTAAATAAAGAACATAACCACGAAACTCAGTTGTTCTACCCGGACCTAAAGTTACAGTTACACTAACTGCTGCGTCAATGTAATCGGTAATTGCCTTAGGTGGTATACCAGCTACATGCAAAGAAACAACATCATGTTTGTTTGCCGCTAAATCAATAACAATTTTTGTAATTGCATTGTAGTTAACCTCAACACCATTTATTTGTACAAAAACTTTTGGTGAAAGAGGGTTACCACTATGAACTATCATGTTGGAATCCTTAATACCGTACCTGTTGGAAGTACATCTGGCCATTGGACTTGTGGGTTAATGTCAGCAATTTCCCAATATCGAGAACTATCATTTAATACTTTTGCAGCAAGTATTGGAAAGGTATCCCCATCACGTGAGGTGTACTGGTAGTAACTGCCCCCATTGTTAGTAACCCTGTCGGCAGTACGACCGCCATTAGATAAACGGTACCTACTTGAAACTGTGTAATTTGCCATAATTAATCCTTACCTATCCAACAATTATTACAGGAGTGTTGCCAAGCCAATTTAAATAAAAATTGTGTTCACCAATAGGGTTTTCCCCATTTACAACAAAGCTTTTAGTGCCAGTTCTAGTTATGGATGCTTCTGATGAAGCACTTGCTGACACAGATATATCAATATCAACAATATAATAAGATTCCATAAAGTATGAAGGAAGGTCACGATGGTCATCTTCAATCCATGCACTTTGTGCTGTATTTGAGACTACGGTAACGTCACCAAAAGTTAAGTATGTCCTTCTTCTAATTCTCTTAGCACCTGAACCTGGCTCAGAAGTACCACTACCCCACTCCTCTTTAGAAGAGGCAGTTTCTGATCCTGAATAAGATCCCATTAATTTAAAGGTTGTGCCTGATGTATAAGACTTAGCTGCAAGAGCAGTTCTTGCTTGAGATTCAGATAACCCTGCCGTTGCGCCTGCACCTAGGCCATAAATACTCATTGTCCAGTTATATGTAATAGTTGGGCTTGACCCAGACTCATAAAGTTTTAAAATTGAATCAACATCGTTTCCATAGCGTGTCTCAACGCCATTTACGTTTACTGTGTAACCACCTTCTATTGGTTTAACACTTGGAAATCCAGTATAAAAAGTTCTATACAGACCAGCTTCTGAGCTAGTGAAATTGGTTGAAATTGGATTTTTAATGGCGTATAACCAAGCCGGTGCATATTGTGGTTTAGGATCATCCCATTCTCCAAAAGTGTCAGCACCGTTTCTTGGTCGACCACCAGTGGCAAACTTGAATTTGTCCATTGTTTTAGCTAATGAAGTACTAAGTTCTTGTTTTGCTGCAGCAGTTTCTGCATCAGCTGCAGTTTTTGCGGAAGCTGCGTTTTCTAAATTTTTAGTTAAAAATGTATCTTGCTTTGCAAACCCAATGTACATAGCACTCATTGAAAGTGTTACTTTACATTGCATTGGAACCATGTTTGTATTGAACTTTAAAAATGCAACACTAGTTCCAGTTACAAAACCGTCAACCATAAATAACGAAGAAAACAAAACACGTACTGGGTTTGGCATTAGAAATGCTGCGTTACCATAATTTGATTCCATAATGTCTTTAATTTTTACGTCGTCGTAAATAATTTCAGCAGCAGGTGATCCTGCTGAGGCTGAACTTTGATTTGCAGCAGCATACTCATAAGAATTTTTTAATGATTCCATTTGAAACGCAAGCATTTCTTTTGAAAAACCTTGACCAATTACAGAATATAAAACACGCAAATCTGCAAGAACACCTATGTCGTAAACGTCAAACTCACTAGTTTCTCCAAATAAATTTGCATTGCGGTCTACTGCTAGTGCTCCAGGTCCACCTTTTGCTAATTCCATAGACCTATCAAAAACTAAGTCAAAAGTAAAACTAGTAACAGCACCAATAGGTTGTGTCAGTTGGGCTGGGTCTTGAAGAATTGCGTGGTAAACGTCTTCACGCATTGACACATCTTGACGAATTTCTTGTGGATTAAATTGAAATTTACATTTACTTACAGGAAATGCTGCCCCTAAAGCAGGTTGGTCTAAGTTTCGAATATATCCACGATGTAGTTTGTAACTATCTTTTACTTTGTCAAGTGCTGCTTGGGCTTCAAGAAACCTAATACCCCTAGTAGGGTACGTAAAAGTTGGGTTTGTAATTCCACTACTGATTGGGTATTGATCAATAAATCCAAAATTTCCATCTTCGCGGTAACCCATTAGTTACTCCTCAACATCTCAAGTTCTAATTCACGGCGAGTTAGAACTGCTATTTCATGTGCAATCTTTTGCAAATCAATTTGAGAACCAGATCCCCCACCAGACACATTAATTGTTGGGCTGATGTTAAAAGTGTGGCCACCTGAAAGGGAAACACTTCCACCTCCGCCACTACCCCCACTCATTCTTGTACCCACTGGGTCTCCCGATGTTGTTGGTTCAGGTACATGTCGTGCTTGCAAGTTTTGGCGAACAAGAGTATTTTTTGGTGATCCTTTGCCTTGAAAACTTGCGTTTTCAATAGCAGTTGCAATGTCGTATGGGTTATTGCTTTTATTTTTTAAAGCGTTAATAACACCTACACCATGTTTAGTCATGTGCCTTACGTTGTACTCAAGACCCTGTTCGTAACTTGTAAAGTTTGTTACTCCAGCAGAGTTAAATTCGGTCCAACCAAGAGCGCCAGCATCTGGATTAGTGATTACAGCAAGAGGGTTAAATGCTGCTCTAGTTCCTTCACTAGCAATCCATGATGCCATTGCTTGAATGTTTGACTCTGTAACAGGTGCTCCAACTTTATTTAAAAAATCAGTAGACCATTGCGTGATACTTACACCAGATGGTGCTTGTCCACCAAAAGGCAAGTTTGAAGATGTAATGACATCAGTGCCACTAGCTCCTTTAACGCGCCCAGATATAACCCTTCGTCCAGATGGAGCACTAGACCCACCAGCACCAATTGGGCTTAGTTTTGCTGCTACTTTTTCAGAAATTGTTGGAGCACGCATACTCCTACTGGAACTCCTACTAGAAGAAGATTGGGAGGTACTAGAACCACCTGCCATTTTTCCTCTAGGTGAGTGATCTAATGAATCACCAAAATTTGAGCTTGGATCAAAAGGAGCTGCGCCAGCAGGGCCCCTACCCCAAGGTGCTCCCATTTTTTCATAAGCAGCTCTACCATTAGGGAGTTCTGCGGGTTGAACGTGCCAGTTTTCTCCATTGACATCTGCAAAGTGTTTTAGTCCGTATTTGTGAGCATTCCTAACAACCCAATCCAAGTCTCCACCAAGGTCTGCTGCAAGTCCAATTTCGTGCATAGAACGTCCTGGGGGTGCTGCAGGTGCTCCACTTGTGTGTTCCCAGTAGGCGCCGTCCCATTGCCAGTTCTTTTCACCATTAGCATTTGTTGGAGAGTTTGTTTTGGTATAACGGGATAAGAACATTGTTCGCTGATCAGCTGATGAACGAACACCCTGACCAAACGTAACATTTGGGTTGTCTGCCATCATTTTAGTAAGGCGTTCTTTAAATTGAGCGCTTAGATTGTTAAATGAAGTTTTTGACGCCGCTGCAGAAATGTTTTGTGGCATAGGAATACCAGCTGGGTCTCCACCGCCAGATGGGTCTCCAAATGGTCCCGTTGCAGATTGAAAAATTGATGTTGCAATTTTATTAGATCCAACTAAACCAAGAACTCCAGATAGCTTGTCTTCTAGAGCGCCAAACATTTTAGTCAAAGATTGAGTTTGTCGTTCAAGATGAGCGTAGTTGTCTACTTGACGACGGTAGAAGTTTTCGTCACGCTTTGTCTCCAGTCGTTGTGTTTCTTCAACTTGAGTAGCAAAGTTTTCCTCAATACCCATTTTACGACGATCAGCTTCTTTGCTGGGGTCGTACATACCTTTGCCACCCTTACCTTTAAAGGTTTGGTTTTGCATAGCATACTGAATTGCCTGAGTCTGCATTTCCTCAGGTACACCCATCATTGAGAGTTTTGAACGAGTAATTGAACCTGGAGCTAACGCTCCTTTGAGGATTGCTGGGTCAGTAAGTCCTGCTGACTTAACAATACCCTTCATAACATCCATTGCCGAGTTTTGTTTTCCGCCAATACCAACAAGAGATGTTCCACCCATCATAAACATACGGTTTACAGTTGAGGCGCTTGCTAGGTTGTTAATCATTCCAGTTGCTTCACCAGCACCCATGGTGTAACCAGACATGGTACGAAAAGCTTCAACGCTTGAAGCCTGTTGGCGACCACTGATGCCTGTAGAGGCTTCTAAGCCCATCAAAGCATTAATACCACCTGCACCTAGGCGGTAGTTGGTAAGGGGCATTCTGTAGGTAGAGCTGACACCAAGTTGACTTTTACCAGTCATTTGCTGGTAAAGCACAGACATACGGTCTGCTTCTAAAACGCCTTCTCGTCCACGATCAAACCTAGAGTTTGCAGCGTCAATGCCCATATTGACTGCCGTAACACCCATATTTATGCGGTTCATTGCAGTAGCACTGAGGTTACCCATCATCTTGGTCTTGCCAAGCATGCCACCTACTCCACCAATACTTTCCGCACCAGATTCGGCACCCTTGCCCATTGCGGAACTTGTTGGTTGGAATATGCCACCAGCAATTTTGGTGCCAGCACCACCAACTTTCCCACCCGCAGAGTCGTTTACTGCTCCACTAACTGTTTCAGCAAACTTCTGACCAATTTTGTCTAAGCGCTTTTCAACAGTGTCAAGAACCCTATTAAGGGCAGACGTCATTTCGCGTTCTACTTTTTGGATGTTTTTGGATACTACTGCACCATCATCGCCAATGATTGGTTTATCTGCCATAGGTTCCTCCGTTAGGTATTACGCCATTTTGCCATACGGAACCAGAAGTCCCTTTGGCGGACAGTCATTGACCGTAAATCCGAGAGGTTAAACCCTTTGTAAACAGAAGCAATCAGTTCGTATTCCCAATAAGTATATTTGATATTAGCTAAGTAAAAGTGAGATCCAGTCGATCCTTATAACCATTTCTTCGTTACAGTGAGCGCACGGGACATTCACCGCCTCGAGCTTCGGGCCAGCCTTGATTTCAAGGAGGCTGCGAACAAGGTTATTACGGTCGGCAACATTAAGGGTTTTAGCCCATGCCTCAACGTCAGTAGGTGCTGTTTCCCCATCTTCCCAGACTGCACACTTTGCAATCATAAGGGTGTTCTGGGCAGAAGCAGATTGTGCGTTTTTGGCAATTTGCATGTTGTCTGCTGACGTAGGAACACGCAACTTAACAATTTTACCTTTACGAAGAGTGTGACTTGTTGTACCACGTAAATCTACGTTTGGTGTTTGAATTGGAAAATCCTCATCAAGATTCATAACAATGTCATTACTCTTGTTACAACTACCACATTCAACTTGGAAGTCTTTTGAAGTACCGTAGGTTGCCTTGATAACACCCAAGAAAAGAATGTCTCGATCACCGATTGTAAGGTTGTCTAATGCCGAAGGATGATCGCCAATGTTAATTGAACCAACACGAACAACAGTCCTCTTAAGCAAAGTTGCCATGTACTCACCATAAGTTACGGCATTTTTTGATTCTAAAGAAGCCATGTACTCTTCGTCAGCCCCAGTCATTTCACGCACTTCTGAGTCAACCTGCCACAACCCCGTAGCAGGGTCAATTAGGCCGCGCTGAAGGGTTGCTGAGACTGTTTCTGGAGCGTGTAGTTCAGGAACTGGTTCACGGATAGCGGAGTTAACCGCGTCTGCGTCTGTTTTAAGTGTCAATTTGTAGTCCTATGTTTAAGTATTAGATTGATGAAAGTTTTTCTACGTCTTCTTTAGTCCAGGCTATCACAAAGCCTTCGTGGTTAAGAGTCATCTGTTGGACCATAATGCCACTGTCACCAGCGTTAAGGTCGTTCAATGAGTAGGTTCCAGGGAAGCAGTTAAACAACTTGAAACCAAAACGAGCATCACCAACATTTCCTGAGTTCCCATTTACGGCACCAGGGGTACTGTATGAACCAGAAGAAACAGGGTGATCAAAAACTTTGACAAGGATGTCACAACGGTAGTCATTGTCCGCACTTGTTGAACCACTTGAAGCCTGGTTCCACGAATGCAAAAACTGCTGCCACTTGTACAGTTGGTCCTGTTCAGCAAACACACCACGGCTAAATGTAACCGGAGCAAAATCTGACTGGCCAATAAACTTGTGCGGGTGGGTGTTCATGCCACCTTCACGGTAACCAACCATTTCGTTGTTAACTGAGAGACCGGACATAGCGGCAAAGCCGATGCTTCCTAGTCCTGTAGTAGCGGCACCAAGGGCGCCTGAGGTATTGATCGTAACCTGGAATTTAAAGTTACGAATTGGGTCTGTTGCAGCTGAACGTGCCATTTATTACTCCTTAGAGATTCGATACGGTGTTAGAGCCGCCAGTCCATTGACTGACGTTGATTACAATGAATTCGGCTGGGTATTGTAGGGCTACTCCAACCTCAAGGCGTACTTCACCGTTGTTGATACTGGTTGACGTATTGTTGGTGCTGTTACAAGTAACGTAAAAAGCTTCTGCAGAGTTGCCACCCTTAAGACCACCAGCACGCCAGAACTCACCAAGGAAGGCTGAGGTTGTCATGCTGATACGGTCCCATAGGCGCTGGTCGTTAGGTTCAAATACTGCAAACTGCGTTGCGTCCTTAAGGGACTGCTTAATGTAGTTAAGCGAACGGCGGATTGGGATGTATTTGCCGGGTGAAAGCTTGTCAAGGGTGCGAGTACCATTAATGATAACTCCCGCTCCAGGAACCGACTTAAACAAGTTAATTCCGTACTTTGCGTAAAGGTCATCTGCTTCTGTTGGTGTAAATGTAGCCGTGAGGCCAATCGCATTGCGAACATCAGTGCCATAACCTGCAGGAGCCTTAGCAACCGTACGAGTCACTTCTGAACGAATGTACGCTCCAACAACAGCGCCACCTGGGTAGGTGTCACGAATTGCAGCAGGCCCAGTCTTGGTTGGATCAGCCATCTTGAGCATTGGGTAGTACACCGCTGCGTATGACGAGGGGGTGTAACCCTGTACAGTACCTGCACCAATGGTTGCAGCATCAGTTGAAGTTGACGGGTCAATAACAACAAAGGAATCACCACGAGTTTCGGCCTTAGCAATAAGGGCGTTCACAACGAGGCTACTTGTTTGCCCAACGGCATTTAAGATAAGAACACCTTCAATGGTTTCAAGTTTACTGTTAATAGCAGCCGTGTAGTCGTCACCAGTAACTGCGGTTCCATCAACCGATGCGGAGAACTTCTTCTCAGTAGTAATGAATTCCCAAGTAGCACTAGCGGCTGTAACACTTCCAGCAGAAGCACCAACTACACCATTGATGTACTGGGAGTAGGTGTTCAATACAGTGGGCGCATATCGGTTGTTTGCTGGATCTGTTGAAATCTCATTCCAACGCTCAACTTCAGCACCATCAAGATAAACGGTCAAGTTAAAAGTAGGGATAACCGATGCAGTAGCAGTAATTGCTCCGGTGCGGTTGTCCGAGTTAACTTTTACAGACAAACCTTTATTGGTTAAGGTTCCGTCAGCCCATGCTCCAGGGCTGGTTGCACTCAACGTAAGGAGTGAACCAGAGGCTGAGCCACTACCAGTTGGGTAGTACGGAACAGTTGCCGTAGCAGTTGTTGCAAGAGGAGCACTTCCAGAGGTGTGCAAAACACGAACAATGTAGGCTTCACGACCACCGTTTGCAAAGAAGTGATAGACAGCGTAGCCAAGTTCATTGTTAGCACTGATATCCCCATAAATTGACTTAAAGCCACTCCATGAGTTAATCAAAGTTGCAGCAAGTGGACCGCGCGGGGCAGTACCAAAGAATACGGCAGTTGAATCGGCGTTGTTAGAACGTTGGGTGTTGCTAACTAACGTTGATTCACTTACGTATACACCTGGAGTTGAATATGTGGCCATTTAAAATACCTCCAAAAACGGCGGGATGAATACAGAATTACTCGAATTGTTTATGTTTGTTATCTTACCAACAACAGAGGTGACGTGCTTGAGGGCAGTCATATCTGAAGCTGGTATCTCGGCTGACATATGAATTGTGTACACTTTTCTAAAGATCCTCTTGCGGTACCCAGCTTCTCCATCAAGAAGGTCACTGTTACCCCAAGACATAAGGTCAAACCTACGAATTGTCCCATCTTCTGGGACGTCAATAAAGCCCTTGCGCAAAGGTACTACTCGGCGCATAATCTTTGACGTAAGTTGACGATCATGAAGGGCACTTCGTGCGTATGTAGATACCTGGTAGATCAAGGTAACTGGCACAAAGGAATCCATTTTTAAGTAAGCGCCTGCACCAAGGGTGGTAGACATACCTGCAGCATCTAGTTCTGACGGAAAGTAGTCAATAAAGGACGGCGAAAGTGAAGCTCCAGCAAAGTCGTTACTGTAGTAATAGTTCTGTTCAGAATGCTGTAACGCCCTATTATGGGTAATGCCTACGTTTTCAATGGTAATAAATGGGTAGTTTTTTTCTTTCTCACCATCCGGATACCTAAAGAACACATCAGCAACGCGAGTTGCTTCTCGGTCATCCGAAACAGCAATGTTTGCAAATCTGGCTTTTACAGCAGCATCTTCTGCCAAGAGGAATCCAGCGTTACTCAATTGTAACCCCTAAGTGACATTTGTACATCATCATTAAACTTAGATTCAAACGTTCTAATAAGGGCATTAGGTGATTTTTCACCGGTGCCGTACTCAAGCATCTTGGCTTTTTCTTTAATTTCATTTGAACCATCAATTGAAACTTTTACAGAATTATTATTTAAAATAGAAACTTTAAGGGAATCAGCAATTTCAGACCAACCCTCTTGGGTCTTGGCGTGTTTACGAACTTCAGCCTGGTACTTAGCTGCAAGTTTACGGGTCTTAGTATTTACCCCAGTTGATTTAGTGAATTGCTTATTAAGACCGGTAGAGCCAACCAAAATAGCGGCAAGTGAAAGACTCAAAGAAGAAGGTTTTGAGGAAGCCAATCGCATGGCGCACTCTCCGAGTCTAGGCAGTTGGGGCACTCAACGCTCGTTGAGTACTCCTATTCTACTCTATTATTGGAAGTGTTGCAGGCCAAGGAAAGTTGTCTAGACCAAGCGCACCAGGGCCTGGATCATTTAGGAACTCTTGGTTAATAAATGTTTCTTGACCTGAAATAAGGACAAATATGTCGTCTTTTAGACGACCTCTAACCTTGTAGTCATACACCGCATAGTACCGTCCGTCATACAAAAATAAATCATTTAAATGGTCACGGTATTCGTATGGTGTAGAAATACCAGCATCACGCATGTCTTTAATTGACACAAAAATGTCCATTGTTTGAACAGGCTGTCTGGCTTCTGGAATAGCCCTTTTTTGATCTTCATTTTCAGACCCCAACATAATTGGGATAATTACGCCATCTTTATATGATTTGCCACCAGTTCCGCGAATTCCTTCGTCGTAAACATCATCATAAATACTGTTTACGCTGGCAGAACCCAGGATGTTAAATTCATACCAAACTACAGTTTCGTTAGCTACCTTATGGTGCCTACGAAAGTGTTTGTTAATAATGTCAAGTTCTCTACGTACATCCATCAGTAATAGGCGTTAGTGGTCTGCCCAGACCTTGGGGTAGTGTCAATGTAAACATCTGTGCGCAAGTCGTCTTCAAGCACTTCACGATTCATGATGCCAGGGTCAACATCGGGCCACAAGCGTTCCATGGGTGAGTAGTCACCAAATTCCTTGGGCTTGTATAGCGGAATAAGTCGGTTAGTTGTACGTGATGTACGACGCAAACTAAAGACCTCAATACGGTCAATACCAATGTTAAGAGCAGTGGCGTGACGTTGGTATTCCCCTTCCCATTGGGATAGCAATGACTGAGCCATGCGGAAACGCTGGCTGGCGGGGATGTGCACAGACTCAGATGTAATCACATCAATATCACGGCTGAACTCGGTCATTAGAGCCCACAAAGACTCACAAATGGCGGCAATACCAATTGCGTTAATGAGAACTTCAGACATTCCGTCAATACCTACGCCAAGGTCACGGATATGCTTTTCTAAAGCGCGCTGCGAGTAGAAATCAAGATCAGCAGGGGTAAGCCACTCGTAGTAGTACCCTTCAATCATGATTTTTGAGCCAGAAGCTGGCAAGGTAGCGAGGCGTAAAATACCATTACGCTCATCAAGTGCATAACTAGTTGAAGCAAGTTCTGTAGTAGCCCCACCAGATGTGTATGTTGCGATCCAGATACTGGATGTGTCAATGTTGACATGACCCAACTCATATGTACGCCCAGCAGCATCAAAGGTTACTTGAAAGAACCTTGGGAAATCTCGTAAATAAGTACGAGCAATTGTGCTTATATCAGCAAAAGTGGCCACGTCTATAGTGTACTAGATGTTGCTAGGTGGCGGAAGAGTGTCCTGTTTAGGCTGATTGTAAGCGGGTTGTGTCTCTCGGTTGCGCGCACTTGAAACAGTGCGCTTTAAAACTACCTGCTGAGCAGGGATATTTGTGGGCTTAGGGAGGTTACTCATGCGTAACGGATGTAGTACTTAACGTACATTGTGTTTGGCTGGATGTTGATAGGGGTAGGGGTAGATTGTCCAGCAAAACCAGACACCAAACCACTTGAAAGTGGGACATCAACTGTGTGTGTATGTGTGGGTGCGGGTGAAGTAGTTGTGTTATAGCTAATTGCCATACCACTACCAGCACCCCCAGCATAAGTTACGCCGTCTCCGTAACCGTCTCCGTTGGTGTCATACAATGCAAGGTAACCATTTGGTGGGTACTCTGTTCTTCCACGAGTAGCAAAGTCTTGGTCACCGTTGCTTGGGGTGTGAGTGTGTACCCCACCGTCTTGTGCAGTTCCAGTGTGCCCGTGGTTAATACTGTGTTGATGAGAAGGGATATTTGTTATCCCAATATCAATTGCGTTGTCCAAGTTTCCAGCAGCAGTTCCCAATGCTCCACCAGCAGATGGTAGGCCAGCCATATAAAAACCACGGAAATCTGGGAGGTTAAACGTTGTTGAGCCATTACCAGTTCCATAAGGGAACGTAGCTCCACTGTTTGTAAGCACAGTATACAAAGAAGAATAAGTAGTACGGGAAACTGGATCACCATTACACTCAATCCATACAGCACCATTTGGAGCAACTGGAGAAACCCAGGTAATAACAGTCCCAATCGGTACGCCTGGATCAATAGGAGTAATTGCTAATTGAATCCACGTAGATGCATCGCGCTTTACATGCACACCAGATTCGCCAGTTAAGAGCGTTGATGTACGCAAGTAAAGATCACCAATATCGCCTGTGGTAGCTGCCGGATAAGCGGCTGCTCGGTAGGCAATTGGGGTGTTGATATCACGACGCTTGTCAACAATGTGTGATGCAAGGACTGTGGGAATACCTTGAGCACGGTACACAGAAGCCAAAACCACATCGGTAGCAGGATTGAAGTAAGACAAAACGTCTACTCCAATTGTAGAAACCAAACGGCTAGACGACTTAGGGTGCGTTGGGTTTGCCGCAGACTCTGTTCCGTAAAGGCCAGTTAAGACCATTGCAGAGCCACTGAGGCGTGCTACAACTAAGTCAAATCGCCCAAAGGTAGAGGTAGTGGGTGGTTGTGGGATAGTTACGAAAGTGTTTTCAGCAACTGTGTAAACCACATTATTAAGTACGACCACACCCCCAGCAACTGATACTGCAGTATTGCTACCAGCAACAGTAGGAGTTACAGCGCAACCGCTAATAACACCAGTCTTGTCATTGCCAAGAATCTCAAAGTCAATTGAGTCTGGCTCAGCCTGGTCTAGAACTGCATACTTGTTACCTGAAGTGGTATCAGTTGCATTGGGGATTATATAGGCCATCGGTTACCTCAGAGGGTGTCGTAGATGTTGCTGCTCTTGCGAAGGTAGGCATACAAGTCCTTGGGGAGCTTGTAACGCTTACCATCAACAAAGTCATAAGAATCACTGCCCCAGAACATTTTCCATGTTCCCTTAACACGGGCGTTTACGTAGTCGCTGTCAGCAGACATTACTGTCACTGGTTCTGCAACAACAACTTCGTCTTCCGAATCGAACTCGTCTTGATCTTCAACTTGTTCAGCAGTGAATGCTGAGGGCTTCTTACGTGCTGCCATGATTTCTCCTTATTGAGTACATAAATGAATATGGTGGGGGTGATTAACCACCCCCACCATACTACATCATTCTTACTAAATAACTCAGGTGGACGAAATTGCTCCACCCTTGGTGTTGATGATGACGCGAGACTCGTGGGTGATAACACCGAAGCCCCAAATTGCGTACCAAGCCAAGCCGTGCTCACGACCGAAGTCAATGACACCACCGTCACGGAGTTCAACCGGGAGGGCAATAGCGTGACCGAATGCGTTGTCACCAATCATGATTGCGCTGTATGAAGCAGCATCAGGAGCCTGAGCACCTGCGGTCACTGAGTCAATGTCAGCAGGAATCGTGAGACCCTGCTTGACCTGCGTGGTCTCAATGAACACTACGTCGTACAAACGACCGATTTCACCGAGCATGAAGTTGCCGGGAGCGGCGTACTTCGTGACTTCGATGAATTCCGGCCAGTCACGGAGCGAGCGGCTCTGCGACGGGTGGACGAAACACACGTAGGTGTCGCCCAAACGCGGGATGTTCTGACCAGCGAGGACTTCAACTGCGTCCTTGATTGAGGCAGGGCTGAGGTAGCCAGGCGACGAAGCGGTACCAAGGGTGCCAGCATCGTACGGAGCAATTGAGCCACGGGTTGAACCCAAGGTCTTGCGACCGAAGACAACGCTCGGAGCTACAGCTGATCCACCAGCAAACGGAACACCATTCGAGTAGAGGGTGTTACGAGCCTGGATGTCCATGCTCTGTGCCATGTGACGACCGAGCAAACGTGAAGACGAAGCCATAACGTCATCGAATGCTGCGTTGAGCAACAATTCGGTAACGGCAACGGCCTGTCCGTGTTCTGACACGGTAATCTGGATCTGGCTAGCCGAAAGGGCTACCGGCTCCATACGCACACCTTCTGACAAGGCTGCGCCAGCGGTTTCGCTGACTGCCAAGTTGTTGTAGCGCATGAAGTTGATGGTCAAACCAGGCTGAACGCCAAGCTCGGTCTTCTTGACAGCGAACTGTTCAAAACGAAGAACCGGCATAGCCTGGAACAAGATTTCCTTGGACCAGATCTGCTGGATTGCGGGTGAAAGGGTACTATCACTGGAGTAACCGGTCGTGGAAATTGAACCAAGACCTGCTCCGGTAATCGCACCTCCTTGGGGGGCGGGTAATGCCATATTAATATCCTCCGATGGATAGGTTTATTGGGTTTTAGTTAAAACCGACCTCGTTGAGGGCGGGCATTCATTAGCCTGTCACGCATCTTCACGTATTGATCCATCGGCATGTTGCGGATATCTTCCGCACTTAACGTCTGGTATTCCGATTGGTTATCCAGTGGTCCAGAAGGAGGAGCCGTTAAAGACGCCCCCTTAGGGCGGGCTGGTGGGCTCGTCCTCTGGATTGATTCGATTATAGCATTACTTCGTTCACGAAGTACTGCAATGCTATTGTCGATCTCTTCTTCAGTGTTACCTGAAATCAGATCGCGTAATTCAGGGATAATTGTTTCTTGCTCAACTTGCAAACGTCGTTGGCGGTATGACTCAAGTTGCTGAAGACTACGCTCTTTTTCAAGGAGTGCATCTTGCGCTTGGCGTTGCTTTTCAAGTTCAGAGAACTTCTGGCCCCACTCTTGCTCAACCTGGTTAATACGGCTGTTGAACTCATCTTCACGCTTTGCGAGAAGTTCTTTTGCGGAAAGCTCTTCAATTTCACGCTGACGGAGGATATCTGCTTCTTTACGAGCGCGCTCCTCAGCTTCTTTGATTGCCTTCTCACGCTCAGAACTGAGTACGTTCAACTGCTCTTCCATTGACTTGACACGATGGTCAGCATCTTCAAGACGCTTATACATCTTGCCCTTTTCCTGCTGACGAATCTTCTGGACTTCATCTTCAGAAAAGTACTTCTCTTCGGCACGTGATTCCTGTACAGGAGCTTGCTCTTGAATTACAGGGATTGTAATACCGTCTTCACTACTTTGAACTGACATGTCTTTACCTCTATTGGTTGGGCTTATGTGGGCTGAGTTAATGTACTTATTATTCTTCGTCAGGAACACGACGCTGGGCGAACCTAGCTCCGTATGCCTTTGCAACTATATTGTTTACCATTCCCGCAACTGGTCCACCCATTACGTCTGTACCAGGCAGGGGGCCTTGTGGGTCCTGCGGGTTCCCTGCATTTGCTACATTACCACCTTCAGAAGGTGCAGGCACTGATGATCCACCAGGGCCTGGTAACAAACCTGTAGCCATCATTACAGCTTGATTGATTTGCGCCCTAAGCATGTCTAAGGCACCCTGATCAACCGCGTCGTCACGTAGCTCTTCAAAGATTTCACTAAGTTTTTCACGTGGGAATTCTTCACCCAATGTGCGGAGTGCACCTTCTTTGGATTCAAGTCCCAAAGCCATTTTGGCTTGTACTTCGTTAAGTTTAATAAGCACGTCAATTGGCAGAGGTTCTGGCCAGTGTGTTTGAGTGCGGTATGTAAGAGGATCAGCTGGATCTAGCTGTGGAAGCTGATCTTGTTCTGGTGGTTCTCCCAAGGTTGGGTTATATATGAGGGTTTCAGGTTCAAACACTGCACAAGTACGAATGATTAGTTCGTTAATCTTTTCCAGGCCCTTAGTAAAGTGAATGCGCTTCATGTTGAAGCGGTTCATCATTGGCTGGTATTGGATAGAGAGTGCTACACCCGAAGTGTTTGAAACTGGCTGGAACTGACCTAATGCTGTTTCAGGTACACCAGTAATTTCGTGCATTGCTTTCTTTAAGAAGCTAATGTACTCAATTGCTCCAGCCATTTCACCACGGGATTCAAGGTTGTACACATGGGCGTCTTTAGGCAACCCAGCCCAAACTTTCTTAGGACCACGTTCTAATTGGCTTGCTTTAGCGCCAGTAATAATGGTCACTGGAGCTGCGTGGTAGTTAATAATGTCAGAGATTTCAGTCATCTTTTCGTTCATTTCACGGTTAAGTGGAATGATGTCCCAGATGTCTGATTGGCCCCAAGGTGACGAAGAAATAGTCATGTTAGGGATATGAACAATAGGAATAATGCCTAGTGGGTTTTCGTATTGGTCAATCAACTCATCATTAATGTATTGCTCAATTGAGTCGTCAGTCAAAATTTCAGTAAAGGTGTAAACCTGACGGGTGCCTTCAGGACTGGTACCCCAAAAACGGTACTTTAACTTAAACCGAAGAATACGGTCACGGTCGTGAGGGTGGTACTCAGGGAAACAATGAGATGGGTTTATGGGGATAACACGTACACGACCTTCGTGGTACATCCCAGCCGAGTCCTCGTAAGGCTCTTCGTAAGCCACTTTAACAAAGCAGTCACCAGTAACACTAGCAAGCTGGCCCATTTCCCAAAGAACGTAATGCTTTGAGTTATCTTGTTCCCAAACCTTATGCAAAAGGTGGGGAATAATGGCAGCATTCTGTTCTGGTACTTTCCATTGAATGCCTTTACCAAAACAGAAGTTTGTAATGTAATCCGACATTGTACGGATGTAGTTAAGGGTGATGTTCTGTTCACCCATTTCACGACGGTATGACCAGTGGTGTCCCAGGTACCAGGCCCAACACGTTGAATAACGGTTAAGGCGCGGTCCATGGACTTCAAACTCTTCGTCGGCTAACTCCACCAACCCAAGAGGGGAGATGGCAACAGTAAGGTCGCTAGATGAAGCGCGATAACTTGGTGACCAGAAATCAATCGGCATTAGACCTTGCCCTGTTTTGTCGTTTAGGTTTACTTATATTATCAGGAATATCAACGTATGTTATGGATTTAACCATTCCAGACGGGATATGCATCATGTTACTGTACATGTCTGTCTTAGTTTTAAACAAACAAAAAGTTGAAACCATTGTTATATAACCTTCTTGTAACCCTTCAAGAACCCAACCAACAGTAACTGGAAGTGCTGGGTCAAATTCATATTCGTCTTTGTATACCCATGTACCATCGCTATCAAAAGCGTCAATCCATTCAACGACAGCAAATTTGTACGGGTAGGTCATAATGACATTGTACTAGTTATGATTTGTACAATTTACCATGATACATAGCGCATCCGCTATGGAACGGGACCTGTTCATACCAGAACTCACCCTCACCAGGCTGGTAGGTAACGACAGCAATCCCTTGCTGCCAGTCCTCCACAATGGTCATAGGTCGACCGTCCAGGTCGAGCGCCCCCTTGGTGCTTGGGACGGCTCCGTCACAGCGGGCCAACGTACCAGGGGATGCGGCCATGATGGTCTTTGCGCCATCCCAATCGTCACGGGACCGTTCAGCCCATTCACGCCTGTGGATGTGTCCGTAAATGACAGACGTTTTTTCTGACCCAAGGTAGGCGTGCGCTGTCGACCCGTTACTCCGTACTTTTGTGCCGTGGATAACCCTGAGCCTTTGGTTGATCCAAAATTGTCCAGCTGGATAGCCCGGTACAAACTCCACGCCAAAATCAGCGAAGCGGCAGAGATAAGGGATACTAAGTACAGGCCAACTTTCAGGGGTGTTACCCCTCTTGAGGCCAAACGAAGCTTTTGCGTTGTCAAGTACATAGTTAACTAACCTTTCCTCATGGTTTCCAGCCAACCAGACAATACGTGCCTGAGGGGCAATTGCTCGTAGTTGTGCACACAAAGTAGTTGCCCTGTCAATTGCGGCTTGAGTAGTAAGGGCGTAGCTTGGGCTTAACCTGTACTTACCAAACTCAGGGAAGTCTAGGTTGTCGCCAACCATGACAATCAAATCAGGGTTAACTGACTTAATAATTGCCATAGATATTTCTAGGGCGCTTTCATCCTGGGTGGGAACCAAAGTTCCATTTGCATCTCGGAAATAACCAATTTGCATGTCTGGAAGGATTACACACTTTTGGTAATCATTTGCAACGCTTGGCTTAACCTTTACAACTGGAAGCTTTACTGAAGGCCCCTGTTGGATTACAGGCCATTGTGGCCCGCTCTCAAAGGCTGGAGAGAACTGAATACCCATTAGGTCATGGATCTCAGCTTCGCCGGCTTCATTCTTTGTAAGTGACTGGTACAGGGAGACTTTCTTTACACCTCCAATTTCGTCAACATCAATATCGTTGCGCTTTAAAAGCTCAGCAATTCTTCCTAATGCGTACTTGGTGTTACCTAAGTCTTTGGCCAGGTCACTCACATCTACACCTCTTTGCTACATGTCTTGCAACGGTACTTGAACTTATGTCATATTTGTGCTTACGAAGAACGTCTGTAAGCCATTCGCAAGAATAAACCTTAGACCTTCCTGAACCAGCGTCATGCCTGATCATCTCAATTGCTTTATCCAAAGCTTCAGCAGCTTCTTCATCCATTTGAGTACGGATCTTAGTTAACCCACAATCTAATTTAGAATTATGGGTTTTAGGCGACACCAGGTCATCAACCAGTGATGACTTTTGCTCCATGTTGTGCTCCTAGTGGTGACTTAATTAAGCAGCTTTAGTGCTTGCGTCAGTATACACGTTATTGCTTTTGTTTGTGCGGTTAATGTGTTTCTTAACCTTATTCATAAGATTTACCAGTTCGTCTTCATCAGCAAATCCACGCACAGAAACACGTGAAAGGTAGTTAAGAATTGAGTGGTAATCGTTGGCAGTCATAGCTTCTCCTGAGTTGTTGAGACATGAACTCTACCAAAGACTCTTGATTACGGGATACAAAAAAGACGGGGAATTACCCCCGTCTTTTCTCCCTAGTGTAAACAGATAAGTTTACAGATAGGCGCGATCAGTCATAGACGACTGTCGGATTCGGGCGCTTCATGTAGCCACCCGATCCAAATGCATACTCAAAAGTAGGCATGCCTTCACCAGACATCGTTCCTTGAACAAAATCACCAAGCATTGCTGGTGCTTCAATCCAAGACGACGAACCAACATGAGCGCGCTCACGCATGGTCTCTTCGGCGTACTTGTAGAACATTTCTGGGTTGTTGTGGTTGCTGCGGCCAGGGGCCGGAGCGGTGTCTTCGTAGGCACCTACACCAAAGTCGTACGGGACATCGGTGTCAGTTGCAATACCTTCTTCAAAACGAAGAGGTCCACGGTTGCCGGGCATACTAGGAGCGTACGTACGCTCAAAAGTTGCCATTCCGGTTTCTGGGAACATGGGGTTGGGAGCTACCTGCATATGTATCCTCCTAAGGAATACTCATTTCTTTTTTAAATATTACCACTTTTTATCACCGTCCGAAGAAGGGTGACTCACTAACAGTGATAGTAGGCATTGTATCAGTTACAGATAGGGAGCATGCTATGGCCAGGGAGTCTGGGTAGTCGTCAAAGGCCCCACGTTCGTCTGGGGCGGCAGCCAAAAGGTAAGGTCCTCGGTAAACCTTTTCTAGGTCCGACATCTGCTGGTTAAACTTCTTCCAGTTCCTAGTACGCCTTGCTTTAGAGTGCCCTGGAACAACCAGTTGATTACGCTGGATTAGTTCAGTCAAATGAACCCAACGCTCATTCTGGGTCTTAGCATCAGACGACACGGCTGTAACCTCAATATGGGGTAACAGGATCTGTAGACGTTCTGTAACAGCTCCACCCACACCCTGAGCATCAATGCCTACTCTGTAAACATCATAGTTACGCAAAAAGTCAACGATCTCAAAGTACTGCTGTTCCCATTCAGTGTTGTTGATTTCTAACCAGTTGAGAATTCGGTGTTCGTAGAACCCAAACCCATCTGGATGGTCCCAGTCAACCCACACTGCCGTTACAACAGTAGAGTCATTAGTACGGGCAACGTCAATACCAGCCACAATAGGTGTTCTCCACCACTGTTTAACAATAGGCATTGATGCGTCGTACATTTGGGATAGGCGCTCGTCAGTGACAAACATACCTTTTTCTAAAATCCACTTATTACAGTAGGACATCTGGAACTCATCAGAGTCTTCGCCAATACGTACTTTTTCTTTAGAAATAAACTTGGCGTAATTATCGTTGTACTTTGAAGCTACGCGATGGTCATACTCAAAGTGAGCCTGACGATGGTTACGCTTTCCATTGATATCTCGTCTTTTGTTGTACTGGATCATCTTATAGAAATAAGACTTATTCCTAGTAGCGGTGCCAGTAAGGACAATTGAACCGTTGTTGAACGCCAACATTGGTTTGATTGACTTTGCAATCATGAATTCGTCAGCTTCTTGAGCTTCGTCAATCATGACAAAGTGGTAAGTCTTAGATTCAATCTTTGCCTTAGGGTTACAAGTCTGCATACGGCAAAGCGAGCCAGAGTGTTTGAGGCTAATAATACGGCCCTTACCACGTGCACCGCCTGAAGTGGCTTTGTCGTCAATCTCTGGGTCAAGTAAGAAATCCATAGCATGGTCACTAGTTAGCTTGTTGACAATACGGCTAAACACCGTGTCTGCCTGATCTTCAACAGGGGCAAAAACACCACACCAAAAGCCTTTTTCAAACTTGTCTAACCATGTGGGATATACCTTGGAAAGCTTAGGTAGGATAACCATCATAGAGGCCATAACATTAGAAAGAACCTCAGACTTACCGGACTGACGAGTAGCCACTAGGGTCATTTCTTCACCATCACCCAGAACAATTGACTCAATAATTCGGTAGGCAATTGGAACTTGGTATGGGAATAGCTTGATATTACAAAACTCTTCTGTAAACAAAATGAGCTTTAAAACTAACTGATCAATGAATTCCGCAGAAGTTTCGTCTAACTCATTGGAGTCATCAAGTCCCTGCTCTTGTTCTTCATTAAGTTGTTCTTCAACTGTTAATTCATTTATCACTTCTGGACTGCAATTCTTTCCAGATCTCATCTAACATTGTAATAATTTGTGATACCTCGTCAGGTGCGTCTTTATAGCGCCAAGAGTCATATGCTTCACCAAGATGCATAATGGTGGTATTAAACCAGTTCTTTAGCTGTTGTGTTTCCATGTTAGAGACACGAGGAATAGAAGAACCCTTAAACTTTTCTTCAGCTTGTTTTTTAATGAACAGTTTCATTACCAATCTCCAATTTCCCCAGGTGGTGTATCCAGTATGCGACCCTGCACAGCGTACAGCAAGCCCTCTTCGTCTGCAAGGGTTTTGGGTGTAGAACACAACCCAATTTGAAAAACATACTTTTTAATGCGTATTTGAATACCTTTACCAGTTGCATAGGGGGCAGAGGTTTGGCGCATAAAACCAGTTGACAATAATTTGTCTTTTGATATTCCTGTGTCCCTTAGTATCCAATAAACTTTACCAATTTTGTACAAGTTGTTCATTATTCCCTAGAGTTTCCTGCTCTTATGCTACGGAATTCTTCATAGTCAAATAACCAGTCTTCCCATGCATCTTTTGTATCTGTTGCTTTATGTAGCTCTTTATACCTAGCTTCATCTCCGTCTTGCAATAATCTTCCGCCAGATAAAATTTTAACGGATCTTCCAAGAGAGGGAGAATTACTAAATGAATCCCATTGACTCTTGCTGTTACCTGAAAACACATAAATAGCGTGACTTTGAGCTTTTGATGGTCGTGCAAAAGCAACAAGTATGTCACCAAATACACCAGTTTCAAAAGCTCCAGCGTCAAAACCGTACATCATTGCTTTGCTATTTTCTAACGGGTTGTCAATTGCTGGGATACTGTCGCTTATATAAGTTGTTGGAATCCATTGGATACCTTGGACACGTGTGGATGTGCGTGAACCACCTAGGTAGTAATCATCTCCGTGCCTAAATGCGTCATCCGGCCTACTTGTGGATCTTGAACTGTTGTTCGATTGCCCTATGCGTATCACTTCAGAAGGATCTGGAATTTCTGGTGTTTTAGATTCAGGAGTGTCAAGAGTTTCTGGTTCTATCTCTAGAAGCGCCTCGTCATCTGCACGTTCTTCTTCAGAACGAAACAGTTGTTCGCGCCTACCACTCTCTTCAAAAAGCCTTTGAGCCTCTTGTTCTCTTTGAAGGATTTCTTCTAGTGCGCCAGTAAGGTCGAGCTTTTTGCGCGCCACTTGTACTCCTTATAATCAGGTTTTAATAATGTAATTAAGAACTATATAAGGTTGCAAGTTGTTATGTGCAACTACTGTTCCTGAGGTACCACCAGTACTTGCTGTAAGCCCAGTACCATTTGGTGCGTCAGTATTGTTGTTTGCTGCGGCACTTCCAGATGCAATTGGAGTTCCAGAGTTGGTGGTTGAGTCAGTTACATTACCAGAAATAGACACGTTAGCTGATGCGGTACTTGTTCCTGGGTACTGATAAGCGTCCCAACGGACAAGGTTTGCACTCGACCAGTCGTAGTTTATTCCAGCAGTCCCACGACGTGTATAGAAATACCCTGGTTGATCATTATTGTTTATAATAGGGCTAGATGCTGGGTGTTGATGCCCAGAGTCTGACGCCGTAATGTTATGGTAGTGACCATGGCCAATGTAGTGGCGGTGGTTACCCATACCGTGGGTGTGGGCAGACATACCATGTGTGTGCGGGGGCATTTGTGCTTCGCTTAAAGATACAGTTTCTGCTCCACCGGTAGCACCAAGGGTAGCAAAAGTGCCAGAAGCAGCTTTTCCTACTGGAACTCGTGTCTGCAAGTTTGGGAGATAGTAAGTAGTTCCTGAGTGCGTGCCGTAGGTGTCACCTACAACAGTAGCAAGCGCCCCATAAACACCACTTGAGAATGAAGCACCATTACACAAAAGGTAACCATCAGGGGCAGTGGTGCCTGCGTACTGTTGAATTACGCCTGGTGGTACTACCTGTTTCCAGGCAACACCAGCAGACTGGGTTGAGTCAGCAACTAGTGACTTACCATTTGTGATATCTGATGAAGTACTTGCTGGGAGGGCAACCTTGGTATATGTATTATCTGCAGTACCAACCAACAAGTCGCCTTTAGCTTCAATACTTGCGGCTGTTAAAACGATACTTGTGTCCAAGTTAAGGGTAGCCACACCTGAGGTAGCGCCTCCGGTAAGACCAGTACCAGCAACAACAGATGTAATGTCACCCGCTGCAGCAACAGGAAGGGTATTCCATGCAGTTGTACCATCGCCAAACTTAATGATCTTGTTTGTGCTTTCGTACCCCAGTTCACCTAGGGCAAGGATGGGATTTGACGTGGACCACTCTGTGTCGGTACCACGCCTAAATTGAATTCTAACAGCCATTAAGGGCTCCTTATCAGCCGAACATCTTCTTCCATGTTACAGGACCAACAGAACCATCCGCAGTTAGTCCATTTGCTGTCTGCCATGCTTTGAGTGAAGCAACAGACTTAGGGCCAAAATCGCCATCTGCTTTTGCTCCAATGATTGCCTGGACAAGTGCGGCACCTGGTCCCTTAGAACCTAGGGCAATAGGAGTTCCTGGGTAATCAAACTTCATGCCACCGCCAGCAGGTGCTGGAGCGGCTGGGGCTGCTGCTGGAGCAGCCTGTACTGAACCATCAGGAGAAGCGTCACCAAGGGCGTACTGCCAGTGCCAAGCTTCAAACTCTTTAGAGGCAGGATTATTGCCCTGAAGGTAGAAACCATACTTGGGGGCGTTAGCGCACATCCATTGGAAAGCAGGAACGTTTACACCAAATGATGCAGTCTTACCACCCTGATCATAACCAAGGTCAATGGCAAGTCCCCAACCGTGGTTAGAACCCTTAAGGCCAGTTGGATCTGGCGCAGCCGAAGGAGCTTTACCCTTCTTCAACCACCAGGTCTTACCTTCATATTGACGGGTTACACCGGTACCAGTATCAGTTGTTACATAACGATCCATAAACATTGTCAACTGACCCTGGAATGAGCGGTAGTCACCAACGTTCTTTAACTTGATACCAGCAGCAAGTGCTGCGTCGTACATTTTGTTGAACTCAGCAGCTACTGGTGCGTACATCTGGCCACCCGTCTTAACCCTGGCTAAAAGGTTTGCTGGCAACTGCCCATTCTTGTATGGCTTAAGGGCGGTAGGGACTACAAGTTTGATAAAGGGAAGGCTCATTTGGCGCCTTTACCAAAAGAAGTGTCACCGGGGTTGAGGAAACGCATAACTACGGGGATAGCCGCGGCCCAAAGAGCATTAAGGGTCAGTTTCCAGTCTTGCGTAGCGGTATAGGTAGCTACACCAGCGCCAAGTACGCTACGTGCATAAGAAGCAATTAAAGCTTTATTTTGGGTTGACAACATGAGATTCCTCCTGAGGGGTTTTCTGTATAGCATCAATTGTAGCCTCTAGGACAGCGATACGCTGGGCCTGCTGTGAAATCTGATTTACGAGGGATTCAACAATCTTGTTGACATCTAGTTGTACATTGGACATTATTCTTCTCCTAGGGTGTTTCGGTAGGTTGTACTATATTGGGTTGCCATTCTTCGGGGGTGTTGCCCACTATGGCTAGGGGAATTTAATGTTTGACCTGAGGATGGGTTGGTTAAACTATCTAGTGTTGTGGGAAAGTTAGTTGCCATTATACTGCTCCTATGTCCTCAACAAGAAGAAATGCATATTGAGTCGCACTGCGAGTTGCACCGATGGGGAAGCCAGTAGTACCTTCCAAAGTAGCAACGAGGTTGACAGTGCCAGCGGTGAGAGTTGTGACAGCAACACAAGTCATGTCTTCGGGCGTTGAACTATACCAAATAAACGATTTTGCTGTCTGTTGTACCGCACCTGCAAGGTTTGTGAGTCTTATTCTACCTATAGCAGTATCCGTTTCGCTAAATGCGCTATCAATTGACGGCTCGTAATAAGTGATTTTGTAATAACGGTTTGCGACAGCGGTAAAAGATGAACCAGTTATTTGCACTTGTTCATTATTCCCGATGGAGCCAGACGTTGTGGCTTTAGTAAAAGCCATGACACCACGGGGTAACGAAACACCGCCACGAGTAATATCACCCGTAACAGCCAACGAACCCAAAGTACCAACACTCGTTAAAGACGACGACACCACATTAGACGCAAGGGTTGCTCCAGTAATGTCAGAAGCATCAGTAGTGTAAAGCAAAGAAGTCCAGGCAGTAGAACCAGTACCAATCTTTAACTTGCCAGTATCCGTTTCAAATCCCATCTCACCAGCGGCAAGAGTTGGGTTAACTGAGGTCCAGTTGGCGGCGGTATCACGCCGTAGTTGAATGAGTGCGTTACGAGCCATTATTCAGTTCCTTCTTCTATTGGCAACTCAAAGTATGCCCGTGCTTCTTCTTCTGTATCAAACCAATACCAACCATCAACAGGATAGGTATGTTCATCTTTTGTTTCTTTGCGCAATTCATAGTCCGCATGAAGCACGAAATTGGGGCCATAAATTAGGTCACCGTCAACTTTATAGAATCCTGGGCTCATCCTGTTACCGTCCATCCTTTAGCAGTAGCGATAGCCGGGTTGTCTGTTGCGACTCCCCAGTTACCTGTTACTGTCAATGTTTTTGATGTTACTGTTGGTAGTGCTGTATAATATGCGTTTAATGCTGTTGCGCTCATTTTGAGGCTGCCGATTGAGTGGGTAAATTTCATGTTTATTGCAGAGATACTTTGCAGGGAAGGACAACCTGAAAACATGCTGCTATAGGCACTACTGCCTGTTGCTGCATTACCATTTAGGTTAGATACAGACTGCAAAGAAAGACAGGAGCCAAACATCTGACTCATGCTTGTTACCGCACCAGTATTAGGCAAAGATATGGACTGCAAGGAAGTACAGGTGTTAAACATCGATGACATGTTTGTTACCGCACCAGTATTAGGCAGAGATATGGACTGCAAGGAAGTACAGTCATAAAACATGGCTGACATGTCTGTTACTGCACCAGTGTCAGGTAGAGATACAGATTGTAAAGAAGGACAAACATAAAACATCAATGACATGTTTGTTACCGCACCAGTATTAGGTAGAGATACAGACTGCAAGGAAGTACATAAGAAGAACATAAATCCCATGTCCAAAACCGCACCAGTGTCAGGTAAAGATACAGACTGCAATGTAGTACAGCCGTCAAACATGTCAAACATGGTTGTTACCGCACCAGTATTAGGCAGAGATACAGACTGCAAGGAAGTACAGTTCAGGAACATTTGACTCATGTCTGTTACCGCACCAGTGTCAGTCAAAGATACAGACTGCAAAGAACGGCACTCATTAAACAGTCCATTCATGTTCAAAACTGCATTAGTGTTAGGCAGAGATACAGACTGTAAAGAAGTACAGTTGTAGAACATGTATGCCATGTTCAAAACTGCATCGGTATTAGGCAGAGATACAAACTGCAAAGAAGTACAGTTGCCAAACATGTAACTCATGTCTGTTACCTGACTGGTGTTAGGTAGAGATACAGACTGCAAGGAACGGCACTCATTAAACATAAATGACATGTCTGTTACCGCACCAGTGTCAGGTAGGGATACAGACTGCAAGGAAGTACAGCCGTTAAACATGTATGCCATGTCCAAAACCGCATTGGTATTAGGTAAAGATACAGACTGCAAAGAACGGCAATTATTAAACATTTTATTCATGCTTGTTATTGAGCAAGTGCCGATAAACGAAAAACTTTGAAGTGCAGAATGAGTGATTAGGGTAGTCCCCACACTACCAATTAAAAAGGAAGTGATACTAGAACCTTGCGCCGTTATTTCAACAATCTGTGATGAACTATTGGATGAAGTCAAAGTTGCGTGTCTGCGGTTAAAATCAATAGCAGTTATATTTCCCGTAACACGAACTACCGCTTGGCGAAAACCACCTGTCGTAACATTACTGTAACTAGACCATAAAAATTGTTTACTAACAACTGTGCCAGATGCGTAAGAATTGCTTGTCGCATCACCCCAATCAACAGTGAAGTTTCCTGAAGAAGTGGTTACGGTAAATGAAAAAAAGTTTGAATCCCCTTCATACACCGCATATAAAAAACAAACTTCAGTAGCGGCTACGGGAGTTGTGGAAAGCCAGTCAGGTGGGCGAACCCAAGGCAGTCCTTGGGTGTTTCTTAAAAATCTATATGGACTTGAAACATTGGGAAGAAAGTCATCAACAAAACCTGTGCGTTGAGTCCGTTCAGAAAACCTTGTTGACATTATGCAATCTCGTTTACATATCCACTGATGTTTACTTGGTTAGCAGAGTCACAAAAAGCACGAACAACTAGAGGGGTTGCGTTTCCTTTTATGATTAAACCAGGTGCTATGACGATAAGACCGCTTTGTGCTGGAAGAAAAAGAACAAAATGGTCGTTCGGGCTGGTTGTGCCACCCCATTGAATTGTCAATGTTCGTTGTGCGCCGGAGGGGTTGCTGGCGTAAAGCCAAACTTCATCAAGGGTTGTAGCAACAGTTGGACCTGTATGGATAACGGTTCCAGCAGATGCTGTCGCAGCCACCAAAATTGGTCTCCCATCGGTAGAGCCACTCAATATCTTTTTAGCGAATGTAGACATTTTTTATCTCCTAAGAAAAAACTTGCACTTGAATAATCACACTATCGTCTAAAGAAATAGTGTGCGCTATACCTTCACCCGATGAAGCGCCTGTTGATGCAAGCCCAGAACCTGCTGTGATAGTAGCAACATAATTTCCGGTTGTATCAGTACCAAGATCAATTGCGTCGGCTACCCATAGTGAGCCGTTGTACTTTAGGTACTCTCCAGAGTTGGGCGATGGCAAGCTGACGTTGTGAAGCTCATCAAGTTCGTAACCGTTTTGTGTAGCAACATAAACAATACCGTTGTTAGTGGCTCGAACTACAACACCAATAAAAACTAAATGGTCTGGTGCAGTAGGTTTTGTAGTTGTAAAGTTGCCACCAGTACCAAGCCAAAGAACATCGCCGGCCGTATATCCGACAGAAAGATCAATACCATCAACATAGCCACGGGTAATAACGGGTCCTTCATTACTGGCAGTAATGTTTGCGCCTACAAGACCAACTGTTTTGGCTGACGTTGCATCGCTACCGTTGTCTGCTCGTTTAACCGTGGCGTGATCGCCTGTTGCCCCAAACAAATAAACGCATGTACCTGTCGTAATGGTGGTTGCTTCAACGTTGCGCACATATGAAACTACTGAAGCATAAGTATTAACCCAGTTAGTACCATTATATTCAAGAGTTTGGAACTCTGCTGGTGATGTAATAACAACATCTGTAAGGTCGTCTAGTACACCAACAACTGAGCCACCACCAGCAGATGCGGCCCCAAACTTTGTACCATCATATTTAAGGACATCACCAGTAATGGCTCCTGCTGTATCAATTTCAATTCCCTTAACCTTAAGGGCCTTTAGAAAGTTAGACATTGTTGTCCTTTAACGACAGATTAAGCAAGAATGACAACTCGGTACTGATCGGCAGTCGGAGCAGTTGCAAACGAGACCGTTGTGGTGCTACTAGTGTTCACGACATCAGCGTACACAACTTCTCCAGTAGATACTTCATATACAGACACAATAAGGTCAGCAGTAGCCAAACCATGTGTAAGGGTATAAGAAGTAGCACTTGTTGATAATGTGGCGTAATGCCTTGTTTTGGTCCATACAGGAGCACTGGCACCTGCTAGTAGCGCGTAACCAGTGGTGCCTAACGCAAGAGTTGTAGTGGCTCCAGAACCAGTCTGGTAAACAATAGAACCAGCGGCACCACCAGTAACATTGGTAGCCGTAGTAGCAGTTGAAGAGTTACCCGTGTACTGGGAGACTGAGAGAACTTCAGTATCAGCAATCTTTAGGACTTTGCCCGATGCAAGGTTGATGTGCTCGGAAGAGGTCCATGAATCGGTAGCGTCAATCCAGTTCCAGGTCTTATCGGTGGTTCCCTTGAGGGTAATACCACCACCATCTGCTCCAGCGTCTGTGGGTGATGCTGTTGAACCAAGTTCAAGGTTCTTATCGTCAACTGTAATAGTTGTGCTATTTACAGTTGTGGTTGTACCTTCAACAGTAAGGTTACCTGCGATTGTTACCGTACCTGAGGCATTACCAATGTTAAGGGTTGTTGCCGCTCCACCAAAGTTAATGGTAGTTGCGGTGGTATTGATAAGGTCAAACGACGAGGAACCAGTCGTCAAACTGGTTGTAATGGCTGGTGAGGTGCCGAAAACAAGAGCACCAGAACCAGTCTCGTCCGAGATAAGTGTTGCTAGTTGCGACGAGGTGGTTGAGGCAAACTGAGCAAGTGTGTTTGTAGTTAGGGCCACATTGGAAATTGCGCCACTAGAACCATTAACCGTGGTTACACCAGTACTTGAGGTTAAGTAGGTAGCGGTATCAACTGACCAGGTACTAGAACCATTGGTCTTAAGGAAACCTGCGGTACCCGTAAGGGCGGCAATAGCCGTAAGATCAGCGTCTGCTGGTTGCCAAGTGCCCGAACCACCAGATGATAGTTCAACCCAAGTTGTACCGTTATGGTATTTAAGTTTGTTAAGCCCACCGTTGGTATCAAAGTAGATACCACCAAGTTTTGCGTTAGCGGTAGGGACAGTACCTAAGTTATGGATAACGGGATTTTGGAGTTCGTTACCATTTAAGTTGATGTTTGTTAGAAACTTGGACATTTAAACCTCACGACAAATAGGCTTTACCACCAAAAGAGGCGGTAAAGGACACAGAAAGTGTGTTTGTTGTTATATATGTTACATCACCAATTACAACATTTTCCCCGCTATCTACAACAGATACTGCGGGATTAAAACCTAAATTATGATTTATTGTCCAAGTGGATGCTGACGCGCTTTGTGTGTGGATATAACTACCTGAAATAGGTAATACGAAGTTTATTACTTGAGTAGGTGCGGTTCCTGTAATGTTTACAGCAGCCGTACCGGAGGTAACAGTTCCAATTGATAGGACATTAGGTGGACCTGAAGGACCTTGATCAATCTTCTCAACTACTGACGTGTGTGGTACCCCAATTGTTACCGATGACCTCGGCTTTTGTGAATTAACTTCTACGCTATTAACACCATTTCTAATTCCCATTATGCAGGCTTTGCAGATACGGAAGGTTCGATGACTAATGTTCCCTTGGTAAGCCTGCTCCAATCACCAACGCTGTCTTGCACAAAAATGTCAAAATTGTATTCACCAGCAGCAATTGGGTTGGTGTTAGATAAGTGCACAATCAAACTTGCACCACTAGCAGGGGCGATGTAACCACGACGGTTAGCTGTTAGCCCTTCAATTGTTGCTTCACTTGGAACCGTTGCATACCAGCGAAGATCCAGTACGGTAGTTCCAGCGGCATTCTTTGCCTGCATGTAGGCGTTCTGAACGGAAACAATTGCATTATTGGAGTCGCGCCAAGTAAATGTGCGGTAGAAGTCTTCTCCTTGACCGAGGCGCAATTCCATATAATCAATCTCCTCAATGGGGGTAACAGTTCCTAATGGCGACACGTTAATTGTACCCTTTGCTACCGGGGTAGTCATTGTGGTAGCACCATCTGGTGTTAAAGGTGTCCTTCGTACTGTGGCAATTACATCAAATGTCAACAAACCCTCAGGTAGGTCCTTAGTTTCTTCCTCTGACAGTGAGATTGCAATGCCACCTTCAGTTGTAATGGCCGTTGTTAGCTCAATACGGCCAATATCACTGGTTTTGATTACACCCCAGGCATCAGATGGGACAATAATACGACGAGTGACATTATCTTTAACGATAAGCAGTCGTTCCCAAGGAAGTCCTTTAATGAGGCTGTATTTCACTTCGCTAATCGTCATAGTACTATTCTAACTCATAAATGGCGCGGGTGGACCGCCCTCAGGCAGCCCACCCACTTGGAGCACTCTAAAGTTAATTATACACTCTTCTTACGTGGAATGCGAGCTACAGGCTTCTCTAGGTGAGTTACACGGGTGTCTAGACGATCAACTTTTTCGTCTACCCGATCTACTTTCCCATCCATGCGGTCAAGTTTGGTTTCTACTCTTTCAAGTATTTCCATGTTTGCACCGTGTTGTTCTGTGTTTCGTTTGTCAAAGCGACTTAGAAACCACATCACTGGACCTCCGATGAGGGCCACGGCAATGGGAATGTAGATTGGCTCCATCACTCATCATCTTCTTTCTTACCAGAAGACATAGCACGACCAGCAGCCAGACCAGTGAGGGCGCCGCCAATGCTAAACATAAGAGGCTCAAGGATTTTAAGAAAAGCCGCATCATTGGGTGCTTGCTCCGCTGGTTGGTAGACAAAAATTAAAGAATAGAGCAGAGCTCCAACACTTCCTAATAATACACTTACTAGGCATATAATTACAATCGCCCGTGTTCTTGCCTCAATCTCATCAGGGGAGAGGCGTTTGCGCGACGGGACTGATCGTTGTGGTCTGGTTGGCTGGGTCATCTGCGGGGTTCCTGTATCTGTCGGTGCATGCGGAAACGCTTAACAATAGAAATAATAGTACAACTTTTTTCATTTTTCATCTTCCCCTTCTTCTTCTGGGCTGAATATAACTCCCAGGAAATGGCCAACCAAAGATATAACTGAGATCCAAATACCTAGGACCTTTGTTGGGCCACTTAATGTAATAAGTACTAAACCTGTTCCTCCAAGAGTCCAGGCAAGTGCGGACGTTTCTTTAAAGAATTTCTTAATCATTATTGCTTCCTTGAGGAGCTAGAAGGGGCTGGCATTGCAAAAGCAGCAACGGCTGCGGCAACAATTACTCGTCGTGCACCTACTGGAACGGCAGAACCAGTTGCTACGTATGTATCAAACTGTCCACCAAATACGTCAATCTGTTGCTCAAACTCTTGTTTTACGCTGTCTGGGGCATCTGTTAGTGCTTCTGAAAGCGCCAAAGCCTGATCATCAGACAATTCGCTTGGGACAATTGCGTCAATAAGTTCTGTAACCTGGTCATCAGATAGTTCGTTAAGTACTTCTTCGCTAAAGACAGCGGAGATTGATTCCTCGGTTAGTGAACTGACATCAATAGATTCTACTAGGTTAGTGATCTCTTCGTCAGATAGCTCATCAATTGATGAGACTAATTCTTCCGCTAATTCATTAATTTCCTCTGGCGTGGGGTCATCTGGGATTACTACGCTTGGTGGTTCGGTATTCGTCGTAGGCGGCTCTGTATCCGGGATGGAAGTCGTCTCCGTCGTTGTAGGAGCCAAAGATGTAGTCGTAGTGTTCGGCAAGGTCGTCAAGGGTGTCGGGAAAAAGGGACTTAAAGTAGTTGTAGGAGTCAGAGAAGTTTGAGGGGGCTCCACAATAGTCACAGATGGGTTCGTCGTAGGCGTTGTAGAAGGCGCCACAGTGTCCGCAACAGTAGTGCTCGTAGTCTCCAAAGGCAGCGAGGTTGTGCTGGTTGTAGTCGTTGGTTCCGTGGTTGTTGTCGGGGGTTCCGTTACAGGCACAGTCGTTGTTGGGGCAGTAGTAGTACTCGTCGTCGTTGACGTTGTGGATGTTGTAGTTTCCGGCCATGTTGTTGTAGTCTCCGGTACAGTTGTGGTTGTTTCTGGAATAGTAGTGGTTGGTGAATTACTCTGCAACCCATTGTATGACAATTCATATTGGATGTTCCAAACAACCCCATCACGCCATACATCAGGTTCGTAGCAACAAGTAGATGCCCGTAAACGGTATTGACCTGCGGGTACTTCTATTTCGATCCGTGACTGTAACCCAACAAAATCGTCATTGGTAACCAATAACACCCCATCTTCTGTGTATAACCAGAGTTGAGGATCTGACGGAAAAGTATCAGATTGATATGTTATTGCCAAAAACTGAGTTGGTACGTCAAAAGTAACCCAAAAGTCAGTTGGTTCGGTAACTACTATTCTGCCATCAGCTTGTGCTGAGGCTATTGGAAATATTGATAAAGCTATAAGGGACCATCTTGAGATACTTATGATACTCCGAAAGGCTTTTCTGATCAATATACTCCTTCACAGCAGGCGTCTCTTTGCCCGCACTCAGTACAACGGTAATGTGCGTGTTCAGGCTTCATTTCCCCACCGCAGTACACGCACTGAGTGGATGTGTCACATTTACTGTCCGACATTAGGAAGTTAGAACGACAGATACTTCGTAGGTTTGTGGCCCAACTTTCTTGACCGCTGTAACACTTATGCGCTTCCACCCTTGAGCTGCTGCTTGACTCATAGCTTGTGAGCGTGCATCATGCAGCATTGGGGTGTGGATGGTGTAAGTTACTAGCATTTGTTAAGTATATCAGGGATACCTAGATTGGCTTTTTAATCACAATCATAAATGAAGTAGTTACAGAGTCCCCCAGTAACAGCTTTAAATGGGGTTTATCAAAGTCGTACGGAGGGGTGCTTATGTGATTATCAAATTCGTCTGCATTTGGTGTGTAAAAACTCATTTCGATCTCTGCACCCATTGCTTTTAACTGCGCTTTAATATTCAAAAGTTCAATAGTACGAAATACTGCGCTGTACCCGTAGTCCCTCATTGTTTCTTTTTCAGTCAATTCCATTTCAGTTGTGTGCACTGAAATTCCACCAGGATTAAGCATCTTGTAGCTGGCAAGAAGGAACTCTTTAGTTTTTTCAAAACTACCCAAATGCTCTACTACGCAAGAAGACCAAATTGTGTCGTATTTACCAATATTATCTGGTAATGCTGTCATATCAATGTGTTTAAACTTAACTTTAGAGTCAAAAGTTTCTCTGTTAATGATATTTACTTTAAAAACATCATCTAATGATGCTGCATGTTGATTGCTGTTTTCCCAATCAACCGATGTTCCACCTGTAGGTTGATCTGTTGCTAATACGTTGTAACCCCATTTAGCAAACAAAGAGACAAGTGGTTCTTTACCTACCCCAAAACCTATTGCGTTTTTATTAACTGGGTCATCATGGTGCTCTTCAACTAATTTTGCTATTGAAACAAACTCCCACAGTTTTCTGTGCATTTGATGACCTTCATCTAGGGCTTTCATTAACCGAATAAACTCTGGTTCTTCAAAGTGTTTGGAGCTGCACATGTGGCTAACTTTTGACCCAAATTTTTGATAAATATGTGTACCATTCCATTTAAGTGTAAAAGACATGAGGGTATACTATCTCTTTAATAGGTAGTTACAAGACTAACGGAGAATAAAATGGCATCAGGAGTAGACGTAGTTGGTTTCTTTAGTGGTGAATTTGGGCTTGGTGAAGCGGGAAGACTTCTTGTAAAAGCCCTTCGTAGTGTTAATTACCCTGTCTCAACCTTATTGACTACAGTACCTAATCACAGAAATTCACACTATTTTCCAACAGACAATGTGTTTAGACATGACGCTGCAATTATTTCAACAAATGCAAGTGAAATACCTGGTGTTTATAACCAATTTGGTATTGAACCATTCCGTAGTAGGTATGTCATTGGCCAGTGGTTTTGGGAGTTAGAAGAATTTCCACAGCAACATCACATGGGGTATCAACACGTTAATGAACTTTGGGCACCAACTAAGTTTATTCAGGCTAGTTTATCTAAGTACGCTCCTGAACATGTAAAAGTTACACACATGCCATTACCTTTATTGCCTCCTAAAGTTAATGAGGAAGTTGAGCGCAAGAACTTCAACATAAGTGACGACAGGTTTATGTTTTTGTTTACGTTTGATTTCTGTAGCAGTACTGCTCGCAAGAACCCTTACGGAGTTTTAGAAGCTTTTAAGAAAGCTTTTAAAGAAAATGAAGGCCCAATATTAGTAGTTAAGTCTGTAAACGACAAAACTTTCCCTAATGCATTGGGTAACTTAATGGTTCACGCAGAAGGACGTAGAGACATTATTTTCTTTAGTGAGCACTTTGACCACGCTATTGTTAGCTCATTGCGCAACTTATGTGATTGTTATGTGTCTTTACACCGTTCAGAAGGTCTTGGGTTGACTATTTCTGAAGCTATGTGCCTAGGTAAGCCTGTTATTGCTACTGGTTATTCAGGAAACATGGATTTTATGAATGAAAACAACTCTATTGCCATTCCGTGGGAGTACACCCTTGCTGGACCTAATGCTTTTCCTTATCAAGCTGATGCAAGATGGGCTGAGCCAAACTTAGATGAGGCAGCTAAGGCAATGCGCTACGTTTATGAAAATGACACTGCCGCCAAAAAGCTTGGAGAACAAGCCAAGAAAGACATGGAAGAAAAGTTCTCATTAGAAGCTTGTGGCACTCGTATGGCTGAAAGACTTAATAAGGTTCAGTTGCGGTCCCAATAACAACTGGAAAGATATCAAAGGGTTTAAACACACTTTGACCATGTACGCTACCAATCCAGGCTTCTGCACAGTGTCTGTGCTCTCTTGATACTTTTTCTAATGCTTTTACATGCTCAGAATTGATCCACCAGAAGTTTCCACCCCAAAAAGGGTTAGGGTTATCCGGATTTATGCGGTAAAAGTGGCAACCAACAGTTGAATATCCCATATTTAGTGTTTTTATACAACGTTCCCACTCAACAACTAGCTTTCTAGTCATTCCATGACGCCAAGGGTCATTAACGGGGTTGTAAAAAGCCGAACCTTTGGTGTGTGCATACAAAATGTAGTCATTTTCCATGCTTTTTGCGGCTTCCCACAACGGATCTAGCGTTTCTTGCTCAAAACCAGTAGGTGAAGAGGCAATAACGTTGTATTTGACCTTAGTTTGGTCTAAATAATCAAGGATTTCTTGTATGTTTTCAGTTTTACCTACAAGGCCAACGTTAAATGACGTTAATTTGTCGTACAACCCGTACTCTGTAAGCGCCCTAATGTGGTTTGGGACGCACATTTTCCAATCACCGTCTGCATAGACGTGATAAAAATGATGCAAATCTGGCATTTAAAGAACTATTTGCGCCAAACTGAAGGAGAATGCGCGTCTTCCACTGCTAAACGATGGGTTTCATCGTTGTAAAGACGGATAATGTGAATACAAGGATCACTTTCCCAGAACTCTTCGTTTTCTTCTTCGCTCATAGGCAAACCATCATGGGTTTCGCACACAGCGGGGCCACACCAACTATTATCCATACCTAGCTTAAGCCACTCGTTAAAGTCCATTATTCCTCCGGAAGTTGTCCTGTACAGCCACAACCAATAGTTGCATGGCTGAAACTACCACTACGTGTTCCTAAATTGCAACATTTACCATTTTGTGCGTGGTAGTCGTCGTCGAACTTATCATAATCAAAGTCACGTGTCTTGCCAGGTGTGCCTAACCACTTACCTTCAGTGATTTTGCGCTGACGGTTAAACTTAAAGTGTTCGTACTCCCTAGCTAAACCATGAGCACTAGGGTCTAAAGATGGGTCAAGTGGTTGTTGGTTATTCTTTTTGGCCATGCTAACACCGTACACAATCTTTAGAAAATAGTTTCACACTCATTATTACACGCCATTAGCGGTTATCTCGGTGCTTTATTATTTTTGCTTACGAGAACCTTTAGACATTTTGCGGGTGTCATTAATAAACTTCCCTGCTACGCCAAGGGCTGCTCCAGCTACCATACCTTTTGCTACTTGCGGGGTATCCATAACTGGAAGGTTTTCTGCAGGATGGCCAACTTCACCAGCCGCCAAGTTGATGCCACCACCAAGAAGTACACCTCCAGCAGCAGCACCAGCCATTGCTGCGCTGCCATAACCACTGTTAGCAATCTTGTTTCCAGCATTAGTAGCTGTCTCTTTAACACCCTTAGCAGTAACCATGGGAGGAACTTTGCCAGTTTCATAACCCATGATCTCATTAGCCTGAGCTTTTACCGATGAAGGTTTGCTATTAGGAACTGGATTTTGTCCCACTGGTTTGCTGTTAGGAACTTGAAAGCGACCCATTGGCCTGCTATTAGGCACACTGGTTGATGGCCTACTATTAGGAACCTGTGAGCTTGGAGCACTATTAGGAACTGGGTTTTGGCCTACTGGAGAGCTATTAGGAACTGGATTCTGCATCTTGTCCATTTTTGCGCTCTGCAACAAAGGGTCGCCAGCAATATAGAAGGGGTTTGCCATGATTTCATCGTCAGTGCGCTTTCCAGCGTGGACGTGGTTTCCTCTGTGATCTGATGCCATGAGTTACTCCTTAGTAAGATTGACCGTGGTCGTTTAGGGCGTCTAGGTACTCGGGATCACGAGCAGTCAAGGAAGTACGAATGTCTTTCTGCATTCCTTCCACGTTGTAGCGAAGTTGGCCAGGTGCTGGGGGGTTAGCGGCCTGTTCGTCACGAGCATTTCGGTAATTGTTAATAGTATCTTGAGTAACCATTCGAGCTTGGTTTGTGTCAGGGTCCCGGTATGTTGATGTACCATACAATGCACCAAGGGCACTTACCAAACGAGGAGTAGGTCGTTGTGTTTGTTGAGCGTGCATTTCGTCGTCGGTACGCTTACCTGCATGTAAGGGCTTGCCCCTGTGGTCTGATGCCATTACTGCCTCCTAGAAGATCTGTTGCTCTATATTACTCTATTTTAAACAGTGCCTGTAAAAATCATCCTGGTACCAAACATTGCGGGGCTTGCCGTAATGTTCTTGTAACCAATGTCAGACATCATACCCAATACTGCAGCAGAGTTAAACCCCCAGAAGTTAGTATCATCACTGTTTAACTCGTTGTTTACATAGTAACGAGCAGCTGGGTAGTTAATGTCTAGCATGTCTACATGGGTCTCAATGACTACCAAACCCTTAGACATGGCCTTGGCCTTCTCTAAATAACCAATCGGATCTTTTGCATGGTAGATAACGCCCAGCATAAGAACAATGTCAAACTTGCCATGCTTCTTTGGGTTCAAGTCCTCTACTGAAGCAACCAGTTTTTCTACTTTGGAGTCAAGATGCTTGTGTGCAAAGTCAAAACCTGCGTCACCGACGGCTACGTTTCCACTAATTACCTTGCCACTCCACACGAACTTGTCAGAAGCCACCACACGGGATGCACCCCTCTTCTCGCACTCAAACGAGTAGTAACCATCCCAAGCGCCAATGTCAAGCACAGAGAGCCCTGACAGGTCATCAGGAAGCCCTAGGTGCAAGAATGTCTCTTCTGCAACAACACTCAACCCAGGAGTGGTCTGGTCACCTATCTTTATAGGGTGCCACCACGTAATGGAGTTCATCTCTGCAATGTCTTGATCGTTCATTGTTTATACCTTAGTCTACGATAGGCTACCAGTAACTCCGGTAACCTTAACTGCGTCTGGGTCCCATACTGCAACAGTGCTGTAAGGCTTACCTTCCTTGTTCACGCCAGATTTTTTATACCCATGGAAACCGCGGGATTTTAAATGTTCGTGTAGAGGAGTCCCATCATCAAAGAATTCCCCATCACGATTTGCTTTAACGGTTGCGCCATGGTCATCTGAGGTAGCCAAACGAGCTTTAGGGGACAACTCTGCAGTAACGACAGCTCCAGGCTCTAGCGGGGCTACAGTGCCGGTGTATGGGTCATCATGACGGCCCCCAGTACGAGGAACTACATCAGTGGCGTAGTCTGCAGCTTCTACAGGGTCTTCAGTGAAGTACATGGCCTGGCCGTACCGTTTACCGTTAATTGACGGACGGGTAGTGTCAAACCCACTATTAAGGATGTTTGTAGCACTGGCTAGTGATGTGCCGTGGTACAAAGCAAATTGTTGTGGATTAAGCGTCATAGTTGAATATTACATTATCCACAGACGGTTGCGCGATGTATATTTTAAATATGTTGGCCCAACCTGCGCGTTGGAGCATTGCATCAGTAATAGTTATCCACAGGGTGAATAGGGCTATATAAAGTTATCCACAGGTACCCCCCCAGTTCGGAATAGGGCTATTCAGCAGTTGGGTAGTCATCGGGGAGTGGCCCCTGCCTCAAAGTCCCATGCGTGCGTGGGTTAATGTAGGGGGTGTCTCCTACGGGCGTCTAATGGTTAGACGGTCTCGCTAGTCACGAGACGGCGCCTAAGGTACTGACACCCTATCCTATGCGGGATATCCTCGGGCGTAGATAGTAGGACTGAGTTATCCACAGGGCAATGACTAGCCTGTGGATAAGGTAAGACGAGGGGAAAGAGGCGCGGGAGAACTACAGGGGGGTGCTCACTAAAGAGTACCCAAACTTAGGTCTAGAAATAGGTCTATGGTTTCTAATCATTAGAGTTCTAAATGGTTAGCCCAGGTTATTTGGTAGTGAGCAGGATTATCTAGTTCATATCTAGTAATCATCTAGGAATTATTCCTATGAGTACGCCGAACAATGAGTCACCATCTAATGGTTAGATCCGACGGTCGTACGTATCAAACAACAACAAAGAAAGGTGGTCGTCATGACTACTGCAACACTCAATAAGACCAAGTGGGAGATCATCTCCGACGCCGATGCGGTTACCGCTCTCAGGGGTATCGCAGACGCTAAGCAGACTCTCCTGTCAGCCCAAGCCAACTACGAAGAGCGCCTTGGTTACACCCCATCTATTTGGGTAAGCAAGGCCTCCGATACCACCCTCAGCAAGGAGAGTGGTGTCAGCAAGGCTCAAGTAGGTATCTACCGACGCCTTGGTCGTATCCTGTCAATGACTCCGACAGAAAGCCTTGCGCCTTCTGAAGTTGCCAAGGTAGTGAACTCGGCGTTCAATGCGCCAGGCTCACTCAAGGTGCTTGACGAAGTGCTCAATGTCTACTGCACCGAGTGTGACTCACCTACTTGGGCGGGCGCCGTCAAGGCGATCAACGCGTCCTTGAAGGACAAGGCAGTAGCCAAGACCGATGCGGAGAAGTTCGACGACGCATTGGCTAAGGCTGAGGCATTGACCAAGAAGTCATACGTGCCTACTGCTGAGCAGAAAGCACGCTTGACCGCTCTGGCCAAGTAGTACCCTTTAGTCCTGCTTACTACCAAGTAACTTGGGCGCCTAATGAGTATCTAATGATTAGACGCCAATGACCTACAACGGATGCCCAAGAACCTAGCCAGTTCTTGATATAAGTGTCGGTGGCCTTATGTTAGTTCCGACCGCTAACACCGTTGTCTAGATTAGTTTGGGTACTTCTCTAGTGAGCATCCCCCTTTACCGTCAATCATTGGGAAAGCGGTGAGGACGGCGCCTTGGGCAACTGGG
>Ga0208974_1000019_pt1 | contig 75231 bp, 98 predicted proteins | sample GreLakmeER15MSRF_FD_187699 | JGI IMG/M metagenome (GOLD analysis project Ga0208974, IMG submission 187699) | Freshwater lentic microbial communities from great Laurentian Lakes, MI, USA - Great Lakes metaG ER15MSRF (SPAdes) | ecosystem: Environmental > Aquatic > Freshwater > Lake | place: Great... | reverse complement strand
AATATTTGTATACCTCATTGTTTCCGAAAGTACAGCGTTATAGATTGTAGCAGCATTAATCAGTGTGCCACTGCTACCTGCACTAGATAACGAAGTTGGTTTGCCTGCTTTAGTTCCTCCAAAATACGAGTCAGGCATTTCTGGAAAAGGTTTATCACCTATACCCCAAGAAATGCCAAAATTAGCAAGTGCTACGACATAGTCGCCAAACCTGTCTATTATATCTTGTTGTTTTATTGGATCGCTTAAAAATGCCATATGTTAATTCCTTATCCTATATTTATATTTAGTCTGCCTTGCCCAATTTTTTCATAGAACCACAGTAACGAGTTAAGAGCATTTTCCTGTTCTCCGGGTTTGTATAATGTGTCTTTGAGAGCTTCAATTCTTTCAACAAAAAAATTCAATGTAATCCTTGGTTCGTTAGTAGGTTGCCCTTGCCAATTATGCCAGGTTACTCGATGTCCTGGATAAAATAATGCGGCTCTATTTGGTTTCCACGGAATTTGAGTAACAAACTCGCCTTTATCCGGTCCTGAATATAGTCTAGTTCCTACACTATCTTCTGGTTGCAAATACGTCACTAAATTTATTATTTTGTAAATGCTTTCGTCGTGTATCGGGTATTGAAAATCTCGTCCTGTTATACCGAACTTTGGCATGATAAAATACCCGCCTCTAAATGCACCATTTAAACAGTTTTTCCCAACTATCTTTTTTAAATTATACAGCAATAAGTCCGCAGTGTCAAGTATTAAATTAGCCGCTTCGTCAGATATACCGAGCAAAATGGCTTCATCGATATGTACAGGTACTGTTTTGTCAGATATACATAAATGGGATAAATGGCTAGCTGCTTTATTAATCACTTCAAAAGATTTATCATCAAAAATGTTATCAATTATTTTGTGAGACCAAGGCAAAGTTATCAACGGCGCATTAATAATGTTATTAATGTTTATCATCAGTAATCCATATATCGTTAATTTTAGTAAATCCAACTCCACCAAAAATACATTTGTTGCCTTCGAACGAAATTATATCTTTGAAAAAAGTTTTGTATTTTATGTCTGAGAACCAGTGTTTTGTATCAAGGCAGGTAATAAAGTCCAGCGAGTAATTAGTGTGCAGCCTTTTCAGAGAGTCATTTGCAATCTTAAAGTAGCAGTGCTCGGTACCATCCTCACATATCAAAGAGTCGACTAGTGTTGTTGCTTTTATCCCAAAACGATTAGATTTGTTAAACATTGACAAGAATGCAAATGCATTAGTAATTTCTTTATATTCTTGTTTGTAGAAAAACGGTTCTGGATCTAGTGCAGGGTCCCATACGTAAAATACTTTTACTTTATCTCTAGGTAGTATATATGATAGTACAAGTATTCGAGCAGTACCAGGATGTGCTATGTACTTGTTATTATTTGACTGTAATAATTGTACGGGATTAGTTGCACCATGTGCTGCAATGTCTTTGATTAACCAACCCAACTTTAACACATATCGTAAATGATCGTATTGTGTGGGCCAATCCTCATCAGACCAGAAATTTGTTTGACTTGCCAAATTATCAATTAGTTCAAGGTCAGCATGTCTTGCAAGTTCGATACAGTTGCTTACTTCTTGTACAATATCAATATCCATGTAGGAGAATAATTCGCTCGATGATATATCAAAAGAAATTATTTTAGATTTTTTATTAAGGAAAAACCAACTCAAATCAACAGCACTACGAATTAATTCGGCAATTCGATTTTTCCAACGAATCATGATCGAATATGATACGGTGCCAAGTTAGACATGCTCGATGATCTCATTTGCTCTAATACATAATCTGCAAAAAAGATATTAACTGAATCGATATCTTTCGCAGACCACAATCTTTCTTCAAAGGTATCGGAAACTTCGTTGTTAATAATATTATCTAGATTTTCATCTGACAATGTACCAGTACGAAGATATGCAATGTAGTTTAATCTGTTGTGAGAAGAAAATGTTTCAACTAATGCTGCACCGTAAAACGCTTCTATAATTTTGTTAGATACTGCAATTAAGTCTGCAATTTCTTGATCAGTAAATGTACCAAGATTAAATTGTGGGCGAGGTGCAGTAGGAGTAGCAGTAGTAGATCTCCATTCATTGGCTTTAATCAAAGGGGCAAGTATTGGTTCGTCTAGTACAGACCCAGCATTATCTACATTGTAATTTCCAATACCCAATTTTGTTTGGAAATCACTTATTAAGAAATTTCGATAGAATATATACAATAACTCTTTTAATTGTTCTTCTACAGCTCTGCCGGCCATTTTGTTAACTGCCGCCTTTAGTGCAGATTTTTGACTGCCATCATATGCATAAGATGCTAACAGATATTCTACACTTAATTGATCTCCATAGTCTGTAACTAAAGCTAGACTCTTTGTTGGGTCAACTGTTATTGATTCAAAAATTGTATTAAATTCAGTTTCTAGATCTCTAAATTCACTAAAGATTACACGGGCTTCTCTACTCATTCTAGGCCCAACTAATAGCATCTTCTCAAAATATGCAGATAACAATCTATAAGCAGATGCAGTATCTATACTAACAAATATTATTTTGAATAATGCTGATGCAAGTTTCATAAATGACTGTGCATCAGCATAAATCATAACCGGAATCTGGTCAGTATTTCGATTAAACAGAAATCTAAAAAAATCTTCGTAATCTGCATATGGTTTGCCTGCGCCTATCATATCTTCAACAGATTGGGCATAATTGATTAGGGTTCCACTGGTAACCGCATCTAACATTTGCAACATTGGCACACCGTGTGTTTCTGATATAACAATACGATCGTATCTTAGATCAATTAATTGATCTACCTGCATATAAGTTTTAGCGCCAATGTGTAACATTAAATTCTCCGATTTTAAGCTATGCGTATATAAAGCACAGATGTTCTTTTTGATATTTATACAGATCGATGTGTGCTGTTATATCTGTTTAATATTGATTATTTTGCGAGTTTTTACATTTGCCAATGCAATCATCAAACTCTTAGGAGCCCCGCATATATCGTCTTGCCATTCTAATTGATGACAATCACTGTTGCAATACTGGAACACTTCGCAATCGAAACATCTAGGATCTCTAGAACGTTCGCAGGTAATATTCTCCAATCTCTGGGGATTGGTCAATAGATCAGGTATTGCATCGTTGATGTGTCCGAATGCTTGTTCAGGTGCGCTGTTTGGACAACCTGCAATTGTACCATCTGCATTAACAGTAAACAACTTTTCTTCGCAGTCTCTGCAGAATGTACCTCCCGCTGTATATCCCGTTTCAAATTTTGTGTAAACTGATTCTAAAAACTCATTACCAAACCAGTCTCTGGCACCATGCTGTTGACTTTGTTCGTGTAACTTTAGGAACCAAGCGTCTTGTTCTAAATTTGTAGGAAATATATGCAGATTATTAGATGCCGATCCGTTCATTGTTAATCTTTCCAGCGCCATTTCTTTAACACCTAGATCTCGAACCCACTCTAATAATTCTATAGGTTCTATTGCAATTGTTCCTTTGGTTACGCTGATAAACAGTTTGATAGTTACACCCAATGCTTGTAGCGTTTGCACATTCTTGCGCCATAAATCATATTGTTTAGGACTACTAAATCTTATATCTGGATCCCAACTAGTTCCTATCCTTGCACCTAAAGGACCCATGATAAAATCTATTTTGTCTTGTGTTAGTTTAAAAGTTAAATTTGTAGTAACTCCCCAACTCTGACTAGGCCATAGACCTTGGCAATTATTGTACACATACTGCAACGATTCCATATCTGCAAGAAACGGTTCGCCTCCGTGAAATTCTAAATGTACGTGTGAGCTAGGTGCATCTTTAGATAAGCGGTGCAACCAGTCGGCTGTCTTAACGTGATCCCAGTATATCTTTGCACCTTTGCTACCACTGGTAAAACAATGCAAGCAATTGAGATTACAGGTCTCAGTTGTCTTTAGATAAATTAATATTTCTTTCATCAGTATCCTATGCTAAGTGCCCAAGTGTTTGCTCTACTGTGTACTTTATGAATATGGTGTCTAGGAATATAAACTCCTTGACCTGGATTTAATATTATACGCTTATTTTTTAATAAGACAATCTTTTGTCCTTTGATTACATGCAGGTAAACATTAACATTGTCTTTGTGCCAATTGAAGCTATGCCCATATTTCTGTGAAACAAAAAGATGTATATTTTTTATATTAAATCTTGAAAAGTTAGATTTAATGTCTTCTATATTTTCTAGGCCTTCTACTTTAATTATAGGAAATGTGTTGTATTGTTGTATCCAAGATAGGTAATCGAACTTATCATTGATTAGACAATCAGAATGGAGATGCCCAGGGTAACCTATTACCTTAATATCTTGATTCTCGTATCTATCGTAATCAACTAATAGATTTTTTGTTAACTGTATTAGTAGTCGATTGCAAGTCATATAATTCTTTTAGCCATTGATCAGCCATTGGTACATTTCTGTATTCTTCAAAACAAGGAGACCCAAGTGTATAATGTATTAACTTAGCATCTTTGTTTGCACCGTATTCATCTGCTAACCAGTTCCACTCGGCCGGCAAACTTCCTATTAATTTATCATCCAGCCATTTGAACTGATGTAGGTATTGCCCTGTTTGATTTTCAACTAGCACAGGAGTTAATGCGCGGTTACTTTCGTGAGCGCAATTAATTAACATAACACTGCTCCAATTTTTTCTAACATAATTTCTGTTAACATTACCTAGAAACTTAACAGTGCTAGATGTTTGATAATTATGTTGTACACACATAATAGCATACCTAGAATCGCAAAGCGACCACAGCTCAGAAACATCTGTACGAGCTAGCATATCACAATCCATAAAGATTGCCCATCCTTTATATCCCATCATGTAGGGAACTAAGAACCGACTGTAACTAAATGCAGTACTGCCGTCAGTATGTTTTTCTGTATAGAAGTCTATACTTTCCAAATTTATTGGAATGATGCTGATTGGTTGGGAGGCTAGACGTGTTAGGCTGTTTACCAACACGGAAAAGTTTAGGGTTTCTCTAGAATCATATCCTACAAAAATTGGAATCATTTATATATCATAATTAAGTTTGGTAACACTATTATTTATATAGCTGCGTAATCAATTTGGCATCTCCCCAAGGATTCGAACCTTGACTAACGGTTTTGGAGACCGGTATGCTGCCATTACATTAGGGAGATATAATGTGGTGGTAATAGTAAGAGTCGAACTTACACCTTGCGCCGTATGAAGGCGGTGCACTACCATTATGCTACATTACCATATGGTACCAGCGGAGAGGATCGAACTCTCTCAAGAACGCTAATCTGGCGCTAAAAGGTGTATAAGACCTCTCTGACTTCCAAGTCTCGCTGGCATAAAGAATTTGTAGTAGGCTGAACACAATCTAATTAAGTTGCGCCTCGATATTTAACGCCACGCTGTGGTTCCGCAACACCCTTTATCCTAGCTCCAGGCTATGACTACAAAATTGGTGGAGAGCCTGGGAATCGAACCCAGTGAGCGTGTTACCACACTCTACAGATTAGCAATCTGCTGCATTACCGTCCTGCCCGCTCTCCTAAATCAATCCATGTCTTGTTCAAGTTTCTTTTCTTGAAATGTTTTTTCTTTCCAGACTTTTCTTGGATTCGCACACATAACACAATTGGGATCACCGCAATTCATGGCATGATGTTTGGCAAACCTATGAGGTTCTACAACATTGCTCCCATATTGTTTTGCAATTTTTGTTTGTCGCTTAACTGCGCTATCTTCTTTGAGTAAACGCTTGCTATGTTTAAAACGCTGATCTTCATTTGACATAAACTAACCCTTCAAAAAAAATTATTTATGGCGGAAGCGGTGAGATTCGAACTCACGGTACCTTTCGATACGCTAGTTTTCAAGACTAGAGCCATAGACCACTCGACCACACTTCCTCAACTTGGTGGATGCTGTTGGAATCGAACCAACCTTCATGCTCGAAACATGTCATGGGCAAGTATTTCTGCCCACTCGTACCAACTATTACATCCGAACTTGGTGCCTCCTCCAGGTTACGATCCTGGTTCCTCGGATTTTCAATCCGTTGCTATGACCACATCAGCTAAAGAGGCAAATTGGTGGGTGGGAGTGAGAGTCGAACTCACATTACGCGGCATATACATCCCCGTTTCTAACCAATTGAAATATCCCAACCCATGGGGAGAAGTACGGGGATCGAACCCGTGATAGCGGAATCACAACCCGCGGTTTTACCACTAAACTAACTACTCCATAAACTGGCCGATCCTGCAGGACTCGAACCCACAACCTCCGGTTTCGAAGACCGGCACTCTAATCCATTGAGTTAAGGATCGATAACATATAGAAACACACTATCTGCGGCATCACAGCCCCTATCAGCTTAATGTGTTTTTATATGGTACGAGTAGGGGGATTCGAACCCACGACCAATAGATTAAAAGTCTACTGCTCTACCATCTGAGCTATACTCGCATTAATTTGGCGTCGCAATGCTTTGTTGCTTTTGCGATGCTTGCCCGCTTTTCTAAACAATGCCAATGCAACGAAGTGGTTACGTTGCTTGACGATCATCTTAAGTTTCATTTTTTATCTCCTAATACGCTATTATAACATCTTTTAGTATCCGAGTCAAATGCTCAATTATTGGCAGAGGGTACTGGGATCGAACCAGTGATGACAGAGTCAAAGTCTGTAGTGTTACCGCTACACTAACCCTCAATAAATAATTGTATGTGCCAAAAATGTATAGAACAAGTTGAACTACTCTTAAAGACCGTTTCTAAGCAAAGACGGTTTAGCTCGCCGCAGCAAGAAGTTGCTTGGCAAAGAGGTTATCTAACTGGATTATTTGTAAACTATATGCACGAAGATGCTCGTATAAAGCAAGATGTTTCACATAGAATTCACGACAAGAAGTAATGGTCCGGCGACCAGGAATCGAACCTGGATTGATAGCTTAGAAGGCTACTGTTCTATCCATTGAACTACCGCCAGATAAAAATTATTCTTCTACTGCAAGAATATCTTTTTCAGATATAACACCCAAATATTGGTCACCGTCTTTAACGACTTTAGCATTTGACCAAATCAAATACACAACATCGTCGACTTTGACTTCAGTTACTTCTGGTCCTACAGCAAGAACTGTCGCAGTCTTTGTACTGTTATCAGACTTGGCTTTACCTAAGTAAATGCCGCTATCTGTTTCCTCTGGCTTTTCTGTATCAATAACTAATACATTATCTCTTAATGGTTTATAATTCATATACACTTTCAAAAATGGTACCTCGTTGGAGAATCGAACTCCCGTATGCACCGTGTAAGGATGCCGTTCTACCATTAAACTACCGAGGCGGTGGTGGAGACGGTAGGAATCGAACCTACGGTGTTTCTAATGTCACTGATTTACAGTCAGCTGCCTTCGCCGCTCGGCACACATCTCCATAATGGCTCCCCGAGGTGGGTTCGAACCACCGACCTGCGGATTAACAGTCCGTCGCTCTACCGACTGAGCTATCAGGGAATATTTTATATTACTTTAGTTTTTGCTTCTGCTCTAGCGTTCTTTTCCGCAGTGATTTCATTGCGTCTAGCTTTAACAGACTTTGACAATTCACCTAGTGCTTTACGGGCACGTGTTCCTGCGGCATTGTTGCCTTTTTCAAACTTTTCATTCTCTGCAAGATACGCATCGAGGTTAGTTTTAATATCTTCATTAGCACTCATTTTATTTCCTTTTTAAAAAATGGTCCGAGTAGAGAGATTCGAACTCCCGACCCCCTGGTCCCAAACCAGGTGCGCTACCAGACTGCGCTATACTCGGATACTGGTTGCGGGTCCCGGAATCGAACCAGGATCTGAAGCTTATGAGACTTCTGAGTTACCGTTTCTCTAACCCGCGATATATTTATGGTGGAGGATGGGAGGATCGAACTCCCATAAACAGCTTGCAAAGCTGCCGTAATCCCATTATACTAATCCCCCGAAATTAATTGAACCGATACTTATACAAGCAGGAGCATTGTTCGGTTCCACACAAAGACAGGATTTATAAAGAGCCTGTACTCTAAATTTGGTGCCCAAGGAGAGACTCGAACTCTCAAAATTTGGCTTCTAAGACCAACACGTATACCAATTCCGTCACCTGGGCATAGAAAAACACACTCGGCTCCCCTTACAACCTTGTTCCTGTCAATTCAGGATGTACCTAGGATAAACCTAGCGGATCCCCTTGGTTGTTTGTATCTGTCAATTCAGATTGAAAGTGTGTTTATCTATAGCTACCATATAGAAACACACTTAACTTACTCTGCACTGCAACTGACTGGCGTTCAGAAAAATGTGTTTTTATATGGCGGTCTTAGGGGGTAACGATCCCCACTCTTACGGCGTGACAAGCCGTCGTGCGTCCATGAACACTTTAAGACCAAAAACTTTTTAATTGGGGATGTTTGATAGAATAAACAGTTTTGATCCTGCCCTACTGTGCCGTCCACAGACTTGTCTATCAACCACATTACAGACCCACATACTCCAGCGTGACCACCGTATCAACCTTGCGGCTTCGTTTCCATCTTTCGTGTAATATAAAAGCTCTAATCCGTCGACTAGACCTACTTGTTATATTACCTACTGGTGCGGGTAACCCCAATTAATTAACTTAATTATAACATCTTAACACTCTTGTGTCAAGCATTATTTGGAACCTAGAGTCAGATTCGAACTGACGATCTTACGGATTTGCAATCCGTTGCATTTGACCACTCTGCCATCTAGGCGTACCATTATAAAGTGTTATCTGCCGATTTGTCAACAATGTAGCTAACACTGACGAGCGAATAGCAGTTATATCAGGACCTGTTCCTCGCACAGTTAGGCCCGTATAGTGTTTGATCAGAACACATACCTTGATAACACTTTATAATGGCGTCCCGTACCAGATTCGAACTGGTGTGATCGCCGTGAAAGGGCGGTATCCTAGGCCTCTAGATGAACGGGACAATTTGGTATCCGGTAGAGGTAACGCTCCTCTGTCTTTCGATTATCAGTCGAATGCTCTGCTATTGAGCTAACCGGACACTATGGTATGCTAAATTTTTAAAGGACTTAACTTAAATAACGATCTATTTAAACTATATTATAACATCTTTTAGTACCCTTGTCAAGCAAAGGGTTACTAAAGCATGCCACAAAAGGAAACCCTCGGACTTTAAGGGTACCGAGGGTTGTATAAGATATCTAATATGTACTAATCTTTAACCCTCGTCTAAACTCCATGAATTTTTACGTGCAATAACCTCTGGCTGTCTGCCATAGAAAGTTTCGCATATAAAGGGGCGATTAATTTTTAACATATAAAATATTTATACAACTTAAGGCGATTATAAATTATCTCTTAAAGATTTATTTGATTTAATTGCAGCATTTAAAACAGATAAAGTTATACCTTGCTCTTCTGCAAATTTGGATAATGCTGCAGTATCTTTAGGAAAACACATTCCACCGAATCCCATTTTACCATCGGGCCCTGGTACTTGCATATGGCTTGTGCCAATTCGTCTATCTGTTTTAACCAAACCCATTACAGCATTAAAATCGCAATTATTTTTATTTGCTAATGCAAATATCTCATTCATAAATAAAACTTTTGTCGCAAGAAAAGTATTGATAGTATACTTTGCCAATGCCGCTTCACCGATAGTACAATATGCAACAACATTAAGACACGGTTGACCTAAACGAATTAGTCGCTCTGCTTCTCTTTGATATGCAGGTATGTTGCCACCGACAAACGCAAATTGTCCATTTACATAATCTTCTTCTGCTTTTGCTTCAGTTAAAAACTCTGGCGAATGTACTAGGTTAGGATATTCTTTGCCCAATTTAGTATATACATCAATAGGTGCCGTAGATTTACTAATGATTACGCCTTTGTAATCTTTTAGTTTTTCTAATACAGATAACAAAATACTAGTATCGCATTTGCCATCTGCACTTTGAGGTGTGGGTGTACAAACGAACACTCCATCACATTCAAACAAATCATCATATGTATGCGTTCCTTTTTCAGGATCGCTATCTACAATGTATATTTCTGCACTAGGCGCTGTAGATTTTGCAATTGCTCCACCTACAATACCTTTACCTATAATGCCCACCTTGGGTGGAGTCCATGCGTCTCTCATCTTAACCTAATCCTTATAATTTTAAAGGCACTGCTGCCCGCCTGATACATAATTGATCAATGGGCAGCAAGCCCTCTAAATTAGAACGGTGCTTCAGCAAGTTCTTTGATCTCTTCGATTTCGAGATCATCATCAACTACAGGTTTAGCAATTTTTGCGATCTTTGCTTTAGTTTGTGCAACTGCCTTAACCGGCGTTGCTTTAACTTTTGCCACCTTAGCTGGCTTAGCCTTTGCTGGTGCACCCTCTTTCTTAGCCATCGTTTCGATGATAAGTTCTGTGTAGGGAACAAAAACTCCGCCTACCGCTAGAAGATGCTGACAAGCCTCAGCCTTTGTCATTGCCTTGGGCAATTCAATAAGCTCAACCAAAGAGGTGTGTGTACCTTTAGACAAAATCTTAGTACGAGTAACAATGTCGTTTGCGAAACGAACCTTGGTAACACCGAAGTGAGTAGAAACACCTGCAACTGTAAATTTAGACATAATCAATCCTTAAATAATATAAATGAAATCACCAAGAACAACCGTTCTCATAGTCTATTATATAGCCTTTCGCTACACCTGTCAAGCATAAAGTTTGCGATGTTGTTCTTTCACAACACCGTTTTAACCTTATTGACATGCTTACAAGTCCTTCGGAATTGGAAACCGACGCAATCGCAAGTAACAAATCCTTCGAACGAAATAACATTGTATGTCTTTCCGTTTGATTTTGATTTGACTTTGAACAATCGTTCAAGGCTTCTTTTATCCGAAAACTCATGGCCAACAATAAGTTTTTTGTGGATATGAGAAACGGGATACATTGGGTTACCGGTATGAACAGACACATAGTCCATATCTAACCACTTTGGATTAGGTACAACTTTACCCTCAAAGGTATTGATGTCGAACTCTTGTCCAAGTATGTTAGATCGCCATTTTGTAGTAATTGCTACAGATGACCCTATTGAAAAATTCATATCGATTTCCTCATTGTTTCTTTATTATAATGCCTTTTGGATCAGTTGTCAAGCTTTTTTTAATCTTTTCAGCCAAAATAATACCCCAGATTATGGGGTATTAACAGATTAATAATTATTATTTATCTTTTGATTTTCGAACTTCTGCATCGTCGGTTATTTCTATTATTCCATTATCCTCAAAAAAGCCAACTGTATCAGATATTCCTTTTTGATATCCATATGCTTTACACGCAAAGCAGGCAAGTAACATTAAAACAATTTGAATAATATCATATAAAGTAAAGGTAACTTGTTCCATTACTACTCCTTATAATTAAGATTGAATTACATGATTAAGTCTCTCACTCATCCAATTCATCGTCTGTTTCATACACGAACCAATCTTGTTGTTTCTGTCTAAGATTTTTAAACTGATCGTGTTCTATTAAAAATTTTGCAACTAGACTATTCTCTAAACCATATGCCTCAATTTCCCAAGGCTGGTCCCAGTAAGAATGATCTTCTTGGTATGTTTCCCCTCTCCAAATAGTTACATAGTTTCGCCTTAAATATCTATCCTTCATCTCGCCCGTTGCCCATTGTTTTAAATGAACCATTTCGTGAGCAAGAACAGTGAACATATGTATTTTCTTTTTTGTTCTGCCAATGTCTATATTAAAACATCTAGGAGATACTAACGTATCTTCATCCATCTCGCAGAATCCACCGGCGTTGATTTTTCCTCTTTCTCTTATTCTAACTTTTACAGTTATATTTTTAGACAATTGTGGTGACAGTAATTTATCAGCATAGGAATTTGCTGCTAACTTTAGCATCTTTGTTAGTTGAATATCTTTAGCTCCTCTTACACTAACTATCATATCATTACCTTCCTGATAATTTACAATATTATTTATGTTACTTTGTTTCTAATATTGATTTCAAAAATGCTTGTTTTTTAATTTCTGCAATGGTCGCATCCCGCATACCACCTTCTACTCTAGTAGTTTTTTGTGCTTTTGGAAACATATCAAGAATATTCATAGGTACGGGAGAATCAATTTCTACAATTTCTGGCAATGGTTTATTTTTTAATCTTGTAGATGATAAAAGAGTGCCTGATAGTTTTTGCATTTTTATACCCTTATTTTAGAAAAATCTCTTGTTGCTTTTTCAAATGATTTCCTGGGTGTGTTCGACGACGCCCACTTTGGTTGTTCTTCTTTCATTCCCGAATCCATGATATTTTTCTGAGCAGTTTGTTCCAAATCATATAACTTCATCTTTGCTCTATCTACACCAATAACGAATCGCTTATACAATGTGGGATCATTATATCTATTCTTCAATTGCTTAACCATGATCTGATTCATTTGCTCTAGTTCTTCAGTTGAAATCAAAGCAAACATAAAGTCAACAGTTGCAGGCAAACCAAACGACTCAGAGGTATCTGTTAGTTCAACATCTGTGTTTCCATAACCACTACGAGTTGTCTGTGTTGCTGACAGAATAGGAACATTTTCTTCAACCGCCAACCCACGAAGTTCTTCAGCAATAGATTTAATTAACGTATAAGAATTAATATTTGATCCTGCTTTGAATCTAGAACTTGCACAAATGTTTAAGTAATCAATAATAATGATATCTGGCTTAAATTGTTTCTTAAGTTGTAGTTCATTTAACAATGCCTTAAAGTGCCCAGTGTGTGCACCAGTTGTAGGATACTCTTTAATAATTAAAGTGCCTTCAGTCTTACCCCTGATCTTTTCAATCCTGCTATCAAAAATTGCTTTGGGCAAATCTTTAAGCTGATCCATAGTGATGTTCATCAAATTGGCATCAATACGTTCTGCAATTCTTTCTTCAGCCATCTCTAAAGTAATATACAAAACATTTTTGTTCTGTGCCAAAACAGATGCCGCAACGTGACACATAAACAAAGACTTACCAACACCTGTACCTGCAAGACAAACATTCAATGTCTTATTAGGCATACCGCCATTTGTAATCTTGTTAAAATAATCCAAGTCAAAAGGAACTCTTGTTTCTACCCTGTGATAGTATTCGTATCGCTTATCTGCACTATCAATGTAATCATGACCAACATTGTTGTCAAAACACACTCCTAGTGCATCCTGCAATAATTGCGGAATACCGTCTTCAGACTTTCCCTTGTCTCTACCATCAATGATAGCAATCGATGAAAGAATCGCATTGTAAATTGCTTTGTCTTTACAGAACTTTTCAGTTTCTTTATACAGCCAATCTTTATTGTGTTCCGTAGGATCTAAGTTGTGAATTGCTTCTACAACTTCTTTGTATTGATCCTCGCTCAAGGATTTGTCGTTTTGTGCTGCAATCGTCAGTGCATCTTTACTCGGAATAGAATTGTATTCGTCAATAAAGCTTTTAATTTTATCATACAGAATTTTATCTGTGTTGTCTAAAAAATAATCCCGCTTTAAGAACGGGATTACTTTTCTCATGAATACATCGTCATTCGCTAGATTCTGTAGAATTACGTTTTCGATTTTCGAAGTCATTAAGTGCTTTCTCTATAATATCCATTATAACCAAATTCAATGTCTTATCGAATTCGGGGCCTTCGATATCTTCGGCCTTTTTACCTTCGGGTGCTTGAAACACAGTGTAGTCCAAAACTAATTGCTCCGACGCATCCTTCATATCAAAATCATTGAAGGCGATTGCTGTTCCTACGAACTCACCTTCAAGAATTTTTACGCCCCAAAGAGCGTTATCTTTATCGTTAATTACCCAGGGCTCATACTTCACTAGCATTCTCAAACTCCTCCGCAATTGAAACTTGGTCCATATCGTTTATCATCATATCATTGCTTGCCATCTTATAGCGGCCTTCAATAAACTCTTTAAACTCTTTAGAAGTTATTATAGGCAACCAAAAGTCTTTAGTGTATGTGTCTTTCAAACGAACTTTTTGTTCTTGACCCTTTTTAGAGTACCAACCATTAGATGGCTTAACAACAAATCCACCTTCAAGTGCAACATCTAATAGACCAGACCAAGTACTAATACCACCTTCAAATGTTACTTCAACAGGGATCTTAGACTTCTCACGAACAAATCTAGACTTCTCAACATTAATGATAAAGTTATAGCCAATGATATCTGTACCGTCTTTTTCTTGTTGACGACCAATAATAAAGATATTGTCTGCAGAATAATAAATGCCTGTGCCGCCAGACACAATCTGTTTAGGGAACAATCCCATTTCAGAATAGGTATGATTAACAACAATCATCGGAATGTCTTTGATTGTTAAGTGAGGCGTTACCATTCTAAACAAAGATTTCATCTGTTTAGCACGAGTCATATCTGCAACAGACTTGCCTTCAAGTGCATCGTCAACTTCTTTCTTAGAAGCTAAATTACCTACAGAGTCAATAATGATAATAACATGGTCACCGCGCTCAATGTTATTGATCTGAGACATAGCATCAAATTTTAATTGCTCTATGTCCGTGATGGGAGTATGGAGTACTCGATTGGTATCGATCCCGAAAGAATCAAAATAAGACTGAGGACTACCAAACTCAGAGTCATAGAATAAAACAATAGCATCTTCATATTTGTCCAGATAAGACTTCGCCAATAACAACGAGAACGCTGTTTTAAAATGTTTAGACGGGCCGGCAAAGACAGTAAGCCCAGGTGTCAAACCACCTTCTAAACTACCCGAAAGGGCAACATTAATCATCGGAACGGTTGTCTGAATCATGTCCTTTTTATTAAAGAACTTTGATTTATTAAGAACTTCCGTTTCTTTGATTGTAGAATTCTTTTTCAATTTGTCAAGTAAAGACATTGTATCTCCTTAAGTAATTTAATTATTATAATATAAACATAACAAAAAGTCAATAGTTATTTGCACCAACTTTGTTTTGCATCGCCATAATATTCACGAGCAAAACCATTTTTAATTAATTCGCTTCTTAAACTTACACCGTTTAAAATGAGATCGCCCAATACACGACCGCCGAATTTATCCCAACCATATAGAATGACTTGTCTTTGCTGGCTGGCGCTAATGAGACCTTTAGTGAAAACGGAAGCGGCTTCACCTCGTTGTTTTTCGCTGTCGCATTGACCTCTAAATCCTTTTTCCGGAGTATCGACGCCGTAGACTCGTACCGCAAGTTCGGGTTTAAGTGGTTTAGGTAGAAAGGGTGCGGCGATAACAACTGTATCGCCATCCGTTACTCTTAAAATATTTGCGTCATATGTAACGCCTTGTGGTGTTTTTTGTGCATAAGCTAAAGATGCACAAAATATAAATGTGAGTGTTAGTAATAATTTTTTCATCCGAATAATCCTTCTAAAGTTGCTTGCGGTTTTGACGACCAACCAATACCATTTAAAATTGTGTTCATGGGTTCCAAGAATGATTTCTCAAACATTGTTTCATAATCAGCATATTTTAATAAATCAAATTCCACAGGGATAACACTAGTGAAAGCTATACAGTTTTCGCCGATAGTATTTGGTTCTTTTAAATAAATGAATTTAATTTTGTCGCCTTCTTTAATTCTCTCATATTTTTTACTCAAATCATATTTGTCTAAATAAAAATTATAGAGAAGGGCTCCCCTTACGTGCATAGGGGTTGCTTGTTTATATATATTTGCCTTGTCTGTATATTTATCTAATCCGTTGACCCCTCTAGGGAATGAGATATCCTCGGGTTTCATCTTTCTATATTCTGTCTGAAAGTTCCTAATATATTCTTGAATATTATCTTCTGTAGATGTCAGTGCAAGTTTAACTGCCTTTCGCAAACCTTCTCTAATAGGTTCAGGTGTAGATGACCTAACAATCTCCAAACCCATAACCTTTAACTTTGGTTCGGCGTATTTTACGCCCTCATTGTTATACACATTCAGAGCATAACGTTTCTTAGCAACCCACACTCCTGTTTCTGCGATCGCTTCTCGCTTGAAGTAAATCTTTTTATCAAATGCATTCGTATAGTCTGCCATCTCATTACAAACTTTGTTTAATACTTCTTGAATCTTTGCCTCGCATACTTGATCCAAAATATCTACAATTTTATCTGGAGATTGATTCTTGTAAAACTTCTCAACCAAAGGAGCAAAGGTAACATAACAAGAGTCTGTATCTGAATAGAAAGAATAATTGTAATCTGTAGTACCACATACTTTATTCAAATAGGCATTTAAAGCAACACCGACCTTCTGAATAATATATTGCCCTGTTAGTGTAATACCTTCAGCAATATTGTCATCATAAAATCTAAAGAATTCATTTGCCATTGCCCCGAACAAAGAATTCATCTGAATCTTTCGAGCCATCTGAAAATTATTATACTTTGAAATTTCTTTTTGCCAAATAGGATCTTTCGTTTCCTCATATTTGGATTGAGCAACCAACATCAATTTTTTATATTGTGTTCGATCGTTAAACAATTTCTGAACAATCTCAGGGAATATCCCTTGCTTTGTTCTGGTAAAACACCTACCATTTGCTGCCATACAATAATCTTTATTTGTTAGATCAGATGTATCCTCTTTGCCTGCAAGAAGATCTTTCATTTGTACGTCAAAGTATTTGGAATCTTTAACAAGAGTTTCTGGTGACATATTATATTGCATAATAATACTAGGATACAAACTTGTTGCATCAAATGATACTACCCAATTATATTTGCCTGGTTTTGGTTCTTGCACATAGGCGCCTGCAATATTTCTACCCGTTTTATGTTCACGCTGATGCACAATGATGTTTTTCTTGAGCAATTGATTATAAAGAATACAATCCCAAGTTCTTACTGCAGAGAAAATGTCTACATAATTACATTTAGCATCATACGCCATTGTCATAATCAATTCAATAAGACGCATCTTATCTTCAAGACGATCTACAAGTTCACAGTCAATGACGTTATACTCTACAAACTTTTGCCAATTGCCTTTGTAGAATGCAGTAAAAGAATCAAACTCATCATATGATAACTTCTCTTTACCCAATTCTACTTTGGCAATGTGATCTAATTTGTATGTTTCTTGCGCTGTATAAGTAAACTTTTTATATAAATCCAAATAGTCAAGAACAGCAATGCCTAAAATTTCAAAAGCAACGCTTTCTTTTTTCATTCTGGTGATTCGTTTTTCGTTAACTACTTTCCAGGGAGAAATTCGTTTCAAATAATCCTCGCCCAACATCTTGTAGATTCGATTACACAGATATGGAATATCGAAAAATTCCACATTCCACCCCGTAATAATGTGGGGATGATCCTCATTGATATATTCTACAAATTGTTTTAATAGATCAACTTCGTCATCGCAATGAATGTACGTATGTCGGTCGTTTACTTTTTCGCAAGGATTTACACCGAAAGTAGTCACTCGCTTTGTTTGATAATCTTGAATAGAGATTAACAGTATCTTTTCTTGCGGGTTTGTAACATCAGGAAAACCTAGATCAGCAGTGGTCTCAATGTCAATTGTCCAAATATTGATTTGAGTAATATCAAATTCCACATCATCTTTAAAAGCTGAAGATATGTATTGATATGCGTAGTTTGTGTTGCCGAAAATAGGAAAGTTCTCAACATCTTTATATCTAGACACGTAATCTTTGGCCTCATTAATACTTTCGAATTTAATCTCACCCAGAGGCTCACCAAAAAGCGACTTATACTTAGAATCATTGTTCGATTTTGCGAACAATGATGGTTTAAATGGCACTCTATCTTGTACTTTATGCCCATTGTTTACCCCACGCACAAGAACATTGTTTCCGTATTGGTTAACACTAGTATAAAATTTCATGAGACATTCCTAAGGACATAAATAATAAAGTCAATTATAATATGTATCAGGGGATAAATCAATAGAAAAACAACAAAAAGGTTAAAAATGTTAGAGGTCGTCTTTGTCATGTATATGTACATTCAAAAACCAGAATGTATAAGATGGACATGGAGCGGAGATGTTTATAATAGAAAAGTGATTTGTTTAGAGTGGAGAAAAGAAGAAAAAGAAAAAAAAGGTAACAAAAAATGATAGATCCTATCACAGCACTAGCGGGCATTACGTCTGCTATTTCAATGGTAAAAAAAGCAGCCAAGGTCGCAAATGACCTAGGTTCTCTTGCCCCTATGATCGGCAAGCTGTTTGATGCTAAGAGTACGGCAACTAAGGCATTGGTAGAAGCCAAAAAGTCTAAGAAAGGTTCCAACATGGGAACCGCACTTCAGATCGAAATGGCATTAGAGCAAGCAAGAGCCTTTGAAGAAGAACTCAAAATGCTGTTTATGACAACTGGCAAGATTGACGTATGGAATAAAATTAAGGCACGTCAAGCACAAATGGATTCAGACGATGCTAATGACTTAAGAATGTATAACGACCAAGAACGTAAGCGTAAACAAAAAGAAGAAGAATTAAATGAATGGGCAATAATCATAGGTGCAGTTTCATTTATCGTATTCATATTTGCCATTGGTAGTTATGAACTGATACAATGGTGTCAGACAAGTGCTAGGTGCGGCCGATGAACGAATATCAAAAAGCATTTGATATAAGTTTAAAAATATTTGTTTACGGATTGGGGGCATTATACTTTGTAGACTTTTTAAGAGTCTTACCCGATGATATATCAAATAAAATAGTCAATGGATTAATAGGTAAAGTTTTATAAAAATTTTACCCGGATAATAAATAGTTAAAGGAGAACGGTATGTTAGATATTTTACTTTGGGTAGCGGTAGGAGCATTTTTTGGTTGGAATTTTCCTCAACCATTCTGGGCTAAAATGATGCAAGAAAAAATACAAGCAATGATTGCTAAAAAATAAAGTAAACACTATGGAACTATCTTTAGAAACAATCACCAAAGGTATAGGGGCTATCACAGCTAGTTTAGCATTAGCGGGTGGCAGTTATACACTTTGGGATAAATTAAAACCAACACAACCTATATTGACCTGGCACGGAGAGTATTTTAAAATTCAGTCAGGACCAGCAAACGGTGAATTTGCAGTGGTGGTTGCAAGAGAAAAACACCGAGATGATTGTGAAGTAAAAGAATTCAAATTGGAAGTAAAAGATTCACAGTTTCAGGTGCATGATGCCAAAAGTTCTATTAGTGTGTTTTCTGGCCCTGCTTCTCAAAAAGTTGATAAGTTTGGGTATCGTATTACAATTGCTGATCCTGCTAAGGTTGCACCAGGACCGGCTACTTTACTGGCTCATATCAAATACAAATGTCCTGAAGGTGAAGTGATTGTAAATTACCCCGATCATCCCAACTTAAAATTTGATATAACAAGGATATAAAATGTCAGAACAAAAATTACAATTGTCACGTAGCGAACGTGAAGCACAAATCAAAGACAAAGCTGGATGGCTAATCACCGTTCTAGCCGCTCTGCTTGCAATTAACACATACATTTCAAGTGGTAACAGCAGTAAAGTATTGAACAATACAATTAGTGCAAACAATACTTGGGCATTTTATCAAGCAAAATCAGTTAAACAGACTCTTGCAGAGATGGCTAGAGATGATGCTATTGATAGAAAACAATTTGACAAAGCAGAAAAATTAACAGCCAAGATTGATAGGTATGAATCTGAACCTGCAACAGGTGAAGGTAAAAAAGAATTAATGACAAAAGCAAAAAGTCTTGAAGCCGAGCGAGATCAGATTCGTAAGTCTGGTCCTTGGATGACATTTGCGGGTTCAGCATTTCAAATTGCAATTGTTTTATTAACAGCAAGTATTTTAGCTGTTAGTATGTCATTATATTTTGCTAGTATAGGTGTTGGATTTTTTGCCGCATTGTTGATGAGCCAAGGTCTATGGCTTTGGTTGCCGATTGTATTATAATGGCATATTCTCAACAGGTAATAGACCACTATGAAAATCCGAGGAATGTCGGATCTTTTGACAAGAGTGATACTGATATTGGTACTGGCATGGTTGGCGCGCCGGCATGCGGCGACGTAATGAAACTACAGATAAAGGTTGACCATGATACAGGTATTATTACAGATGCAAAATTTAAAACGTATGGCTGCGGATCGGCTATTGCGAGTTCGAGCCTCATTACAGAGTGGGTCAAAGGCATGCACATCGACAAAGCCGGAGAAATTAAAAACTCCCAAATCGCCGAAGAATTAGCATTACCGCCAGTAAAGATTCATTGTAGTATTCTAGCAGAGGATGCTATCAAGGCGGCAGTAGCTGACTATAGAAAAAAATATGTTTAAGTGGTTAATTTTTGGCATTATACTGTCAGGTGCTGTGTTCGCACAATCAGTGACTATGCAAAAGTCTGTAGAATGTACTGACACGGAGACATTGTTTCGAGGATTAATTGGCAGCGACTACAAAGAAAAGCCTATCTGGTTAGGAATTGAATCCGGCGACAAAGTGTCAAAATACACCTTGTTTGTGAATGAAGAAACAAAATCATGGACTCTAATTCAGTTTAATGAAAAAATAGCTTGTGTGCTGGGTACAGGTGAAAACAGCACTCCGTTATTTAACGGACCCAAGATATGATCTCGCTAACTGAAAAAGCATATGAGAAAATTAAAACTCAACTTCAAAAACGTGGCAAAGGAGTTGGTATTCGTCTTGGTGTAAAGACTACTGGTTGTAGTGGATTGGCATATACAATGGAATATGTTGATAAGTATGATGATGAAGTCGGCGTGACCAATTACGCTCAAAAAGATTTTATAGTTCTTGTAGATGTAAAGAGCGAAGCGTATCTAAATGGATTGACTATGGATTGGGTTCGTAATGGACTCAACGAAGGCTTTGATTTTAAAAACCCTAATGAACGTGACCGGTGTGGTTGCGGAGAAAGTTTCAGAGTATGATAACAATAACAGAATCAGCAAAGACAAAAATTTTAGATCTTTTTGCAGAAGAAAATAACCCCGATTTAAAATTAAGAACTTTTGTTCAAGGTGGCGGGTGTAGTGGTATGAGCTATGGATTTACTTTTGATGAAATAAAGAATGAAGATGATTTTGAAATGCCGCTAGGAAATACAGGGTTATTGATTGATGCAATGAGTATGCAATATTTACAGGGCGCAAGCGTAGATTATAAAGATGATCTACAAGGTTCGCAGTTTGTTATTAGCAACCCAAATGCCCAATCTACTTGCGGGTGCGGCAGCAGTTTTAGCGTATAATGCTAGCGTAAATAACTATACATAAAAAAAGGCGGGGTAACCCGCCTTTCCTACCTTAGCATTAAGGTGCTTTAGGTATAGACCTTGGCCTAGGAATATCTCCAGATACAATCTGAATACCTGTACCAAAGATTGCATTGTATTGATTATATACATCATCTTGTAGTTCAGCATTCCATACAATAGATCGTTTATCAATATGAATGATATGATCTTTAGTATATCCTGCATAAGGAATCAATGCCATTGAATGTTGATCCGGTGTCGATTTGGAATTAACCAACATAACAGCACACGGCTTTTTAACAATTACTTTGTTTTGTTCATATTTTGTGTCGCCGACAATCTCTTCACCGGTAACTAATTTAATCACTTCAATCATTTTTTCTCCAGTTGTTGGGGCCGAAGCCCCGGTATTACTACCAACCTCTTATATTTTGTATAATACACAAATGCCTAATTTCTAGCCATTCGTCACAATACGCCATAAAAGATTTTAGTATTTGTTTATACAATCAGTCACCTCTGAATTCCAATGTACTTCTTCGGGTAGATAACATATATCGTACTTCTTGTACTATTGATATGAAAGCTTTAATGTATTTCATAAAAGCCCCCTGCGCATTAATATTGTCATTCTAGTTTCTAGATCTTTATGATCTACAGAATCCTTCAAATACATATCAATCTCTTTTTGGTAAGACGGAGTAAACGCTTTACCTACCCATGACCAAAAGTCTTTTATCGAAGGAACATGAACTCCTTCAAATTCTTTTAGATCATTTTTCATTATGATTCTCATCTTCTGTAAGTAATTGCGGCTTAGATTTCTTTACCGTCTTTGCCTTTACTTCTGAATCTTTAACTTCAATTTTCTTTGGCTTCTTGTGTTCTGGAATAATTCTTTCCAAAAATACTTTAAGCATACCATTGAATATTTCAGCATCTTTAACTTCAATTTGATCTTCAAGTGTAAATGCACGAGTAAATGCTCTGTTAGCAATACCTTTGAATAGGAAGTTTTCTTCCTCTTCTGCATTTTGTACGTTGCCTTTGATAATCATCTTGCCGTTATCAAGTTCAATCTCAATATCTTGTTTTGCAAAACCTGCAACTGCAACTTCAATAACATAAGTGTTATCGCCGGTTTTCCTGATATTGTAAGGTGGATAATTAGGGATGCTCTTTGTTAGATCATCATGGATTTTAGCCATCTTGTTGAATTGATCGTCAAAGCCAACATATAGTTTATCAAAGTCTTTGAACATATCACGACCGAATACGTCTTTAACAAATGTCATATTACTCTCCCTTTTTATTTGCAATACCACTAATTGTATTTGCAACTGTTTCTGAAGCAATATTCATTACATCAGTGGAAGTCTTGGCGACCTGCTTTGTAAAAACACGTTGTGCTTCTACAAAATCAACCAGAGGTTTTCGAAGGGATTCTTCCTTGACTGTTTGTTTGAGGAAGTTGATTTTGGCGTCTTGAATTGAATCGATAGCCATGTTTGCGTAAAACATATAGTTCTCCTATTAAGCGAGTTTTAAAATTTGCTACCCCGAAGGCATAGCGTTAATCCTGCTTACTGACTACAGGGGTACCATACGTTGTACCAGCTTTAGACGTTCCCAAGGTAGTGGGATCAAAATTAGGTCGGCTTCTGGTTTATACAGCCCACACCGATTGCTGCGTTTCCCATCCCGGGGATATTATTATTTAGTGCTAGTAGCTAGCTTTTTCTTACCAATGTTATACTTTGTTTCCATTTTCCACTCATCTTTTTCTTTGTGGGAAATAACTTTGATCTGTGAAAGTGGAGCATAATCCAAGAAATGTTCTGGATTATTAATCTTAACCAAGCCCCAGTCTACTAGCAGCTTAGCAATAGTATTTCTTCTTTGTAAATCATTGTCAGATAGATCAGCTGTTTTCCCGTCTAAAGCAAATAGCTCTTTAAAGTGAACAATAAAGTATCTACCTTGTTTATGCAATATATGACAAGATTGATATAGTATTTTATCTTTTCTAGAAGCGACACCGATTCTAGTTAGAGTTTCTCGTACTTTTAAAAAATCATCCGGTTCAGCCAATATTACTTCTAGGGGATGGTACCCTGGGAAGTTAATGTTTATAATGTCAGTAGTCATTCTTACCACCTTTTGTTATTCTTTTTCTCAATTCAATAATAATCGAGTCATTGAGTAGTGGTAATATTTGTTTGGCTTTTTCTGTGCTGTAGCCATAGTATTCTTTTACAACTTCCAAGTCATCGATTTTCTCAGCCTTGATCCATTTATTGAATCTTTTTCGTGGCCTAATAATATTTATAAGAAAATCAAATTGTAGGATCTTGTCCAAATGTGGTCTAGAATTCATCTCATTTGCAGGAATTACTGTATCATGCCCGTAAGATAGACCCTTATTAATGATATAGGGATTATATTGTTTCTCAGACCAATCATCTACGATCAATTTATCTTTGCTATGATGTATAGCATTGATAAAATCAAAGGGTGAAATCGCAGGAGCCTTATATGGAACTTCTGCTGGTTTTTCGACAGGGGTTCCAAATATACTCATAATACCATCCTTATGAGTCCAATAGTATCTATGGTAGTGAGCAGGAGATAGTTGGCCAACATACCAAAAGATTTACGAGTCCAAGCAGCCCAAGCATAGAGACTGCAGCCGATAATCCATATAGGATAGAGAGTAAGCAGGGGCGGAGTGGGGACAGTAACAGCCATGGTAATCGAACAGCCAATACTAATAGCCCAAGCAATAAGCTCAACGATAAAGCGAAAAGGATGAGAATTAAAATCATCTTTTATCCAATCAAATGTGGGTTTCAATAAATCGTTCATTTAAATTCAACCGCTGCCATAATCTCTGTTAAACAAGCTACAAGATTTATTTCTTGATCTGCACAAAATGCTGCCTTATATTGATAATCTGCAAGCAATAGAATAAGCTGTGGTACTTGTGTGACATGATCGGTCAATGTATCATATAATTTTCTAAAGATTGTTTGCGGGTCATTGTCAATATTATTAACAACCCACGTACGCATTTTTTTCCAATCACCATCTTTCAAAGATGAGATTAGTTCTTGCATATTAGATTCGCCGAGGCTAACAAAAATTCCCTCATCAATTTTACCAGATGCACTATACCTCTGAAGTTCATTTAGAACTCTACGATAATCAGGAAAATGCTTCTCAATTACTTTTGCTATGACTTTGCCATCCGATTCGATATTCTCAATTGCCATAATTTCCATGACGCGCTTAAAGAATGCAGCTGCAATCTTTGGCTTTTCACTTTTAGGCAATTTGAATTCGATGACCGCTGTTCTAGAATGCAGCGGAGGAATGATTCGATTCTTAAAGTTACAAGTAAGAATGAATCTGCAATTTGACGAGAATTCTTCAATGAATGCTCGTAATGCAGGTTGTGTAGAATTCGGATTAAGATAATCCGCTTCGTCTAAAATAACAACCTTAGGTTTGCCACTGAATGATACAGTAGAAGCAAACTGTTTAATCTTTGTACGAAGAACATCAATACCAGATTCTTCTGATCCGTTAATGATAATATAATCTGTTTCTAATTCTTCACACAACGCTCGGGCAATAGTGGTCTTGCCCATACCTGCGCCACCACACAATAGCATATTTTGTATCTCACCTTTAGACAACATCTCCTGAAAGATATGCTTTTGGTCTGCAGGTAAAATACAATCTTCTAATGTGAGTGGCCGATACTTCTCAACCCACAAAAATTCATTTTCACGATAATCCATAATAACTCCATAATATTAAATTTTGCGCCAAATGTTATTTTCTTTGACGTACAGCTTTCCGTCAGGTCCAACCTGCATTTTAGCTTGCACACGTACTTCCGTCCCGGGTTTATAACTAGGACCAGTACCAATAAGGGTAAACTGGCCATAGGGACTGTAAGGCAGCGGCGGTACCTTCTCACCATATGTTGCATTCAACGCAAGCATAGGATGTTCATCTAATTTGTCAGATAACTCTTTAGACGCTAGTTCATCGGGTGCAGGCATAAGTCGCTCTTTAGCTTCCTTATAACCTGCAATTCCTACACCAATCAAGCCTATTAGACCTAGGCCTCTAGCAAATGATCTACGACCTACGGGATTCATTATACTACCGAATCGGGTTCCATTGCAATAAAATATTCAATTGCCTTTGTAGCGTGTTGGAAGTGAAAAGCCTTCTTCTTAGAAATTGTAACTGTATATGCATCAGGGAAGATTTTAAAGTTCTCAACTGCCATATGGCAATCAAAAGAATGTTCGCTCTTGCCAATTACTTTCTTGTAGGTATTTGCTGTGTCGTTTTTCTTGTCACCGATAGTTAAAGAAACGTCGTCGCCTTTGCTGGAGATTGTGATTGTAGGTGAGCTTGTAATAGCAGCCGCCTTCATAATCATATTAACATCTTCAGATGAGAGTTTAAACTGATAGTGATTATCAATCTCAATACTCTTGTCTGGTGCCGCAACAATAACTGTTGGACTAGAATAGAAGTACTCAAATTTGCCGTTGTCTTTAGAAATGTTTAGGCTCTTATCGCCAAACTCAACATGTTGATTTTCCATCAATGTTAGCAACGCCAACAAAGAGTTCAAATCATATACAGCCACTTCTGTGGGGAAATCTTCTACAACTTCAGCTTTAGCAAAAATGTTTTTTGCTGTACTAATTGTGGATAAAGTCTTGCCTTTACGGATCATAATATTACTATTAATCGCCGCAAAGTTCTTCAAGATTTGGATTGTTTCATTACTTATTTGCATTATTTAGCTCCTTGGGTTTCAATGTCGTGTACATATAATAGCATCAATGCATAGTGTAACACCTTTAGTACGTCTTGTCTATTGCTTCCGGCTTTCTTGCCGTATCTTTGTGCATACTTCATTACGTTACCAACGGTAAAACCTACACCGTGTCCGCTATCAATTATAAATTCTGTCGCTTGGAATTTGTTTAAAGAATAATGCTGTCCATAAGTAGCATCAATATATTGTTTGAATTCTTTTAACAATTCATCTTCGTTGTATTTGTAGTTTATTTCTTTCGCCACGGATAATCACCTTTGTACTTTTGTTCCATAAATTTATTTCCTTGCAAGAAAAAATTTGCTTGCACGGAATCCGCTCTATTACCTACTCTATAATTTAGAGAATACTCACCATTCGTATTGTAGGTAAATCCATACTGAAGTAGAACTTGCATAATAACACGATCTATTTCAGGTTGATCGTCAGGATGTCTAGCTCTCCTATACCATAACGGAGAGATTTGTATTGCTATAGGTGTCGGTAAAAAGTATGCACCAACATCAACAAACAATTCCTGTTCACTTAGACAGGTTGGCCACAATCCAAGATTCTCACAATCATCATTACAAATATAATTGTTATCTTTGTCTATAATTCTTCGCAAAGAAAAAGCCCAATCATGTTTCTCCGCAACCTTAACCAATGTTTCAATATGATTAGAATCAATGTGATTATCTTCGTCTAGGAAAATGAGATAATCTGAATTGCAAATATAAGACATAGAACCATATATCCTATGTCCGTTGTATTGATTTGCCCCAGTATTCTCTGGAAGGCATAAAACAGTTTTTCCATCATAACCACCTATAACTTGTTGCGCATTCTTAATGTAACCAGGACCATCAATAACTACAAGATGTTCTACATTATCATATGTTTGCTCAGACACAGAACGAAGATTATCTTTTAAATAACTTGACCCTGTTGTCGGCGTAATCACCGTCACCTTTTTACTCATATTCTATAACCTCTATACCATCGGGTACTTTTACTGCAATACCGCCTTTATTGGGTTTTCTTGCATTGTGATAAAAGACTTTTCCTTTAATTTTATCTTTATAAAATAATTGGAATACTAAATTGTTTAGACCACTATTAATAACATGAACTTCTTTTGCATTGCAGATTGTATCTACATAATCTAATACGTCATCTGTATCTTCTTTGATAGCAATATGGCAAGGATAATTAGAATCTATTTTGAGGTCAAAACTACCGTATGTACTTGCATTGTGTATAAAGTTATAATCTTGCCCTAGCTTGCTAGATATTTTGTCATATAACTCTACTGAACCATCTAATCTTGTTGGCAAAACAAATCTATCATATTCATCGTTTGGATTTAGACCGGATGTAGTATAAAATGATTCTTCAAAATTATCATAGTCACAATTTTCAAAACCGACTCTCATTAAAGGATGAGATGTTTGTTGAGCATGCTTTAAACAATCTTCCATTTCATTTTCAACAGGAATAATTGTTATATTAGGAAAGTCCTCATATAAATGTTCTACTGTCTTAGTATAATGTTTTTTGCAAATTAAGTCAATATCGTAGTGATCCGTTAATGCATGAACTAGACCATTACATATAAAATGGTCACCCAGACCAGTGTGATGATGTACTATTATTTTTGTCATACTAATGCAGGATCATATATTGAGTTTTCGTGTTCGTCATATGTTTGACCTATAAAGTCTCGGCCAACTTCTTTATAACTTTCACGCATCCAGACGCGTTCTTTAATACCATGTACCATTGCGTCGTTACTTAAAGAAGGCCAAACCATATCTCGTAAATAGAACTGATCAACTAGATATTGATGTGTAGACCAATATCGTTTAATGCCTTCTACTAGATTGTCCGACAACCCATCTTTAATTCCCCACATACCTGCAAGTATCGGAAACTCGTAATGGTTAATATGATCTCGTATTACAGACAATTTACTATTTGAATCTAACCATTCATCAACAATTTGTCTTTCTCTTAGAGACAATCTAGAATCAGTATCTCTCGACAAAACAATGGTATCTTTTTGCATTGAGAAAAATCTCCAGAATGCACCAAATGAACCATTGTCTATCTTAATTGTTTCTACATTAGAAAATTCATCTAATGCTGCAATGTAAATTTTTGGCACAGTCTGGTCATAATAAAAGTGACAAACCCATTCTGGAAAAAACTTTCTTGCCAATTGGGCATTTCTAATTGCACCAACACAATACTTAGGGTTGTCTCCCCACAAACTAAATGCTATAATTTTTTTCATTTTAGGTATAATACTTAGACAGAGCATCTTTGTTATTTTTAATAAGACCAAATGCTTCTTTTACATCTGGTGTTAAACTATTATACAAATGCCACATTTCTTGTTCTGCTTGATCCGTATTATAGTTTGTCCCCCTTGGATGTTCTATAGTATGAGCATAGTCTCTTATAACAGGTCTCTTATTAATAAAACATAATGCAGGGAAAATGATATCCCAGCACCATCCCATTTTATATTGACTAAAATCCAAGTTGCGTTCCTTGTACCAATTGATTACATCTTTATGAATAAACCAACAAGTACAATCTGTATTAGCAACAATTTTTAATTTATCTATAGGAAAATCTAAAGTGTTGACATCTGTGCGAGTAGAATCGTACCAAGTGTAATCTACATTCGGAGCATAAATGCCCCAATCTGTTACATCATAATATTTTTCAGCATCGTCATATAACTTTTTCCAATCATTATATGATGCGTCTGCTTGTATATGGAACATAACATCCGCATCAAATAGTTCAATTGCTTTTAAAAATTGAGCAGTGAAATAACTTTCTTCACCAATGTTGTGCCAATTAGGATCGTCCTCACGGTGATTGTCGTCACTATTAATAACGACAGGCACGACCCCAATGGCACTCAGTTGCGTTTGCTTTTCTTTGGTCTTTTCATACTGACCTTGCCAATTAAAGATAAAGGTCTGTATTTTCATTAAGCTCTCATATCAATTTTATTATACACCACAGAATCAAACCAATTTAAGAAATTGTTCAATATCATATAATCGCGAGGTACACCACCAGCAAGCTTAGGTGAATTTAAGAATCTGTTATATAGATCTTCATCTTCATCTAATTTCTGAATAAAGTACATAACCTCGCTCATGTTACCAAAGTCGTGTACATTGATAAAAGAGTTAGTATTAAAATCTGATGCAACTGTTGGACTGCCCCAGTAAATAGGAATAGTCTGTGCATAGAATGCGTGTAAAATTTTCTCTGTGACGTAACCAGGATTTGACCCCGATTCAAAACAGATATTAAATTTCCTTGTGGATAAGAAATCAATCTTAGCAACTTCTCCATCTAATTTTGCTTTAATATTGTTATACAATGCCCCGCCGCTATCTACAGGCTTAACAGCATTTAGTTGTTTAAAGAACTCATTACGTTCTTCACATCCGGGGTTTGATACAACAAAAGAACAAAATCCTGTTTTCTCTTTAGGCGTATGCTCGCCTAGAATATGATAATACTTATAATCAGTATTGTGAATCATATCCAATGACCACATATAGATAACAAACAATGGCAAACGATAATGCCAATTATTGTAGTTGTGATCAAATGATATTGCGTAGTGGCAATCGTAATTATCTGGTCTACGATTTTCACCTGTATAGAAAATCTTAACGCAATCCTTTTTAGACCATTTTTTATTTTCTGTACCGAAATTTTCGTCACCGAAGATCAAATAGTCAGGATTTTCATTGTCAATTTCAATGTCATACCGATTAGACAATAAACTATAGAAGAACTGACTTAAATGATCGTGGGTGTCAGCAAACCCCAATTTTAATTTTTTCATAGGCTATCAGTTAATTCTTTCAAAGAGTTATGAATGTTAGCAATATCATCTGAAGACAAAGTACTAATATCACTAATAGGTGTAATAGTATATTTACACTTAATGTCTAACCCATTTGACATTGTTTCTGTAGGTGGCTTACCAATGCCCCAGCTTACATTGTAAGACAAGAACTTTTTATTAGGATCCATATAATTTTTATATGTTTCGCAGAAAACAAATGGTCCTGAATTCTTACCTACAATCGCATCGCAATGTTCGCTTAGATAAGAAATTTCCTGTAAGTCGCAGTTGTTAACTTCTCGATCTTCCCATGGCGCTCGTTTATCTTCAACTTCATTATCTACAATAATATCATCAGTAAATAGAACATTGTTTAATGTAGTATCAAATTTTGTAGTGCAAATAAAGTCAATATTAGGAGATTCTTCTGCAGCAAGATTGATGAAGTCTTGCATATTGTCTGAGAATGATTGTCCAGATTTAGGTGGACCATTACAGATTAGAATCTTTTTATTGGTATGGGTCTTTAAAAATTCATCGATACTAGATACATCAAATTTTGTAAAATCAATCTCAGGTAAATATGATTCTTTATCTGTTCTTAATGCTATTTCTGTATTAAAATGCCCATTGATTGTATCTAAGATTTTATCCCATTGATGCCATAATGAGTTCATGTTAATACCACCATGCTCACAGAAAATATCCCAGAAACACCCAATCCAAGTATTAATATACAACACACCATCGTCTTGATAAAAAGGAGTTTTTGCATCTAAATTTTCAGGTGCACCAATTACAGGAATATTTAAATCCCTAGTTAATTTAGGATGATTAAAATGCATATACTCAAAAGTAAAACCAGGCATTTCATTCTGTAGTTGACGAATAAACTCTTTATGTGTTAACAAATCACCTCGGTGATAGTGATTAAAGAAAATAATTTTAGACATTACTTAACACCTTTATATAATTTTACAGAATCTTCTACTAAAGATCTGTTTGTTCTGATTGCATTGTCAACCATTAAATTAACTGCTTGCACATAACGAGGTCTTTTAACTTTAAAGCAAATGTCGCATTTGCGTTTTAAGTCTGCAATTTCTTCATCTGATTTTGCAGCTTGAATCGCATCTTCCAACATCCACATACGAATATGAATGATTGCGAGTTTTTCAATAACTTCGCCTAGGTTATCTGTTTCAATATATTCAGAATCAGGAAGATCTCCCTTTGCCAATACATCATGAACAGTTTGTTTAATTATTGCTTCTATGCTATTACCGAAATCTATCATCAATTTTCTCCACAACTTGTTTTAAGAACGCCATATCTTTTTCAGTTACAAAATGATTGTTACCAATATATACACCTTGAGCATTAATCAAATCCGCATTTGTTTTGTCTTTAGATGTTTCAATTTTATAACCATTTAAAAATGGCTGTGCCAATAGATTGCCAGCAACAACTGGTCTATATTCAATACCATTTTCAGCAAATGTTTCTTTCATAGCCATCATAATCTCTTTAGACTTGCAGATGAAAGGCAAACAAAAACTACTATTCGTTGCTGAATTTTTAATATTATAAAATAAATGTTCGTATTTGTCTATAATATCAGTAAATAATTTATGATTTCTGTTCCTAATTTCAATCATTTTATCTAAACGCTTTAACTGCGATGAACCTAGAACAGCACAAATCTCATGATTTCTAAAATTGTATCCATCAGTAACAAACAAGAATTGTTTATCAATGTCTGGATAAAGCGCAGCATAATCGTCGAATCTTGTAGAATATCTTGCCATACCGTGACTGCGTTTTAATTGCATTAAATCATATAGGTCGGTATTGTTTGTCGAAACCATGCCACCCTCAACTGTGGACATATGATGTCCGAAATAAAAGCTAAAGGTTGCACCTAAATCATTTGCTCCGCGCTTAACACCGTTGGGATCAGTGCAACCATGTGATTCACAAACGTCATCTATAATAATTGCTTTAGGAAAAATCCTAGACAACGATTCGTTGTCTGCAGAGAACCCTAATAGATGAGTAACAAAGATCATTTTAATGTCATGTTTCTTGGAAATCTTTATTGCGTCTACAAGATCAAAACTAAAATTATCAATATTAATATCGCAGAATACAGGTTCAAGCCCTAGTTGCATAATTGGTGCAACATTAGTTACCCAAGTACAGGCTGGCAACAATACCTTATCGCCATTCTTCAATCCATACAATTCTTTAACTGCCGCTACCAATAAGAAGTTTGCTGTGCTACCAGAAGAAACATACAATGAATGTTTAGCACCAAGCCATTCACTCCATTCTTGCTCAAACTTTTTAACCTTTTCACCGAAGGTAAATTTTTTAGCTGTTAGCGCAAAATGCGCCATTTTTAGTCTGTCACCAAAGGTGATTGTTTCACCCATTAAAGGCCATTTCATACTAACCCCTTTTCTTTTTTGTACCAATCAATAGTTTGTTTTAAGCCCACATCAAAAGTAACTTTAGCTTTCCAGCCTAGTTCTTTTAGCTTAGTGTTATCCATTTTGCGTCTTGGTGTGCCGTTTGGTTTGTCTTTGTTCCAAACAATTTTACCGGAAAAGCCCATTTCTTTTTTGAGCTTATTAACGAGATCTTTAATTGTAAGTTCTTCGTCACTACCAACATTAACAAATTCTGGTTTATCATAATTTTGCATTAACCAGAAACAAGCATCTGCTAGATCATCTACATATAAAAATTCTCTAGTGGGTGTACCATCACCCCAGCACTCTATGCTGTTATCCCCTGTCTTCATAGCATTATGCATCTTAGTAATGATACCAGGAATTACGTGACCATGTTCTGGAATAAAGTTATCATTAGGTCCATATAAATTGGCAGGCATACAACTAATAGCATTAAAGCCATATTGGCGTCTGTAATATTCGCACATACGTAAACCTGTAATTTTTGCTAGTGCATAACCTTCATTGGTTGGTTCAAGTGGCGCTGTTAATAAGTATTCTTCTTTAATTGGCTGAGGTGTTACCTTAGGGTAAATGCAAGCAGAACCTAAGAACAACAATTTCTGACAACCATTTCTATATGCAGAATCAATTACATTAGTTTGAATCTGCAAATTGTCATAGATGAATTCGCCAGGATTTGTCCAGTTCCAGTTAATGCCACCAACCTTAGCTGCTGCTAAGAAAACAAAGTCTGGTCGCTCTGTACTAAAGAAGTTTTTAACTGATCGTTGGTCTCTTAAATCTAATTCGCTTTTTGATCTCAGAATTAAATTTGTATAACCTTCTTCTTTTAATTTTCTTACAATTGCTGATCCAACTAATCCTTTATGACCCGCAACAAATATTTTGCTATTCTTTTCCATGATATCCTTAATTAAAATTAATACACATATCTTCTACAAGGGCATTAAAAGAATGCTTAGGAGTCCAACCAAGTACACTCTTAGCCTTAGATGAATCACCCAATAATGTTTCTACCTCTGCAGGGCGGAAATATTTTTCATCTACACGAACAATAATTTTTCCTGTGTGTTCGTTAATACCGACTTCATTTAGGCCTTCACCTTCCCATCGAATTTTTAATGCAAAATATGGTGCACATCTTTCAACAAATTCTTTAACCGAATATTGCTCGCCTGTAGAAATAACAAAATCGTCAGGGGCGTCTTGTTGTAGCATCAACCACATTGCTTCAACATAATCTTTAGCGTGACCCCAATCTCGTTTAGCATTTAAATTACCTAAATACAAACACTCTTGACGACCTGAACCAATTGATTCTAAGCCATTTACAATTTTCTTAGTTACAAAATTATGTCCACGACGAGGAGATTCGTGATTAAATAGAATGCCAGAACAAGCAAACATATTATATGATTCTCGATAGTTCTTAACGATCCAGTATGCGTAGAGCTTAGCTACACCATACGGCGATCTAGGATAAAATGGAGTTGTTTCTTTTTGTGGTATTTCTTGTACCAGACCATATAACTCAGATGTAGATGCCTGATAAATCTTACATGTCTTTTCCATGTTAAGTAATCTAACAGCTTCAAGAATACGTAATGTACCTAAGCCATCAACCATTGCAGTATACTCGGGGGTTTCAAAAGAAACCTTAACGTGACTCTGTGCTGCAAGATTATAAATTTCACATGGATTGTGTTTCTTCAATACGTTCATAATAGACAAAGAGTCTGTTACATCACCATAGTGAAGATGCAAATTTGGATTGCTGTAGATATGGTCAATGCGACCTGTATTGATTGACGAGCTGCGACGGATAATACCGTGAACTTCGTAACCTTTAGACAATAAAAGTTCTGTTAGATAAGAACCGTCTTGTCCTGTGATGCCCGTGATTAGAGCTACCTTTTTTTCCATACTATAATCTCCTGAATAATATATCTTCGTTATACTGTAAAACCTTGGCAATGGTATTCTCTGAGTAATTCCACTCACCTACTCTTATATATTTATCACCATTGATATCCATGCTATACACATCAAGATGCTCTTTTAACATACTTGGATTGAGTGCATTAGGTATCGATAAATTGGTGCAATATAATTCCTTAATATTCTTTGAACATATTGCCGCAGCTAAAGCAAATGTCCCTATTCCCGATGTTGCTATTGCCTTTGCTCTTAGTAATAATGTTAAACTTTGTTGTACATCCAACACATTAACATTGACACCATTATTTTTTAATACTTGTGTTATTGGACTTTTATCATCTTCAGTAATAAAAATTACTTTCTGATTAAATCTTTTATATAATTCTAAATAAAAAGATAAAGGATTTTGTACATAAGATGGATGCGGTGCATGTGAATACACGTCTCCGCTTCGTATATGTGCAACACAAACATCATCTCCTATAGGCTGATCTAACTCATCATGATTAACTTTTAAATTAGGCAGAATATACTTTTCACATATTTCTTTTCTTTTAAAATTTAAATCAGTAATATCTGCATCGAAATCTTTATCTGGGCCTTCAAAAAAATAAAACCAATTGTGAGATGATTCACTTATTTTAAATTCATTGTCCCCAAATGTCAATTCAATTGCATTAATAAATGGATGTTCTGGCGATGTAAATTTTACGTTATTCTTTTCGCAGTAATATATTCCATTAGATATTTGTTGAATGTTATTACCAAGACGCCCAAACCACCTTGGGATAAATGTGTCGTGTACTATTTCATTAGTGTGCATAAAGAAAGGTGTAGGGCGCCGAAGCGCCCTTGTGTTAGATTAATTCAATATTAGAATGGAATTTCGTCATCCACTTTAATTTCTGGGGGAAGTTGTGCTTCAACAACAACTTCAGGTGTACTCATTTTAACATACAAATCCATAAATGCAGTCTTTGTATCGTCGTCAAACCTATTGATACAATAAGTAATTGCATCTTCTCTGTTATTAAAGATTGAATATGCCTGTACAATATTTACCAAACGACGTGTACTGATAATCTCATCCACGCCACCTTCTTCAAAAGTTTTACGAATAACTTCTGCCCAGCTAATCAATTTGTCTGCAAATTCTGTATCCACTTTGCCAAAGAATTCCATTTTGTTGGCAATGATCTTTTTCTCAGTTGCGGGCGACGGATATTCTTGTTCTACAGTAATTGGGAATCGCTCAAGGAACGCATCATCCAAAATCTGAGCTGCAATAAAACGACCGTCTTCTGTACCACGACCTTTAGTGTTAGCAGTTGCTACAATAGTGAAACCTTTTTCCGCATAGATCATTTCGCCTGTCTTTTTATTGAAGTAAGGTTTGCCTTCTAGGATACTCTGCAAGCACATCAATTTATTTGAACCACGATCAATTTCGTCAATCAAAAGAATTGCGCCTCGGCGCATTGCCATTAGTACAGGGCCTTCACGATAAATTACATTACCGTCTTGCAAAGTATTGCCACCAATAAGATCATCCTCATCCGTTTCAATACTGATATTGACCCTAATACATTCGCGGCCCAATTTAGCCGCAGCTTGTTCTACCATTGTTGTCTTGCCATTACCTGATAGACCAGTAACAAATACGGGGTAGAATGTCTTAGATTTTAAGATCATTTCCAATTGCTTAAAAAAGCCAAAAGGGACATAGGTATTATCTTTTGCTGGGATAGTACTATCAATTTCTACTGCTAATCGTTTTTTCAATGGAATAATTTGAGCCTGCAATGCTGGGAAAACATCTTCAGATTGCATAGTCTCACCTTTTGTAGTTTCAAATATCTGGTTCAAATCATATTGACTTTTACCAATTTTAATTTCTCGGCAGGCAACAATAAAGTGCGGATTAGGCAATTTATTAGTTTCACAATAAGAAAGAATTTGTTCTTTAGTTACAACTTTGCCAAATTCGGCAATCAATTTAGCAACCAATTCTTTGCGCTGTTCTTCAGAATAATGAGATTTAGACATGATATAAAGTTCCAATTAAGTTCAATTCACAATTAATTATAACACCTTTTTAATTGCGTGTCAAGCAATTTTATCAATAAATCTGCTCAAAAGCACACGATTCACACTCTTGCTTTTTTGCATTTTCATGAATGCTGTTTTCAATTCATTCCTTGAACTATTTGAATTGACATCCATTTTATCTTCTTTAATTTCCAAATCTTCACCGCCAGGAATAATATAATAATCGTCATAACCCACATTATTCAACATAAAGAATTTAGTCTTTCTAAATGATTTAAATTTCTCATCGAAATCGATTATATGTGTACCCGATCTTTCAATCCTAGATAGAATATATCTTTTAACATGTTTAGCTTGCGGCGTAATAAAAAATCCAATTACATTTACTCCAGTAATATTTTTAAGCAAATTTAATAAACCAACTGTGAGATCAGCGCCTGGCGGTTTTTTGCCTTCAGTCATTGTACTAGTATCACGAATAATTACATTTGAGCTAAGAACATTATGGCTAGTTCCAATAAATGCTTCGCCATTTGCTCTTTGTTTATCTATAATTGTATGGGTATCATTAGATTCGCCATCTGTTAAAAACACAGTATTAACTACATCTAATTTATATTTGTCTTTGAATTGTTTTACAATTGATACACTAGAAACAATTGCCTCATTTAAAGGTGTACCATTTAATACCTCAAATTCGCCCAATTTAAATTCGCGAGGAAGATTAACATCACTTTCTTTATAATTCCAGCTACGATTAGCATGCAATTCGCCAACCAATAACCAATATTTAACTGCTTCTTTAAATTCTGTTCCAGACATTTCGCTTGAAATATATTCTCTCAATCTAAATCCATTGGCATTCATAGATAGCTCTTTTTCATTTTCAGAAAACTTAGCATATTTTGGAGCAAGTTTAGGATTGTTTATATACCTTGAAGTTGCCAAATACTCTCTATATTCTTCACTATTAGGATAGTTCATTTCTTCTACTAGATCATTTGACATCAAATCTGTAAAGGCGTATACTCGGAATGGAATATTTACTTTGCGGCAAAATGTCGCAAGTACTAGTGTTTGTTCAATAGTAGATTTAATATTATCTGTCATTGAACCAGAGTAATCGATAAACATTAGTAAGCCATGAGATTTGCCTTTTGGCACAACTGTCATTCGACGAAACAGGTCATCGTTAAACTTATAACCAAATACTTTTTTCATATCTAGTTCACCAGTTTTAGACACACTTGCTCTCGCAAATTGACGAGCGTTTCGTTTAAGCTCAAATTCCTTAATTAGATAAGACACATACTTTTTATTTGTGTCATGAAACCGTTTCAACAATTTTGTTTTAGACGTTTCAATAAGTGCCATTGCTTCTTCTTCGGTATATCCATATTCAGGCAAATCAGAATTTAACTTAATTGGATATTTAAAATCTTTATAATATTTTGCAATATTTTTATAAGGAACAATAATATTTTCTAATTTGGGAGTAGGCATATTAACATAGTAATATGGCTTTGTTTCATCGCTTAAAAAGTCTTTTTCGCGCTTCCGAAAATTTTTATCAGTAATAGACTCTGGTTCTAAATCGTTAAAATTATCTGGAGAGCCGGGTTTCCATCCACTACGAGTGCCTTTACCATATTCGGTATCGCCGTCGTCCTCTTCTTCGCCATCATAATCATAATCATTGTCATCCTCGTCTTCATCATAGAATTGTTCTTCTAATTCATCTCGCAACTCTTGTTTGCCGTTTTCAAATAAATCTTTGGCAATATTATATACATCTTCCCAAGTATCAAGTGTATCTAAACGATTTAAATACTCTTGTTCGTCAGAAGAAAATTGTACATTAAGATATGCACCAATTTTATAATGCAGATTAATTCTATCAATAAGTGGAAGCGTATCAATATCTAGTTCTCCAGAATTAACACCGAAGAAATCGTTATGCATGAGTTCAGAATAACCTTTGACAAAGGATGTTTTAAGCCCGGGAAATTTTCTTTGAATTAGCTTTTCGATTCGAACATCTTCAACGACATTCAAATAGGTCTTAAAACCTTTGCTAACATTTCCGGTAACAGCATCATGCCAACCTTCGGCAGGAGTAAAAAGAGCGTGACCTACTTCGTGACCCAATAACAGATCATTTAGAAATTCAGACATGGTCTTCCAAATAGGAAGTACCATTACTCTATTCTTAGTATCGAAATATGCGGTCGGGACTTTACGATGCTCAATCGTAATATTCTCAGAAGCGAGAAGTTTTGCTAGAAGGGATTTTGAAGATTTAGATGTATTTAACATTAGGTACTCCTTGGGGACATACCTTATTATAACACCTTTAGGGGCAGTTGTCAAGCCCCCAGTAAGCCATATAGTATGTGGGGTCTAGGACCTCGTTATAGCCAAAATGCGTTCAATTTGCTTTTCTATTAAAGGAATACGGTTTGGCCAATGGATGTAATCTTTATCGGGATTCTTCATCAAATTAACCAAAAGAGGCAGAATTAGCTTTTCAACGCTGGCAAGCTTCTCTTTAACTTTCGAATCAGCAGTTTGATTCGCTTCACTTATAAGTGGATCTGCAACATCCGACTCATGTACTGCCGTAAATCCGAAGTCGTTACTTAAATCTAAATATTCTGCAGGGATTTTACTTGACATATTATTTCCAGCGTGGGCCATGCACCCAACCTACTAGCGCCTTACGTTGGCCTTTAGTGATATGTTTTACATCATGTAATGTGTATGAAGGAAACAAAGTAATAGTTCCTTTTGTTTGTGGAATAGGAAACGGATTCTGTGATGTATGCAAACGAGTTTCGCCACCCTCATATTCGGAGGGGTCAGTTAATTGTAATGAAAAACTTAATTTTCTTGGGTACTGGCCTGGACCTTGATAATGATGATCGACGTGCGCGTCATAGAAATCGCCTTCATTGTAAACTGAATACTGAAGACCTTCAATGTTATGAAGTTCAAACCCAAACCATTTTTCATTTGCAGCTAAAATAACGTCTGTCAATTTTCTATATAACCAAGCGTTTTCTTCATTACCTGGAATCCATGCAATTTTTGTACTGCGAATAGTGGGATCAACTCTACCTTGTTCGTCAGGTCCACCTCCAACATATGCCTGATCTAGTCCCGCTTTTTCGCCTGCTGCAATAATACCATTTACCATATCCTCATCAAAAACGCCTTCGTAATAAGCAAACGCATTTACTGTATGTGTTGTTAGTTGCCATCCTAATGTCATAATATTCCTTTAAGTATTAATTCTGGAAAAATTTTGGTGCTTTTCAAATTTAATAATGCTTCTAAATTTATCAAAAAGCAAATCACCTTTGTGACTAATAACGAATACATTAGTCTCTTCTCCCAATGTATTTATTAAGTTCATCACATAATCTGTGCCGTTAGCATCAAGAGATGAATCAAAAACCTCATCAAGTAACAGAAGGTTTGTGCTAGCACAATTCTTCATTTTAGCAATAGTTCTCCAGGTAAACAATAATGCCAAATCAATTCTTTGTTTTTCACCTTCACTGAATGAAGCATATGAAAATTCATCTCTGTGTCTAGATTTAATTGTCTCATTAAAAGTTTCATCCAATTCAAAGTGACAAAAGAAATCCATCGCAACAAGATATTTATTAACTAATTTATTGATGACGGGAAGATATTGTCTAATAATTTTAGTCTTAATACCTGTGTCTTTTAACAAAATGCTTGCAATATCTAAATAGTGTTTATCCTCCGACAATTTACTTTTTTCGCCCGCCGCAATAACAACTTCTTTGGCCAGCGCTTTAAGCTTCGTCTTCTCATCGTCAAGGTTTGCCGTATCATTAGTATTGCTTGCCAATTCTGTTTGCAATTTTTGTATATAACTCTGATTTGCAATGATTTTTGTGTTGAGCTCGATGATAGTGTCGGTATGTTCAGAGATTTTCTTTTCGATAGCAGCAATCGCATCAAGTCTAGTTTCAATATCTTGCAATTGAGTGGTAATGGTTTGAACTGCTGTCTCAACTTCTTCGAGTTTATGTGTATGAAGTGAGATCGCGGAGTGTTTGTGATCTGTGTCAAGACTTTGGCTACACGTCGGACATACATCGTGTTCGTGGTAAAATTGTATGCTACTTTCTTGAGTCTTAATTCTTTCGGAAAGTTTTCTAAGGAGTTCTCCCATCTCAGTACGCTTGTTACGTTTCTCAGCTGAGTCCGATATCGAGGATTTAAGATTACTTTCTTTTTGTTTTTGGATAAGCACTCTGTCATTAAACTGTGATATCTCTGTAGACGTTTCAGATATTCGTTTTTGTACATCATCTAATTTCTTTCTCTTGTCTTGTTCAAGCGTACCAATATACTGTTGTTGTATTTTAACCTTGCCCTTACCTAACTCAATAGAAGAATCAATTTCAGATATTTTAATTTTAATGTCATTGACTTTATTTTTTAACACGCTATTCATTACTGTAAAGATTTGAATATCTAGAATGTCTTCAATAATTTCTCTACGATGTCCCAACGGCAATTGCATAAAGGGGGTAAAAGAGGCACTACCCAAAATTACAATTTGTGTAAAAGATTTATAGTTTAATTTTAAGACGGTATCTTCAAGATACTTTTGATAGTCTTTAGAGGCCGCATCTTGATTCAACAAAATACCCTGGCAATGAATCTCAAAAATGCCAGGTTTAATTCCCCTAACAATTTTATATTCTTTTTGTCCAATATCAAATTCAATTTCAACCTGTAGATTTTTGCCGTTAATGCTATTCATTAACTGAGGTTTATTGATGTTTCTAAATGGTTTGTTAAATAAGCAAAAACAAATAGCATCAAGTATGGTACTTTTACCAGCACCATTCTCGCCTACAATAAGTGTTGTGGATGTTTTATCTAATTTTACTTCTGTAAATTGACCACCCGTAGATAAAAAATTCTTCCACCTTACAGCTTTAAATCTTATCATACTTCCTCATAATGTTGTGCTTCTACGTACAGCGTTTTCAAAATACTTTTGAGACGATCTTTATCAGAATCAGTATCAACGCTATCTACATAGTTAGATAATAATGTCATTGTGTCTTCTAAGTCAATAGATTCATCAAGAGCTTCAGATTCAAATTCTGAAAAGTCTTCAATAATTTTCAATTCTATTGGGTTCTGTTTATATATTGATTCTATAAATCCGTCAAATTTCACAAAATCTTTTTTGTTAACTACAATAATTTTTATTAGCTTAGATGCGAATCTAGTAATATCAATGTTTGCTACATCTTCTTTTTCATCGTCGTAATAATACTTCTCAAAAATTGTAAAAGGATTTTTAACAAATTCCAATTCTTTAGTTTCGGTATCAAAGATATGGAATCCTCGATCATCGTCAAAATCATTCCAGAATAATTGATAGGGGTTACCTAAATATTGAACATTGCCTTTACCGTGTTTGTGATGAAAATGTCCCGAGCAAACTAAATCAAAATTCTTAAAAATAATAGGATCCATACCCGAATGATCTAGATGTGCATCTTGACCTTTAAACATCACAAACCCAGATAACTCCAAATGACCAAAGCATATTTTTGCTTTAGTATTTTTAATCATGTCAGATGCTTCTTGAAAATTATCTGCACATAACCAAGGCATCATCAAAATACTAGTACCATCAAAATCTAATTCAATAGGGCTATCCCAGGCATTTATATTTGTGTACTCGCCTAATAACAAATCTGGCGAATTTACATCATTGGTATTTTTAAAAAACGTATCATGATTACCTACAATCATATCCATTTTAATATTGCGAGTTTTTATTTCGTCAAAGAAATAATTTTTGCAAGACTTTAATGAATTGAAATTAATATACTTTCTACGATCAAAGCAATCGCCCAAGTGTATTACATTAGTAATACCTCGTTTGTCTAATTCCGGAAAGAATATTTCACTATAGAATTTTTTAAAAAATGCATCAAATGGTTGAGAGTCGGATCTTGCCCCAAAGTGTGTATCAGTTACCAATGCTATCTTCATCAATATACTCCCATGTTGAATCGCCTTTTTTCCTAACACTTGCGACATATGTTAAATGTTCGCCAGGCCCAGCGCACCACTCAGTTGGACCAATGGGTGTTAGAATGTTTTTATCTTTATATGAATTAAAGTATATATGATATGCTTTACTATGTATAGTTCTTATACCATATTCTGCGGCATGCACTAATTCTGTTGCGTCTAGTCTACTAGCAAGTTGTTTTGCTTGTTCTTGTAAAATAGCAACCATTTCCATGATTCTATTATACTCTTGTTTAGCGTGTTCTTTTGCTACATTTAGATCTAAATCTTTTTGGTCTTGAACATTAACAGGAGCAAAAAAAGCAGCGCCAACTTCAACAGGATATTCACTAGAACTACGATTAATGAAAGCAACTAATTGCCCGCCAATGACCGCATCTTTACTATTACGACCTTTTAAAACATTACTTTCTTTCATATTTTCCTTCTAGGTATTTTTCATTTTCTACCCATTTATTATCAACCAAGAAACCCCATTCTCTTGTTTGCTTACCAGGCATAAACAATGTCCAACATTCGATAGCTGGATCTAATTCTATACGATGATATGAATTAGCACTGCAAGTCCTAAAATGCCCCGGTTTTCTCCAACTAGCAACTTCACTAATTTTCTTATTGTTATCATCAAAAATAGGTACCCACTCGTAGTATCCACCTTTAAGTATTAGTGTTGTATAAGACCAAGGGTGATCGTGAACATCATCAGGATCACCTTTTAAAAATTTGTGTAGAAAAATGTTAAACGGAAACTTTTTTCTATCTTTGAGAAAAAGATAATAGCGTTCAAGATATGGTTCGTTATTTACACGATCCATAATAATTCTTTTTCTGTCTAATTTTTCTAAAATATTCAAAAACCATTTCATATTAAATCTCACTATTTATTCATTATTTTCTATCACCAAACAGTTGTAATAGATTAATAAACAAATTGATAAAGTCCATATATAAAGTCAATGCTCCACGTACCTCTGCGCTATCGCTAGTTTCTATACTGAGTTCTTCTCGAATCTTCTGTGTGTCGTATGCTGTCAATCCGAGGAAGATAATAATTGCCAATGCACTAATAACCATTTGCATTACAGTACTACCGATAAAGATATTAACGATACTAGCAATAATGATAGCAATCAATCCAACAAACATAAATTTACCAAGACTATCTAGACTTTGTTTAGTAAAATAACCATATCCACTCATAACACCAAACAGCACTGCCGCACCCATAAAAGCACTAACAATACTTCCCATGGTGAACACAGCAAAGATCATTGCAAAGCTTAATCCCATCAATGACGCAAAGCCATGTAGGCAAAGTTGCGCAACACTTTTACTCGGATTTTTACCTAACACATAGCTAACACCAAAGATTGCTGCAAGTGGGGCAAAGATCACAATCCACTTTAATACACCCGTAAAAAAGAATTGTAGTAACTCTGGACTAGTGCCTACAAAGTAACTGACAAACATTGATACAATAACAGCAAGACTCATATGCCCGTAGACACGACCCATTGCTGAGTTAATTTCGCTTGCAGAGCGATATGATATTCCGCCTGTGTAATTTGTTCCAAACATTTTTGTTCCTTTAAATATCTTTTAATAAAAACCCTAACCTATCTCCAGCAGCGCTGGGATAGAACTCATCCTTCCAAACCGGTATAATTGTATTAGCTTCATGATTGGAAAAATCATCGTTGTATCTAAAATGTACTTCAATTATCTTATCCCCTATCACCTCTACATTAAACCAAGGATATCTATCTGCAATGTCTTGTAGTATTTTGGGAAGTTTAAAAGCTTCCTCAATCTTTGTCCATCGACTAAATCTATCTAATCGTAATGGATCGTTCCTAAAACCCTCAACTGCTAGCACTTGCTTACCCCTAAAATAATCAAAACTAAGATGGCGTCCGGTAAATACTTCACACCAAAAATAGCCATCTGGTATTGAATCTGAGTCTAGGTATTGAATACTTGCACCCTTAGACATCATCTTTAGATTCATAATAGGTCTCACCGCATACTGACCGGGATAGGGAGGAACGATGCCGGCAGGACCACATTTGTATCCTAGCTTCTTTGATAAGATTAATTTATCTACACACCAAAGATCATCGAATGATATTTTTTCAAATACATCTACATCGCCAAGTTGAGGTACGTAAGTCATTTATATATTATTCGAACTCGTTGTCTTCTCTGTGCCCAACTCTCATTGCCATGTTTGCATCTGTTTCTCGTACTTCAACCTTGCTGCACCAGATTCGTTCTGCTTCGGTTTTGCCGTACATTGGGAGGAAGATAGTATTAATATACTCATAAAGAAAATCAGAAATCCCCTCACAACCTGTTTTCTCCACCTCTGTAATTTTTGCTAATTTTAATCTGCCTAATTCAAGTAAATGTTCCCGCATAGGATCATCCTGTGCGACTAATAGAGTATGGTCAAACCAATCCTCTAATTTTTCTTTTAATGGTTTAAGTCCACCGAAATCCATACACCAATTACGAGCATCCAGTGTGTCACATTCAAATTCAAAATGAAATGATAGTGCATATCCATGAACTAGATTACAATGACTGTCAGCTCTCCATTGTCTGTACGCTACGGGACCTATTTGTTTATATGTTTTTGTTGAGATATATTTTGCCATCTCTTGCCTCTCTGAGTAAGTTTGATGGCATGCAGAGTATTTAGAGAGGGGTGAATGCCGGAGACCTCTTTGTCATTTCCTGAAAAGCCCTAGAATCATACCAATCGAATAAATCTTCGATAATTTTATCTAAGTCACATTCTGGCTTCCAAGAAGTTTCAGATTGTAATTTTTCAGAATTTGCAATTAATATTGCAGGATCACCATCGCGGCGAGGTGCAACATTGAAAACAATACCGTCGCCAATTCTTTCCGCATCTAATAAAAAGTTTTCTGTTTTAACAAATACTTCAAGATTCGAATGTCCTTTGACTGATCCTATATTATATATGCCTTTGAGATTATTCTCAATAGCTAAGATGTGTGCTTTGGCAATATCCGTGACATGAATATAATCTCTGACACAAGTTCTATCCTTTGTCGGATAATCTATACCATACATTGTAAATGCTTCGTTAGACATTGCTGCTTCAAAAATTTTAGCAAAAATATGAGTAGCATTTGGTTCTTGACCGTGTATGCCACCTTCTACTGCACCGCAAGCATTGAAATATCTAAATGACACATACTCTAAACCATATGCCTTATTGTGCCAATTAAGCATCATCTCAGTCATTAGTTTAGATTCACCATATGGTGATATCGGATTTGTATCTGATTTTTCGAATAGCATATGACTTTTTTCAGGGTCACCATAAACCGAAGCGCTGCTACTAAAAATGAATTTTGTTTTAGGGGAATATTTGTTAATGTGTTCTAAATACTTTGCAGTTTTAGCAACATTGTTATCATAATATTCTATTGGGTTAGTCATACTTGGACCAACTAAACTAGTGCCAGCACAATGAATAATTGCATCTGGCATATTATTCATTACGCTTTTTAATGAATCAGCATCAACAAAATCACATTGAATGAATTCATCATAGTATGTTTTTAAATGTGGACTAACTCGTCTGTCAATACCAACAACTCTATAGCCTTGATTTTTTAGTTCAATGCAAATAGCGCCACCGATATAACCGGCGGCACCTGTAACTATAACTGTTTTAATATTTTGCTGCTGGGACATGATCTCTATAATCCTTACCACCTCGCCACCAATGTGATCCTTCGGCATTAAACATAATATCTATACAACGATCAATAGTATTAGATGTCCAAGTAGCTAATTTGCCTAGATTGGCTCGCTCTTGAAACAACAAACTATTCAATTTAAATATGGCATCATCTTGTGACCATGGGATGTAAAGACATTCACGATCATTAGCAAATGTTTCTGGGAATGATCTATACGCAGGATACAAACAATTTGTACCTAGTGCATCTGCTTCTGATGCTGTATTACTTACCCAATCTTGTAATGCACAATTAAATAATACTCGAGAATCACCCAACAACTCATAGTACTCATTCTTTTTAAGATTCTCATATATTTTAAAATTGTGAGTCTTTTCCAATGCTCGCGCGCGATCCAAATACTTTTGGTTGTTGCTACGTAATGGTCCACCTGATAAAACGGCAAACTCTACTGCAGGATTAAGTGTATGATAACGCTCAATTAGATCCATAAAGAAATCAGGTTGTTTTTCTTGATCAAATCTTGCCGCAAACACTACACGAAGTTTTCGCTCATTAAATGGAATCAACGACTCAACACGGCTGCGAACTTCATTTTTGTCAAACGCCAAACCAGAGATATTAAAGATTGGTGCTTCCCAGCCCGCAATTTTCATATGGGCAACCATCTCTTCGTTAGATGCAAGTACACCTGTAACGAATTGGTCTGTCATTTTCTCATATAGACCCATCCACTTCTGCATGTCCCATACGTGTACAAAATCATCTGGGTCAATAGATTGTGCAAGACAACGAACAAATATTCGAGGTTGATATTCATAATTTACTTGATCCATGATGTAAGGCAATGCCTCAATACCCGGAGTAAACATATCTTCAAAAAAGATTGTATCTTCGTATGTAATTTCACCAGCTTTCATCTTCTTAATAAGATTAGCCATTTGTGTCAACGAATAATAACTACGACCATGTGCATCAAGTACTTGCCCAGTTACAATTGCTTTAGAGTCATCTAAAATATCACCATGAATTACTTCATAATCAATACCACGACGTTTAAATGCTGCCTCGCTCCAATGTTGAAGCTGTAAGGTATAACGACCTTCATACGGCTCCAGACCCATATAATATAATTTTCCCATTATCAATCCCTAGTAAAATACATTCTGCAACCGTTTTCGCCATCTTCTGATACTTCAATTACATAATCTCGATCAGGCCACTGTGCAATTAATTTCTCATGCAAATCTTTAGCAATCATCTCACAAGACTTATGATTCAATTTTAATGTGTCTTCATTATACCAGCGTTCAATAGTACGCTTTGCTTGTATAAATTCAACATCTCTATCATCATGAAATACTTCCATCTCAACACGGAAATGAAAAATATGTCTATGTAGATCAGCTAAGAATGAAACATCCAACCAATGTTCTTCCGGTTTACCAAAACGCTTTGTTGCTAATTTTGGATCCGTTGCCGCTGCTGGGTAACGATGAATACCTTCCTTCTGAAAGGTAACAAAAATAAAACTCTTGTTCATGCAAATAAGTCCTCAAGTGTTGAAGGGGCGACTTCGCTAACAGGCTCTGAATCCATAAACCTGCCAACATTCTTTTCCCAATAAAGAAAATCATCAGTATTTTTTACATCGAATAATGTCGAATATTCGTTTTCACAATTTTTATCTCTGCAGAATCTTAAAAATTCTTCTTTAGAATTCATAAGTGTACTAACATCCAATGTAAAGTTATGTACATTAGTTAAAATAAATGCAAGTCTGGCTCTCATAACATCTACAAATTTACCACCATTCTCAAGATATTCACCTACAGAAATATTCATTAATTTATGATATTGTTCTGCAGTATATTCTGTACCACATACCGCATTAATTTCCGCGACAACTGTTCTATAGATATTTGAAAATGGTCTTCCCATTTTTACAGATGAGCCACCATAGTCACCAGGATTCTTTTTCTTGCTATGTGAGAAATAAAACAATCCATTATCTAAAGACATAGAATGAGTAGTTGAATCATATGAAATATCAATGCCATCATATAAGCCAGTTTGACTAAATAACAAATATGGCAAGATACGCTTTAACGCACCAACGCCCAATACGTGTAAATGAAATGGTCTTTCAAATGGCACAGCATTAACAAAGAACGCTCGCTTAACATCTTCAAGTGGCCCCATACCCAAGGCAGCTGATCCCATAGCTACACCGCCAATACGATGATGTAAATCTTTTGGAATTTCATCAAGCATTGCCTCGCCCCACAATTTGTAGGTATCTTGGCCTGACCCCTGAATAATAACAAAAGGTCTGCAAGAACTTTTCATATCATCAAATCTTTGAATTTGTTCTAATACATTTTTGCCAGTTTGCCTAGCATAGCTCTCAAAATTTTCCATATCTACATATCTACGCTTAGTATCAATTTTAGATGATACTCCAGAAGCAGATGTAGACTTAACAGGAATCTCATCAAACGCCATTCCGATATCTGCGTATGTTGCTTGATTCTCAAAAACCTTATTACGAGTTTCAGATGTATTAGGCAGACCTCTAGTAATAATCTGCAACCCACCAGAGTCAGCATGAATGTTTTTAATTACTGGTCTAAATTTTTGTAATTTTGCACCAAAGTTCTTTTCTGTAAATCCATTATACAATAAAGAAAATTGATGGTTGTTTTTATTGTGAACAGTTTTGGAAATCATATCTTTAATCATTTCCAATGTCTCTGGGTCATTACATTGTTCTGCACCTAACCTCAGATACGCCGGTCCTGAAATAACATATTCTAATTGTCTGCTCATAAAAATAAACTTTCTAATGAAGACTTTTGTATGTCTCCAGCTTTTTCTGTCAAATTGACTGTAATCTGTTTTAGCTTAGGGTTCTTTTGCTTGAACATTCTCATCCAAGTTCCCTTTGCCACTGTATCTTGTTTAGGCAAATTCCATATCTCTGATATGAACTTTAATCCCGATGCTGTTCTTTCCCATCTTTGTTCTGCAGTCATTCCAGTTGACCAAGTAGACTTTTCGGCAGTTGCTTGTTCTTCTTTAAAAATAATATTGTTGCAGATAAAAACACCCAAACCATTTTGGATAAACTCTATACCAAAATTTTGATCTTCACATGGAATAAGGGTACCATCAGAATTAACGAACTTCTCATCAAAATATATTTCTTTATTGTGATGTTTCTTAATATTCTTAACAATCAGAATACTTGTCTTTGTCATAAATGTTGGTCTGAATCTCCATCTAATTATATCACCTTCAGCGTTTTCTGTCAAGTCTTTTGTGAAAGGCTGATTGGCAGGATTGACAGGCAAGAACATATCTACGTCTGCAAGATTCTCAAATGGAATATTTCTAAATGTTTTTACGAATGTATCATTTGCCCCATACTTTTGACCAGTATAAAGGTATGTGTCATTGTCAGCAAAAATGGCATAGTCCTCATCCGAATTATAAAATTCTTTCAAAAGGATATTTCTTGCATCACCGGGAGTTAGTACTTTACCTTGATGTTTAATATATTGAACATCTGGTTCATATTGTTCTTCTTTATAATTTTGCGCAAACACTACAGGTTGAAGATCATTTTTCTTGACCCAATCCAATTGCCGTTTGTGTATTTCGGCACGTCTTGCATTTGTACTGTCAGGTCCGAACCATGATATAATATAGCATTTCTCAAACTTCATTTACTCACCTAGCATTTTAATTAAGTGTTTTGTTTGATGCATTGCATCGTCAAGCGCATTATGGTAAACGCCTTCTCGTTCGTCAGCTGGGATCCAATTGAACAAAGCCTTTACTGTACGATAACATCTGTCATCCCAGCATTTCCAAGGTGGTTCTCTGTTCGTAATAAAATATGCATTTGATAAAATTGTGTTATCAAAGACAGCACCGTTTCCCCAAACAGGCAAACTCTTAGGCCCAAACCATTCCTCAAAATCATCTAATGCTTGATTCAAAGGAATGTTATTGCGAGTAAGTTCTCGCAAAGCTTCTTTATTTTGCTCTGACCACCATTTAATAGTTTCTTTTGAGACATGCATACCTACATCTTTGCAGGTTTTAAGATCAATGGTACAATAGAAAGTATCTAAAATTTCTTTACCTTCAAATTTTACTGCACCAATTGAACATATAGCGGCATTTGATCTTGTTGACATTGTTTCCAAGTCAACCATTATATTAACTGTCATTTACATCCTTGTCTTGCAATCTGGTAAAATTCGTTTCTAACTTCTGGGTGATTTTTAAATCCACCACCTAGACGAACTGTTACTGTAGAACTACCTGTATCTTCAACGCCTCTAGATTTTACGCAATAGTGTTGTGCATCAATTAATACGGCAACATCTTCGGTATCAAGAATATATTGTAGTGTGTGAAAAATTTGTTCTGTTAATCGTTCTTGAATCTGTGGTCGTTTGCTAAAATATTCAACAATACGATTAATTTTAGATAGACCAAGAACTTTGTCTTTTGGCACATATGCAACAGTTGCTAAACCGTCAATAACGACAAAGTGATGCTCACAATTAGATTGTACATTAACATTGCGTTCAACAACCATTTCATTATATTTCATTTTGTTGTCAACAGTTGTGCATTTAGGGAATGCATCATAATCGAGACCCCAAAAGATTTCGTTAACATACATTTTGGCAACACGCTTAGGTGTTTCCATCAAACTATCGTCATTTAGATCGAGTCCCAACACTTGCATAATATATGAAAAGCTTTTTTCAATTTCTGCAATTTTATCTTTGCGATCCATTGATACTTTAAATGTCGGTGTTTCCACTCCCATTTTAACTAAGTGTTCGTGAACTTGTTGTCCCAATACTGGGTCTGTTTTTGTCTTGTTATATGACATTTTGAATCCTTCCTAACTCGGATATGATGATTGAAATTTGTTACCTTTGTGTAACACTATTATTTATATTAAGTACCCCAAGCATTTTTGAATAATGGGATTTGTAATCTGTCGGAATATCTCCAACCTTTTTTCATTGCCAATTCTGCAACACCACGATTGTTCAATGAATACATTTCTTCTGTGCCACCACAAGGCATAATATAAACGACGCCGCCAAAACCAAATTTGCGATATTCATTTACTGCTTGTTCTGCTTCTTCGGCATCTTCTTTAGTTGCAACTACAAATTTAAGGTATGTATTACCTAACAATTGATATTGTTGAATAACTTCTGGTCTAATTGCATCCTCCCATTTTTCACCGCTGATTGATAATTTAGGGGATACTGAAAATGTTATGTTGCCATAGTCTCGACCAAATCTTGTCCACTCCTGAAATAGATATTCATCGAACTCATCAGTTATAAGTTGCGTGCCATTAGTTTCAAAAGTAAGTTCTTTTAGACTTTGCATCTTTGGATGTTCTAAAAGATCTGGATAAGCTTTTTGCCAACCCAATAAAGGTTCACCGCCAGTAATTACCAGATGTTCGTCACGCCATTCCTTGTACGGTAGCGTATCCACAATAGCATCGGCAATCGAATCAGTAGAAAGAACGGGAGACAAATGCTTAAAACGAGGATCCCAAGAAGCATAACTATCACAACCCGTAGACACCAAAGGTAACGAACCATATTCTTTATACTTAGAAGGGTCAACATTGTTTGCTTCATTACTAAGTTCTCCCTTAGGCATCCCAAAGCCAGCACATTTAAAGTTACAACCAAACGTTCTCAAAAACACTGAAGGCACGCCCATATAGCGACCTTCACCCTGTATGCTATAAAATAATTCTGCAATCTTAATTTTGCTCATATTCACTTCCAAAAATAGTAGACCATTTTTTTAATTTGGCAATTTTATTATCAGCGGCAATACTTACTTGTTCGCTATCTACAAGATCAAATGTAATACATAAGTCAATCATGGCTTGTAGATCACCCAACTCTTCGGCTAGATGTTCTCTGTTTGTTTTTGGTTTGCCGGGTTTAAAATTGTCAATACCAAAGCGGTCGCATTTGCTAACTGCTTGTATAACTTCAGCACATTCTTCTTGTAGAATGTTCAATATTTCTTTGGTTTTTGTAATCATAACAAATTATATGACATTTAGTCAGTAATGTCAATTGTGGGATTGTCCTTTTCAGCAGCAGCTTTCTTTTTGCGAGTTTTTGTCTCAGATGCCGTTTCTCGTTTTTCCGGATCTATTGTGTCCAATTGCTTTTTCAAATAATCAATCAAATGACGGCCTGCTTCTGAATCTTCTGCATTTTGAATAATAGAATCAATGTCCATATTCTCCATGAGTTTATATTTCGTTGCCTGTTGTTTCTTTTCTTTTTGAATTCTGCGAATAAAGGCAAAGTAAATAATTTGAGTATAATAGGCAAAGGGATTAGATGATTTTGTGGGATCAAATTTTGCAACAGCAGTTAGGCAATTTTCAATGCCGTCTGAAACCATATCATCTCTAAATGTGTAATTGATAAAATTAGATTTATAAGATAAGTGTGTTGCAATTTTAATAAAACATTCACCTATGTATCGAGGTACTCGAGTCGGTTCCTCTCCTACAGCTTTGGCTTTGTCTAATGATTCTTTATATTCTATAAGAGCAGCAAGAAACTGTTTGTTGTTTACATAATGAGCAGGGGCCTTAATGGAGGGTTCTTCTAGTTCCTCGATTAATTCTAATATCTCGCTCTCCGGTGTCGTCGTTGTTTTCGTCATTCACATCTCCTAAAGATTGTTCAAATTTTTCAAATAATTCTTCAATAATTCCATCATCTGTTTCTTCAGCGTCATCGCTTTCATCATACAGCTCGTCTTGGTTGTCTCTACACATTATATACTCTAAGTAGTTATTTTTCAAGCTTTCTTTGATATTTGTAGCAACTACAATTTGATGTACAGGTATTTCATATACGTTTTCCTCAGAGAAACTGAATAAAGGAAACAATACGTATGATTCGATTAACACACCATCTCTAGGCAATCGTAACATATTTAAGATTACTGGGTCTGATACACTAATGATGCGTTTGCCTGTCAATTGTTTGCAATCATCTGTTGTTTTGCAGATTATGCTATCGCCAGATGTGAGGCGTAAGAATTTGTAATTTACTTTTTCTTCTTCCATTATAATGATACCTTTACTAATTTATAGTTAAAATGCTCATCATTATAAATTTTTATTCGTTCAATCATATGTAATAATGTATAATTCTTTTTAGATTTCCATGTTAAATCATCTGCAATATCATATAGTTTACACGATGTTTTACTTTCACTTGTTCTTAAACCTCGGCCAATAGATTGTAAATTTCTTACTCTCGATTTTGAAGGTGACGCAAAAATAATATTATGCAGGTTTTTAATATTTATTCCTGTAGAGAAAGTACCATAGCTAGCAACAATAATTGCATCAGTTTCTGTTTCAGTAATTCTACGAATATCTTCACGCTGCTCAGTATCAGTTCCACCATAAACAAAAAACACTTTTCGATTGTCCGCCTTTTCTTTAATCATATCTTTTAAAACTTTGCCATGTTTTTCAACATACTGAAATAATACTAATGTATTGCTCGTTTGTTTTATTGCAAGGTTTCTAATAAATTTATTTCTAGCTTCATGCTGAACTAAAAAATCCATTTCATCTTGATACGATTTTCCTTTTTGTGCCTTTTTAATTTCATCAGAATATTCCAAGATAATATTAAAAATTTCTAAGTCGGCAAGTGTTTTATCGTTAATTAATTTCTTAGTTGTTGTGACTTTATAAACTGGCCCAAACAATCCTTCTAGAACTAATTTATGGGTATGAGTACCATCCAATGTCCCCGTTGTCCCAACTCTGTATGGAGTGGTAGTACATTTATTTAGTATGCTTGTTAATGACTTTGCTTTAAATAAATGAGCTTCGTCACCATAAATTGCTTTAAAATCTACAAAGAACTGTTTGGGCAATTTATAAATTGATTGCCAAGTACTAATGACAATATCATATTCATTAGATTTTTCGTGACCACCATAAATGCGATGGCAATGTTCTGAAGCTTTCCAGCCATTCAAACAAGAATAATCTTGAAAATCCGAATACATCTGTTCAACTAAAGAAGTCGTTGGAACAAGTATTAATTGTCTACGACCAACTCGCTCATGCCATCTGATTAAACAGTAAATGATAAGAGATTTACCCGACCCCGTAGGGGACAATAATAATCTCCTGCCATCTTTAATTGCTTGAAATACCGCATCAAATTGATAATCCCTAATTTGTATAGGTTTACCTTTTGAACCAACATTTAGATCTTCGCAAAACTTTCTAACTATGTCGTAAGTAACTGCATCGTTTTCTTCTACATAATTGGAATAATCAATAACATAATCTCGTTCTTCACAGAATCGTTCTAGGTAACTTTTTAATCCAACATATAATTCTTGTGTGAACATAGAGTAAAGTCTTACTTTACCATCCCACATACGAGATTTATAAAGAGGATGAAACTTAGCACCAGGAACGTCAAAAGAAAAATGATCGTTTAACTCTTGACCTATTGAAGGCTCACATCTTACTTTTAAATATGCTTCGTCTTTTTTCGATAATTCGATATCTGCCATTACATCATGCCGTTGGTAAATTTATTCCATTCAATAGCATTTTTAATATCCCATGTTCTACTATTCAAAGAGCGAATGATTTGTTCTAACTGATACATCACTGTTTTAAAGTATTCGACTTTATCTTGATATATTACAAGATCGTAGTCGACAGTTAGAAACTCATCCATTTCGTTCTTTAATGGTTTATTGCCTTGCCATTGTTCCCACCCTTCGTCTGTTAATTCTGTTTGTGACATTTCGCCGCGATAATAACGATATTTCTTACGGCGACAATTCAAATAATCAGATTCAGCTTTGCGAAGGTTGAGGCGTGTTGAGGTTAGGTAGTTCAAATACTTGGCATGAAGGTTAGGAGTCCTTGCAGACTCTTGGCCAAGATTCATCTCATTAATCCTACAATCCTCTACCCATGATTCTTGTAGATCGGATAATTTCATAATATAATTTACCTATTTAACCAACTTGTATAATTTGCGCAGGATTGCCCTGGAAGTTGAATGAACCGTAGTGGTTCAAGGAGATTGAAGGATCGAGCCAGATTTCTCCGCCGATATCTTGCCAGCGTCTGCTGAATGTGTAGTCCTCAGACAAATAACGCTTGTCTTTAGGATCAATCATTGTATCGAAGAATGCATAGAAGTGAGGGTTCAATTCTGGAGGTGTATTCAAATCGTTGTTGTATTTCAACTCTGGATACTTCTCAATCATCTGGTCGATAACTTCACGCTTAATCATCATGAAGCCTGTAGCTCCATCATGTAAACGAATTAGACCATTCTCAATTGCAATTTGTTTTGCTTCACGATTTAGGAACTTAAAGTTAATTGCGTAATCGCTACCAAATGATGCAATTGCTTTGTCATCGATTGGATCGTTCGTTTGTTTAAGGCTTTCACGAATGCGCTGCCAATTAACGCCCTTCTTAGGGTAAGCGCCGACTGCAACATCTTTGTTGTGTGCAATTAATTTAATAACGTCTTCAACCTGAAATTCAATGTCGGCATCAATAAACATTAAGCGAGTGAAATTGCTTTGTAGAAAATATGCCACAAGAACATTACGTGCTCTTGTAACTAAAGATTCATTTGCAATTGTACCAAACGCGATTGGAATTTGATGTTGATTGCAAAATGTTAGTAACCGAATTGTTGATCGGAAATACGCTTCCGTTAATTGACCGCCGTAGCATGGGGTCGCAATAAAGATTCTTTCTTTACGAAGAGCATCTAGACTGACTTCTAATTTTTTCTCATTAGGAGCAGCTGCGCTAGATTGTTGTCCCGCTTTAGGCAAGTTAGGAACAGGGGGCAAAGCCATAGGCGATACTTTTTTAATTTTTTTATCCATAATAACTCCAAGTTATATTATAAAGGTTCTACTTCGAAAATAGTATATTTGAACGATGCTATCGCTGTAAAATATTCTACGCTTGCTGACGCAATATCAAAATCTAAGGCTTGTAGGGACACAGGGAATAGATTTTTAAATATTATATTTACTTTAGGCGTATTTGTCGAGTCGAGAATAGTCAAAGTACCATCCGAGTATGCCAAAACTTCTTCTTTTCCGCTTGTTTTTGTAACAAACGGGAATCTGCTCGGCCTATTAGTTGTAAATGTTTTGAATTGCGAATAATTGTCAGGAAATCCTAAAGCAATTAACCACCTATACATTTCCAAATAATTGGACATATCCTCAGCTATAATGAAACGAATTGTAAATTCACCAAAATTAATTTTGTCACCTATTGTCGGTACATCGATAAAAGGCGTTGGTTGTGTAGCAAATCCTAATTGTAAGTCAGGGATGTTTGCTGATTGACAGGTAAAAGATGTCTTAGGCATGTCCTTAATACTAAACTTAAATGCGTTCGGTCTTAAGAAATCATTTGTCGTGGGTGTTGAATTTATCCAACTATCTTTTACGACATCAATGTTTGCAGTATAAGCCATCTTTTTCCTTTATGCTATCTATATATTTATATAGCCTGTAGTGTGTGCAAAGATTAAAAAAGGGGGAATTGCTTCCCCCTTTAAATCCGATCTTTGCCGGCTTGATTACATTAGGTTAATAACCTTAGTCTTACGATAATACTGATTGCGGCCTGCTGTAAATCTATCAGCATCTGCATCAGATAAAGAATCGCTAGATGTAACGTATGGGTTAGCAATTAAACCGTAACGTGTCTTGAAGCCAATCTTTGGCTGGAAGCTGTTAGGATCAATTGCACGAACCATTTGTAAAGGAACATATGGGCAGTAGAACATACCTGCGTCATATGGGCTAGAACCCTTATAACCAACCATGTAAAACTGATTAGAAGCGCCTAGGTTTGCAGAATACGGATCAATGTAAACACGATAGCGTCCGTTTAGAACACCTGCGAATGTATTGCCTGTATCGTCAACAGTTAGACCTGTGCTCAAAGCTGGAGTGTAGTCTAGAACACCAGACATAGCTAATGCACTTGCAACGTCTGCAGAGCAAACGATGAAGTTACCTTTACCACGACGTGTGTCTTGTGCAATGTGGTTAGCATCACGTTCAATGTTGAACAATAGACCTTTGAAACGCTCTACAGACCAACGACCATTAGAATCAACGTCTAAGTCGAATGTGCCGGCAGTTGCTGTTGCTGGAGAACCGTTCTTTGCAACTTTGTAAATTGTACGAACAACTTCGCGATTAATTTCAAACATAAACTCTTGTGACAAGATGTTTGATAATTCTGCTTCTGCGTCAAGACCGTGAATTGCTTTCAAGTCTTGTGCCAATTCAACTGTATATTCAGCTTTCAGTGCACGAGATTTTGCAGTAACTGTTGTTTTGTCAATAGAGAAAGACATTTCGCCGAAAGTATCTTGACCTTCCATTGAACCTGTTGTTGTAGCGTTACCAGTGTTGTATGTTCCAAATACTGGGTTATTGCCTGTTGCGTCTTGCATAGAGCTAGAGAAAGAAGTATTTGCCTCATTGTACAATGCTTCTTTTCTTGTCGATGTGTTGTTACGCTCTGAACCATATATAGAACGCATTGCAAAGATCAAGCCTGTTGGACCTGTCATTGGCTGTACACCGCAAATGTCATATGCCATTAGGTTAGGCATTGCACGACGTACTAAACCGATCATGATCGGGTCATACTTGTCAATACCGCTAGTAGCAGAAATGTTGTTTGTTGGAGCTGCCTCAAACAATGCATTACGCTCTTCACGTAATGAACGCTCTTGGTTCTCTAACAATACAGACGTTACTTGACGTTTGTAGCTGTCTTTAATTGGAGGAAGGTCTGGGTGATCCAGAATTGCTTCCCATTTCTTTTGGTAGTTTTCGGATAAAAACATTTATGTCTCCTTGTTGTGACTGTTTTAAATAACTTTTACTTATTTATAAGTTATTGTCTTTTGATTGTTCTCGATAAGGCATTTGCATAAGCTGAAACAACATCGTTGCTTTGCGTGAAGCTAGCTGGCGTGTCAGTCTCCTCTGTTAGCGCTTGCTTGGCTGTCTCTTTAATTACAGCGTCGCGTGGAAAATAATTTTCCTTAATAACAGAAACTTTTTCTTTGTAGATTTCTTCATTCTCGAAATCGACACCTTCTAAAAGTTTTGTCAATTTATTTACTTCAGTATCTGCCAAATCCTTAGCCATTTCCTTAATAATAAGTTTGCGCTTTAGTTCTGTTACTGAAGTATTTAAGCCAACATTGTTTTCTACTTGACCATTTAGGCTTTCTTCCAACTCTGTTACCTTAGCTTGTAATTCACCTATTACATCATATTTTTCCTCAGGCACTTCAATATAGTGTTCTTTGAAGAGCGCCTTAAGACCTGTCATAAAGTCTTCAGCGATTTCACCGCGAAGACCATTTTCTACTGCCAATTTATTTTCTTCTATGTAATTTTCAACTACATAGTTAAGATATGCATCTACTTTTTCAACAATGCTTTCCTTATACTCAAGGAATTCTTCAGCATATTTTTCTTCAAGTGATGCTGCAACTTTTTCCATTTCATTATTAACGCGAGCAATAACTGCTGCTTCAAAAATGGATGTTGCTTTTTGTCTAAAATCTTCTGAAAGTTCTTCGCCAAAGATTGGAGAAAGATCGATAGGTTCAACTATTGATTCTTCTGTAGTCTCTTCTTCAGACACAACTTCTGCAGATTCATCAGTTTCTTCATCTTCATGAATACCCGTGTTCTGTGGGATAGTTGAAAGATCTTTTACTGTTGTGAAGTTAGGTGCATCGCCGACCGGACCCTTCATTGCAATAGTATTTTTAGAAATACCCTTTGCAGTAATAGCTCCTTGGTTTACATCTTTCTCTTCACGATCTTCGTGACTTGCAGATTCCGAATCACCCTGTTTAGGGTTTGCTGTGTCGCCAGAATTGGCGGGCTTGATTGTGGAATCTTTTCCGCTAGTTGGAACCATTGGTCCTGCGCCCTCATTAACTTCCTGCGAAGTCTTAACAGAAACGCGTTCTAGCAATTCCTTAACTTTACTTTCTACTGACATTAGAGTCTCCTAAATGTATGAATGTTCTCAATCTATATTTATAAGTTTTATTACCTAGACAATTGATTGACGAATTGTTCAAAAATTTGTAATTTAACTTCGTCTAAATTCTTAGCTGAAGTCTTCCTTATTTGCTTTTGTGCATTTTCAATTTGTATTGCTTTCCACACGCCATTTTCAAGAATCCACTCCGCAGATTCCATGATTCCTTGAACAAAGGCGTCTGGGGCAGATGGGTCAGCAACAATGTCAACAGTTGCAAGGTGAAAATCGCCTTGTACTTCGTTGATTCCTTCGGAGTTCATTTTCAACGACCCTAAACCTCTTGTGGATACGCCTAACTGAACTTCATTTTCTATTAAATTCTTTGCTATAATTCCCATAGGTGTATCCAATATTTTGGCTCTACCTATAACATCATTACCTTCCATTCTTAGACTGGTAATAAGGTGGGAAACTTGATGTAAGTTGATTGAAGGATTCTCAGGATGACCTAACTCTCCTAATGAACGTTTTTGCCCAATAAGCTCTTGATACTTTTGGACTTCTCGTTCCATAATACCTCTACCATAGGAACGATTGTTTCTATTTGGTTTTTCAGCTTGAGCAAAGATACCCTCAATAAAGATATTTTTTCCGCCACCCTGTTTGTCTTCTACAAGGTAGTGTAAATCTTGTGCGACTTCTTTAATTAATCTCATATTAGTTCCTAATTATTTTTTAGTCTGTTGGTCAGGTTCTATAAAGCCTGCAGGTTTAGATAAATGCAAATAAACTAATGAATTTGCTGGCATGGCAAGAGAAATATTAGAATTTGTATTTGATGTGTCAGCGAATCCAAACATTTGTGTCATAGACCAATTATCATTTCCATTGAGGTATAATGTTGCTATACCATTGCGAGAAACAACAACTGGCGATGTACCTGATGTAGACCACATCATACCTGTAATATTCATTTGAACATTTGGTTGATCTACAGTTTCATCTGATAGTTTTAGATCTAAACTAGTAATATTTGCTTGTCCATCGCCAAGAAGTTTTATGACTGCTTGTTGTCTAACTTTTTTAAGTACTGTACGTGTTACTGGCATCTTAATATCCTATTAATCTTTAACTTCTTTAGCATGATGCTTAGAAAGTTCGAATGTGAAATTTCCGCCTTGAACTGGCTTACCAGTATGAATAGCCTGATGCTTAACATTTGTACCGTGAATAGCATTGGCAACAGAAAGATTGGCATGTGTGTGAATATGTCCCTCGGAGTCTTTTGTAACAACAAGCGGATCCTCGTGTGTTGTCTCAACTTCTTCATTGACATCTTTATTCGATTGCATATAATCTCTAACTGTTGATATATAATCAGCACTTAAAGTAATTTTACTCTGTACCCATTCTGCAAGGTTAGTATTATCTTCTAACATATCATGCACAGTTTGAGCATTGGCAATAATAGATCTCAGTTGAGACTTGGCCATATCGCCTTCATAATCATACTCACGAGAATCTTTTGCCTCATTCGTTTTCTTTGCACCATAAGATGCACCCAACGCCATACGAATACGTTCTTTTTTAGATTTGCCGGCAAACTTAGGATTATCCGAATGGACAAAATCGCTAATATATTTGCCCGTAGGATCAGAAGCCTTTAGCTTTTCTTCTAAAGTTTCTTCTCTGATACTATTAAACGTTTTCATTTTCTTGTTCTTCTACGTCTATTGTAGTTTTACCTATAGATGATGCAATCTCTACTTTTCTAACATCAAGGGCATCAGAAATTTTATCTGCCATTGCGGTATTAAAATCTTGTAAAGCATCAGCTTGCTTGTTATTGATAATATTATCAATCATGTTTTGAATAACTGTGGATTCCATAATTTTTCCTTACTGTGAATTATTTATAGGTTGTTGTTGTCCCGGTGGCATACCCGGCATTCCAATTTGCGGTGGAGGACCTTCATTCTCAATTTGTTTCTTCATTTCCTGAATCTCTTTATCAGACATTCTCAAAATATTTTTCATTACATAATCTTGACTATAATATGCACCAACAAATGGTTGAACTTGATTTAATAAATCTACACGATTCCTCAAATTCTCAGCATTTTTCATTTCTTCAAAATATTGATCTTGTGCATATCTATATTGAATGTCATCTTTAATTTGATTCCAGTCTTTATCTGTCAGAACACCCTTTAAAATTAATTGGGTTCTCAACATATCACCAAATATTTCATTAAACTTTTTGCGAAGTCTTCCAACAAACTTGGCAAATTTTAATTCGTCTCTTGTTATCTCGGTTGCTCTACCAAAAGAAATACCAGTTTGCGGCTGCATTCTAGAAAGAGGAACATTTAATGCCTGATATAATTTACCCTGAAAGTAATTAATATCTTCAATCTGTCCCAAATTTTCGCCGCCAGGTAATGTAGTAATCTCAGTACCTCTGCCGCCTTCTCTTCTTGGCAACCAAAAATCTTCCAACATAGACATCATTTTACGATCATCTCGTATCTCGCCCGTATTAGAATCATAAACGATCTTATTACGATAACGAGCCATGATATCTTTTAAATATTGCTCAGCTTTCAATTTAGGCAAATTGCCCACATCAATATAAAATATTCTTCTTTCAGGCGCTCTAGCCAATCTATAAATTACTAAAGCATCTTCCATCATCTTTAACTGATTCACAGGTTTAATGGCTTTATGTAAATGACTTAACACTACATTCTTATCCAAATCCATAACCCCAGAAGGCACAAATGTTATAGCATCTGTTGCTATCTTAATACCTTGTGTTGGGTTATTTGCAGTATAACCCGGATTATATGTAATACCTTTTTCATTATATAAGAAAAATTCTTCTACTGACTTGATAATTTCAACACCAGTCTTTTGATCTTTTTCTTTTTTAACTTCTCTGATCTTTTTAATTTTTCTAGGATCTATAATCAATGTTTCCAAAATACCACGTTTTGGATTAGAAGTGTCTATAATCTTTTGAAAATAAATTCTCCCATCTATATACCATCTGCGAAAATAATCAAATCCTCTAGTATCAAATTCAATCAATTTGTAAATTACTTCAAATTCTTTAATGATACTATCTTTAATATCTTGAGGAATCTTAGACTGATCCAAATTAATTTGTACTAATGCTTCATCATCAACTGCCGCAATAGCTTCAGTCAAAATTTCATCAATAGCTGCAGATGTATCTGAATACATTGCCGCTTCACGATATCGTGTAATAAGTTCATACTCAGATTTCGCTGTCGCATCTAGATCAACGTATGTGCCAAAATGCCCACCCGCTTGTACTGTTGATGCACCGTCGTCAGAAACAGGAGTAGCGAAACCTTGCAGTTTACGATCTATCTCATCTTCCCCACGACTAATATTAAAACCAAATAATTTAATTGCCATAATTTAATTCACTTTATATTATTAAGCCAAAGTTGTAATTGCGTCTACCAATTGTTGTGCAGGATTATTAGAAAATTCAAAAGTTTGATACTGGAAAGATACCGAGAATGTCGATAACTGATCGTTGCTACCAAAGTCTAAACCAACTGCTCCCAATTCAACTGGGAAGGCGCCTATTAATTTATATTGTTTCAGAACTGCACCATTACGGTCCAATTGAGAAATAAACATATCTGTTTGATATTGAGCAGGCTGTAATGCACCTGTTTTGTTTCCGAGATTTTCCATCCCGTTCATCCATTGTTCTATAGCGGATCTAATAGTAAATCCGGAGTCATTTAGAACTGTGCATTGGAACGGAGCAAATTCTCTGTCGCCAGCCATCTTAATTAGACGTCCTCTGTAATATACAGGGGCAACACCAATGGTTTGCCCTGGTAATTCAGCTACACTAATTAAAAATGGGGACTTTGTTACGGCAGCTGCTCGCCCCGTAACATAGTTTGGAAATGTCAACTGAACCGCAAACTGATTGGGACGTGCCCCACCATTTGTTAGTTCCGATTTAAATCTCTCTACATTAAATGGTATTGCCATTTCTTATACTCCTATTTAGGCGCCGACTTCTTCAAACGACACGCCACTTCTTGTAGCTACAAAATTCAACTGAATAAAGTTGATTGCTCTTGCAGGCTTGATGAATATGTCCGCAACAAATTCATTACGGTCTACAACCGATCCTGGGTTATTCGTGTCATCACATATTACTCTAAAGTCTGTAATACCACGACGACCTTGCACATCTCTTAAGAATGGTTCAACAAGATTTCTAAATTGTGCTCTTGTGAATGGATCATTAAATTCAAATAATTGGAATTTAGATGCTGTAGAAATTGCTTTTTCTAATACGATAAACAATCTACGAACATTGATACGATCAAATGCACTTGGTCTTGCCAATAGAGTTTTATCTCCAAATAACAATGTTCCTTGTCCAGGGAATGTTACTACTGGATTAATACCTTTCTTGTACAGATCATCTCTGTCTGTCTTAGTAGGTGAGAAAGCCAATTTAACAACATTCTTAATAACGCCTCTGTTATAGCCTGCAGGAGAGAACCAAGGATCAGCAATGTAATCTGTTCTTGCAGCTAAGCCTGCGACGTCACCATTTAATGGAACATAACGATATTTATCATTGTAACGATCGTACTGATATTTCCAACCAGAATCCAATACCGCAAATGAGGAGCTTGTTAAAGTATCTCTATATGCCGCAATTTTACTTGCTTGGTTCGTAGTGTTAACAACATCTGTATATGGAGGAGATACAAATACTACACAATCTCTTCTTGATTCAGCAATACCAATAACAGTATTAACTACACCAACATTTGTTGTAGGTCCCATTGGAATTAAGCTTACATCATATAATTCGTCATTGCTAAATAATTCGTAACCGGCCTGTATATTTGCTGCAGAAACAGATGAACCTGTTACGCCGCCACTTAATGTAGTTGTGATATTTGCAGATAATGTTGCAAATGCTTTAGCTGAACCTGTTGTGCCCCAATTTGTACCTGCCGTTGGGTGATCTAACCAACTAATATATCTAGATTGATTGTTAATTACATCTTTGTAATAATTTGTAGAATTGTCAGAATTCTTGGCATCCGATGCTTTAGAAACATATGAGAATTTTTCAAGAATTGTACCAGCAGTTCCTGTCCAGTCGCCATTTGCATCTACAACAATTACGTGTAATTCGTCTGCAGAACCGTTTCTAGCAGAAACCCAAGCCGATGTGCTTGGAGCAGAATTGAATTGGTTAGCATATTGCCAGCCTGTAAATGTATTAGAATCTGCAACTGATACTTTTAATGAATTGCCCAATGTTCCTGGATATTTAGCAATAAATTCCCCATATCCAAACCCACCTGTGCTATATTCGCTATCATATACATCTGAATTTTCAATTAATAATGCATCAAAAGATAGAGTTGCGTTTGCTGTTGCAGTACGATTTTGAGAATCAACGATTGTAACTGCAGGAACAGAAGTATATCCTGTACCGTTTCTCGTAATAGTAATACTATTAAGAGTGAAACCAACTACTGCAATAGGATTTGCATTACTAGAAATAAATGCAGAATCGCCTAATACTGGAGTAATAATTACGTTGGGGGTAGATGTAAAACCCGAACCCGAATTCGTAACTGTGATACTACCTACTATTGCTTCTATTCTAGCAGTTGCGTTAGCAGTTGCACCACCTAAAAGATTATTTTTATTAATAGTAACATTTGGTGTAAAATTATAGCCACCAGCACCAATATTGATGATATTAATACTGTCAATAATACCGTAACCTAAATTAGCAGTTAAAACAGCACTAGTACCAGTGTTACCATCTAAACGATTTAACACAATATTAGGTGCAGCGAGGTAACCGTTGCCATTATTTGTAATAGTGTAACCTGTAATAATATTGCCAGTAATAATAGGATTCGCTGTTGCTTGTACGCCACCGGGCACTATCACGCCGCCAGAAATTGTAATATTACATGCTGTGCCTGCAGGTCCAAAATTTGAACCCGGGTTTGATATTTGAATATCTTCTAACTTAAAGTGTATTACTAAATTTGCGCTTGCACTTGTTGACTGTTGATTTTGAATTACTACATTAGATAAACTATTATAGTTATTTCCTCCGTCTTGTACGTTGATTGCCCCAATGCCACCAGAAGTTAAAACAGCAATTGCTGTTGCGCCGGAACCGCCGCCGCCACTAACTGTGACTGTAGGTGTGGCAGAATATCCTGCGCCGCCAGTAGTTAAATTAATTGAATTAACTACACCGGTTGTTGATAGTACAGCATTTCCTAATGCTCTGGTACCACCTGCAGGTGCAGCAGCAAAAGTTACTGTTATATCAGCAGCTGATGCAAATGTGTTTGGTGTATTAGTAATTGTTACACCAGAAACTCTACCAGACGGTGTAGTAACGGCGTTTCTTGCAACAGATTTATCTGCAACTCTAACTAATTTTAAATTATTTCCATATGATAAAAAGTTTGCCGCTGTGAAAAAATAACCTGCAGTATCGTCATTTGGGTTGCCAAATTGTTCTACAAGATTTCTCTCCGTGTCTACGGTTGTAACTTTTTCCACCGGTCCCCATTGAAAGGCTCCCGAAAATGCTCCAGCAGAAGTTGCTACCGCGGGAACAACCGTACTTTTATCTTCCTCGGTAACTAAAACGCCAGGTGAAAGCTGAAATGCCATCTTCTTCTCCTTGATAATTTTATAGATAGCTCTATAATATGATTTTCTATTTATTTATAAGTATGTTCATTTAGACATTTTCAAGGAATTTTCTTTGCATTTCGTGAATCTCATCCGGAGATTTCGAGGATGCTGTAAACCATATTTCGTCAGTTGTTATTACTGGGGCTTCGTGTTCTGGAACGCCCCTGTCAACAATACCAAACGGAGTCAGATTTTCTTCAATCTGTTTAAATTGTTCTTCGTACAGGGCTTTTCTTAAATTGCTATCAGTTAGGTCTTTAAAAAACGATTCGTTAGTTGCCCATGCAAACAGTACTAGAGTCATGACCAAATCGTCATGATATCCCTCGTCTGCTTTGTGTGTTCCTCGAACTTCAATAAACGTAGAAATTTCGTTTATAATATCTGGATCATGAATTAGTAGTTTTGTGCCCTCAACTAAACTCTTGAACGATGTACATCCCAATCGTTTAACTTGTTTAGTTGTTCTCACACCAAGGGTTGCCCCATTTGAAAATCCGCCAGACAGATACTGTCCCGATTTACTGTTATTTCCGACAAAGAATACATTTTCGTATTCTAAGTCCATGTATAATGTATCAGCCACTTGCTGGCCGTTGTCATTAATCTCAACTAAACAATATGCTTTGTTGTAATCTTTTGCTACTTTATATATTATATTTGGAAAAAGCAAAGGACTTATTTTATTGTTTCTATACTTTGCAACGACAGAATACGGGTATGCTGTGATATCCAATACCGTAAATGCTGAGTAATCTCCCCCCACTCCTCTGGATGTATCAGCTACAAGCATATACACCTTGTCCTCTTCTGGTTCCTCAAATATATCTAAACCATCTTTACTATAGATATAGGGTTTAACCGACATTCTACCAATTGTATCCGGATTAACTAAAGTATTAGAAGACCCGAGGAATCTACATAAAACCTCTTGGTTGAACTTGAGTTCGCCCAGCATAGCTTTTTGTTCTGCGGCCCATTTCTCATCTCTACCAGGAATTTTGCTATATGGAATAAACAATGGAACAAACCCGTTTAATTTTTGCTCAGCTTCATTCCAGAATTTCCAGAAATGATTGTAGCCAAGCGGGGTAGATGTCAATAGAATCTTTGTGGTATTACCAGCAGAAATTGTTGGATAAACAGATGTGAAGAAATCTTCTGCAACATTATTAGGAATAATTGCTGCTTCGTCAATGTACAACCAGTTTACAGATTTGCCTCGAATACCAGATGAGCTTGTTGCAGCTGTAAATACTTTAGAACCATTCTCTAGTTCAATGTCACCTTTGTTGAATGTCTTTACACCCTGTTGCATCCATATTGGAAGCATTTCATACATTAGTTCATATCTAGAAAGTACTTCTCGAGCAGCGGAGGATTTGTTTGCTAATATAGCAACTGTTTTATTTTCCTGAAATAATGTATACCAGAGAATACAAGCAGCCGCAGTAATTGTCTTACCTTGTTGCCGACCTTCCATCAGAATAACTTTACGATTATTAAGTATAATGTCTACTTTTTCTTTTTGACAATCGTATAATTTAAAAGGAATTAAACCTTTATCCAATGAAACAATTTTACAATAATTCTCAATAAAGTAAATTGGGTCTTGACTGCATTTTATAATTTCTTTAACCTGTTCCGGAGAATACGATATAATCGTACCAATCTGTTTTAGATTGGGGTTACCATTATAGGATAATTTTTTACTGGTCGATGATTTTGTCATCTTTTTTACCTAACAATTTCATTAGTTCGCTAGTAGAACCAGCAAACACTACATTATTTTGTGTTCCAATTTGAACCGGATCGTCCTCCGCCTGTAGTTCTTTAACCTGTTTCTGCAACCCCAACAAATCTTTTGAAACATCAGATAAGGTTTTAATAAATTGCCCCGTTACCTCATAGCTTCTAGGATGCTCAGAATTTTTAGATAGACTAATTAATTCCTCTAAAGTGTCTTCACCTTTTAGCAACAATTTTCTCATTGTTTGTCTGGCCAATTGGTAATCATCTTCCTGATCCATTGCTTTTGTTGCATTTAAATTTTCAGGAATTGTGGGCAAATTTGTATTTTCAGTTTCATCCATCGGATTGATATTAAAAATATCATTCAAATTTTCTATATTTTTCATAGTTAAAAGTCTTCAAAGTTTTCAATATATCCAAACGAATCGGTTACATTTGCAGTTACCGGATCGGGTTGTACTGTTATTATTTGTTGCTGAGATGTAAGCTCCGCATCATTAAAAATATTGGATGTTGTCTTTTTAATAATACCTTGTTTACTAACAGGACCGTAAAAATTAAGTTTTAGTACAAAACTTAATGTCCATATGATAGATCTTCTTGTAGTTAGATCTCCCTCATAATCATCTTCAAATCCTATAGAACTTAAGATTATAGGCAAATCGTTTTTAATATTAAGTTGCGGTACAGCTTTAATAGTTAAATTATAATCAGGATTAAAATAAGGTAGAATTTGTTCTATTACTTGTAATCCATCATCTTGATTTTTTGCATATACATATAAAATTACATTTATATTATAAGGTGTTGGGGCATATTGAGCATTTGCTGCAGTTGAACTATTAATTGTTCTTGATTGTTGAATTGGACTTATTTTTCTGTTGGGATCATAATCCAGCGATATCATCTCAAATCCCATTCTAGGCAATAAGACTTGTACATTCTGAGTATCTACATCGGGTAGTTGTCTTATCTTAGTTAAGAATTTTTGTTTAGGCGAATATGATAACGGTACTTTTTGTAGTTGCACTACATTGCCATCAGCATCTGTTCTTTGTATGGTAATATTATTAAACATATTACCAAACGCAACGATTGCTTTACGGATTGTTCCCCAATAAAAACGTTGATCTAACATTATTTGTTAACCTCACCAAACGGATTTCTTTCAGAAAAATCCAAAACGTTATCTGCTTCAGCAGTAAAATAATCATTATCCGCGGCAGTTGGATCATTATTTGTAGATTGTGTTTCATTAATTATAGGAGACAATGCGTTTGCTTCTGTAACTAAAGTTTCACCATTTTCTTGTAGCATTTCAAAATTGTCTAATGGGTCGGCAAATTGTTTAAATATGTCATCAATCTCACTAACTCCCGTATCAAATACTTCATTAGAGTATTGCATCAATTCGCAACTCATTCTAAATACAAATAACTTACCTACCTGGAAAAAAGGACTTTGGCTATCTACTTTTCGAATCTCAAATAAAGATTTTGTCAAAGGCATATAAATTATATCACCTTCTGCTGGTCTAATACTTAATACCGAAGTACCAGTTGATCCAACTGTCTCGACCCACCTTTTTCTAGCAACAACAAAATTAGCCTGATCTCTGATTTCCAAACCGAATTTAGTAATTATTTCATCATCACCGTCGTAACCCGAAACATTTTCCATATACATCTCAATTGGATAAGCATGTTCATAACTATTATAAGGATCTTCAGTTAATATAGGATCGGGATTATACGGTTTTCTAGGTAAATAGTAGACTTCTACGCCGTAAATCTTCATGGATTCGATAATCAAATCTTCGTATAAATTCTGTTCAGAAGAACGACCTATTGTTCTACCTGACTGAAAATAATGATTAACTGTTGCCATTTTACTATTGACTTCCTATTGACATGATGTTATCATCATCTATGTACCGGTTTAATAAAGTCTACAAATTATCCAGTAAACATATCTACTGGTAATTCAAATCTAGATTGCATCTCTGCTTCAATCTTGTTTATCTCATCTAATGCGTCTTCATAAATTTTATCGGCATTAAGTGTTACACCTCCAGGAAGTTGAACTCCGCTGAATTTTTTAAGATTCTCTCCCCATTGTCTTTTAAATAGAGCAGTGGTATATTGCTTTAAGAATCTGTCGTTATATACATCTCTGTATGTATCTGGGTCTAATATTCTGTAGCATTCCACAATGATGTAATCCCCTACATTTACATCACCTGCCCAATCCATATCAATGTACAACCTATTCATGTGCCTATTGAAACGGACTGGCTTTGTTCCAACCAATACTTGATTTATCAATTCTAATTCTTGTTTAACCTGATAGTAATATATTAGGTTTGTAGACATTAAACTATATAGATCGTTAATCAATATTTGGTAACGAATACTAAAAATATTCATACCATCTGATCTATCAGAAAACGGTAAAATTCTACTAACACCTACAACAGAATCAGGTATTGGTACATATAAGTTTGCTATATCTTGAGCCGTTATTTGGTGTTTTAAGTAGACCATTTCTACAGCATCATAATGATAATCTCTATAGAATTGAAAAGCATCATCTATACGATCTTCGATTTGATCGTCGTCTATATTAATTTCAATAACAGGCGCACCTAATCTGCGCAAGCAATAATCTTTAAGTTGTTCTCTTGTTGTTACTGTTGCCATTATTTTGTTACTCCTGGATTTACGGTAACTATACCTTCTGTTATTCTTATAACACTATTAGCATTATATGCTTCAACATCATATAGGTATCTGCCTGCTACTAAATTTGTAGTAACGGTTGAATCTAAATTCAAAGATACTATTCCATTTGCAACATCTGTAATTTGTGAAGTAAAACTTATAGCGTTTGCGCTATAATATGAACGTCGTAGTTGAGATCTTACAGCATACCCCGTCAATGAGGTGGGTGTTTTATTGTCTATATAATAAACACTTGTAGTAAAGCTTGCGCCTTGATCTATATTTAAATTTTTAGTTGTAGCCATTATAGCCCGTTATTTTTTATTTCGTTGTCAACTAATGTTATTAAATCATCGTTTATTGTTGTGTGGATTCCCGATAATATAACTCTTACTTTGTCTTTAACTTTCTGCAATGAACCCACGGTTTCATAAATTTCTGCAGTTATAGTTGTAGTATCCGCAACATGATCTGCGGTAAGTTGTGTAATATTAATCATTTGAATCTTCCGTAATAAATTCTATATGCTAAGTTAATTATGTCATCGCCAGCAATATTAATAAATCCTTGTCGGTCAAACTTGTGCTTGCATACTATTTTTAAAATTCCAGGTTCAACTATTGTTGTTATAATAGATGAACCAAGATACAATCCTGTACTAGGTTGTATAATTTCTCTAATCATAACTGAACCAGACCCACTAATTACAGAACTTCCTGAACCTGCAACCCCACCATTTACTTTATAAAATGGCATAACAAAGTAGTCATCAGTATTTATTAAAGAATTATTAATCAGAATAAATTCGTCAGAACGATCTACATAGTTGGCAGTTGGACTTAACGCTAATACTTTTGGAATATTAATAACGCCCGGTGTGTTATACAGTATATGTGGCATTCTTCTATTCAAAGAAAACTTAGTATTTCCCGACCTATCGGTTATATTGAATGCGCCAGAATTTAAAGAAATACCCATTATTGAATTCCAAGATAAACTAAATTGCCTGTTATCTCCACGCTTCCGTTTAGGAAATAATTAGTTGTGTTATATTTGTATGTTAAAGAAGAACCAAGACCAGCAAGAGTTTCTCCCTGGGGCCAAATAATAACGTCTGTCTGTAATGTGACCGCACCATTTCGTTCATCATATAAACCACCACTTTGAGGATCCTCGCCACTAGCATTTTCTATAGTTCTGCCTTCATTATAACCAGTTGTTATATAGTGAATAGTTGCATTATAAGTATCATATCCGTACAATGATCTAATATCTGCATATTTGTTTAAATACGCAATAGGATCAAACGTAATTGTTCTATCACCTTTTTCATTTGCATAATGTAATTGACCTTTAGTGTAATCTGATCCGTATGCAAGAATTAAATCTGTATAACTAGCAATATATCTTAATGCATCCGCGGGTGAAATATAAAATAAGTTTATTGGCAATACACCGTTTGTTCCTTCAGGTTCTCCCGGAATACTATTTAAATATGAGTTAGGATTTATAGTTGTCGGTATTGAAGTTATTTCCTCATTTCCGGAAAGACCTCTTAAGAATAGATTTAAATCTGTTGGTATATACTCATAAACACCATTTACTAAATTTGCAGTATACAATAAATTTTTGCTAATTTCTATAGCATATCCTAAATCATTTGGTTGTTCTGTATAAACGTATTTGGAACCAACTCTTTCCCAATTATAATATGTATACTTTGTTTGTTTAGTAATCAACCCTGTGAATGTTTGACCACCTACAAAGAATTGAAAAAATCCTGTTCTAACAGGTGGCTTATCTAATAGTAAAAGATTAATAAATGTATTAGTATTTAAATCACCGTTAACAGAATAGTTTTCTATAAATGGTCCTAATACTGGAACATCCGGTCCAATATTTTCTCTTTTACTTATTTGACTGTAATCTGTAATCTTTATACCGGTCTGCGTTTCTTGATACAATCGCAAATCATTAGACTGTAAAGTTTTAGTAAAAGCGTAGTTTGCCGCAGATGAATATTGAGAAGTATTTTTGTAAAGATAACTATTGTCTGTACTAAATACATTACCCATTGAAACAAAATCTTGGGTTAAATTTAAAAGATATACATTAGCCATATTAGAAAGATGGTACCGATGCTGTATTTTCAAACGCTAACAATGTGTATCTTCTTGTTAGTGTTGTTAATGAATCTGTATTAACAATATTTCGTTCTTTAATATAAAATTTAGTACTATCCATTGCTAATGATACAATCCTAAATGAATTGTTATTTACAATTTGTACATATGTGTGTCCTGCTATAATTTCTCTTGTGTCATAATCTATTAAAATTGCAGCAGGGACATAGCCAAAATTGTGTATTGCTATAGTATACTCATTTGTATTTTTAGTTGTTACTGTTGGATCGGGGTCCGCGGTAACTAAAGAATAATTTTGAACAAAATCTGTTTTCTGTATTATATTTAAATAGTCGAATCTAGTATCAAAATATATTCTATTCAAATATGTTGTTGGATTTGTCAATGGTAAATTACTACCCTGTTGTCCCGTGGGATTATTGAAGATAGATACTACCTTTTTACCACCAGTTGTGCCCGCCCACAAAACATTAGTTGTCATATTTCAATTCTGATAAATTTACTGTTTAAATCAATAACCATTCTACCATCAGTTGATCTTAAAATTCCTGAAGTAATAGTGCCAGCATTTTGAGAAACTTCAGATAATGCGTTTGCCGTTACTGTAACACCGGTAAAAATATTTGCAACTAATTGAGATCTAGTAATAGTACCACTTACAATTTTTGTTCCACTAACAGAATTGCTTGCAATTTCGGTTCCTGTTATTGAACCAGGTTGTATTTTGCCAGAAGTAACTGCGTTTGTTCCTAATTTAATAGATGTAACAGCCCCACTAGCTAATTCTCTTGTTGTAACAGTATTGCTTACTAATTTTTCTCCGGTAATAATATTGGCTAAAATTTTAGATGTTATAACTGCGTTAGATGCTAATTCTGTACTACCTACTTGTCCTGCATTTAAAACAATATTTGTTACAGTACCACTTACGCCTGGGGAATAAAAATCCCAACTGGTTTTAGTTGTATTTAAAATATAGCTAGTACCACCTACAATAATTAAATCGCCAGGGTTGTATAATGTTACATCTGATGGCAATGATGCTAATGTTCTAACTCTTGCTGTGCCAGTATTTGCTGTAAATTGTTGTATTGTATTCCAACCACCAGAATAGATATATAACCCCGGATCTATACCAGATGTTTTTCTAAACAATTCAAACGCGTTTGCTGTTGCAGGTAACGATCCACCTGCAGAAATTCCGCCACCTGTACCAGAAGAACTAGAAATATAGTCGCTTAGATTTTTCCAAGCGCCACCAATAAAGATATATGCAATTGTCCCTACTACAACTGTTCTACCTAAATAATTTCCTGCATCACCAACTACTGGTAATGAAACTAAAACTTCTAAACCTGACGGTGCGCTAGATGTTATAACACTTGATAATGTTTTCCATTGACCAGAAATAAACAAATACGGTTTGGCATTTGCTGTTTCATAGAAGACGGTGCCTTCTGGTGCTGTTTGAGGTTTAACCGCACCTATAGCAAATGCAGTATCGCCTCTAAATCTTACCCATCTAGAATCAGAACCAGCCAATCTTGCAATTGCAGAATCTGCCGGCAATCCTGTACCATTTCCTGTGGGGTATTTAGAATAGACCCAAACATCTCCAGAATTGAATACTATTCTACCCTCATAGTTACCCAATGACGGCAAAGAAGAAACTACAGGAATACCATTAACAGTTACATTCGCAGTACCGGATCCAGTAACAACAGTAATGTTTGCGCCACTTACGCCGCCAGTAAATGCGGCTAATCTAGCTAACACATAATCTTGTGTTGCCAATTCATTTGTGTACCATTTAATAGTACCGTTCTCATTTAATATTAGAGAATCTGCGCCGTTTAAAGAAAAGCCAATAACACCAGAGGCTTGTCTGTACATTCCGGTGTCTTTATCGCCTTGCCAAGTATAACCCGGTAATATTTTAGAATCAGATCCATGTCCTACAACCTGCCCGCCAGTATAAAGCGAATTAAAATTGTCGTTTACTTTGATGAAGGCATCGCGAAGTAAATCGCCGTCTCCGCTATTAGGTGTTGTTCCTACAAGAACATTTGGTAGATTTTTTGGGGCAGCCATATGGTTAACTTAAATTTAAATGGTTTTTAATTTTATCAATTTCCGCTTTTAACATATTTATTTCGTCTTTCATATCCTGAATTAGTTTGGTCTGTTTTCTTTTTTGCTTGTACTCAATTAAAGCATGAGTATTAGTATTAAGAATTGCAGAACTTGCTGGG
>Ga0208974_1000016_pt1 | contig 82037 bp, 77 predicted proteins | sample GreLakmeER15MSRF_FD_187699 | JGI IMG/M metagenome (GOLD analysis project Ga0208974, IMG submission 187699) | Freshwater lentic microbial communities from great Laurentian Lakes, MI, USA - Great Lakes metaG ER15MSRF (SPAdes) | ecosystem: Environmental > Aquatic > Freshwater > Lake | place: Great... | reverse complement strand
AATTTTAACACAAGGAAACACAATGAAAATTTATTTTGGTGATGCTAATGCTGACCTTTTTAGCGACGGCTTACTTAAATGCAATAATAATCAGTTTTATTATGGCGTAGAACACGGAACAAATCCTGGCGGTTTAGATGAAGTGACTATTTTTGATGGTTGCAAGCGTAAACTTCCAATTCATATCGAAGCAATTCCTGAATTGATTGCTGCATTACAAGAAATTGAAAAGATTGGTGAAGCTGTTAGACTTGCAACTAACTTAACAGAACGCGCAGAATCTAAAACTAAAGGTTATGTTACTAAAATGTGGCATGACCATTTTGAAGTTGATTTTGACACAACGGAGTAATTGATGGCATCTTCAGGAAGTAAAGCTAAACAAGCATATGCGGCATTATATAAATCTAGCACTCGCTGGGCTACAAACCGCAAAATTAAGTTAACACGAGTATTAAAACAACAACCTAATAACGAACAAATTAAAGACGCATTAGCAAATATTAAATATCGTCGCCATACACCTAATACTAAAACAGTGTGGAGTCATGGTAACATTAGGATTGCAAAATTATTCAAAGAGTTTACAGGTCGCGCTAGTGCAGATTTATTTAGTAGTAATCCAAAAGTTCAGTCAGGTGCACTTGCTTACAGACGTGACTGGGATAAAGTAAAGGTTATCGAAGGTAAAGTTAACTTTAGTTTGGGTGCTAGAGCACACGATTCTAAAGGCAACTTTATATGGAAATAATTGAGTTTTACTTATTATTTGCAGTAACCACAGGTATAACAAGCTGTGTGTTATTTTTAGCACCTGCAGTAGCTTTAGCTAAAGAGTTAAATATTGACAATAGTTTTACCACAAACACTTGGTTAAGCTATCTAATATATATTATAATAACTACAATTACTGCTCCATTTGCTGTGCTGCCTATTTTTATACCGAGTTTTTCAGAGCGATTTACAGTCGGTATCAGGCGTGCGGTAATGGAAAGTCAAACTTAAAAATTTAGATTTGACCCTAAGTTGCAAAAGCGGTATAATATATACTTAATTTACGAAAGAAAGACAAGACTATGAATTTCCTAGAATTCACATATACAAAAGCAGATGGCACAGAGTCAAAGCGTGCTGCAATTCCATTGTTTGGCCCAACCAAATTTGTTGAAGCCATTGATGTTACCAGCTTGACCGAAAGTGATTTTGCGGACTTTTGCCGTGAGTTTTCAGCAATGAAAAATGACCATCACAACCAAGTAATGGAAAAGCTTGCACAGTTTGATCTGCGTCACAACTATCGTAGATTTAATCCTGAGCAAATGTCTGATGTAACAACAGATTATGTCTAATTTCAAAACTTGGGATAGTGAAATCTTACTTGAAGCAGTTAAAGTAAGTTTACAAATTCGTAGTAAAATTGAAGAACTGTGTATTAAAACACACAGTATGCCTGATAGCTTACCAAATAGCTTAATTCCTACAGAAAATCTATATACTATAGTCTGTGCGTATGAAGCCGCTTATAATGCATTAATTGAAAATGATTTGGTAAAGTCTGGTAATTTAAAAACACAAAAAAATATTCATTAAAGAAAGCAAACAATGGCAACTTGGACAGAAGAATTGAAAAAAGACGTTATCTCTAAATACGAAGCAGCAGGCCCAACACCTGAATCTTCAACTGAGATTATCAAAGATATTGCAGAAGAAATCGAAATGTCGCCTAATGGCGTTCGCATGGTACTAGTGCAAGCTGGTGTTTATGTGAAAAAAGAAGCAGGCGCTACTACTACAAAAACAAAAGCACCTAGTGGTGACGGCACAAAACGTGTGTCAAAAGATTCTTCGATTGCAGAACTTCGCACGGCTATTGAAGCCGCTGGCAAAGAAGTTGACGAAGACATTTTAAGCAAGTTAACTGGTAAAGCAGCAGTTTACTTCTTATCAGTATTGAAGTAATTCAAGGCGGCATTTTGCCGCCTTTTTTCATCTCAAAAATAAAGGACTAAAATGGCAACACGTAAAAGACCCCTACTAGAAACAGAATTGATGACTGATGTTAATATTAGCCGAGTCATCAAATTACTTGATCCTGTGGAAGAAGGTAAGAAACCAATTACCAAAAAAGATGCGTGTGCTATTTTAGGCATGGCGTATAATACCACACGCCTTGGTACAATTATTGAAGAGTATAAACAAAAACAAGCACGTACAGCAGAACGTAAGTCTCAGCTTCGTGGCAAGCCTGCAACACAAGAAGAAAAAGTTTATATTATTTCAGAGTACCTAAACGGCGAAACTGTGGATGCTATTTCAAAAATGACTTATCGCAGTAGTAAATTTATCAAAGATGTACTAGAAGGTAATTCAGTACCAATTCGTGTACCTGGATCTAGTTATTTTAACCCAGAACTGATCCCAGACGGCGCAGTTCGTGATCGATTTAAAGTTGGTGAAATTGTTTACAGCTCACGCTACGATTCAATTGCACGTATTGATGCAGAACAAAAAACTGATAAGTATGGCTTTATTTATCGTATATGGTTATTAAGTGACAGATGGTTGCAATCCGCTTATCAAGAAGCAAGTGAATTAGCTAGTCTTCAACATTTGCGCGAACTAGGAGTTAAAATATAATGGATGATAATATTCATTACAACAAACTAATTGAAGAAAACATGGAAAAAGGTTTTCAAGTTAAGTTGGTAGTCAACGAATTCAGAGATATTGAGTATATCCAGTTAAGAAAATATTTTCTTACTTATGAAGGTGAGTGGCAAGCTAGTCGCGAAGGTATTTCAATTCCCGCTTCAATGGAAAACATTTTCTCCCTACTAGATGGATTACTAGATATTTGTGCTCGTGCTGAAGGCGAAGATATTATCAGACACTATGCCGCCAAGATATTACTAGAAGAACAAAAAACAAACTTGAACTAAATACCTTAATCTGCTATAATATATATTATGAACAAATTAGAACAATATTTAAACTTAGCTTCACGAGCCTATTATAGTGGTACTCCAATCATCGGTGACGACCAGTTCGACCGACTTGCAGAGTCTATTGGATACAATGCCATTGGTGCTAAGCAGCACGGTAATGTCGAGCGTCATGTTTACCAAATGTACTCACTACAAAAGTATTATGAAGATGAAAATCAAAAACGTCCTTTGGATGGTATTAGTGACATTGTTACTACTGCCAAGCTCGATGGTGCTGCTATTAGTTTACTGTATGTGGATGGCAACCTTGTACGCGCATTGACTCGTGGTGATGGAGTTGAAGGTCAACTTATCACAGACAAGATTCTCAGCCATACTGGTTTAGTTCCACACACAATCCCACTACCTGGAATTGTCCAAGTTACTGGCGAGATTGTGGCTCCAAGTCATATTGAAAATGCTCGTAATTATGCAGCGGGTTCACTTAATTTAAAAGATAGTTCAGAGTTTAGTACACGTGCAGTAAGTTTCTTCGCATATGGTGCTCAGCCTGCTATTACTACAACTTATCGCTCAGAACTAGATATATTAAAACAGTATGGTTTCAATGTAATTAGTGAAGCTGACTTAGATAAAGTTTATCCTTGTGATGGAGTAGTATTTCGTGTAAACGATACTCAATTATTCCAAGACTTGGGATACACAGCCAAGCATCCCCGTGGTGCATATGCTAAAAAGGAGCGACAAGCTCATGTTGAAACTACCCTATTATCCGTGGAATGGCAAGTTGGCAAAAGTGGCAAAGTCACTCCAGTTGCTATTCTTGAGCCTGTTTATATTGGCGATGCCCTCGTCAGTAGGGCTACTCTTAATAATCCTGGTTTTATTGAAATGCTGGATCTCCAAATCGGAGATAGGGTAGCAATAATTAGATCGGGTGAAATTATCCCTTGCATACTACACAAAGTAGATGCGTAAAATTTTTAGCCAAGGGCAAAAGAAATTTTCACTTGTCCTAGGCGACTTAATCTAGTATAATAGATACTTAAATTGATAAATAAACTATGAGAATCGAAATACCAACCGAATGCCCCTGCTGTAATTATCCTTTAGAACTGGTCAACGATCAGCTCTTTTGTAGAAACACGGCTTGTGGTGCTCAGTTAAATAAAAAGGTCGAACACTTCTGTAAGACTCTTGGTATTAAAGGTATGGGTTCTCGCACAGTTGAAAAACTTGGCTTGTCAGATATTACTGAACTGTTTTATCTTGACCAAGAACAAGTTGTAGACTTACTGGGTAGTGAAAAAGTAGCACTTAAACTGTTAGATGAAATTGAACGCAGTAAATCTGCCGACTTAGCCACAGTAATTGTTAGTTTTTCCATTCCCCTAGTAGGTTCTACCGCAAGTAAGAAATTGTGTGAAGTAGTTACATCTGTAGACGAGATCAGTTACACTACTTGCAAGCAAGCTGGATTAGGCGACAAAGTAACCCAAAACTTAGTCAACTGGCTTGAGACTGATTTCCAAGAGATGAGAGAGTTTTTGCCTTTCTCGTTTCGTTCACAAAAGAATTCCAGTACAAATACTAATCAAAAAACTATTTGTATCACAGGAAAATTATCTTCTTACAAAACTAAATCCGAAGCCTACAAAGCATTAGAAGAGGCGGGCTACACACCAGTAGAATCTGTAACGAAAGCTACAGACTATTTAGTAGATGAAGAAGATAAAGGTAGTTCAAAACGCAAAAAAGCCGAGTCTCTCGGTATTACAATTATCACAAACTTAAATACTTTCTTGAAAGAAAATAAAAATGACTGAAAAAGCTAAAAAATGGTCTGACGAAGCTATCGACCAATTGATGAGCATCGTTAATGGCGAAGCACCTGTTAGCGTTGACACTGTTGAGCGTGCTGCTGAAGCTTTGGGCTTCACTACTCGTTCTGTTGCCTCTAAATTGCGTCAACTTGACTGCGAAGTGGCATCAATGGCTAAAGAAAAAACTAGCGCATTTACACCTGACGAAAGCGCAGATTTGTCTGACTTCGTTGTTAACAACGCTGGCAATCTCACATACAAAGAAATCGCTGAATCATTTGCTGGTGGCAAATTCTCAGCAAAACAAATTCAAGGCAAATTGCTTGCTTTGGAATTGACTGGTAGCGTTAAGCCTGCCGAAAAAGTTGAAGTAGCTCGTACTTATACACCTACTGAAGAAGCCAAATTCATTCAGATGGCTGATGCAGGTAGCTTCATTGAAGATATCGCTTCTGCACTGAACAAAACAGTTGCTTCTGTCCGTGGTAAGGCTTTGAGCCTGACACGTAAAGGTCAGATCGCTAAGATTCCTGCACAGCGTGTTAGCCATGCTAAGGAAACTGTTGATCCAGTGACCGCTTTGGGTGACAAGATCACTTCTATGACTGTTGCTGATATTGCTAAAGCTGTTGATAAAACAGAACGTGGTCTTCGCACATTGTTGACACGTCGTGGTATCAAAGTTGCTGACTATGATGGTGCAGCTAAGAAAGCTAAAGCAGAAGCTAAAGCCGCTGCTTAATTTGTTTATTTAAAAACGATTGGGTCGGGAGTTTCAAAAAGCTCCCGACCTTTTTTACTTTGGTGAGTTGAAGATGAAAGTAACAATTACATATCATGACAACGACTCTTTTACCATAGAAGAAGTTGTTAAACAAGCCGTTCATAATTACGGCAAAGCCGCACAAATAGAAATTATGCCCGAATCTACGTTGGCATACGATCATATCTATTTTGGATTGCAGCAACTAATTACGCATGAGCAGTTGAGTTTATTATATGACAAAGACACTGCTTATCAGCAAGACATTAAAAAATTAAGAGAGTCTGTGCTCTATAAAGTTACAGAAATTATTGACCAAGTTATTATTGATAACGAATCGAAAGTAGGGTAATCTTGGATACATCCGCAGTAGTCTTAAACAAATTATTAACTGAGCGAAACCTAGATATATGGGCAAAGCTTAAGTTGGTATTTCTAGACGCTGCTTACTCTTCCTTGTACGGTGCTATAAATAAGTATTACGAGAAATACAGTGCCGTTCCGTCATTTGACGATCTTGAGCTAACCTTAAGGGAGGGTCCAGCGTCTAAGACGTTAGCAACCCTTCGATTAACCGAGGTGCCTGACGTTTCAGCTGAGGTAGCGCTTGATGCGCTTATAGATCAGTATACACAAAATGAAACAGTAAAATTATTAGACAAATTTGTAGACAAACTACCACTATACGATTCAAACGAAATAAAAGATAACTTAGCAAGCCTAGCATTAACAATCGAAGAAAAGACTCACACTAGTGAGAAAGTATTTACAATGGCAGACATGATGATGTTTCGCCACCCTGACGATTTGGAGAAAGAACGTGTTTATTTGGGTCTTAATAATACTTTTGACGCTGTGCTTGGCGGAGTCGCTCGCCAGGAGCTTATCCTCATCGGAGGAAAGCGTGGATCTGGTAAGTCTATTACTAGTAGTAATATCTTTGTTAATCAGTACGAATCTGGTAATAGCAGCATTTACTTCTCAATAGAGATGACTGCTCAAGAAACTATGGAACGCAATATAGCTATTTTAGCCAATGTGAACCTACAAAACTTAAAACAACACAAACTAACAGATGACGAAGTTCTCCGAGTAGTTAAAGCACGAGCAGGAATGTTTGCTGATGCTGATGCTACTATCGGGGAATTTATGCGTCATCGTGACAGATTTAAATTTGAAGAAAACCTACTACGAAATCACACACTTAAAGTAGACAATCAAATGATTATTGTTGATGATCGTGACTTGACCCTAAGCAGTATCGACTTACACATTGGCAAAGCCAAAGCAAAGTTCGGTGATAAACTCAAAGTGGCGGTGGTTGACTATATTAACCAAATTGTACTAGAAGGCACAGACCAATACGACTGGAAACCACAAATTGAAATATCCAAGAAACTCAAAAATCTTGCGCGAAAGTACGAGATCGTCCTTGTATCTCCGTACCAAATCGATGCCACAGGTGAGGCGCGATTTGCTAAGGGCATCTTGGATGCAGCGGACATTGCCCTTACAATGGAAGCTCATGACAAAGAGACTAATGCTATCTCGTTCGAGACAACGAAGATTCGAGGCGGCAAGGAAATGGCATTTACGTGCCCGATTGACTGGGACACCTTACGCATTAGCCCACAATCAGTGGATAAACCAGCCCCTAAGGAAGTTGTTAAGAAAGCTGGGAAAAAGACCCAGAACACAGACCTAAAACAAGACGACACAAACGCTGACTTACCATGGAATTAAAATGAGCGACCCAGTATTAGAACTAATTAACAAAAACAGTTTAGCATTTAGCGTGTCTGGTCGCGACTACCTTATTAAATGCCTAAACCCAGATCACGAGGATTCCAATCCTAGTTTTCGAGTTGATCGAGTTACTGGTGTAGCCCATTGTTTCAGTTGTGGCTTTAAAACTAACTTATTTAAATATTACGGAGTTTTTACTAATCCCGTACCTTTAAAAATTGCGGCACTAAAGGAAAAATTAAATGAGCTAAAAACAAGTCATATTGGGTTAGAACTACCTAGTGGTCATACCCCTTACTTGAAACAGTTCCGTGGCATAAGTCCACAAACATTAAAACATTTTGGTGCTTTTTACACCAATGTAGTTGAAAAACTACAAGATCGAATAGTTTTCCCAGTTAAAGATATTACAGGAAAAATAGCGGTATTTGTAGGTAGGCATACACTATCTAACGGCAATCCACGATATATTAACTATCCTAGCGGTGTTAGACTGCCTGTTTTTCCAGCGCATCTTCCAAGCGGTTATCAGTCAATGGTAATTGTAGAAGGCGTATTTGATATGTTAAATCTTTATGACAAAGGATTAGAGAATGTTATTTGCGCGTTTGGCACGAATACCCTCCAAAATGACACGAAGTCGAAGCTGCTTCCGTTTAAAGCTCAAGGCATCACTCACATATTCTTATTATTTGATGGTGATGAAGCGGGAGAAAAAGCAGCACGTGCGCTTAAACCACTTATTGAAGCAGAAAATTTTATTGTAGAAATTATTAAATTGCCTGATGGTACAGACCCAGGTGAACTTGATGCAATTGAGGTTCGTTCGATTGCAGAATATATAACAAAATAGGAATTAAAATGTACTTAGTATTAACTAATGCTGCAGACGGGCATCAAGGCAATAGAGTTGCTATTAAAAAAGATCTAATACTGATTGTTCATAATAGCAGTGAAGAAAAAGACGGAATTATCACAAATAAAACTTATGTTTTTTGTCCACCTCACGGCACTTGGGAAGTATCAGAAACATTCAAACAAGTAATTGAACAATTAATAGATTAATCTTGAAATATTAGCCAAGATACGCTATAATAAAGTATCAAAAAGGAATTATAAATGAAAATTGCATTAATAGACAAAGCCCCAAATCGTACAAGATATAAAGAGTATTTTGAGTTTGATTTCGACCACTACCACATGAGCAGTGTGCCAATTACCAAACTACTAAAAAAAGATGTAGACTTGGAAGTAAATCTAGAGCCTTATGATTTTGTTATTCTTGTAGGCGCAGAGGCTGCCAAAGAATATGCTAAAATTACTTCAGTAACTAATATGGCAGGTCAGCTAGTAAATGATAAATTCATTGCTATCTCAAACCCTGCTATGTTGGCTTTTAAACCAGAAGGTAAACCTGACTTTCAGCGTGCTTGTGATCGTATTCATAAGTATATGACTGGAACTTTACGCCCTGCTACAGAAGGTGACTTTAAAGGCATTGATCGTACTGACGAAGCCAAAGCCTTCTTGCAAGAAGTTATTAACAATGCTCAAGGTTATGTGGCACTGGATACTGAAACAACGGGACTATATCCTCGTGATGGATACGTACTAGGAGTATCTATTAGTTATAAATCTAAACATGGCAGATACATTTTATGTGATGCTATGGATGAAGAATGTGTGGAGTTACTGCAAAAGATTTGCAGTACATTTACAATCATATTCCATAACATGAAGTTTGACTATAAAATGTTAGCTTACCATCTAGGCTTGACATTTGATCGTAATAAAGTGCATGACACTATGGTTATGCACTATGTACTAGATGAAACTGATTCACATGGTCTAAAACCTTTAGCACTTAAGTACACAGACTACGGAGATTATGATAGTGAGTTGGACGACTTTAAAAAATCGTATTGTGCACAAAACGGCATCTTGCAAGACGATTTTACTTATGACCTCATCCCATTTGATACTATTAGTCGTTATGCTAGTATTGATACTGCTGTAACATATGATTTGTTCATGAAGTTTTGGCCTATTGTTCAAGCTAACGATAAATTGCGTTATGTGTATGAAACTATTTTAGTTCCTGGTACGTTATTCCTAATGGATATGGAAGAAGTAGGTATTCCTATTAGTCAAGAGCGTATGGCTGCTGCTAATTTGTACCTAGACGAAGAAATTGAGAAAGCTAAGCAGGTGGTATATGGTTTTGAAGATGTTAAGCGTTTTGAACAAGATACAGGAAAGATTTTTAATCCCAACAGTGTTATGCAGTTACGCGTTGTTCTTTTTGACTATCTTGGTTTATCCCCCACTGGAAAGAAAACTGCTACAGGTGCAATCTCAACAGATGCTGAGGTACTCGACCAGTTGTCAGAAGAGCACCCACTCCCTGCGGCGATTTTAAAGGTGCGACAACTTGGAAAAATCCAAAATACCTATATTTCAAAGATTCTACCAGAGCTTGACCGTGATGGTCGCATACGTACAAATTTTAATCTTATATTTACTACTAGCGGTAGGCTTAGTAGTTCTGGGAAGTTCAACGCTCAGCAAATACCTCGCGACAATCCTATTATCAAAGGTTGCATCAAAGCTCCAGCGGGTTTTAAGATCGTTTCGCAAGACTTGACCACAGCCGAGATGTATTATGCAGCTGTGTTAAGTGGTGATAAGAATCTACAAGAAGTATTTTCTAGCGGTGGAGACTTTCACTCAACTATTGCTAAAATGGTGTTTGATTTACAGTGTCCTGTTGAAGAAGTCAAAAAGAAGTATGGCGGTAAGCGTCAAAGCGCTAAAGCTATTTCATTCGGTATTTTGTATGGTTCAGGTGCTAATAAGGTATCTCAGACTGTATCTAAAGCTACTGGTGAAGACTATCCCGTTGAGCGTGCTCGACAAGATATTAAACAATACTTTACCAAATTTAGTAAACTAAAACAATGGTTAGATACTCGCAAATCATTTATTGAACAAAATGGATACACTTACAGCTTTTTTGGTAGAAAACGCAGATTGCCAAATGTCTTTAGCTCAGATAAAGGCATTGCCGCTCACGAAGTTCGTTCAGGTATTAATGCCGAAGTACAGAGTCTTGCCAGCGACGTTAACTTGCTTGGAGCGATGCGAACAGCAGACGAAATTAAAGCAAAAGGCATTGATGCAAACATCTTTATGCTTGTCCACGACTCGATCGTGGCATTGGTTAAGGAAGAACACGTAGAGCAGTACTGCGAAGTTTTAAAACGCAACACTCAACATGATTGGGGCTGTGGTATTCCTGGATCACCTATTGGTGTTGACCAAGATATTGGCGATGACTATAGTTTTGGTGACTGGGAGGGTTACTATGAAGTTGCAGGAGATCGTATTTCCCGTGTTCAGGCTGGGTGAGAAGCAGCCTGAAACTGTTGACCAAGTAACTCTGTTTAAGTCAGAATATAGTGATAAAGATACTGCCGAACAAACTACAAACTATAGAGTAGTCGATGATAAGTCTATTAACAAACCCACACTAGGTTTACGCAGGCTCGCCTTACAAAGTAAGGTAACATTGTTTCCTATAGGTTCGGCAGTATACTTTTTAGTAGACATAATTAAATTAGCAAAATCAACAACGTGGTTTATAGATAGCCACGGAAAAGTATTTCAACACAAGAAAACTGCTCGCGCCAAACTGACAACAAAGAAGATAACTAAAGTATTACCTGCGGATGGTATAGGGTGTGTAATAGAACTTGAAGGTGTGTCACACAGATTCAAAACTATGAAACAGCCAGAAAGCTATCAACAGTATGCAGGAGTATTATATATGGATAACAGCTACCTATTCTACGGATACTATGATTATCCACAAAAAGATACTTGGAGATTAGTATAATGCCAAAAGCAGTAATCTCAAATCGTATTTATATGGATAACCCAGGAGTAGATCATACTAAACAGGTTATTAAAGCACTTACATATAAAATACATAAAGACACTGGATCAAAGAAGTTTGCTAGTATAGAAACTATTAAAAATTATAAGTCACTAATAAAAGGTATCTTATCTATTCCGCAAGGTCGCATAGACTTAGTACCACAAGAGTATGAAATAATAGACAAAAGAGTATTGGTAGAAGCTCCGTTTCCTGTCCCTAAGTTTGAGCTATATGAAGATCAGCAGATAATCTATGACGAAGTCAACGATACTTGCTTTATCAATGCCTTACCAGGCTGGGGTAAAACTTTTACCGCATTACACTTAGCTCGCAAGTTTGGGCAGAAAACATTAGTTATTACCCACACAGCAGCTTTGCGAGATCAATGGGTTGAAGAGATTGAAACATTGTTTGGATGTAAATGTGGTCTTATTGGCGGTGGCGACCTAGACTACGAAGATCATTTCATTACAGTAGCAAATATACAGACTTTAGTAAAACATGCTGAAGTACTTGCAAAAGAGTTTGGTACAGTTATCCTAGATGAAGCTCATCACTGCCCAGCAACTACATTTGCAGGTACAGTAGATAGTTTTCATGCTCGTTATCGTATTGCATTGTCGGGTACAATGATACGCAAAGACGGCAAACATATATTATTTAAAGATTATTTTGGCACTACTGTACTAAAGCCTCCTGCTTCAAATACTATACCGCCTACCATACATATGGTAAAAAGTGGCATTACACTTAAACCTAATGCAACATGGGTTGATAAGATTACCGACTTAACCCAAAGCGAAAATTACAGACAATTTATTTCAGATATAGCTAAAATGCACGTTGCCGAGGGGCATAGTGTATTAGTTATTGCAGACAGAGTAGAATTTCTAGAAAAGGTAAAAGAGTATGTTGGTGAAACGTGTTTGTTGGTTACTGGGAGTACCAGCTTTGAAGATCGACAAAAAGCAAAGGAACAAATCCTTGCCAAAGAAAAAATGTGCATTGCTGGAAGCAGGCAAATATTTTCAGAGGGAATTTCAATAAACATACTAAGTTGTGTAATTCTAGCAGTACCTATGTCAAACGATAGTTTACTAGAACAAATTGCTGGTAGGATTATGCGAATGCATGATGGCAAACTAGACCCGATTATAGTAGACATTCAATTTGCTGGGTATGCTGATAAAAAGCAAAACACAGATAGGCTTGGGCTTTATCTACGCAAAGGCTGGAAAGTATTAGCGTAGATAAAATTTCACTTGTCAAGCGGTATCCAAAATGGTATAATAGTTATTAAGTTTCAGTATATGACCCTTTTCTTCAACCTTGGATTGCTTGAGTCCGAAACACAATGTGATTCAACAAAATTAGTTGAAACTTTAAGATTGCATTTTATTAGAAAAACTATTCCTAAAAACCAATACAGTAAAATCAAACCGATTTTTAACTTAAAAGGCAATAGTTTTCTAATAAACCCTGCGCTACTATTTACTGATACCAGCACAGATATTGTCTATAAAGCACAATACATCCGATTAGCGGGGCGTAGAACATACGCAATATATAAACATTACGGTTATACATATCTAGACCTATCATTTTATTCAGATATTGACCTTGACGCAATAAAACCAAATCCGCTACTAAAAATAACAGAAAACAAAATCCACTTCAAATACGAGGAAAAATAAAAATGGCACTTAGCTTTAAAAATACCAAAGGTAAAGCACAATCAAACAAAGTCGAATCTTACGAATATAAAGATGGCGAAAATACGGTCCGCTTAATTGGCGGAGTTCTTCCACGATACATTTATTGGCTGAAAGGCACTAATAACAAAGATATTCCAGTTGAATGTTTGGCGTTTAGTCGTGAAAAGGAGAAGTTTGATAACATTGAAAAAGATCACGTTACCGAGTACTTCCCAGAAGCAAAATGCTCTTGGAGTTATTCTGTAAATTGTATTGACCCTAAGTCGCAAAAAGTTGTTGCTCTTAATCTCAAAAAGAAATTATTTGAGCAAATCGTTACAGCGGCTGAAGATTTGGGAGACCCTACTGACTATGATACAGGTTGGGATGTTGTATTCAAGCGTGTAAAGACAGGACCACTGCCTTTTAATGTTGAATATACACTACAAGTTTTGCGTTGCAAGGCTCGCCCATTAACACCTGAAGAACGTGCTATGGCTGATGCTGCTAAAAATATTGATGAGAAGTTTGCTCGTCCTACCGAAGCAGATGTAAAAGCCTTGTTAGAAAAGATTACTACTAACCAACTAGAAGAAGGTGAAGCAGAATCTTCAGAACAAGAAGCAGTCAAAGAATTAGGTTAAAAAACTAAAGCCCGCTAAACTTATACGCTTAGCGGGCTTTTCTGTCTCAAAGGCAATATGAAAGTATTATTTACTGCTGACGTACACATCAAACTGGGTCAGAAGAACGTGCCTGTCGATTGGGCAAAAAATCGATATAATATGCTTTGGCAGCAGCTAAAAGCGCTACAAAGCGAATGTGAATTATTTGTAATTGGTGGAGATGTTTTTGACAAACTACCGAACATGGAAGAACTAGAAACATATTTTGATATGGTTAGCCATTGTTCAATTCCCACAATTATTTATGCTGGTAATCACGAAGCAGTTAAAAAAGACACAACATTTTTAACAAACTTAAAACACGTTACCAATCGTTTAAATCCACTAGTAGAAATTATTGATGACTACTGCAAAGTGGAAAATATGGACTTTATCCCATATAACAAACTAAAAGAGTTTGAAAAGAATCCTTTTGTTATTAGAGGAAATATTTGCTTTACCCATGTACGCGGAGAGATTCCGCCACACGTAAAGCCTGAAATGGATTTAGAGTTATTTGCCAGTTACGACGTTGTTTTAGCAGGCGATTTACACAGCTATGAAAACTGTCAAAAAAATATTATCTATCCTGGCAGTCCCGTCACTACTAGTTTTCATCGTAATAATGTGGCTACTGGTGTGGTTATACTGGATACCATAACACTAGAACATGAATGGCGTAAATTACAGTTACCTCAGCTTATTCGCAAGACTGTAGCTGTGCACGACCCTAAACCGCCAACCGAATACGATCACACAATTTATCAAGTTGAAGGCGATATGCAAGAACTTGGTGAACTAGAAGATTCAGATTTAATTGATCGTAAAGTAATTAAACGCGACACAGATTCAGCACTGATCTTAGACAAAGAAATGTCTATGTCAGAAGAAATCCGAGAGTATCTTGCATATATCCTAGAGTTGCCAGAAGATACTATTGAAAATGTATTAAAGGAATTTCAAAATCATGCAGACAAAATTGAAACAGAATAAAGCTGAAGTTTGGTCACAAGAAAACTGTCCTGCTTGTCAAGAAGCCAAACGATTACTAACAGCATATGCTATTGAGTATGCCGAATGTATGATTGGTGTAGGCACATATACTAAAAAAGATTTAATTGAAAAAGTACCTAATGCTCGTAGTGTTCCACAGATTTTTCTTGATGGAGAATATGTTGGTGGCTTACCAGAACTAAAGAAAAGATTAGCTATAAATGATAACTATAAAACAACTACGATGGGCTAATGCTTTTAGCTACGGAAAAGATAATAAAATTGATTTTGTTACTGCTCCACTTACACAACTAGTGGGTCGTAACGGACATGGTAAAAGCTCCATTGCGCTTATTCTAGAAGAAGTATTGTTTAATAAAAACTCAAAAGGTATTAAAAAAGCAGATATTCTTAATCGTTATGTAAAAGATAAATCTTATATGATTGAATTAGATTTTAATCGTGACGGTACAGACTATACAATTAAATCTAGTCGAGGAACTGCTCAAACTGTAAAACTTTTTAAAGATACTGTAGACATAAGTGCACACACTGCTACAGCAACTTATAAGATGATTGAAGATATACTAGGTTTCGATCATAAGAGTTTTGCTCAAATTGTTTATCAATCTAATGCGTCAAGTCTTGAGTTTTTAACTGCTCCTGATACTGCACGTAAAAAGTTTTTAATTGAAATTTTAAATTTAGGCAAGTATACCAAAGCTGCTGAAATATTTAAAGAAGTAAACAATCAGCTTACAAAAGATATTGCAGGAGTACAGTCTCAAGTTAATACTGTTTCAAGCTGGCTAAATAAATACGAAAAAACAGATTTAACTATTAAAGAAACTATAGAAGTTCCTGAACTAAATACAGCATTGTTAAGTGAAACTGCTGCTTTAGAGACTAGTATAAGCAGTATTGAGTCTACTAATAAAAAAATTAGTCAAAATAATACTTATAAGCAGTTACAATCAAAGATTACTTTACTTCCAGTTCCTGATAAGCCTGAAGAGGGTGTAGAAGGTTACCAAGCAGAAGTAGCAAAATTATCTAAAACCGTAAGTGATGCACAAGCATTTGTTTTAAAAATGAAAGCATTGCGTGGAACTTGTCCTACTTGTTTAAGTGACATTGACGAAGAAAAAGTAGCTGAATTAATTGAAGAAAAAACTGAAGAAGCTGAAATAGCTGCTGTAGAAACTATGGGTTATACTCAAAAAATAGTTCAAATTAAACAGCAAAGAACTGCTTGGCAAGAAGCTCAAAAAGCACAAGAAGATTGGGAAAAGTATCATACATTGATTGATACAGAACTACCAGAAATACTACTAGATAAACAAACACTACAACAGCAATTTACAGAACTACAAAATTCAATTGTTTCAATTAAACGCAGAGTTGTTGAAGCAGAGCAGCATAATAAAGAAATAACTGCACATAATACTAAAGTAGACTTAGTATCAAAACAATTGGTTGAAATGAATCAAGAGTTAGAGACTTATAGTAGTAAATTGCATGAATTAAGTGAAAGAATGAGTATTTTAAATGTTTTAACAAAAACATTTAGTACAACAGGTTTAGTAGCATATAAAATTGAGAGTTTAGTAAAAGACTTAGAAGATATTACAAATAAATATTTGGTTGATCTAAGTGATGGAAGATTTCAAATTGGTTTCAAAATTAGTGCCAGCGATAAATTAAACGTTGTTATTACTGATAATGGAAAAGATATTGAAATACTGGCTCTTAGTGGTGGTGAGAAAGCAAGAGTTAATGTAGCTACGTTGTTAGCTATTAGAAAGCTAATGCAAACATTGTCCAGTTCTAGAATCAATCTATTAATACTGGATGAAACTGTAGAAACACTTGATACTGACGGTAAAGAAAAGTTAGTCGAAGTGTTAATACAAGAAGAACATTTAAATACTTTCTTAGTAAGTCATGGCTTTAGCCACCCACTACTAGAAAAGATTAATGTTATTAAACGTAACAACATATCCCAAATAGAGGTATAATATGATTTTAGAAGAAACTAATGGTGACGTATCTGTCACTTTAGAAGGTAAAACAATCTCTGTAGGCACTAGCTTTGAAGATACTAAGTATCCTCAAGTAGTAGTAACAGGTAAGGGCAAAGCAACTTTTCGAGTAGATTCAAATTCTACTGTTGAGCGTTATGGTATTAAAGCGGCTAAAAATGAAGCTCCAACACCTGCTCCAACACCTGCTCCAACACCTGCTCCAACACCTGCTCCAACACCTGCTCCAGTTGCCCAAGAGGCGCCAAAAGCTGAGTAATGGCTGTTGACCCCAGAGCCAAAGGTGCTAGAACAGAGACCACAGTACGTGATCTACTTAAAAAGCACACTGGTTTAGGTTGGGAAAGAGTGCCTGGATCGGGTGCTCTTGACCCTAAACATTTGCTTAAGGGCGATTTATACGTACCTGGGCGAACCAATCTTTGGTGTGTAGAAGTAAAAGGCTATGCGGAAGATCACCTTACTTCACACTTATTAACATCAAAAACTCCGCAATTAGTAGATTTTTGGGAGCAGACTACTCGTCAGGGTACGCAAGTCTCCAAAAAACCACTGCTAATATTTAAATTTGATCGCAGCAAGGTATTCGTTGCTTTTGACGATATGCCCAACTCACAGAACTATCGTTGCCTTTACTATAACCATGAAAGTCATGAATTCTATGTCGCGTTACTAGAAGACTGGCTTAAGTGGGAGCAACCACAATTTGTAACTTGACAAAACAGCTTAGCAGTAGTATAATAACAGATTAACACACAAATAATATGTCAAAAACCTTTTCAAAAATCACAGAATCCGAGAATACTCTGCTAGTTGTTGACTCTTTAAATCTTGCCTTTCGCTATAAACATAGTGGGGCTACAGATTTTGCTGAAGATTACTTACGAACAGTTCAAAGTCTTAAAAAATCATATAAAGCATCTCATGTAATTATTGCTGGCGATATGGGCTCTTCAAGTTATCGCAAAGCTATTTATCCTGAGTACAAACAAAATCGTAAAGATAAATTTGCAGAACAAACAGATGCTGAAAAAGCGGCATTTGAATTGTTCTTTGAGGACTTTACAAAAACACTAGAACATATTGCTGACAACACAGACTTTCCAGTTTTACGCTTTCAAGGCGTTGAGGCTGACGATATTGCAGCATATATTGTATCAAAAAAATCAAAACTTCCCATTGACGATATCTGGCTAGTCAGCTCAGATAAAGATTGGGATTTATTAGTTCAACCTAACGTATCAAGATTTAGCTATGTTACACGCAAAGAAGTTACATTTGATAACTGGAATGACCATTATGACTTTAATCCAGAAGACTACATTAGTATTAAATGTCTTACAGGCGATAGTGGTGATAATGTTGTTGGGGTGCCTGGTATTGGACCTAAGCGAGCCGTGGGATTGGTTAATGAATACGGCAGTACTTACGATATTATTGCGAGCATCCCTATTAGTGGTCGATATAAATACATCCAAGCCTTAAACGAATGTAAGGATACACTAGAATTGAACTATAAATTAATGGATTTAGTTACCTTTTGCGAAGAAGCAATTGGTACTGAAAATTGTAAACAAATTGACGAAACCTTAGAGTTATATTTAAAATGAACGGAACAACTATCTCAACTATTAGTGCTTACAATGCTAACACAATGTGTTATACAGCACTAGAATGTCAGCTAAAACCAGGAGCTAAACTTCCTGAGCGTGCGCATCCTACAGATGCTGGAGCAGATTTGTTTAGCTATGAAAATTTGGAAATTTATCCAAATGAGCAAAAACTTGTTGATACGGGTATAGCGATCAAAATTCCACATGGCTTTGCAGCCTTTGTGTATAATAGAAGCTCTCAAGGAAAAAAGGGAATTACTATCCCTCACAGCGTAGGCGTGATTGATAGTGGTTATCGTGACACAATTAAAGTTTTGTTAAAAAATATCGGTGATGACCCTTATAAAATTGCAGCTGGTGATAGAATTGCCCAGCTTGTCGTACAGAAGGTTGAACTAGTAGGCTTTAAAGATATTTGGAACGACTCTACCCGAGGCACAGGAGGCTTCGGTTCAACAGGAACATAAAGGAAATCATGGCAATAAGCACAAGAGCACAGGTAATAACACGTCGTACATATAATAGACCCACTTCAGACGACGGAAAACAATTTGAAACGTGGCAGGAAACAGTAGCCCGAGTTATAGATCACCAAGAATGGTTGTGGCAGCGTGCTGCTGGCCGTGATCTTACAGATGTAGAATACGCAGAACTTTATGATCTTGAACAGCTAATGCTGGATCGTAAAGTTGCTATGAGTGGTCGTACACTATGGCTTGGCGGAACAGATGTAGCTAAAACACGCGAAGCTTCGCAGTTTAATTGCTCATTTACACACGTAGAAACTATTTATGATGTAGTAGATGTATTATGGCTTTTACTGCAAGGATGTGGAGTAGGATTTAAACCTATTGTAGGCACATTAAATGGGTTCTCAAAACCTATTAAAAATATTCGTGTAGTTCGCAGTACTCGTACAGCAAAGGGCGGAAATGAATACAATACTGAAACCTTTGATGAAGAGACTAAAACTTGGACTATTCAAATTGGCGACTCTGCTGAAGCCTGGGCAAAGTCCATCGGTAAGCTTATTGCTGGTAAGTACGCTGCTGATACTCTCGTACTCGACTTTAGTCAGTTACGCCCTGCTGGGGAAAGGCTAAAAGGTTATGGATGGATCTCAAGTGGCGATAGCGCTATATCAACTGCATATATGGCTATTGCAACAATCCTTAATGGTCGTGCTGATAGCTTACTTAGTAGGATGGATATTCTCGACATTGTTAATCATCTTGGTACTATTCTCAGTAGCCGCCGTAGTGCAGAAATTGCTTTGTTCGACTACGGACAACCAGAATGGGAAGAATTTGCTGTAGCAAAAAAGGACTGGTGGTTGTATAACAACTCACATCGTCAACAATCTAACAATTCGCTAGTATTTAAAGAAAAACCACTAAAAGCCGATTTAGAAAAAATCTTTGGATTAATGTTTGAGGCAGGTGGTTCAGAACCAGGATTTATAAATGAAGTTGAAGCATTACGTCGTGCTCCATGGTTCAAAGGTGCAAACCCTTGCGTGGAAATCTTACTCGGCAATAAATCATTCTGTAATCTCACAGAAACAGATATTGCCAAATTCAAAGGTGATACAGCGGGACTTCACACAGCCATCAGGCTTGCAGCTCGCGCTAACTATCGCCAAACTTGTGTAAACTTACAAGACGGTATCCTTCAAGAATCTTGGCATCTAAATAACTCTTTCTTGCGTTTATGCGGAGTAGGTTTAACAGGTATTGCTAAACGCCCTGATATGACTGGTTACGACTATGAATATTTAAAGCGTACAGCAACTGCAGCTGCAGTTGGTATGGCTACTGAACTTGGCTTACCATCACCTAAAAACATTACTTGTATCAAACCTAGTGGAACACTATCCAAGATTATGGATACCACAGAAGGTGTACACAAACCACTAGGAAAGTATATATTCAATAATGTACAATTTAGTAAATTTGACCCTATTGTTGAAGTATTGCGCGCTGCTAATTATAACGTTGTTAATCACCCCACTGATGATAGCGGTGTACTTATTACATTCCCTGTTGAATGGGCTGATGTACCTTTCCATAAAGTTGCCGGAAAAGAAGTCAATCTTGACACAGCAGTCGAACAACTCGAAAAATACAAACTAATTCAAACTAGTTGGACTCAGCAAAATACTTCAGTAACAATTAGTTATGATCCAACAGAAGTCCCTGCAATCATTGATTGGTTGTTAGATAATTGGGATTGCTATGTAGGTGTTAGTTTCATCTATCGTACTGATCCTACAAAAACAGCTAAAGATCTCGGATACCTCTACCTTCCTCAAGAAGTTGTAGACGAACAAACTTTCCGTAATTATGTTCATCAATTAAGTCCAGTAAGTCTAGAAAATGCCAATAGTTTTGATGAAATTATGGGCGAAGAATGTTCTACTGGCGCTTGCCCAATCAGGTAAAATATGGAAGTAACCAAAGACACAGTACTAAAGTTTGAATTTACTATTGAGGAAACAAACAATATTTTAGCAGGCTTACAAGAGTTAAGTGCTAAAATTTGTAATCCTTTAACTGTTAAGATTCAAAAGCAGGCAAACGAACAGTTGCCCAAAACAGAAACTCCTCAAGAAGAGATTCCTAAGAAGTAAACAACAAAAAAGCCCCTACAGATTGCTCTGTAGGGGCTTTTTCTTTAGTACGCAGGTTTTGGTTTTTTGCCAGGAACTTTTGGCATTTTTGCAGGGGGTTTTGGTTTAGTTGCCATAATTACTTTCTATAAAATATTAAAGAGGGGTATCTTCGTTGCTATCTTCATCGTCTACTTGATCTTCATCATGCATACTATGCAAGTTGCCAAACACATTAACTAACATATCACGGTAAGGTTGCTCAACCATATGTAGGTCTACTAAATAAACATCTAGATGATCAAGTCGTAACAACTCCGCATGGTACATAAATTGACCAAATGCCTCTAGTTCTTCACTGATATTTTCATTTGCATAGTTTTCAATTACTTGTGCTGCTACCATACGAGACATTTCGGGTACAATACCTTTTTCAGTTAATTTAACTAACTGAAGTGCCTTACCTTCACGTTCACGCATAATTTGGTTGCGTTTAGCAGTACTCCAAGAGTATCCGCCGTCTCCGCCCCACAAGTCCCAAGCTACTCGACCTTTACTTGGAAAACCCTCTTCGCCACTATTAAAACCAGTAGCACGTTTGTCAACTTCATGACGACTAAAAAATGAAAACATTCGTAGTACAGTTGAGGCTGTTAGTGGATCACGATCTTTTAGTTGATTAGCTCGTGCTAAACCAACCAGTGTGCCTCCAGGCTTGCCTTCTTCTTTCCACTTTAGTGCACGACGAGCAGCGCTTGCCATGCCTGATGTTGGTTTATAAGTTGTTGCCATAATTAATCTCTATAAGCTAAAATAATTTGTTTACACATCTTAGATCGGACAATATCATCGTCCATGAATCGGACAACTTCAATGTCTGGGATGCGATCTAATCGATGAATTGCATCACCTAATCCACTATCAGGAATATCTGATTGATCTACATCGCCACTAATAATCATTTTACAGTTTTTACCAATGCGCGATAGCAGCATTTTCATTTCTTCTTTTGTGGCATTTTGTGCCTCATCAAGTAGAACAATGCAATTGTCAAAAGTTGCACCGCGCATAAAACCCAGTGGTTTAGGTTCAATCGTTTTTGCTTTTAATGCATACTCATAAAATCCTTTTCCAAGACTACGAGTAAACACGCTATCAAAAGGTTCTAGGTATGGAGCATATTTCTCCTCTAGTGTACCTGGTAAAAATCCTAGCCCACGTCCTGTTTCTACGTTGGGTCTAGTCAGAATAATTTTCTGAATACGTCTATGAAAGAGTTCTCCCGCAGCATAAGTTGCTGCTACATACGTCTTACCTGTTCCAGCACTTCCTACACCAAATACAATTTGATTAGATTGAATTGCTCTTAAGTATTCCGCTTGTATAAAGTTTAATGGTTTTACATCTGTAAATCCATACTCTATTGGGTTGCGTTCCAACTGTATTACGTTGTCACGTCTTGCTCTTTTACCACTTGCCATAAACTTCCTTGTAAGGTTGATAAAATCGGTCCAGTAAGTATATTATACCAGACCTAGAGATGTCTGTCAAATATAAATTTACTTTTTCTTGGCGTCTTCAATCTTTGTGCCTTCAAGTTTTTTGTGCACTTTGATAGTTTTACACTCTTGTTGAGGTTTGCCGGCTTTATCTAGCACAAGTTTACCAGCTTTGTCTGTTTTGTCTTTGCAGACTTTTTTAGTTTCTGCTTCAGCAAATGCTGACATAAGTGCAAAACTAGCAGTAACGGCTACAATAAATTTTTTCATTTAGTTTCCTTAGTTGGTGCAAACTTTTCGCTTGCTGTAAATCCTAATCCTGCAATTACAATAAACATCATAGAGTCAAATAGTTTTGTGTCTATAGTGTGACCAAGTATCATTGCTATAAAAGCAGCTGCACATAGTAAAAATGCTAAAAACGTAATTACTCGCTTACTGCTAACAGTGGGGTCACTAGATAGCATAGTATTTAAACTTGTCATTTAAATCTCCGGGTGCGGTGCCTGAACAGGAGCAGGTTTACCATTAATATAAATAATATTAGTAGCAGGAGCCGCACTAGTTCCGTTAAACCCTGCGGTTGTTGAGAATCCAGGTGAAAATGTTGGTTCTATTTTAACTGGATTAGCTTTAGCATAAGTATGTGAATTTTCTTGTGCTTGCTTAATCATATCGCGTTTCATTTCCATTTCTTCTTTGCTACCACCAGCTAACATAATTCCTGACAATGTACCTGTTAAGAAAGTAGCAATTGGAATAATCATCTCAAAAAACTTTTGATCGATAGGACTAATAGCGTTTAGTGGCTGAGTAATGAAAATAATCGAGTACAATACAACAAACACAATACCAGTCAGTGTAAGGGCTAAACAAATGCCAATAAAGAATTTTAGGCGCGCCATTAACTGATCTTCAGTATAAATAATTGTGTTACTTTCCACAGGTAGCTCCTTGTGTTTGTTGCGGTGTGCAAGCACCTGTTGGTGCAAACGATTGATTAATTGTTTGAGTTTGTCCATCTTTTGGAGGTCCTAATCTTGGATCACGTTGACCTTTAAAAATGTGTTCTGGACACGTTCTGGTAACATCACAAATAGGTACTTTGCAGTAATCTTTGTCCCAGTTTGCAGGATCTTGGCAAGGGTAGCGAAAGCTATCTTTGCCAAAAAATGCCAATGCCACAGGTATTGTAAGCAAAATTATTGCCCACTTAAATAGTTTTAAATCATTGTGCATTTATAAGCCTATTTTTCCTAGTAATAAGTTGACAATTCTATCTGATAGATCGTCTGGTAAGAATTTTAAAAAGCCTAAAGCATAAAGTGCTACGCAACCATAAACAAATATCTTAAAGCACAAATCCGCTGTTTTTTGATATTCGTTCATTAATGGCCACACCTATTACCTGTTTGACAGTATTGCATTAGTTCGTAACCGCCAACAAACATCAAAAATAAAACAAATCCAACTACGCCAATTATCATAGCCCATTCATTTAGTTCTTCTTCTTTTTGTTTACGTGCTCGTTCTTGAGCATTAAAAAGTCTTATTTCATTAGCATCATCTGCATCCATCTCTGCTTGACGAGCTTTAATCTTGTTCCAAACGTCAATTTTGCCTGTTTGCATAAACAACATTTTAAGTTCTTCTTCAAATGCTCTGGCCTGTTCTAGTGCCATCTCGATCTGAAGTGCGGTGCCCATGTTGTTGCCTTTTTTACTACTTTTAGCTTCCATTAAAGCTTTAGTAGCCGTGCTTTTAGCATCAAACATTTTGCCAATCATTGGGGCCAATGACCCTAAATCGTTAGCAACTGCGCTTGCTTTCTTAACCATTGAAATAGCCGACTGTATCCCCGCTAGTGCGGTTATCGGATCTATCATATTACCTCCTATTGGCGCTTCTTACGCCATTCTAAACAAATTACTTTTCTTGAGTACACGTCTCCAGTCCATGCCCACCTAACACATTCGTATTGGTCAGGTTTGGCATAACTTAATGTTAATGAAATTATCCAAGCAGTAAGCACCGCTTAGGCCCCTAGTACATGCTTGGCATGTTCATAGTGTTTTTTACGATCTTCTAGGCCAATAGTGCCGCCGTTGATACGTTTGGTTAGTGTAAGGATATCGTCTTTATCCGCCCACTGATTTAAGTTGTTTGTTTCCCAGAACCAACATGCCGATTGGGCTGCACCTTCAAAGGTTTCCATGTATTCTGAAGCAGCTTCAGGCGTTAAATTTATTGAAGCTGCAAACCAAAAGTAGTTATCCTTGCCAGTTAATTGAATTAAGCCACGACCCGAGTAACGATAGCCATCGCCAGACTCTGGGCTGCCGTTGCCCATACGATTAGCATAAACTAAATTGGCGATTTTTTCTGGTTTGTTGGCATACTGTTGAGCCATTTCGTCAGTGGGAAAGTACTTAGAAAAAATCTTCCTGAGTGTAACTGCACGATAGTTTAAGTTTTCTTTGATTGCACGAAAACCGCCTGACTCGTGTGCACATTGCGCTAAAAAAGCTGCCATGCGTTGTGGAGTATTGATTTCGTATTCTGGTAATAGTTTTACAAGTGCACGATGCCAGTACTCTATGTGTGGATTTTTATCAACAATTTGTTTTAGTTGAGCAAGTGTTAATTCCATTATTTCACGCTTTCATAAATGGTTTTTTGTTCACGATACCAACGCTGCCATGCTTCTAATTTAACAGCACACGTATAGTATTCGGTATAATTAACTGTTACAGTTTTTGCCACATCTGACAATTTAGACTCGTCGTGCAGTTTTTGTAAATTAGGGCAAGGCTCTTGTACTAGTGTACCTGGTGCTTGTGGAAACTTTGAGACCACTGGAACAGTTGTGGAGCAGGCACTGAGTAGTAAAACTAATGAGATAGCTAATAGTTTCATTTCTTTGGTGCCTCTGCTGCTTGATTATGTATGAGTACAAATTCTTTGGGAATTATGCAAGTTGTGTCATACTTAACCACTTCACGATCTACGTACTTTACAATATCTTTGCCACGTTCACGGATTACTTGAGTTTTTACTACTGTTTTTTCCACAATATCGGTGTTAATTGTTGCACTTTGTGCTTCTGCTTGCGCAACTTTTGTTTCCAATTCTTTGACACGAGCTAACCATGCGTCGTTATTGCTTATAGCCCCAATCATAAAAATTGAGAATAGTGCTAGAGCAATGCTACCTGCTTGAATGAGTTCGCCATGCGGTAAAAACTTAAGAAACTTAACCGCTAAAAATGCTGCTAAGGATGCAAAGAATAGCACAAAAAATAGCCAATTAGGTAAAAATTGTAGTATCCACATATTATATCATGCTCTTTAAGTTGTTTAGCAGTCGAGTATCTTCTGGTGCAAACTCAAGTGCTTTTTTTACTAAGTCTATGGCTTCGTCTTTTAAGCCAAGATTCCAAGCAGCAATCGACCCTAAATCGTAAGGACGCTCTGTCCAGACTGTTGGGTCCATTGTGTAAACCAGTGCTTTGTCACGAATAGTTAGTGCAGACTTTGCAGCTGCATAACACTCCGTCCAATTACTAGTGCGGTAAGCAAGTGTGGCAAGTTCAACCCAAGGTTCGCGTGTGCCGGGGGCTTCTGCTACTGCTAAGCGATACATTTTAATCGCTTGTTCCAAGTTACCTAATTCAGTATAACATTTACCTAGTAATCTGTAAGCATAGCAACGTTCGTTCTGCCAAGTAGCCTCTGGCATTGCTAAATATTTGTTTAAGTACTCGATAGCTTCTTTCCAGCGTGAATAAAAAGTTAGTTCACGTGCGTGATAAAATGCATTACGAGGACAGTGTGGATCTTCAGCAATTGCCAGCTCTAACAGTGGCATATATTGTCCGCGAGACTTGGTGTTGTCTGGTAAATGCGTAACCAACAACATATCTGTATGTGCATACAGTTCTTTGGTACGGTTATCCGGCCTGGGATATTCGTGCACAGGATGATGCCAGTGGTATCCAGTCCTGTGATGAATTTTTTCGTAAAAGAAACTAATGCCTTGACCCCAGTCAAATTTGTAACGGAGTCTGGTAGTTGTTGCAGTCCAAACTCGTTCAATTTCTTCTCGCCAACCAGGTTCTAAGACTTCGTCTAAGTCTAGACTAATGCAGACATCATAGTCACCTGGAATCAAGTTAAGGGCAGTGTCACGAGCTTTGTCAAAACGCCAAGGACGTACCGAGATATTATATACCTCGGCACCGTATTTTTTGGCTTCTGCAACTGTGTTGTCTGTTGATCCTGTGTCTGCAATTAAAATTAGATCAGCGTCTATGGCTGACTTGCAAAATCGTTCAACAAATTGTTCTTCGTTTTTACTGATAGCGTATACTGCTATTTTCATGTGAGTTAAAAGTTAAATGGTTTTTGGGGCCAGCTAATTGTTTCCGCTGGTTGGTCTTTTGAATAGTGTTGGGTTAAGTCGCGCAGCTCTTGCTTGTAGTCTAGTAAAGCGCGAATTTGACTTTCATCTAGTGTAGGCGTTGCTTCGCGCAATAGTTCTTCTTGATGACGCTGCACAAGCCAATCAGTTTCAGCAAGGTATTGAGCTCGCTGCATTTCTACAGTAATTACTGGTTTGTCAGCTTCTATTAAAATGTTGATTGTTTGTAACAAACTATCTTTGTTGTTTAAGAACCAAGTTATTTCTGGTTGCTCAACTCCAACAAGTACTTCATTACTACCTTGTTTTTGAACATGGTATATTTCTCTGTTTGGCTCATAAGAAACAAACGCAGAAGTATTTGCAAAAGGATAGCCTGTGTCTGCAACAAGTTTATTTACACTTTCCCAGTGATATCCTTGACCGTCTATGCGTAAGAAAAAGTGTGAATTAAAAAAGTCAAAAGAAATCATATCAGTATTGTTCAAGGTATTACTCCTTTATATTGTATAAACGCAACACCAATTCGTGGTGGTACAAAAGGCGCTCCGCTGTATACCATCGGGCCGTGTGTATGGCTCCAAGAAACAGTATTGTGCTGTCCGCCTGAGCCCGTTGTATTTGGTGTATAAGCATACCCACTGTTATGGTAGTGTGATACGCTAGCAGTATTAAGTGATAGATAACCTATGTTATCAGCACTGGTAATTACATTCCATTGATTATTACCATAGCCTATAACATAACTGCCCAAATTAAGTGTACCATTATTTCCATCACACACATACCAAGGAGCTGGAATAGCTCCTAAAGTTCCCACATACATAACAATCATATCTGTTTGTGGTCTGCTTTCAAGATTCATTTTCCAGAAGTTTAATAACTTACTGGAGATTGTAGACTGTGAAAGCGAAAGTGCTGCGGTGTGTTCGTGCGCTCCAGCATATTGATAGTTGTAGTTACGCAAGTAAGCACCATTAGCCATAGGTCTATACGCAGTACTTGTTCCCATGTGTATGTGTCCACCATTACTACTCATAGTTACGCCTATGCCACCACTATAGGGTACCCCTCCTGTAAAAGTTTGATTATTTAAGGCACCTACAAGATAACTTTTACTATCAGTTGTTAATACTGCTGTTGCTGTACCTCTTGTTTCTACATCAGCATCGGTGTCAGTAATAGTAACTGTTGGAGGAGATCTATAGCCTGAACCTTTATTAGTAACTGTTACTGATGTTGGAACACCTAGTGTAATTTTTACAGTACCCGTAGCTGTTACACCACCAGGTACTTCGGGGGCACTGAATGTAACTTTTGAAGTAACTTGAGTAAAACCAGACCAAGTTCCGCTGATTGTTACACTTGCTACACTTTGAGCTCCAATAAATGCCGAGGCATTTATTGGAGTAGTTTGTTTTACAACCAATGAGTTAGCAGGAATTCTGGCAACTGAACTTTTAGTACGCAAAAAAGTTACTCTTTGTCGATTCAATATATTTTCAGTTGCACCATTTAACGTACCTGCATTAAAGCTGTGTGAGTGATTATCTGCACTACCAGTTAAAAACCCTAAACTACCTCCGGTACTGCCAGTTATGTTTTGATTAAAGTTTGATCCACTATGAACACCTGCAGAGGGGGTAGAACCGCTAGCACTAACGCTACCGTTTGTTCCTGCTAGAGCAGCTCCTATTTGTGCAGGGGTAAGAGTACTGTATAAATACCTACCATCTGCGGCCGCATATCTTTCCCAGCCAGAAATAAGGGGAGTATTACCGTAATATGGGATTAAGGTATTTGCTGGAAACTTATATATTTCTGGCACATACTCGCCTCCTGCAAATGCAAAATTACTTGTTGTACTTGATACAATGGATATTGGAGGCATCTAAAAATCCTTATGCGTATTTGGTCTGTGAAATATACACATTCCAAGTGGTAGTGCCAGTTCTAATTACATATACCACGTATATATCTGTGCAAAAACTGTTGCCTGCTGGCGCTGTTACTGCATTTTGATATTGTAGTGTACGTGTTCCTGCTCCGCTATCAATAGTTACATTAGTAAGTGAATGCGCTACCGAACCGTTGGGCACAAGCAGTGTAACCCCAACACTTTCACCTACGTTAACTAGCGAGCTAAGAGGTGTGGTGGAGTCGCCGCGAAGATTCAAAATAAAATTTTGTGTAGCTGTATTATACAACACAATCGATTGTGTGGCAACATCAAAATCTACTAACCCCCCTGGTGCTACACCTGCTAGTGTAACAGGCTCTTTTACTACTTTTAAAGTTTTGTTTGCAATAACCTGGCTACCCGTTAAAGTAGCCAGTGAATTATATAGTGCGGGATCTAGAGTGTTTTGAACGACTAGGGTCATGAAATTCCTTCAAAAAAGACAAGAAACTGTCCGTTTACTCGTGATGGTCTAATAAAGTACCATCCTGTGTTATTGCCTGCATCTGTAATAGTGCCGTTAAATGCATGCCACTCAGCAAGTCCTGTAGCATTAGTATCTTTTATACTAATATAACTAGGTGTGGCAAACCCACCGGCTTTTGAAAAATTAACCTGTGAGCCAGGAGTACTACTTTGAATAGTAATTAAATTACCCGCAGTGCCTGTTGCTGTAAATTCTTCAAATGTTTGAGTACTTCCAGCAGGAAATACAAAAGTAGCAGGCAGAGTTGTGGCACTTAAATTCCTAAAATAATTAGAGCCAGTAACTGTTAAAGTTCCTGTATTGGCTTTATTAAGTATACCATAATTACCATTACCACCATTAAAAGTACTACCAATCATGTTAATTGTATAAGTGTTAAATATGCCTGACCAGGTGCCTCCAGATGCTGTCCAATTAGATACATTATTAACCACTCCAGGACCGCTTATACCACGACTATTAGCAGTAGTTGAAGTAAATGTACTAGTGTTTAAAGTAAAACCTTGTAAAAGTATTTCACCCGAAATAGGTGCAGTTTCAGTTGCAGTAACGTTTGAAATTAGTGCAGCACCTATGTAATTTGTAATTTCAAACTTACTAACGATGCCTCCACCTATTTCTCCAGACCATTCATAGTTAGGAACAGAACCACCAATTCTGGCTATAAAAGCATTTGTACCAACAGGAGATAGGTTTATTCTTGCCGCATTTATAACGCCCGTGCCTCCTCCAACCGAAACAGCTACATTCATACCGCTAAGATCTAGTCGTTTAAAACAAGAGTTGGTAGCAATAACTGGAGCTATATTTCCACTTAGTTGAAGATTAGGGTGTGTGTAACCGCCTTGAGCCATAGCTTCATTATTAGTATACGAAGTATTAGCCCAGTTAAAGTTTTTAACAACATTGGTAGTGCTTACAATTGTTTCTTCGCCAGTGCCACCAGCAATAAACATAAAGTTACCAGGCCGAGGAGCATTTAGTGGAGTAGAATTAGCTGCTCCAGTAAGAACCATATTATAGGTCTCTAAATATAGCATTCGTTCTGCTGTAGCGCTATAAGGTACATTATATTGTGCCGTGGTTGTATTGCCATTTCTAACTTCAAGTCTACCATTATTATGATTGATAACAGTAATTACAGGACTATTTCCATCTATAACAGTGCCTACACTATAGCTAGGGCTATTATTGATATTGACTGTACCAATATTACCTCCTATAGCTAAGTAACAACCTGGATAAGTATTATCTGTAGCAAACGTATTTACTGTAGTAATTGATTTCGTACCTAGTGGATTTACATAATAAACTCCCCAAACAGTATTAAGTACGTTAATACTCCAAGCAGAGTTAATGCCGTCCATTGCAATAATTTCGCCAATATAACTACCACTAGTAAACGTTGGCAAAGCATTACCACCTTGTACAAGTATTCGTGGTCCAATGTTATTTACTGGAGCTCCACTAGTGCCCACAGTAAATGTTTTAGCAGAACTTAAGTTAGCTACTACAAACGAAAGAGGGTCGTAATACCCTGGTTCTGTAAATGTAAAGTTAGTTGCGGTAGCCATGTTAATAAGCGTAGTACCGGAACCAGTATTAGTAAGATATATATTATTATAGCCTTCCCCACTTAAACCTCGTATACTACTATTGCTAGACGAAAAAGTGCCTGTGTATATAGTGCAACCATAAGGCATACGTAGTGTGCCACTATTAATAGTAGTTGTGCCTGTTACAGTCAAAGTACTTCCAGTAAATTGCGCAGTTGCCGCGCCAACAGTTACGGGCAGAGTAATATTTAAGTTAGCAATGGTTTTTTCATATGTAGGGTCATTAAAATCGCCAATACCATAATAACTAATGTTATTTCCGTTTACCATGTTTAATGTTACGCCCGTGGCTGGGTTAGAACCAAACATAATAGATTTGCAATTAATAGTTGTAGTACCTAAACTACCTGTGCCTGTAGTGCCACTTAAATCTAATCGTGTAAAATGGCTTCCACTAGCAATAGTTGGAACGGCGGCCCCATCAGTAATTTGTAAATTAGGAGGATTATTAGTACCAGTTGGTGCTCCAACTGAGAAAGTTCTGGCTACATTTGTTACAGAGGAAAAACCTCCGTAGGTACCGTCCCAATCAGGATCGTACACAGCATTAAAATTAGTTGCTGTACCTAGGCTTAGTACAGTTGCTCCTGAGCCAGCCTGGCTTAAATAAATACGTGAAAAAAGTTTAAAATCAATAGATCTTGAAGTTGTGTAGTTACTATTCCATATAGGGCAATTAATTGAAAAACTATTTAAGTCTACTAGTCCAAGTGAATGAAATATACTATTTGAGGTACCGCTTAAACTCATAGTGCCTGACATTATTACACCAGCACTGCCTTGAAAATATACTGCAGAAGGTATTGGGGCGGTAAACGCTACCCAAGTCTGAACAGTTGTAGATTTAAAAAATACTCCGCCAGTAACGTTCCAAGTAGAATTTCCAGCATCTACATATATTTCGTTTCCCCAGATGCTTAAATTACCAGAACCAGTAAAAGTTACTCCGCTCCAGCCATAGTTAAACATGCTATAGCATAGAACGCTTGACGAAATTGTTACTGTATAAGTACTACCATAATCATAAAAGTATACCACATCAGCTGCAGTAGGTACAGATGCACCCCTAGTTATTCCATCTACAGACCAGCATCCGGTAGTACTCCAATTACCGTTGTAATTGGAGTCACTGGTACCCATCCAAATTCTTTCTGCCATATTAAATGCCCTTTATGCGTTAGGTTCAGACAATGGATTAACAATTGCCAACCATTCTGTGTATCTTTTTTCTTTTATTTGTTCAATATCTTCGGGTGTAAGTAAATTATATCGTTCTTCTGGTAGTATAATTGAGCCCTTGTACCAGTAAGGTAGACTACCTCGTACAAAAGTATGTATTACTCTACCGTCTTTACGAATAACCTTATCGTCTATTTCAGTATTTAATGCTGCAAGTCGTTCTTCTGCGATTCCCATTTTAATATCCAAAATTTTTGGCAATTAAATGCCATTTGCTAGTACTGCTACTGTACATAAAACCAAAATAATCAAACTTATCACCGCCAGTTGAGGCAGTAGGTAGCACTAAGTCTACTGAGCCTTGAAAAGCTGCGTTCCAACTAAAGGTCTGTGTATTAGTAGACTTTAGTCTGAAAATTATTTTTTGCCCGTTTACGGGCGAGCCTGTTATTGCGTTAATGGTTAATGTGCCAGTTGCTTGAGTGTTTGTTTGCAGTGCCACGTCAGTGGTATCTGCATTAAGTGTAACTGATGTAGCATCAGTTATGTCCACTATTCGGGTAGATTGACTTACCCAATCAGTGCCATTTGATACCAATCGGTTACCCGCGGCGCCTGGCGCGGTAACGCCAGTGCCGCCTTTGCTTGCGCCTAGAACACCTTGTGTACTAACGCCTCTGGCTAATTTAGCTAAGTATGTTGCTATACTCATTGTGTTCCTTATTTTGTTAACAATGCCGATGTAGGCGGTGTGAAGTTGGCTGTGTAGCGAGCGTAGCCACGGGTGATGCGTAAGTCGTCAATGTAGCCGTTGTATAAATAGCCGGTACTGTAATAACCGCCTACAACTAAGTTAGTGCCACTACAATTACCAGCAGCAGTACCTGATCCAACTGATACGCCATCTACATATATCGTAACAGTGCCACTTGCTCTTACTAGTGCTAAATGAGTCCAAGTATTGGCTGTTACTACTGCAGCACTTGAACCAATATTAGTTCCTGCTATATTTGCTAATACCGCTCCACTAAGGCTTGCTGCACCGCTACCATTTTGGCGTGCTCCAAATAGGAATGTAATTCCTGTAGCATATCCTGTACTAAGGCCTCCTACAGCATCAGAAGTTTGTATAAAACCTTTTTGCGCTGTAGATACATCAGCTGAATTTACCCAACATTCAACAGTAAAATCGCCAGTGCCAAAAGCATACTGTGGATTTGATGGAAAAGTTAAGTAATCACCTGAGCCGTCAAAGTACATGGAACTTGAACCGTATTTCTTAACACTAGTAGAAACTTTGGCGTCGCCTACAGTTTCTGCGACAACTTTACCACTCTTGTCTTGTATGGCGGACTTGTCCATGTTGAGTAGCAGTGTGGTGTTCGGCACTGCTTGCAGCGGTTGAGTTGGTGGTACAAAGTTACTAGTATAAAGTGCTTGACCTTTAATCACACGTGCATCTGATATGTATCCGTTTAAATAGTTTACATCTAAGTTAGTATATCCTCTGCCGATAATACATTCTGTATTAGTAATATTTGCGCTAGAGGTAGCAGTTCCTTGTAAAACGCCATTTATAAACAATGACATGGTACTACTAGAATTTCTGACAAGTGCAATGTGTGTCCAAGTATTTTTAATAACACTAGCAGTACTGTCTAAGTCAGTACCTGCTCCACTATTACCAATACTAAAACGTACTTTGTTTGTATTAGATACATTAAAGCTAAATCCGGTTCCAGAAGTACCAATAGTAGAAATGCCACCTTGCCAAGTATCGGATACTAGTGGGTAAACCCAAGCTTCTGCAGTAAAAGCACCTGTACTCATAACAAGTGAGTTAGCGTTATATATTTGTAAATAATCTCCAATACCATCAAAGTATGCACTCGACCCAAACACTGCGGGAGTGTAGTCTTGTGCACTTGAAGTTGTTGACCCAAATGGATTATATCGACGTGGTGTGGCGTTGCCAGCCACAGTTAGTACAAAATTATTTGAGCTGTTGTCACGAATGGTGGCATCTTGGCAAGTTAATAAGCTTGTGCCACTGATTGCTGTCAAAGGTGCTGTTGAGGGTGTAAAGTTTGAGGTATATAAAGCTGTGCCATTTAAAATACGTAGATTAGAAATATGTCCATTTAATGTTCTAGTATATGTATAGTTGGTAGCTCCTATAAACAAAGACCTAGTAGAGCTACCAAAAGCTCCTGATGACGTTACTGTACCTATAGAAACTCCGTCTATGTATGCAGTTACTGTAGATCCAGTTCTGCACATTGCCAAGTGATACCATTTACCCGCTACTGCCGCTACAGCAGAGGAAGAGATAGACACTGTACCAAGGTTACCAGTTGAGGCAAGAACTCCAGCAAAAGTCCATACACTAGGCACTGCATTTTGAGCAGTTCTTCCTAGTGATATATGTAGATCGGCTCCGATCGTAGCGGCACCATTACCATTTGTCATTGTTACAAAGGAGGGCCCACCCCAACCATCATCACCTCCCGGCTGTAAACTGGTCATGTTTACCCAAAATTCAACAGTAAAATCTCCAGTTAAGTTGAGTGCAGAAGAGGCTGGTAAAGTTAAATAATCACCCGTACCATCAAAATACACACTGTGTGTTGTGGGAGTTTGCGTGACCGTTGCAAAAGGCGAAAACTTTTGTACACGTACATCGCCTGTTTTGGTAATAGTAGCTGCATTTAGCGAACTATCAACCAAATTAGCTGATTGACAAGTTAATAGCCCAGTACCAGTTATAGCAGTTAATGGTTGGGTTGGCGGAGTAAATGTAGTTGTGTATAATGCAGTATTTTGTACTATACGAAGATTAGACATATATCCAGTAAATGGTGTACCTCCTCCATCTACAGTACCTACATAAAGAGTACTTGAGTCGTCGCCGATTGTAAATGAAGAAGTGACAGTAGCCTCTGATGTCCCATTTACCCAAAGTGTAAATACGTTAGACGCATTTCTTGTGATTGCTACATGATGCCATTTATTAAGTTCAAACGCATTAGTGGATGTTAGGGTTACTTCCCACCCTGCATTATTTGTATCGCCTGCATAAAAAGAAAACTTCTTGGATGTGATATTGCCATATGCAAGCCAAAAGCCCCTGGCAGTTACTACTGCTCGTCTACCAATAATTACACCATTCTCTGCTGTTGGATATACCCAAGCTTCTATAGTAAATGGATTAGCTGCTAAATATGTTGTTGCAGCTGAAGGCATCGATAAATAATCTCCACTACCATCAAAGTAGTTTGACCAATTTGCTCCGTATGGACTAAACGATCCTTGTGTGGTGTTTCCCGTACGGGTGATTTGGAGTGCCGATGTGCTGTTGTCCAAAAACTGTGAATTGGTGTGTGGTTGGTTTGTTTGCAGTGTTAGCAAACTTGTGTTCGTGACCGCTGTTAGTGGTTGAGTTGGTGGAGCGAAGTTGGCTGTGTATAGTGCGGTGCCTTTTACTATTCGCAGATCACTAATATATCCAGTAAGACTGGAATCTGTGTATAAAGAAGAATATCCTATTTCAGGTGTTGGTGTATCAGAAAAATTGTTTGCTTTTGTAAAAGTTGCAGATACTAAGCCATTTGAAAACAATCTAACAGTTGATCCAGTTCTTGTTAATGCAACATGGTTCCAGGCATTGTACGGCATAACAATTGAGCCAAGATTTGCAGAATTGTCAGTCCAAAGATTTAATATATATCCGCCAGTAACGGGGCGGCAATTAAAAACAAATCCAGTGCTTGTGCTTCCTGAACTGCGCAATTCAATAATTACGCCGTCATATATTCCTACAGTAGATAAGTTTAAATATGCTTCAATAGTAAAGTCCCCGTTACCCATTGCTAACGCTGTATTAGTAGGTAATCTTAAATAGTCACCAGTACCGTCAAAGTAGGTTGATCCACGTGTGATATAGCTACTATTGGGTACAAACGGGTTAAATGAATTAATTTTATTAGCCGGATCTGGGTTAATTGTATAGTTATTTGTGCTGGTATCAATAAATCTATTAGCTTGGCACATTAATAAAGCCGTACCACTTACTAAAGTTAGTGGGGCGGCTGAGGGGGTAAAGTTACTAGTATAAAGTGCAGTGCCTTTTACCAAACGGAAATTTGACATATAGCCATTTAAACGTCTAGCTCCGGTATATAAGGTACCAAACAAATTATCAGTAAAAGTAGCAGTACGTGATCCCGTAAGTGACGCTGTTGCACCTAATGTTGTACAATTACCGTTAATAAAAGTATACGCAGTAGTTCCGCTTACTACAAAAGCAATATGATACCAAGTATTTGCAACCACCCCACTAGTACTATTAAAATCAAAGTTAGAAGTTCCAGCATCATTTCGTAAATTATGGCGAATCTTATTTGATGCACCATCTAATTCTAAAAGAATATTTATACTAGTTCCTGAAACAATTTCGTAAAAATCTTGATCTGTGCTTATTGCATTAAGATATATCCAAAATTCTACAGTATAATCGCCTGTGCCTATTGTAGGGCCTGTAAACCTACCAATACCTGAATTGCTTGTACCATCAAAACTCACACTGTAATAGCCAGGCGTATAAGGATTAAAGTTAGAGGGCTTGGTGTCCCCGAAAGCTGTTAAGCTAAAGTTGTTGGTAGAACTATCCGCTAAAAACGGCGTTGCACTAGTTTCCGAATTCAACAACAAGGTTGTATATTTAAAGTAAGCGTCAGCAGCTATACTAACCGTCCAAGTAATAGTTTGCTGTGCAGTTTTACCAGTTACTGCAGCTGTGGCAGTTGCGGTTGTAGTTGTTGTGCCTGCTACAGTAGCAGTACCACTAACTGTGGCACCACTTAATGTTAGGCCTGTGGGCAATGTATCCACAGCATAGCTCACAGTTTGACCTGCTGCTGATGTGGCTACAAGCGTGGTTGTTGAAGCCGCATCTTGTTGTACGGCAATGGCGTTTGCGCTTGACCAAGTAACCACATCTGGGTTAATGGTTAAACTGAACTGACGATCTGTGTCTTGCAGTTCTAGATCAGTAGCACGAACTGTAAATGTATAAGTGGTTGATCCGCCTACTAGGGGACTTGTGCCCGAAATAGTTCCCGATGCGTTGATGACGACGCCCGAGGGCAGTGTGCCACTGACAACACTATAGGTGACCGCACTATCGCTGGCGGCACTCACAGTTGTAGAAACTGCACTAGTTTCGTAACCAGTGCCAAGTGAGCCTGCAGCAGTTGACCAAGCCGGAGTTCCCGAATACTGAATACCAGGCACTGCAATTGCAGTTGATCCGTCCAAATTAACCACATATAATATATAGCTACCTGCACTTAGTGCTGGTGCTGTAAATGTAATTTGTGTTGCCGATACAACTGTAACAACACCAACAGGTGTTGTGTTTATTAAAACTTTTGCACCTGCAGCAAAGTTTGTGCCTGTTAGGGTAATTGTGGCTCCGCCAGCTGGGTTGGTTGCTGTATCATCGCCACCATAGTTAATTGCAGAGATTGTTGGAGTACTGCTACCAGCTCCTGTTGTGGTACCGGTACCGCCTTTGGCAGCACTTAAAATTCCCTCAGCACTTAAGCCGTCTGATAAATTTACTAGTCGTTGTGCTATGCTCATATTATTGATACCTATATCTTAAAATTACTATTCCGCTACCACCAGCTCCGCCGGTATTACTGTACGTATATCCTTGACCACCACCGCCACCGCCAGTGTTTGCAGTGCCAGCATCTCCACTTGCGGCTTCACGTCCAGTACCGCCTCCGCCTAATCCGCCCAAGCCAGCAGGATTGGTTCCACCACCGCCACCACCGCCACCTGCGTAGTATGTAGCAATTCCGCTAATTGATGACTGTAATCCAATACCGCCGGCTGTTCCAGTATTAGTAGCATTATCTACAGCTTGTGCTCCTGCACCACCGCCTCCGCCACCACCATATGCTGTAGTATTACCACCACGGTTACCTTGTCCAACAGTGCCAGCACCTGAGTTGTTTCCGCCACCTATGTGACCACCGCCACCACCAGATCCACCAGCAAGTCCATTAACGGTGCCTTGATAATGTCCTCCAGCACCGCCACCTGTTGAAGTAATAGCGCCAAATACAGAGTTTGAACCTGAAGCACCTATACTACTAGTACTAGCACCGCCTGCTCCAACTGTAATTGTATACTGTGTACCAGCAGTAACAGCAAAGCCTGTTGCTGTTCTAAATCCACCTGCACCACCACCGCCAATACCACCGGCTCCGCCACCTGCTACAACCAAATAATCAATAGTTGTGCCTAATGGTACAATGGTAGGTGTAAATGTTCCACTTGTAGTATATGTTAATACTCTATAATTGCCATCGGTAGTAGCTGTTGCTCCAGTATAATTTGCAGTTATCATTGCACCTGCATATTGTAGTTGCACCCAAGCAGTGCCGTTATAAATCTCTAGATAATTAGTTTCTGTGTTTAGTCTCATAGCCCCTGTTGTAGCACTAACAGGACGTTGAGAAGTATTTCCTGCCGGTAGATCAAAGTATCCAGTACTTGTATTTGGCTGATCACTAACCGCTGTTGGTGTTACACTCACAGTACCCCAGCTTGCACTAGTGCCGTCAGTGGTTAAAAACTTACCTGAATTACTGTTTTGTGTTGGTAAGGCTGAAGCTGCTGTTGAAGATTTTGACCAGGCTGTGCCGTTGTAAGTCCAGGTAATTGAGTTGTAGATATAAGTATCGTTTAGTGTGGGATTATTTGGAAATTGTATTGCCATGTTATATACCTATAATTAATTGTTATAATCATTTTACTCAGGCCATTTATTTAAAGGACAACTAAACATCTTAAATTGCACTTTTATAGGCATAAAACAACCGCATTGATCACATACTTTTAGTGCAGGTTCAAACATAGGGCACAACTTACAAGTACGATATCTAATTTTAGATATATTGCCATTACTAACAGGTTCTTCGTTGTTAGGGTCTTCGCTGTACCAACGAACAAATCTTGGGTGTAACTGACCCGCCAGAACTTTTTCTTCAATAGACATATCATATTGTTGTTCTTGCTCAGTTTGTTCCATAGATACTTTGCTATAATCTACAGGATATTGTTTTCGTTCTGTTGTCATATTATTTCACCCAAATCCATCCAACCATTTGTCCGGTAGTAGTAGGATTCCATGTAGTCCAGCCACATGGTCCAAAAGTACCACCAAACCCAAGACAGCTATCATTACTACTGCAATCGCCTTCATTGTTCATAGAGATGCCTATTCGTGCACTGAAACCGCTATAGTTTTTATTGGTTCCAGCTTGATTACAGTTTGGCTGATTATCAAAACTACTAGCAGCGGTGCCTCCAGGGGCTGCTGCACACCAAGCTAACCATTGAGCCCTGGAATTCTGTGAATTCTGTGAAGTTGCATTTAATAGTGCAACCATAGTATATCCGGTCCAACTTTCATACAAATTATTTGTAAGCGCTCCTGCACATAATCTCTGACCTGTAGTAGGTACCCAATAGTTATAGACATCAGTTTTTATATGTCCTGTAAATGTTGGGGTTTGTGCAGCATTAAAGGTACCTACTGTTGTCCAATCAGTTGAACTATATCCGTTGAACTTTGACGTATCGCTGTAGACTTTTGCAGCTAACATCCATCCACCACCACTTGTGTTCATATCACAATAAACTTGAGTGGGCCCAACTGTAGGGAGATTTATCCAATAGAATCCGTCAGTTGTTGTACCTGTCAACGCTTTAATTTGTGCTGCTGAAGTTCCTGGATTGGTTGCAGTTTGGCCAACAGAAAAGTTAATAGTAGTATTATTCCAGATAGAATTATAATATACTTCAACGTATCCAGTGTCACTATTAATACGAGTGTATCCAGGACTTGGTGTCCCTGGTCGTTGAGCTTGTGTACCTACAGGTATTGGTATATATCCTGTACCTAGACCTAATTTTGCTGCTGTGATAGATCCGTCAGCAGGCGTAGTACTAATTGTACCCCAACTCGCTGTAGTACCGTCTGTGGTTAAAAACTTACCTGAATTACTGGTTTGTGTTGGTAACGAGTCTCCGCCACCACCTCCACAAAGTATCCAAGAACCGCCTGCATATACATGCAAGTCACCTGTATCTGAATTTAACCAAAAAGAACCTGTTTGTGGACTAACTGGAGCAGTGGCAGCCACTACTGTAGCTGCTCCGCCACTGGTGGTTCCTGTACCGCCTTTTTCTGCACTTAGAACACCGTTTGAGTCTAAGCCTTCTGCTAATTTTGCTAATCTTGTTGCTGTGCTCATGGTTAACTTCCTGTTTTAATATAGTAGTTTAATTTATTGCCAGGATTTGGAATAACTGGTAAAATTGTTTTTGCAATACCTTTCCAGTTTTGTGTAGTATAAACTGCAGTGGTGCTATTTCTACCAAAACCCACTAACACATTATACACAGGGTCAAAAACAACTCTCCAATTGCCGTTAACAATACCGTAGTTAGCGTAATTTTCAGGATCAAATCCAGTAGCAGTATAACTAGCAGATCCAGCAGACTGTTGTTTAAACATAGTAATACCGTTACCATGAGACACTGCCATAAACTGGTCACCATCGCTAAAAGTTATGCAAGTGATTAGGCTAGGGCTGCTAGGGACGCCTATAGTTGCTGCAAGAGATAGCGTGCCGTTTGAAATATTGATAGTATAAGCCTCTATGGTACCATTTGTCTTCCCAAAATAAGCAACAGTACCTGCTTTATTAATTGCACATGTACGAAAGCTGCCAACGATACCACTATTTAATACATAAGTACTACCGTTCCAGTACCATACTCCTGAAACAGGATTGGTACTAGAACTTGCAAATATCATGTAATTAGGAAGTTGTGAAGGTAAAAACTCTACACCATTATTGCCTTCTATATAACTAGACATGGTCGCTACTGTGTTGCCAGTATTAACAGGACTACCTAGACTATTGCTGGGAATGTCATATTTTATAAATCCCACAGCTGAAGAGCTGGTTCCAGTTAATATAACTAAACCGTTATTATTAATACGCAGACTATAGTAAATAGTACTACCAGCTACAACATTTGAGCTTGTGGCGCGTGCCCACCGAACCCCAGTACTAGCCTCTACCTGACTAGTATTACGTTTATATATTGTAGTTAGTACAGGGCTATTTCCACGATAAGCTACCAATAACTGCCCATCAGGACTAATTGCAAAATAAGGTTGGCCGTTGCTACCATAATCCGCTTGAACATTAGTTATTAGTGTAGGACCAGTTGCAGCATTGTATATAAAACGACCATCACTAGCACGCTGTATTAGTCTACATCTTGATCCTACGCCAAAATTAACGTTCCATGTTAATAGATCGCCTGTAAGAGGGTCTAGTACATTTACGGCTAGAGCAGTATGTATAGTATCCCAAGTTAGTGTATTGTTGTTAGTATCGCGTGGTTCTGTAAAAACTGTAGGGGTTGAGTTATAATCACCAGCAGTTTGGTAAAGTGTGTCTAGTTGTGGATACGTGCCTGGCGTGTACATAGCCCCATTACAAGGCAACCAAGTGGGTGCTGTATACTGAGCGGTATTTGCACTGATTACAATATCTCCAGTGTAGAAACTTGCACCGCCTGTGGGTGCTGTTCCAGCAGGACCAGTTGGGCCCGTAGGTCCTGTAGTGCCGTTAACACCAATCGTTCCGTTTGTTCCTTGCGGTCCTGTTGGGCCCACAATACCTTGTGCTCCACTTAAATCACTGGTATATGTGTACACACTTCCTGTCCATACATATAACCGCGAATTTTCTGCGTTGTTGGTGTCACCAGTGTCGATTAATGCAAACTGTCCTGCGGAGATTCCAGTGGGAGCAGTATCGGCTGTGAGTGCTGCTACGGATGCATAAGTCTTGGCTATGGTAAACCCCAAGCCACCTGGCCCTGTAGGCCCGGTTGCTCCAAGGGGTATATTTTGACTAGTCCAATTAGTACCGTCAGAAACTAATACATTACCAGTAGCACCAGGACTTGAAACACCTGTTCCGCCTTTTGCAGGACCTAGAATACCCTGTGAGCTTAAGCCTTGGGCTAATTTACCTAAATATGCTGCTATACTCATAGAGTAGTCCTTTACTTATTAAACCATTCCGGGTGTTTCGTCCCAGGCTTGGGTGGTTTCATTCCAACGATACATTTTACCGTCTGTGGGCATTGCCACAGGAGGCTGCCACAAGCATGTTTGTGTGTCCAGTGTCCAAGACGCAAAAGGTTGTGGAGGTGTAAAACAATCATTGGTTTGATCGTATGTATACCCAATACCAGCAAAGTTTTTGCGCAGTGGCGTACCACCCTGTGAGTGCACTCCGCCATGTGTGTTATAACTTGTTTGAATCCATGACGCAGGATCACCAAATAAACCTGTGTTGATTACATCTTGTTCGGCTACAATAACTTGTGTAACCACTTTGTTTTCATCTATTTTTGCAAAATGAGCCATTTTATTCCTATTAACTTGAACGATAACGAACAATAACTATACCGGAGCCACCAGTTCCGCCTGCGTAATCTCCGGTAGTATAGCTTCCACCGCCTCCACCGCCTCCAGTATTAGCAGTACCATCAGATCCAGCAAAACCTACTAAGGCTCCTCGACCGCCACCACCTGAACCGCCTAGTCCAGTAGTAAGACTTCCATAACTACCATTACCAGCCCCGCCTCCACCACCGCCTGCGTATGTTCCACCAATATTAGGTAATGTAAGTCCTGCTCCTCCTGGGCCTGTAACAGTGTTAGTTGCAGCGGCTCCCGCACCCCCGCCTCCAGCACCCGCAGTATCTGTGCCAGTATTTCCACCAGGATTGCCCTGACCACTAGTAGCGGGGCCTGCTCCTTGATTGTTAGGTGCACCACCACCAGATCCGCCAATAAGTGGTGTGCCAGAACTCCAACTTGCACCACCGCCACCACCAATGGCAGTATAACCAAAACCAGTACTATTAGAGCCATTACTGCCTTTAGTATTACGATTTGGCGCTCCAGCTCCGCCTGCTCCAATAGTAATAGCATAAGCAGAGTTTACTACGGGATTAAAAGTGTTAGTATATATTAAACCACCACCACCTCCACCTCCGCCCATTGTGTTACCACCGCCACCGCCACCAGCTATAATAGCTAGTTCTAATACTGAGCCTGCGGGTGCACTGGTTACTGTAAATGATCCAGCAGAATTAAACGTAAGTGTAGTATACCCACTTGTAGTAGAAACTACTGGGGTACCTGTAAAGGTGGCAACCATTATACCAACATATATTAAATTAACCCAATTACCATTATTGTAAATTTCTAAGTAATTCGTTGTAGTGTTTAATCGAGTAGCTCCATTAGGCGCGGTACCTGGTCGTTGAGCCGTTGTACCTGATGGTAAATCAAAGTAACCAGTACTTGTGTTTTCTTGATTGCTTACTGCATCAGGAGTTACTGCACCTCCTACTGCTGCCCAGGCACTGCCATTATATTGCTCAACAATACCTAGAGTGCTGTTATAGCGAATCATACCAGTGGTAGGAGTGCCTGGCCTTTCGGCAGTAGTACCTTTGGGAATACTAAAGTATCCTGTACTTGTATTTGCTTGGTCGCTTACATTGGCTGGTGTTACTGTGATCACAGAACCAGCATTTGGAAAAGTGCTTCTTGACCAGCCACGGCCGTTATAAGTCCAAGTTATTGAATTATATGTATACGCTTGATTTAGTGTGGGATTACTAGGGAATTGAAAAGCCATAGTTATAACCTTAATATTGAATTACTATACGTCCGGCTGTTCCTGCTGTTCCAGCAGCTCCACCAACCCCTTTAGTACCACGAAGTGTAGAAGTATCGTTACCAGGAGTAACTCCACTTCCAGCTGTTAATACTCCGCTGGCAATTAGTGTTGGGTGTAAATACCCACTGCCACCGCCACCCCCTGCCATGGTATTAGACTCTGAATATCCACCAGCGCTACCACCATAGTATCCACCACCGCCTGCGCCGCCATAAGCACCTGTGCGTGGGTGTCCACCCTGTAATGCACCTTGACCGCCTGCGTATCCAGGACCATCGCTTGAAGCATCGGCGCCGGCTGCGGATTGTGTACCGCCTTTACCTGCATAAGCAGTTTTACCATCATATGCCGAAGTACCATCTACACCAGTAGCACCACCACCTGCACCGCCTACGTTACCTGCCCCTGCTCGGCTTGAACCGCCACCACCACCACCGCCTGCTATAAGTATTGCATTTGCTTGGCTAATAGTAGTGCTAGAGAAAATTCCGCTATATCCACCGCCAGATCCGCCATATCGATTATCGGCATCGTTAGTGTTACCGCCTCCGCCGTACGCACTAGTACCACTATTTACTGCGGCTCCGCCTCCTACTAGTGCATAAATGCTACTACCAGGAGTAACTGTTAGTATACCTTCTGCATATCCACCAGCTCCGGCTGGAGAACCAACGCTCCATCCACCCGCCGTACCACCAGAACCGCCTCCGCCCCAAGAGTAAATCTTTAGTTTTGTAACCCCTGCAGGTACTGTGAAAGTTTGTAGTGATCCTGTAAAGTCCAGCGTTGTTATTACTGGAGCATTGACTGTAATGCTAAAAGTTCTATCGCTGGGGGAGTTTACGCCGTCGGAAGCTCGCACAGTGAATGTACTTGTAGTAGTTGAAACTACCTGTGTAGGAGTACCTGTTAGTTGTCCACTACTAGTTAGTGTTAATCCTGCTGGTACAGAGCCTGAAATAAGTGAATAACTTACCGTAGCTCCCGCATCTGAGTCTACTGCAACTACTGATAATGGGGTATAAAGCAATCTGTTAACATCAGTAATTGTAGCTAAACTGCCTGCTGCTGTTGACCATACTGGAACTGTACCAGTACTAATGCAGTCTACTGACGTAACACTTAATCCGCCAGGTGTTTCAACACGAACGTCTAGAGGCCCTTGGGTAGCGTCAAAATTTTGAGGAGTAGTAGCTACTAAACGGGAATAGCTTTCTATTACTACTGTGCCTGCTGTATATGCAGTGCCTGTGTTATTTATAAATTTAACAACAGTCCCAGGTATAAAACCGTTTCCAGTAATAGTAAAACTAGTACCAGATGCTCCACTGTAAATTGTAGGTCCTACAGTACTTATTGCTAAATTACCGTATGGAACCCAACCAATATTTGTGTAGAACTCTACTGCTCCAATAGTTGTATTATATCGAGCCATGCCAACTGCTGGAGTACTAGGTCTTTCAGCAGTTGTACCTACAGGTAATCCAACATTTGAACCAGTAAGTTGCAAATTAGCTAAACTCATGCCGTTTGCCAAAACCCAGTTACTGGCTGCGTAAACATATAGTTCGCCAGTATCTGAAGCTAACCAAACAGCTCCGTCCGTAGGACTAGCAGGTGCAGTGTCCGATACTGTTACAGAAGCTCCGCCTCCGCCAATACTTTCTCTACTCCAACCTTTACCGTTATAGGTCCAAGTAATATTATTACTAACGTGTGTTTGATTTAGTGTGGGGCTGCTTGGAAATGAAAAAGCCATAGTATTTACCTATTAAAATATAATTGTTCCAGAGGCATTAAATTTATATATTCTATAACCGCCATTTGTTGTTATTGCTGGGCTGCCTGTTGTAGTAGCTAAACTTATAGTATCAGGTACTCGTATTAATATACACCCAGAACCTCCGGCCCCTCCACCAGTATCACTGCCAGCACCTCCTCCGCCAGAACCAGTATTTGTTGCTCCTGCTGCAAAACCTTTGCCACCACCTGTACCTGCTGTTCCAGATCCACCACCGCCTGCTCCGCCACCACCAAAATATAAGGTAGTACCTGTCCAAGTTAGTGAAGTTGCTGCACCACCGCTGTCATTATTACCACTTCCTGCTGAACCTGCTCCGCCACCAGCAACATATTGCCCTACAGGATTACTGGCTCCAGAAAAATCTGCATTACTGGCTCCTATGAATCCAGTACCTGCTCCATCACCGCCTGTTGCGGTAACTGTTGTAATACCAGTACCACTAATAATACTAGAACCGCCGCTGCCTGCTGTTACTCCATTAGATCCGGCACCTCCAGCACCAACGGTAACGGTATAACTAGTCCCGGGTATAAAAAATGCTGAACCTGTACGTACTACACCTGCAGCACCTCCAGAACCATAGTTTACTGCGTAAGTGCCTCCTGTAGCACCACCGCCACCTCCGACTGCAAAATATTCTACAGGATAAGCTGAGCCGGGCCATTTAAACCCGGCCCTATAGCCAGCAGCCATACTAGGGCTCCAGATACCTGATGCACCGGTAGCACTCACATTAAGCATATTTGCAGATAAAATTCCACCGATGTATCTTTTAGTCATTAGCTTATATCCTCGTAGCTGGTGGTTACTACAAGTGCATTTGCTGTACCTGCAGTAGCTCCTAGACTTGAATTTTCTTCTAAGTAGTATTGACTAGACTTGTCAATTACGTTGATTGTTGAATTTGCTGGAACTTGCATATTTCCTACAATTGCAAAACCAGTACCACCAATAGCTGCTGCATTATAGTATGAAACAGTAATAGTTGCAGCAGTACCAGTAGTATTAGCTACGTTTAGCGTATTGACTTTTAAGCATTTACCACTACTATCAGCATTGCTTAGCACACTAGTGGCACTAGTTGTTGTTAAACTAGTGCCACTTGTTTTGCCTGTTATTGTTGTTGCTCCAATTAAATTTGGTGCTGCCATTTTATCCTCCGAATACTAATGAATAGCCTAAAGTTTTTGCTGATGAGCCAGATCCTGCTGGTCCTGTTGGTCCTGCAACACCTGTTGGTCCAGTAGTTCCAGCTGCTCCAGCTGCTCCTGTTGTTCCCACAGCAATAACCCAGGTAGTACCTGTGTATATATAAAACTCTCCACTAGTAGAGTCCATCCACAGCTGCCCTGTAGTAGGGCTACTAGGGGCTGTATCACTAATATACGTTGTGCCTGCTGGTCCTGTTGGGCCGGTAGCTCCGTCCATACCAATAATACCGTTGGTTCCTGCAGGACCTGTTGGTCCTTGAGTACCTGTGGGTCCGGTAGGTCCGCCTGCTGGACCTTGTGGTCCTGTTGGTCCTGGCACAGCACTATCGGCACCTGTTGGTCCTATGGGCCCTGTGTTGCCTTGAGCACCTGTTGGACCTGTAACGCCTTGTGTACCTTGAACGCCTTGGATACCTTGAACGCCTTGTGGTCCTGTTGGACCAATCAAACCTTGTGGTCCTGTTGGCCCATCACCCATCATTTCACGTACTACAATTTCGTTTCCATCATCTGGAGCAGTTGCAAATGTTAATGTTGTTCCTGTTAGTGTATAATCAGTAGTTGGTTTAATTAGCAAGCCGTTTACAATAACTAGTAAGTTATCTATAGTATAACCACTATTAATTGTAAAGGCTGTGGTTGTTCCGTCGCCAGTAAAGGTTTCTGTAACCACAGTAAACGGAATACCTACGCCACCTGGGCCTGTAGGACCTGTAGTACCTGCAGAACCTGTAGCACCTGTTGGGCCTGCTATTGTTGATGCAGCACCTGTTGGGCCTGTGTTACCTTGAGGACCTGTAGGACCTGTAGCTCCGTCACTGCCTATAATACCATTTGTACCTGCTGTACCTGCTGGACCTGTTGGACCATCGCCACGCATTTCACGAACTACAATATCTTGACTGGCTCCTGGTGCACTAGCAAATGTAAGTGTAGTTCCGCTTAGTGTATAATCACTAGTTGGTTTTAATACAACACCGCTAACTGTTACCAGTAAACTATCAACTGTATAGCCACTGTCAACTGTAAAGTTAACAGTAGTACCGTCACCAGTAAAAGCTTTTGTAGTAACTGTAAAGGGACTACCAATACCGCTTGGACCTTGTGGTCCTGTAGTACCTGCAACACCTTGAATACCTTGTGGACCCTGGCTACCTGTAGGGCCTGCAGATCCTTGAGCACCTGTGGGGCCTGCTAAACCGTCGGCACCTGTAGGACCTGTTAAGCCTTGAGCACCTGTGGCACCTGTTGGGCCTGCTACACCTTGAACGCCTTGGATACCGTCAGCACCTGTGGGTCCTGTGATACCTTGTGTACCTTGAATACCTGTTGGTCCTGTTGAACCTTGAATACCTTGTGCACCACTAAGATCAGTTACATATGTATAACTAGATCCATTCCATAAGTATAGTCTAGAAGTTTCGGCATTGTTTACATCACCAGTATCAATGATTGCAAACTGCCCTGCAACAATAGCTGTTGGTGCAGTGTCTGCTGTTAGTGCAGCTACGCTAGCATATGTTTTAGCTATTGTAAATCCAAGACCAGAACTTCCTGTTGGTCCTGTAGGACCTGTAGCACCGTCAACACCTATTGTGCCGTTTGTACCTTGTGGACCTGTTGGACCTGCTACACCTTGTGCACCTGTTGGACCTGTTGCTCCATTAACACCTATTGTACCGTTAGTTCCGGCTGCTCCTGTTGGCCCTTGAGAACCTGTGGGTCCTGTAGCACCATCATTGCCCTGAATACCTTGTACACCTTGAATACCTTGAGTACCCTGTATGCCTTGTGGACCTGTTGGTCCTGCAATACCTTGTACGCCTTGTGCACCTGTTGGACCTGTAGAGCCTTGAGAACCTGCTGGACCTGTTGGACCATCGCCCATCATTTCACGCACTACGATCTCATGATCTGTTTTAGGCGCACTGGCAAATGTAAGTATAGTTCCGCTTAGTGTATAATCACTAACAGCTTTTAATACAATACCGTTTACAACAACTAGTAAGTTATCAATTGTATAACCAGCATCGATTGTAAAGTTAACAGTAGTATTGTCACCAGTAAAGTTTTTACTAATAACTGTAAAAGGCATCCCAGTTCCGCCAGGACCTGTGGGCCCAGTAGAGCCTGTAGGCCCCGTAGCGCCGTCAACTCCAATAACGCCATTAGTTCCGGCAGCACCTGTTGGTCCTGCAACACCTTGCGTACCTTGTGGACCTGTGGGACCTACATCACCTTGAACGCCTTGAAGGCCTTGTACGCCTTGTGAACCTGTGGGTCCTGCAACACCTGCAGTACCTTGAATACCTTGAGCACCTGTAGGTCCTGCAACTGTTGATGCAGCTCCTTGAGCACCTGTGGGACCTGTTGAACCTGTTGGGCCTGTAGCACCATCAACACCTATAACACCATTAGTACCTTGTGGACCTGTGGGTCCTGTGATACCTTGCGACCCTTGTGGGCCTGTAGGTCCATCGCCCATCATTTCACGGACTACGATTTCTTGTCCAGTTTCTGGGGCAACAGTAAATGTTAATGTAGTTCCTGTTAGTGTATAATCACTAGTTGGTTTTAATACTGATCCGTTAACTATTACTAGTAAACTATCTGTAGTATATCCGCTATCGACTGTAAATGCTGTGGTACTATTATCACCAGTAAAAGTTTTAGTTACTATAATAAAAGGGCTGCCAGTACCTGCTGGACCTTGTGGACCTGTAGCTCCTGTAGGCCCTAATGAACCTGTAGGTCCTGCTACTGTAGAATCAGCACCTGCAACGCCCTGTACACCTTGAATACCCTGAATACCCTGAATACCTTGTGGGCCTACAACACCTTGGATACCTTGAGCACCTGTGGGGCCAGTAACACCTTGAGCACCTGTGGGACCTGCTACAGTAGAATCTGCACCTTGAGCACCTGTTGGACCTTGAGCGCCTTGAGCACCTGTAGGTCCTTGTATACCCTGTACGCCTTGTATACCTTGCGTACCCTGTGAACCTGTGGGACCTGCTACACCTTGGATACCTTGTGCACCTGTAGGACCTGTAGCACCGTCAACCCCTATAACACCATCAGCACCTTGAGCACCTGTGGGGCCTGCGACACCTTGGACGCCTTGAATACCTTGTGCACCTGTAGGACCTGTAGCACCTGTTGGACCTGTGGCACCGTCAACACCTATAACGCCGTCAGCACCTTGAGCACCTGTTGGACCTGCAACGCCTTGAACGCCCTGTATACCTTGTATACCTTGGATACCTTGTGCACCTGTAGGACCTGTGGCACCGTCAACGCCTATAACACCGTCTGCACCTTGTGCACCTGTTGGACCCTGAGCACCAGTAGGACCTGCTACACCTTGAATACCTTGAGCACCTGTTGGACCTGTAGCGCCATCGACACCGATAACACCGTTTGTACCTTGTGCACCTGTGGGGCCTGCGACACCTTGTATACCTTGGATACCTTGAATACCTTGTATACCTTGAGCACCTGTGGGTCCTGTAGCACCATCAACGCCTATAACACCGTCAGCACCTTGAGCACCTGTTGGACCTTGTGCACCTGTAGGGCCTGTAACACCTTGGATACCTTGAATACCCTGAGTACCTTGTGGTCCTTGTAAACCGCTTGCTCCACTAAGATCGATTGTATATGTATAGCTTGTGCCGTTCCATAAATACAGTCTAGAATCTTCTGGATTTTCTACGTTGCCTGTATTAATTACAGCAAACTGACCTGCAACAATTCCTGTTGGAGCTGTGTCGGCTGTTAGTGCAGCTACGCTTGCGTAAGTTTTAGCAATTGCAAACCCAAGACCTGTAGCACCTGTAGGGCCTGTAACACCCTGAATACCTTGAATACCCTGGATGCCTTGTGCACCTGTTGGGCCTACTTCACCTTGAACGCCTTGAATACCTTGTGCACCTGTAGGACCTACTTCGCCTTGGATGCCTTGGATGCCTTGAGCACCTGTTGGGCCTACAATACCTTGAATACCTTGAGAGCCTGTAGGGCCTGTAACACCCTGAATACCTTGAATACCTTGTATACCTTGAGCACCTGTTGGGCCTACTTCACCTTGGATGCCTTGTATACCCTGAGCACCTGTTGGACCTGTAACACCTTGAATACCTTGTGCACCTGTAGGGCCTATGTCGCCTTGCGTACCTTGAATACCTTGTGGTCCTGTTGGACCTACTTCACCTTGTATACCTTGAGCACCTGTAGGACCTGTAACACCTTGTACGCCTTGTGCACCTGTGGGACCTGTAACGCCCTGAATACCTTGAATACCTTGTGGGCCTGTTGGGCCTACTTCGCCTTGTATACCTTGAATTCCTTGTGCACCTGTGGGACCTGTAACGCCTTGGATACCTTGTATGCCCTGAATACCTGTAGGACCTACTTCACCTTGTATACCTTGAATACCTTGGACGCCTTGAGAACCTGTTGGTCCTACTTCACCTTGAATTCCTTGTGCACCTGTAGGACCTGTAACCCCTTGGATTCCTTGGATGCCTTGTGCACCTGTGGGACCTGTGGGTCCTGTAACGCCTTGGATACCTTGTGCACCTGTGGGGCCTTGTATACCTTGTATACCATCAACGCCTTGAATACCTTGGATACCTTGTGAGCCTGTGGGGCCTATCTCGCCTTGAATTCCTTGCGGTCCTGTGGGACCGACTTCACCTTGAACACCTTGTGGTCCTTGTGGGCCGTCTAAGCCTGCTGGACCTGTTGGTCCTAGTTCGCCTTGTGGACCTGGTACAGTTGATGTTTCACCTTGAATACCTGACACACCTGCTGGACCTGTTGGACCTGTTGGTCCAGTTGCTCCATAACCAATACTATTACCGTCAACAACCAAGAAGCCGTCTGAAGTAGAAAGAGGTACTCCACCCAAATCAATTGTGTTAGCTGCAAAGTAACCAGTTTTCCAACGTTTTGTTGGTGAGCCAAGATCATATACCTGATCTGTTGCAGGAATTAAGCTACCAGTTATAGCTGCAGGATTAATACCAGGATCGCCTGGATCACCTTTGGGACCTTGTAAGCCTGTACCAACTAAATGGCCTGTTAGTTCTTTGATAACGATTTTTAAACCAGCAGGAGGCGCGCTAACAAAAGTAATGTATCCACTAGCTACCGAGAAATCAGTATTGGCATCTTGCGAAATACCACCGACGAATACTAGGAAACTTTCAGCAGTTATTCCTGGTGTGACTATGTATGTACTTGTACTACCATTACCAGTATAGTATCTGGTATTGGCATTAAAAGCAGTACCGCCTGGGGCTGCATTAACCCAGTTACTGCCGTTGTATATTAGTGCCTGTCCGTTGACAGGGCTTGCGACTGTTACATCTGATAAATTATCTAAGCTAATACTAGCTAAGTCTTTAAAAAACTTTACTGAATTATCAGATGCTTTAAAATAAATTCTGCCATCAGCATAATTAATGGCTAACTCGCCATACTCGAGATCACTTGTAACAGGAACTTTACCTACTACCGATGATTTCTTAAGAATAATCTTATTTGTTGCCATAGTTAGCCCTAAAAAGGAATAGGGAAACTTATAGAAGTTTCCCTTTTATTAATACGCTCCGCCGTCAACTTGTACAATAGTTACTGCACCTGACGTAATTGAAAACTGTGTAGAGTCGAAACTTGCTAAACCTTTGGTTGCCGTACTAGCATAAGGAATTGCTGTAGATCCTGCTGCAGTAACCAAACCTTTGGCATTAACTGTAAAGTTAGGAACTGTTACACTATCACCAAAACTACCAACATTAGTATTAACTGTTGCTAAAGTAAGTGCACCGCTAACATTTGCGCTACCATCAACACTAGAAAGTGTTGCAGATGCATCACCAGTTAAATTCAAGTTACGGGCAGTTGCCCATATTGTAGCTGTATCTGCATTACCTTTTAATGCTGCGTAAACATTGGCAACATTTAAATCTTTGTTTAAATTCCAACGATTATCAAGTGCAGAATATGTAATTGTAGCAGCAGTAAATCCATCTAGTGTAGTACCAATTGTTAAACCACCACCATCACTTAAAATAGCTGTGTTAGCACTAGGTGCTAAATTTAAATTTCGGTCTGCAATTGTAACTGTTGTAGAACTTACAGTGGTTGTTGTACCTTGAACTGTTAAGTCACCAGTAATAACTGCATTGCCGTTAACGCTGATGTTTGCTGTGCTTGTATCGCCTGCAGTAATTGTACCTGTAACTGTTAGCGCTCCTGCATTAACCGAAGCAGTTGTCAGTGCAGATATGTTAATAGAACCTGTTAAACCAACTGTAACTTTATTATTAGTAACTGTGGCTACTAATCCGTTACCGCCTTCGAATGTTAGTGTATCTGTTAACAGGTTAACTTGATCTGTGCCGGTGTCACCTGCAATACCCAGTGTAGTTGCAATGTTAGCAGTTGTAACACCAGTTACTAAACCTTTGGCATTAACTGAGATAACTGGGATTGCAGTTGCAGAACCAAAACTTCCAACATTACTATTAACATTGGCTAAGGTAATTGCCGCACTAACATTAGCCGAACCATCAAAACTTGTTAATGTAGCAGTAGCATCACCTGTTAAACTTAAATTACGAGCATTTATCAAGCGGGTAGAAGTATCAGCATTACCAGTTACATTGCCAGTTACATTGCCAGTTAATGAAGCTGTAATTACCCCCGCAGCAAAGTTACCGCTTGCATCACGACTAACAGTTCTATTCCCCGTGTTTGTAGTTGTAGCATCACTGACATTGGCTAACGCGTTCCAGTTACTGCCATGGGCAAAATACATTTTGCCAGTATCGTGAGCATGAGCAATAGCACCATGATATGTACTAGCACTCGGAAAATCATTTATAGTATTATAATAGAACGGAATTACATTACCTACTTGTGCACCGGTAATTACACCTGTTGCAGTAATATTATTAAATGTGCTTGTACCAGAAGTATTTGTTACAGTACCAGTTAACTCGCCTGTTACATTGCCTGTTACATTGCCTGTTACATTGCCTGTTAAATTGCCTGTTACATTGCCTGTTACATTGCCCGTTACAGGGCCAGTAAAATTACCACTAACATCACCAGTTACATTACCTAGTACGTTACCAACAATATCTAAGTAAGCTGCGCCTGCATTGTTACGTTTTACTAGTGTGTTATTAACTTTTACGGCAGTAGCTGCATCAATTGTATCAGTAAAGTATTTACCGCCGATTACAACGTGATTTACAGCATTTCCACCCGACTCAGTGCCTGTACCAATATAAAGTCGGTCACCACCGTTCGCGCCATTGTTTGCTAATGCTGAGTAAGCTAACTCACCAGCACCCAGTATCGCAGGATTACCGCTTAGTTCACTGCGTTTAATTCTTAAAATAGAAGCCATTTTTTATCCTTTAAAATTGACCGGACTCAAAAACCTGTTGATCCAACAAATTTGTAGCAGTCCATTTCTGATTTCCGGCATTATAAACTAATAAGCTTCCTGCCGCTAGTTGGGTTAAGTCTAAATCAGACAGCCCCCTTAACGTCGTAGCTGTGGGGCCAATCATGCCGCCTACTACTACTTTGGTTTGTGATTGCGAAGAAACAACAACAGGTTCCTTGCGCTCAATAATAACTGCATTGTTAACTTCGGTTACAATTACATTAGTTGTCATCTTGTAACCTCTTTGACTAAACTAATATTTCCGCTAAGAAAGGGGATTACGTTACCTTGGTTATCTGTTAATTCACATGAATATACTGCTGCGTCAAAGTTAAATGTGCCTGTAACTGCAGAAGTAATTTTCAGTGAGATTGTGTAATTAACGGGATCAATAACAATACCACCATTAGCAGTTGTCATCTCATGTAAAACTGTAGTAGACTCTAGTGTCTCACGAATCTGCATTTGTGCTGTATAGCCAGTAATAGGAATTGGTGTATTGTACTCTACAGTTCCGCCCGAAGTATAAGCACCGTAACCTGCCGAATTAACTTGGTTTAGGGTTACTGTAGTCGATGTTTTGCCAGTAACCAAATAGTAGGCATCTTCGCTAATGGTGTTAATATCCTTCATACCTGTAACACCAGTTACTCGTATTCTCCAGTTTAGGGGCACACCATGTGCCGAACTAGTAGTAACTACACACGGTGCTGCATTAGTAATACCAGAAATTGGCGCATATTGTTTTGTTTCTGATTCCCATCGAAGCACTTCTTGAAAAGTACTGCCTTGATAAATTTTGTAACTAATCTTTGCTGGTTCCATTGGATTACCTTACTTTCTTTGCTGCTGCAAGCGTAGCCGATACTCTAAATTTATTTACTTCTTCTGTTAGAGCTACTACTTCAGTTTGTAGTTGCTGATTCTCAATGCACAACTGTGATAGTTGTGTATTTAATAAAATCATTTCTTGTTGTAAGCGGTTTAATTCAGTAGCAAGTAAACCATTTTGTTCGCTCATTCGCTCGAGCTCTGTGTGCATTAAAGTAATAATGCTAGTTTCCGCATGAGTACTTTTCCAGTCTTTTAACAGTTTCTGTATTCCAACTGAGAAAGCAACTACTGCTAACGCAACTAGTGAAACGGTCTGTATGAGGCTATGATTTTCAATCTCCACCATAATCAGATCTCCTTATTAGCAATGGTTGTATATTTAATTGTATTCCAAACGGGAAGTCTGCCCTTTGGAATAAGATAAAAGCTTGTCAAGAAAAAATATTGAAATGTTCTGACATTTTGGTATATTATACCACAAGGGCGGGAGTTTGTCAATGCAAAAAAATACCCTGCCCAAAGATTGGACAGGGTATAGTTTTTGCTGAAGTTTAGGGCGGAATGCCTGTTTCTAATCTAAAGCTACTACTTTGAATATATGCTTGTCTATCGCTACCGCCACTAGCAGCAGTTACTGTTTTTGCAGAAACTCTAGCGCCGGTTACATTGTGCTGACCAGAATTTTGTGGGCCTGTATAATAAGCACTTGTTGCACCTACTAATAGTTCGACTACTTCTCCAGAACCTCCATAACCATAGTCTGGAGATACGCCTCCACTAACTGAACCGGTTGGAACATAATAAGTACCGTAAAGGCCTGCAGTATAGCGTACATTTAGATAAGTATTTGCAGTTATTGGTCCACTAAAATTAATAATAGCTTCAATTACTTCTCCTGGGTAGTAGACACTATTAGTAGCAACTACAGATGTTACCAATGGAGCTGTAGCTGGTGCTACATATCCACACTGTGTACTATTAGTTGCAATAACTTGTTGATAGCTACCACCACTTCCATTAGCATAATTACCATATCTTGTATACTGATTGGCACCAGTACCGCAAAACTCACTTAATAATGTACCTGCAGCAGGATAGGTAACAGGAGTAGTACTAGTATCATTCACGGTAGTTTCATTAACATAACCGATCATAGTTGCATAGCCGGAATCTGAATAAAAGAATACCCAAAGTGTTTCTTGACCTTCTGTAAACTGGTCGTTTTTTAGTGTTATAGTAAAACTGCCTGCATTATTGTTAATTGTATAAGAGCCTTGGTTAATATTACTTGTAAAATCGCTAGATGTAGTGGTTCCTTGATTTTTCCAATATAGTGTTGTTCCATTTGCAACATTAGTTGTAGTAGTATTAAATGTAACTGTAGTACCTTCATTAGTTATAGCTACATTTCGACTAAAGGAGTATGTTGAGGCTGCAGGCGTTACTGTCCAGGAACCTTGGCGGAGATTATTTGTAGCATCAAACTTTAAATACAATATTTGAGTTCCTACGGCTTCTCCAGGCCCTGCATTTGAATTTACATAACTACCGTTTGCATCTAATGTTACACTTCCTGCATAGGTTTGACTATTTAAACTAAATCGCACAATAGTATTAGGCACACCTCCAGTAATTGAGACTGTTACTGGATTAGGGAACTGTATGCTTGAAGGCGTAATAGTTAAAACTTCATTAACGTTATTACTAGTATCATTAATACTTACTGTACCACTATACTCTGCTAATAAAGTAGTAAAACTAGAATTATTATACAAAGCCAGTTTGGCTGTCTCAGGCCCCTCATACGCTCCTGCATCAGACTTAACTACACGTGTTACTGTTGCAGTATTATTATTAATAGTTACTGAGCCGCTAGACAAATTATCGTTATAGTCTGAACTTGTATTAGTACCTAGACTCTTCCAATACAGCACTGTGCCGTTAATAACGTTAGTAGTATTAATTGTCCAAATAAGTGTACCACCTTCACTTACGGTAGTAGTATTGGCAGTAATACTATAAGTAGCCGCTGGTGGATCTTGTATAAAGAATCCTTGTATATTATTAATTGTTCCAGTATATCCGCCTTCGGGTATTAGATAAACTTGTCCATATTCAGCAGGCTCTGTTACACCATCATTATTAATTGTAAATTCTAAAGCAAGCTGTAAGTTACTAGTTTTAAGTCCAGCTGTTGGAAAACTAAACGTACCTCTATCGCTTTTAGTGATATTAGTATAGGTAGGTCCACCACTAATATTAGTTTCTGGATCAAAGTATCTCATACTAGAAATATCTGCTAAACTCATCGGACCATAAGGGGAGCCTAAGTCTGCACCTTCAAATTTCCAAAATATTGGATGACCATAATCTAAACTAGAAATAAATGTAATCCGTACAATTTGCCCTTCTGTAGTAAATTGATTACTAACACTCATGGTATACTGTTCAGCAGGTCTAGAGGTATCATTAATATATATTGTGCCAGGATAATCGTGTACTTTTGTACCTAGAGGGTAGTCTATTGATATTGTAAAATTTTCAGTACCTTCTAATAATACATCTGCTGTAGGCGTCATTCTAAAAACTGCTGCGAGATTACTATCTAAGACAACTCCGTTATAGCTGCCACTAGTATACCAAGGGCTTAAGTTAAGATCCGAAAGTCCTGCAGTACCCACATTAATTTTTGGATATACCCTAGTTCCTACTGGAAGATTTGTAGCTGCTACAACCCATACATACTCTGTTCCTTCATTTAAATACACGGCTCCACTAGTTTGTGAACTAGGGTTATATATAACAAATGTTGGTTGCGGAGTAAGTGAATTATCTATAATATCAAAATCTAGAAAAGTTGATGTTATATTTGATAATACGACTCGGGCGCGCTGAGTACCTTCAGTTAATAAATCTTTCTTTAATACTATTGCTGCACTAGCTATTCCATTAAAACCACTATCTGCTTCTGCATTTGCTACGGGACGTGCTGATATTGTAAAATTACCGCTAGTTTGATTATCAAAATCAGCGGATGTAGCTGTTCCAATATACGAAAGATTCCAAGGAATTAATGTGTTTGCAGCAATATTTTTAGTTTTTAGTTGAAAGGTTACTGCGGTAGGATTTCCACCAGTAGTTTCATTAAATCCTGGTATGCCTCCTGTACTAGTATCTGGCGTTGTTATAAATGACAGACTATAGGCTATATCTTCTGTTAAAGAAATAGAAGCACTAGATAGTCCGTTGTCTAAAGCTAGTGTTAGTGTTTCGGTACCTTCAGTTATATAATCTTCTTTTATAACTAGTCTAATAGTACCTACATTATTAACTATAGTAAAATAACCATTTATAGCACCTGTACTTACATATTGACCATTACGATATACAAAAGCTATATCACTGGCATTAGCATTGCCTAAGATAGTGTAAGGAACTTGGGTTCCTGTATCTATTCGAGCAGTAGTTAAGGTAAAAGTTACTGAATTATAACTAGTATCACTGTTGGCTTCTGGTACTGTTGTCCTGCTTACAGTAACTGTATAAGTAGAAGGAAAGGCACTAGCAGTATAACCTCGATCAAGTGGGGCAGAATCTACAGCTAAAACTTTCATTTCGTATTGCTTATTAACGAATCCGCTATAGCCGTCTGTGCCATAATTCCACCAAGTTCCAGAAGCTACTCCTGAAAGAGTGTTTCCTAGTCCTAAGGATTGTGTAGCTTGTTTAGTTACTAGAACGGTCCTAGTTCGTATTGTACTAGTATTTCCAGTGTCTGTTCCACTATCTACGCGTTGTACCATTGTTCTGTGAATATCAAAGCCACCGTAATTAATTCCATCATATGAAGATACGGCTTCCCTATAATAATATTGAGATGTTGAAGGTATTACAAAAGCAGCGTTACTGGGCGGAGAAGGAGTATTTATAGTAAATGATCTAATATCTCGACCGTTATAATCAGGTCCTGTTGTATATGGAGGAGGTGGAATTGTCCAATCTTGAAATGAATAGCTTTTTAGCTGAACATGTAGCTTTGCTGAGTCATACATGCATTTAGCAGTGCTATCAAATATTTGCATGCCGTAACCAGTACTAAGTATACTATTACCTATCTCTTTGTTTGAATAAAAGTAAACTTTTGGTACAGCTGCCTGTAGTTGTGCATTCGTAGCCGTTGCACCCCAACGATCGGGAACTATTGCAAATATTGAAACATAATTTTCACCTGTTCCTGGATAAGGTACAGTATCTGTTTTAGGATTAGACAATAAATGTATGGGGCCTGCTCCAGCAGTACTACTAGTCTGTGCTAAGCCAGCGTCTTGAGTAAAATACCAGATACCATTGTCGTTGCTGCGCGGAAGGGTATAAGCATAAAAACAATCGCTAGTATTTGGAGCTATATATCGTAGTTCATAAACTTTCCAAGTATCTCCTGTATATGTAGGATTATCTACGTAACTACTTGGTTGAATAGATACATTATTACCGGGATTAAAAGTACTGAAGTCAAAAAAGTTTAAAGTTTGGTCTATATTTTTATAGTTTTGTCCAAAAAAATTAGAAGTACCAGAAATTTGTCCAACAATATACCAAGGTTTAACATTAGAGTCGTCAACAACTAATTCACCATTGTTATTTTTAAATTTGAATCCGTAGCTCATGCTGCCATTACCATTAAAATTGTTCCGCGTCTAAGAGATGTTGAAACAGTAGGGTTGATTTCATTATACTTTATTTGAGGATAACCACTGGTACCACCATATATGGCTTCGTACCAATGATCGCCTCCCGACAAAGTAATTACTTTTAGCGATAAGCCTTGTAGATTTGCTTTTCCACTTGCACCATTATAAGTAACATACCTATCAACAGAACTACCTGTTACAAACAGTGTTAAAAATTCAACAAAAACTCCAGACTCACTACTTGAATCATAGTAAGTATTACCTAGCGAATCATTTATTTGCATACCATAAGACATAATTAATCCTTAGAGCAAGTAGCCAATAACAACACGTCTTACAGCAGTGCCGCTACCATTATCTGCCCATACTTCAATTTTATTGTCGTATAAACGAATTCTGTTATTAGAAGTTGTTTGTCCAATACTTAAACGGTCAGCACTAATAGATCCGGTAACTATTTGACCGCCACTAATTTTAGTAGTATTTGTATTAATATCGCTAGCAGCATTACCTACTTGTAAATATCCCGATAAATTTAAACGAGCAGCATTAATAGTTCCGGTAGTAATTCTAGCCCCATCAATTTGTGTAGTCCCGCCTGTACCTAAATTAGTGGCTGTTAGTACACCCGTTAAATCTAGTCGATTGGCAGCAATAGTGCCTGTAGTAATTTTTCCGCCATCAATAACTGTAGTATTTGCTATCAAACTATTAGCAAAAGTAGAAGTATTAGCAGTTGTAGTATCTAGTTTACTAGAAACACTTGCGGCAGTTGCTAGTGGGGTTGATCCACTGGCATAATTACTAAACGTAACTATGCCATCAAAAGTAATACTAGTACTATTTGCACTTACAGTTGCGTTGCCTGTTGCTGCTCCATAAGTAGGCTCTATAACTACAAATCTACAAACCCAGCCTTTTAGACTAGTATTAGTAGTGCTGGCACTAATTGGCGTATATCCCCAACCAGCAGTTAATGTAGCAAACTGCCCTGTAGTAAAATTGTAATTTGTTGCTGTAGGCGTGCCAGGGTCTGTAGCAACCGCTGTTTGATAGTACAAATAACCATTAGCAGTTCTTGGGCCGCGTACTCCATCAGAGATTAGTGGAATAGTGGTAGAAGAAGTAATAGATTTTGCAGCGCCTGATAAGTCTAATCCAGACACTACACAACTATAAGTATGTGTTGTTGAACCATCCGCGTAGTCACTTGCTGGCACAGTATAGCTAAAACTAGTAGCAGCACTAATATTTACATTGTCTTTTTTCCATTGAAAAGTTGGTTGAGGCGAACTTTTAAAGTTAGAGTAACCAGTTTCAATTATAATACCACTAGACGGGTATATTGTTCCATCTATGTCTTTTCTAAAAGTAGAACCGTAGTTACTAATGTAAAATGTTGGTGGTGAAACTGCCTCACTAACTACTGTCGGTGTGGCTGTTAATTGATTCGAGACAGTATAGTTATCTGGCTCAATTTCAGAAATAAGTGCGTATTTAACATAATAAGGAGTTCCGGCAGTTAATCCAGGAATAGTTAATGTTAGTCCTGTACCATCATAGTACGGAGTTACGCCAGTAGTAGAAAATCCGGTGGTAGTTGAATACCATACTTTTATTCCAATTAAGTCGTCTCTGGGCGTAATACCGTCTGTATCCAAAGGAGTATCAACTTTAAGTATAACGGAAGTTGGCCCTGCAGTTAAAGTAGCGCTCATTTATTAATTCCTAAAATATAAACTGCCGTATTCCTACGGCAGTTTGTTATGGTGCAATTTTTGTTAATAATACTGTTAACAAACTACTAGTAGAGCTATAGTTACCTGCATTATCTACTACTCTACAAGCTACTCGATATTGCGTTCCTGGTGCATCAGATAGTCTAGGAGTTGGGAACTCTTTTAAATCTATACTTGTTGTACCAGTAAAAGTAACTTTCTTAATATCAGTGCTTGTGTTATCCCAAAAATCACCTGTACCGGGATCTTTAAACACTCTTACTTCAAAGTACTTAAAGTCATTTGGCTTTGTAGCTATATACGGGGCAATATTTAAAAACCTAGTAGAGCGCTTAGCGGTCATACTGGTAATTCCTGAAGTATTAGTAGACCTGCCGTTTGCTACTACAAATAAAGGATCTGACCATGGTCCAGTTAAGGTACCGTCAGCGTTAGTATACCTAACTCTAACTTTATAACTCTTTCCTGTAATTAAGTTTTTTACAATTACAGAGCCAGATTCTTTATTAACTATATAAGAATCAGTAGAAGTATTATCATTAAATTCAGCCGTTGATAAAACAATCTGTAATTCAACCTTTGTAGCATATTGCGATAATTTACTTGGATTTGCAAAACTAACCAATAAAGTATTTTGGTAGTTACCTTTAGTTATTTGCTCATTAATAGTATTATCGCTAGTCATGCCAACAATAATTGGTGGATATAAAATAGGATTAGTTCCGGCTTTTACACTATTACCATCAATATTAGCATCGTAAACTAAGTTAGTAAAGTTTTCCAAGTATATTTCTGGAGAATAGTCCACTAGCGTTAGCCTTGCGGAAGTATTTCCAGTTGGTTCTACAGATATTACTATTAGGTCTTGAGTTTCTTTTCCAAGCTCTCCTAGCATAAACAAATTATCAGGCAGTACACCATCGCTTGATACAGAAGATGCTAATGTAATAGTATCTGTGTACCCTGTAGTAGTTATAGGTGCGAGACTTTTTAGTATTGAGTTATTTGATAATGCGTTTGTACGAATTCTAATTGCATAAGTAGTAGGACCACCATCAGCAGGTTTCTTTAATAGTATGCTTTCTGATAGTTTGAGTGTTAGTCCACCGCCACTAATAGACACAATACGTCCGGTTCCTGTGCCCCATAATGGAACATCATGAGCAACTTTAACCCAGTCGCCTCTAGTACACACTAAGTACTCAAAGTCTGTGTTAAAAGTATAAGTTTCTGGTCGCAACTTTAGCTGTGCATAATGCCACTTACCAAAATATTCAGCCTGAGCTTTATTAGTAACGCCAGGTAATACTAGCTCTTCAAATATTGTAGCATTTGCAGCCAACATACCTTCTTTGTATACAATAATTTCATCTGGTTGATAGGCTTTATCCTCATTTGGGAAAGATATGCGAAAACCATCAGGAATTTTTGGTAATATTTTTGTAGCTTCAAATCCCCAGCTATTGTGCGGAGTAAAGTGCTGTATTGGATAGCTGCGGGGTTTATCTATTACCACAGACCACTTACCATCAACAAAACTAGGGCTGGCTTTACCGGCTGCCGCTATGTCTCGTAGTACATCCATTACACTTTGTGTATTAGTTATTACCGCATTATAACTTAACTTTTTTGACACACAAAAAGCATGCCATGTTTGAAACTGTGCTAGATCAATTGAAGAAGCTGCATTTGCTACTTCTACTCGATATGCGTTAGCTGGATGACTTAATACATATAAAAACAAACTAGCAGGATTATTAGTTGCTCTTAAGGTCCAGTGTGTACCGTCCCAGTCATAAGCAATTGTTTGTAGTAATGCATTTACACCTTCAATAGTACCATTTGCTTTGCTGCTACTTTGTAATCGAATAGCGCTTTTTGCAATTCTACAACCAGGTGGATCAATAGCAGGTTGAGTATTACTGAACGCAGTAACACTAAATAATACTACTTTAAAGTAATTTCTTAATTCATCACTAGGTTCTGGGTTACTATCATTAACTCTGCGCACTCTAACTTCGTATTGTGCTGGGGCTAGGTTCTTGAATGAATATACAAAATTAAATGCGTTTTTTTCTTTACTATAGAAACTATTTGTTCCAAATGTAAGTATAGTGCTATTAGAAGATGCTGAGTTTAAAAATCCGTCACTATTATAAGTAATTTTTACAGCTACGGCTTTCTTACCGGTCCTATTTGTTGCAAGTATACGAATTGTATGAGCGCCTGCTTCAAGTTGTATAACTTTAGAGGATACGTCATTATATCCTGGAAAAGGCATTGATATAATAGGATTACCGTCAATTATAACGTCACCCAAGTCGTCAACACAAGCTTCTACTTTATAATAGCCATCTGTTGCAGTAGTAAAACTAAATGTTTTATCGAACGTCTCTCCAGTGTTTCCAGCATTCCAGACTCCGTCAGTTTGTAAAAGTTGGTTCCATCCGCTATAGGAGCTAGTAGCGGCAAACGTACCTGCTTGTCCTAATGTTGTAAAAATAGTATTGTCTATACCGGTATTAACTGTTTGCGCACTAGTATAATAACCAGTGCTAATCATTATTTTTACAGCTCCTGTACTACTTGTACTAGTTGGAGCATCGTAATACGGGGCAGTTTCATTTGTATAACTAAAATTAAATCCAGTATAGTTTGATGAGTTGCCACGAAGATCATCGTGTGTAACGTATCCAGTAGTACCATACACACATACATTATATAGCTTAATAAAACTAGAGGGTACTTCTGGTAGGCGAGTATAGCTATCTCCAAAGCCCAGTAACTGACTATAAGTAGAAGACTTGTAATCGTTCACTAATTCTGTGCTTGGCTCGCCAAGTTGAGTGTTTGTGGCTGCACCAGCAAAAGTGTGTACTAACCCACCAGCACCTACTGCAATTGTATACCAGCGATATAAATTTACAACACTGCCTAAAAAACTATTGTCTCCACCAGCAATTGTAGTACTGGTATATGTTGCTGCAGGTAGTGTGTCTGTGTACGCACTTGTAGTTGTAGTATCAGTACTACCATTCATAAAGTTAGGTACAGGATTCCATAAACCTCCAACTTTACGATACTGTAACTCTATTTGTGCAACTGCTTCCTGTACTTCACCAGCCTTACTGCCTTTAGCAATAATTTGACGCATACCTTCTGGAAAGGTAAAAGCAACATCTATTTTAGTAACATCAGTGGTATTGAAAGTAACAGTTTTCCAAGGATTGGGAGGTACTAACGCCGGTACAGTAATTGTATCATATACAAGTTCTAGGTTAGTTATGTCTTGCTCTACATCTTTTGAATATAATTTGTTAAAAGATGTAGGATTATCTGTAGAATATCCTGGTAAATGTACAGGAAATGGCATGTCTTGTACAAAACCTGTATAATAATCTTTAATTGGGGTAGCACCTACCTGTTCATCACTAATTTGCAGAGGACCATAGCCCCATACTAGTAATAAATTTAATAACGTAGTACTAGGTTGACTTTCGATGTATGGAGTTGCACCTAGCAGTCCTGCCATGCGAATTTTTCCCAGTACAACAGGGATTGCGCCAAAGCGATTGGCTTGATTACTGCTACCGTTAAATAAATTTAATTGTGTACCTGTGCCGGGATTGTTTTGTGTAGCAGGGCGAATTGGAAAAATAGCATTTGTTAAAGCTGCTCCTGCTAAATTTGTGGCAACTACCGCTGCAGCAAACTTAAATTTTGTAGCAGTATCTGCAGCTGCTAAAGCTTCTAAACTGGTAACGTCGGCAAAGGCATAACCAGTTTGTATAGCTACAATTGCTACAACAACCATTAAAACCATACGTGCAGCATCTTTACCAGGAACAGCACGATATGCTAAACTTTGGCCTTGTTGTAATACTGTGGTTTCCCAGTCTTCTTTTTTAACAGGTACACCGTCTATTAAGATTACAATTTTTGAAAACAATCGCTCGCTTACTTTATATTTCTCTTTTATAAACTCAGCAAACTGTTGAACTGTAGTTCCTGCAACTGTCCAATCGCGATGAACTACAGTTCGTAAAGGGTTAGGCATAGATACGCTAGGTATCATTTGCTTTTTAGAATACTTATAAAAACCAGCAATACGCTTGTCCCATTGCTGACTTGATAGTGACTCAACTACACTATCTTTCCCATCACGGGAATGTAAAAAGTTATTATCACCAAGGCATATACCAATATGAGTTGGTTCGCCATAGATATTAAAAAGAACTAAGTCGCCAGCTTCTGGCACATCTACCTTAGTCCAGCTTTCTTTGTGTTGGCTAATTAGTTCTTTTATATTTTCGCTTGTATCGCCATTGTATTCTGTAGAATAGCTTGGTAAGTCAATATTTAATTCTTGGGAATAGTATAGTCGAGCTAATCCCCAGCAATCAATACCAGTAGTATCTCTGCCATTATCTTTATAAGGTAACCCAATGTATTTATCTAGCATCATTAAAATAGCCCCGGGAAATAATTAGGCGTAAAGTTAAACGCGGGAAATGGCTCTGACTCATAGCTAATCATGTTTAACACAAAACTAATAGATTCTGCGCTATAAGTAGCACTGGTAATATAGAAAGCAGGAAAACTTGCTTCTACAGTACCAGGAGAGTTTGCTAAAACTAATTCTAAAAGAATCTTTGTAGGCTTTGTTAGCTGTGTTCTTATTAACTCTACAGCTTCTCTGGTTACATAATTTAGTGTAATGGAGCAGCTAGGTGCTCCAGTATCTGTTTCTGTAGGTAAAGATATTGCCATTGGTAGGAATGTATAGTCATTACCCCTACTAGTCACGCCATAGTAAACTTCATCCGCAGTCTCTGAAATACGCTTAGTATAATTATCAGATAATCTTACTATGGGTAGATTAGTCGAGGGGTCGTATATTGTTAAAAGCATAATAATGCTTTCCTCTGTTTCAGAAGAGTACATTGCTTTAACAGCTGACGCGGATAAACTACTTAATCTACTCATGACGGTAATATTTCAAATGTAAAACTAGTTTCCCAATAACCAGGGGCTAGATATTTTAACTGGAATAGCTCTGAATCACCGCTTGGGACTAGTCGAGCCTCTATGATAGCTTGCGTACGTGGATGTCTGAACCCAAATCTTGCTACGCCTTTAATATCATTTTTAACCCATGTTTCTAAGGTACTCACTTGCGCGGTAGTAAGTATAAAACTTAAACTCATAGTATTGGGAGCATTACTACGTCTACGCATCTTTGCAGGACCTGAGTCCATCTGAGAGCGAATAATATTCACCCCGACAGACTCAGTAAATCCTTTTTGAGGAGCTTGTGGAAAATTTCCTGTTGTGGGCCATAGGTAAGTATACGCCATAGTTATCTCCTTCCAATTACTGGTCTAGTTCCATATGTTGAAGAAAGCGTCTGTTGCAAAGAACTTCCCGAACGAGACATTTCACCAGCAACCATGTCACCAATAAGAACCTCAATCTTACGATTTCCGCGACTATCAGTGGTTTCCTTAGTAGTAGCTTTTTCGTTTCCGTAATTGTTAACAACTACATCTACATTAGAGCCTCCACCTCCTGCGCGAACTCCAAGATTACCGTTACTATCGCGCTTTAGGGGCATAATAGCTTCTGGCCCTGCTTCGCCCATCATTCCAGTACCTTTAGCAAACTTAAACAAAGTAGGTTGGCTTACAATTGAGTTTGTAAACATTCCACCTTTAGCAAACATTTCTAATCCTGCATCATAGGCTCCACCCTTTGCTTTGCTTGGTCCCACAGGTCCAAAGTCAAAGCTACCAGGGGCGGGTCCAAATGCTGAGGCAATTATTGGTCTAAATAGTTTATATAAGGTTTCAGACTGCATTTGCATTTCAACTTTAAGCAATCCTGCTAACATAGAATTGATTAAATTCTTAAAACTAAATTCTCCTGTTTTGGCGAATTCAACCATAGCATCTGCCATGCTATCAAAGCTTTGTTTAAATACATTTTCGTATTGAGTTTGTTTATCGGCTAAGCTTGCAGTAATCTCTGCTGTTTTTAATTTTGCTTGAAAATCTCTTTGAGCGGCCTGAGTATCTAATTCAACTCTAGACTGTATCATTCTATACTGTCCACGCATTTCATCAGATTCTTCATCTTTGCCCTCTAAAACCTTTTTAGAATACTCTAATTGTGCTAAAAAGCGCGTTTTTTCAATTTCTTTTAATTTTTGAACTAAGTCTAACTGTGCTTGTTGATTAGTTAATGTTTGAAGTTGTTGAGCTGCTTGCCGCTGTGTTACTGCACCTCGTGAAGCTAAAAGATTTAGCTCTTCTTTTGCTGAATCGATGCTGGCAACACTAACATCATAAGTTGCTTTAGCAAACATGGATTTTTCTTCTTCAGCGCGTACTCGTTCTGCATCAAATACAGCACTTTGAGCTAACATTGCAGTATATTCTGCAGTTCCTATTGTGGTAGCTCCAGTTACTGCTCCGAGTGCTTGTGCTGTGCCCTGAGTTTGTCCAATTTTATTAAAAGCACTGTCTGTTACACTTCCAGGTACACCAAAGCGTCCAGCAATACCTGTTTGAACATTTTGTTGAGCAGTAGGTAATACTTCCAACATACGACGACGTTCTTCAATATACTTTTTAGCTTCTAATTCTATTTCAGCTATTTTAACTTGGTCTCCCATAGTTCCTGCTTGAGTTTTAGCGTAAGCTAAGTCTGCTTCTTTTTTGGCGATTTCTGCAGTCAAAGTTTCTTTAGCATTTGCAAAAGATATTTCTGCAAGACTATTTGCTTGTTTAAGGTTTACAAGTTTGTCTTTTTCTTCTGCTGCCAAGTTTGCCAAAGATGCTGACTGTTTATTTTGTAGAAGTCGTTGTATAGCAGGATTTTGTTTATCTTCTGCTGTTATTCCTTTGATGTTAGATGTTTCTAATACTCTTTGGATACGTAATTTAGAATCTAAATCTTTTTGAGCCGCAGCTAGTGCAGTTATTCGTGCTTCTGGATCTCTATATTTATCTGCGTCCGAGAGAGCTTCTTGAGCGTTTCGAACATCTATGGAGGCTTTTAAAGCGTCTATAGAGTTAACTATATTTATCTGCGATTTTAGCAACTCTTTTTCTACTTGTATGCCTGCTTTCTCTAATCTGCTTGATTCTACAATAGATTCTACAGTTTTTACAGGTAAAGATGCTATTATTTGTTGTTGAGTGTTAATTCTTAGTTGTTTTTCTTTTAACCTAAATTCTGCTAAGACTTTATCTAAAGCCTCTGTGCTTGCGGAGGCTAAAGCTTGAGCGGCTTGTTTTCCTAGCGCGGCTATTTCACTATTGGTTCTACCAATAACTTCTTTGTACCTCTTAATAGATTCATTTAGTTGGGACTCATCTGCTCTCAATAATATAGTTGCTTGCATCCATTGATTTGCACCCACTAATTTTTCTTTAATTTTAGCCACAGCATCTTCAGTGGCTTTTAAGCCTGCTTGCGCAGCACCCTGTTCTTGCCTTATTTTTTGAAACGCAGGTGCTAAGTCACTTATAGTATTTACGGCTGAATTTGGTAAAAATTGTAGGTTAGCTGTACCGTTTAAAACTTTCTCAAACTCTGCAGCACTTCCTAAAGCGTTGTCAAAAGCATCTTTTAATGCAAATAACCCTTTAACACTAGTATTTAAAAATGCTTGCATTGGGCTTTGCCCGTACACAGCATTAGAAAAAGTTAAGAAAGCTTCGCTTGTAGCTTTTGCTGTTTCTGTTACGTTTTGTGTAACCGATTGACCAGCTTTAAGTAACTTATCTGTTTCAGCTAAAATCTTGCTGATTTCTCTGGCTTTTTCAACTACTTTTTCAGTAGGTACTAGATCAAGACCTTTTTCAATATCTAAAGTACCCAGGCTACTTATTAGTTTTTTCTCTAAGTTATCTCTAATTTCGCCAGCTGGTGCTGTTGCAATTGCTGCATTAATACTGCTGGTAAATCCTTTAGTAAATTGTGTGCGAATATCTCCGCCCCAAATAGTTTTCCAACCGTCTATAAATTTGTCAAAACCACTAGCAGCTACATCAGCCTTTAATAAATTAGTAGTCGCTGTATTTATATCGTCAGCTAAGTTGCCGAAAGCATTTGCTTTTGCATTTAAACTTTGAACAGTAAGGGTATCCCCATATTTTTTTGCAACATCTATAGCAGTTTTAGTAGACTCAGATAAACTATCTATACTAGATTTAAGAGTATCCGTTTCTTTTCCGTTTTTAGAAAAGGCAAAGTTTAAAATTCCGAAAACTGCTACAGCAATTTCTAAATATACTAAAGCTCCGCTAAGGGATCTACCGAGTATGTTTGCTGCTGTTCCAACTGACAAAAGCGCACCAGTTGTAACAGTTTTAAACTTATCAATTCTGTTTAAGTCTTTATTTGCCATAGTTTCTTTGTAGAAACCACCAAAACCAGCAGCCAAGCCTTGAGTAGAAACACGTTCTCCAACACCCGCTAGTAAACTTAATTTAGTTGCTTTTGCACGCTCTTGTGCTACAATTTTCTCTCGCTGCCATTCTTCGCTTAGATAACGAGATCTTTTATCTGCTTGGTTTTGAACCGCATCATTAGCTTGTAGAATATCTTTTGACGTTGCAACCATTTGTAACTGAATAGCTTGTATGCCTCGTAAACCTTCTACATGCTTTTGAGTACTAGCATTAGTACTGTCTTGTTTTTTAGTAATTTCGCCTTGTAAAGAAGCTAACTGTCGAGTAGTTAACAATTCTCCTGAAGCAATAGCTTTTGATAAAGCGCTGTTGCTTTTTAGTTCATTTTGTTCTTTTAAAAATGACTTACTTTTTTCAGCATAAATCTGTCTTTGAGTATCTAAGGCTGATTCTAATTGAGGTAAACGTACTCGTGCCTGTGCACGCTGAACAAAAGCTTCTCCAAAACTAGTATTAATTTCTTGGGCTCTTTTTGCGGCGTCATCTGCTGCAGACTTTAAACCTACCCTCCAACTTGCTAGTGCCGGTAATGCTTGTTGGGTAATTTTTATTGCTGCTGCTGCAATAGCAATACCAATTAAAGCCGTATTATCCGCTAAAAGTTTAGCAATAGGTGCAACAACTGTATTGACTACGCTAAGTATTTGTGTAGCAACATTTTTTAAACTAGCCAATAGTTTATCATACGGATTTGCGGTGGCAGCAATTTCTCCAAATTTTTGACGGCCTTCTAGTAAAACTGCGTTTGCAAAAGCTTGACGCTTTTCAAAGTCAGTTAAGCTATCTACGGACTTTCCTACGCTTTTAGCGTAATCTTCGGCGGCCTTGCCTACTTTTGTAAACAGTCCCAGTTCATCTAATAATTCAGGCTCAAGCTTACTAATACCACGGGTCAAACGACTAACTGCGTCTGACATATTTACACCAAGGGCTTGGCTAGCACCTTTAGCAACAACCCCTAATTCTAATAGTTGTTTTTTACTCATTCCGGCTGCTGTTGATTTGGCTGTCGCTTCCATAGCTTCACGTAAACTAATAGAGCCGTCACTAGCTGCTGCAAACTGTTTTGCTAAACCACCTAAAGCAACACCGCTAGCTGCCCCTAATTGGTCTAACCCTTTAATCATGTTAGTAGTATCCATAGCATCACTTAATGCACGGAAAGCAGCACTTACTGCAAATAAATTAGCAGCATATGTGGCATATAAACGAACTAATCCATCAAGCCCGCGAGCTTGGTTAGCAAAGTCACGACCAGAAGCACCAGTTGCCCCCGCACTACCCCTGGCAACATCATACGCGTCACCACCCATCATTGCGTTCTTCCAGCCGCCTTTACTACTATTCTTAGCTCTATCGGTTGCTTTTATAATAGAATCTAGTGAACCCCTAAAGGCGTCTGCGTCTTTTTTACCTGCTTTAAGAGTGCTACCTACGTCTTGTAGACTAAACTCTAATACATATCTTTGATTGGCCATATACACTCCTGTCGGGTATTATCAAAATTTTTTGATAATTTAACTAGAGACCATTATACCATGTGACCTCACTTTTGTCAAACCAAAAAATTTTTAACGCAAAAAAGCCCGCTAATTTTTAACTAGCGGGCTTTTCCATCTTTTTCTTATTATTGATTTCATCTGAACGTACGTTATCAATTATACGTATTAGCATAACTATAAACTTCTGTTCAGAAGGATCAATCTCTGTTGCTTCTAAAATGTCTTTTATACCTATTAAGGATTTTCCTAAATAGTTACCACTCATGGTATCCCACTCGTCTCTTAACATTCTATAAGCATTAAATGCTTGTTGTACTTCTAGCGGGAAGTCTTCAAACTCTATTGGAACCTCTGACTCTATAGGCTCATTTCCGAGCATCTCGCACATTTCAAAATATGCGTCTTTGGTCATGCTAACCGATATATTTTGAAGATAGTTGACCAACTGCTCGTTTACTTGCTGGAGTTGGTCGTTGAAAAGTTTCCCAAGTCTGTAACTTGTTCACTAATAAAACCGTCAAAGTTACTGGAATTCTTCATTAAGTATAGTGCATTTTCGGGAGTATACCCAAGTTCTGCTTCCATATCTTTACCAGTTAAATCAACTGGCGCCAATTGTTCAAGATAGCTAAGTTTTAAACCTGACCATCCTTTTACAGCGTTTTCAACATAAAGTTGTAAAAATAAATCTTCGTTGAAGTCTTCTGAAGCCTGACGATTCTTGAAACTTGTTTTGGTAGATTTCTTACGAATCGACAAAAGCGTTTCGCGAGATAAAAATGCCAAATCAACAACAAAACCAGGCATGCCAGGATATTCTACCTGTACTGATTTACTGGGAACTAACAGTGTTTTTAAAGAGAGAGTAGTCATTTTATAATAATAAGTTTAAAAAGAGAGACTGGAGATCAACCCAGTCTCTATAAAAATGCAGTGGCCGATTAAGCTGCTGCGTAATATTTAACTGTAAGCTCGTTAGTAGCTGCCACGTCGTACACACTAGAAGTTGTACCTTGTGGGTTAATTGTAATAGCTGTAGAAATAACTTGCTCAGTAGTTACTGTTGGAATTGTCAACATAGATGTTGGCATGGCCAAAACTATTTTAGTCGGGTTATTACCGCCTAAGCTAACTTCAACGTTAAAAGTGTTATCACTGGAATTGCTACCAGCTAATAAGTCTTTTAATAGTAACGCAGTGTCTGGATTAGTAGCGCTTGTTCCGCCACTTTTTAAGTATGCGGTAACATTACAGCTAATAGCGCGAGTACCTGTGAAATAAGTGATAGGAGTATTAACCACACCTAAATTAGCAGGTGTCAAATATGTTAAGTTGTTGTTGATGGTTAAGTTACCACCAGTTAAAGCAACTTGATAGATTTGTGAGCTAGCAGCACCGCCGACGTTAACAGCTGTTACGCTCATTGTAGACAACTTGTTAGCAATATACTGAGCAGCAGTATTTTTCAACTTAGCAGTACCAGTAATAGAACCAGTCATTGCTGTTGTTTTAAGAGTGTTGTTATCTACCAAAGTAATTTTAGTAGATAATTGTGCAATTTCCGTACCTTTACCAGACCATACAACTGAAGCAATAGCATCTAAACCAAAGTCAATAGAAGCAGAATCAACGGCACAGTTGTGAATAACATAAGTAACATTTTCTAGTACAATGATCAACCCAAACGGTTGCAATTGGTGAGCATTAGAAGCACCAAAGCCTACTGTACTAAAAGGTTGTGTAGATGGTGAAGCACCTGCTGTTTGTGTCCAGCCACTACCAGTAACGCTAGACATTGCTCCCCAGAGAATTGATTCTTCTGCGTCAATTACGTCGTTTGCGTCAGGGCCTGCTGTAATTGTAGCACCTTCATTGTAAAAAGGGCGCATATACGCAGTAAAGCTCCAATCCACTGGCTCTAACGAAGTATTAAAACTACGCTGACCACGGATAGGTGCTGGACCTGCTTCATTTAAGGTAACTGTTTCAGTACCTGTGTTTTGTGTAAATGAGAAACCATCTTGAACCTGAATCTCAAATGTATTTGTATTGTCAAATGCAACAGCCGGGGTTGCTGACAAATCTATTTTACCATTAACTAAATTAGTGGTAACGAAAACTCGACTACTGCGGATTAAATTTAATGCCATACTCTTTCCTTTATGATTTTTGGAAATATTTTAAGCACTGTGACTAGATATTTATCTGTTGTCGTACTTGTTATAGTTCCGAGTTATACTAATGCGTAACGCACTTGTAGATTGATTTCACCGACACCATAAGGAGCTAATAGCCCTTCGTCAGTAGTTATTGACTGAATTAATATTTCAGTAGTTGAAAGGTTATTAGTAGTATCATATACTAATACACGATTATTGTTGATTACATGCTCTAAGTCGTTTATAAGATCTTCTAGCTCTTCTTGTGGATAAGACTCATCTTTTACATAAACCTTAATACTGATATTTAAAAAAGCCCAAGTAAAATCCGCTGGATGATACTGTCGAATTTCTGAGCCTGCTACAAGATACACAGAAGGAAAATCTTGTACTTCATCCCAGAACTTTAGTTTAGGGTAGCTATTACCAAATAGATCTGAACTATAAGGAGCATTTCCATCAATTATTTTAAGTTTTTCAGCTAGCGCTGTTACAATACTTGTTCTTTTTGTCATAGTGGTACTGCCCTTAATTTATTAGATACTATCTGCTGTGCAATTTCTCTTATTGACGTAGAAATTAACAGTTTAGGATCTCTACTTTTTGGAAGGGACTGTTTTCCTCCATCACTAAAAGTTGCGTACGGATTTTTCATATAAGTATAGAAAGCAGTAATCATACCTTGTCTACTTTTGGACATACTTTCGACTCTTGCACTTCCTGCCAATCTACCCGTTCTATAGTTTAGAACATTTCGACTTGTTCCGTTGCCCATATTAGCACTAATTACATCCTGTAACTGACTATTAATAATTTGCTGTAGGCCAACTAAATCTACGGTTGGGGCCATAGGCTGGTCTACCATAGACACAGTGCTGCCACCCACACTACTTTTAGGCAAAGAAAATTTTTGTGGCGTAGGAGCTTTTTTAACTTTAGTTTTAGCTGTACCTTTAGCTGTACCAGTAGAATTGTTTCTTGAAGTAGACCTTCCAGGAGCCTTAGGCATTTTTCCACCAGATATAGAATGCATTAAAAGCATTCCTATAGATTCTTTTAGTGAAGGAGAAAACTGCATATTTACAGCCATCTCCATACCTTTTTTACTAAAAAATCTTTCGTTAAAGGTTTCTCCTATTTGTCTATAGGTTTTGCTAAACGAAGCATTTAGTTGCTGGTTTAGAAATGATGTTTCTTGATGCGATAAGACGTCACTGTTAAAACTACTACGCATGGTTTTTGCCATAGAAAACATTGCAGAAAACAATGTTTTTACATCGGCACTAACTTCTTTTTTAAATTCTATAGAAAGATCTAGGTGTTTTGTATTTGCAACAAAAGTTGTTGGACTTAATGCCTGCAGATTTTTAAAATTACTCTGAGCTGTAGCAAATAAATAAGCTGCTTGTCTCATAGGAAGATTAATACCTATAGGCATTAGTTGTGATCCTGATTCTTCTTGAGTTGTTGCCCCTGTATGTCCAGCAGCTGCAAAAGCTCCAACAGAAAATTTTTCATTAACTGTTAGTATACCATATTCGGTAATAGATCTAATAGCTTCTATTATTATAGGCCTGGCTAACTCATTAGGTATGTCTCGACCGCCTTGAGTGCTAGACTTAAATTTTGGTGTTACAAACAAGAAATCTTTGTTTGGGTCATAATTAGTAAGAAATGACTCTGGATTTTCAAACTGTGCAGGTGTATTTTGTGTCAACCACTGAAATTGCTCTCTGCCTGCTTCTTGTAATATTTTTCTATATCGGTTTTGTACTGCTATATATTGTGGTGACTTTTCTCCGCCACTATATATACCGCCTGCCATTATAGTATCGGCAACGGTAACAAACTCTAGTGTTCTTGTTGCTGTGGCTACTAAGTCTTCAAAAGTTATTTTCTTTGAATACTTTTGTTTTAGCCCAGACATTATTTTAGCACCAACTTCCTTATCAGGAAATTTAAGCATAGTTTTATTTAGTGCGTTGTGATACTCGATATCACCTGGATAATAGTCTATACCCCCTATTTTAATAGAGGTAACAAACTCTCCGAGAGAAGCTCTCTTACTCTCATACTGTGACGCGACCTTATCATAACGTTTTTTAGACTTTTCATCATCGTTATAGTCGGAAGGCTTTTCAGGTACTGCAAGTCTTTGGAACTTTAAACTTTGTCTTAACAACCCTCTTTTAACATAACTTGCTATGTTAAAAGGAGTTACTAAATACACTAAAGGTAGTGTAATCTCTATCTGATCCCGTATTCCTTTTTGAGCAGCATCAAGAAATTTTTGTCTAGCTGCTTCTGCCTCTGCTTCTGTAGCTCCTGCTAAAATGTCTCCATGTTTGATTCCTGTTAGGAAATCAAACATCTGATGTGCGCCTATAGGTGTCATGTAAAGTCCGCTACGTATTGATCTAGTACACGCTTAATTGTTGCGGGTAAATTAGTAGATGCAACATAATTGATTTGTGTAGTGTTTGGGTTTAGATCGCGGCTGCTATGTACGGCGCCATTGTTGCGTGAGTAATACTCAATTAAATCCAAAACTGCTAGCTTTAAGTCACCAGGAATAGGATCGTAGCCACCAAAGTAACTTACACGATATCCATTAATTGCTTCTTCAAATACTGCTGTCTTAATGCTAACTATCGAGTCACCTTTGATTACCCAGTCTTCAAATTTTACTAGGTTCGTATATGTTTTGCCATAGTCTTCGCTATAGGCTACTGAAGATACGCTTACAACAGGAGTTTCTTTTAATAAGATCTCACGAAATCCACCATCAAAAACTTCGACTTTAATATCGCTGTAGAAGTCCACGAAAGTACGACGGCAGTATGATTTTACCAAGTCACTGACTTTAGGTATTAAGAAATCAATTTCTGAATCTGAATTTGTGCTGGTAATGCCCATGTAAGTTTTGTATTCAGCTTTTGTTACTAAATCTGTTGCCATAAATACCTCACTTGTTTTATAAAGGCACAAAATACCTTTATAAAACAAGACCCCGAAGGGTCTTGTTAACATTTACACTATCTGATTAGATCAGGTTGCTGTGTATTTGTGAGCTGCTACGCCAGTACCTTGTGCAGTAGTAACTTGAGTCATACCGGTACGGAGGCTAGCCACCATAACACGACGTTGTGTCTCAACTAACTCTTGGGTATCAATGCGGAGACCGCGTTGGTTACCAACCAAGAAGTTTCCTGGGTTAACAGCGATAGCACCGGCAACATTAGTACCTGCAGGTGCATACTCAGCAGAAACTAACACAGGGCTTCCACCAACTTGACCGATTTGGCCAGTCAACACGGTAGCTTGTGCACCAACTTTGTCCATAGTTTGGAAGATAGGATCTTCTAACAACTGGTAATATGAATCGGTGTTAACGATGAAGATAACTTCAGCGGGATCAAGACCCCAAACACCCAAAGCTTGACGCAATGCACGTAATTTAGCAACTGTAATACCAGAAGCAACTGTGTTACCAGTGGCAGTGGTGTTAGTAGCCCAGTTCGACAATCCTTTAACAGGATCAGGACCAGCACCAGCACCTAACAAGAAAGCCTTGTCAACAGCGCGAGCAACACGACGAATCATACCGTCACGGATAATTGGCATCAAAGCCAACAAAGCGTCTTCTTCTTCTTCATATGCAGTATACTCGTTAGTAGCAACTTTATATGCGTTCAAAGTGATTTCTTTGAGCTGATGAGTAGCTGTGTTACCAGCAGAAGCACTAGTACCGAAGCCAGCGTTTTGAACCCACTGTGCTAAACCAGCTTCTGGATTAACAGGCATAGTCATCACATTGGTTTGCATAGCGATGTTACGGAAAATAGGAGAAACCACTAAACGGCGGCGAATCTCATTTTCCATGTTCATAGAAACTTCAGTTTCCCAGATACCGCTTGGCAGGTGTGCACCAGTAGTAGACACGTCACCAGAACCATAGTTAGAAGCTTTCTCGATCAAAGCGCGGCCGGTACGTGTTTCTTGAACAGACTTACCAGACATCTTTGACAACAATATTGCCTTCTCTTTTTCAGCATAAGTCAAACCATCACCAGCAGCTTTTGTGTCTGCAAACGACATTTTTGACTTTGTGATTGCTTCGATTTCAGCAGCTTTATCTTTTAAAGCAGCCTCTAAACCAGCGATCACGGATTTGTTTGTTTCTTCAGCAGAGGCTAAACGCTTCTCGACTTCCGCCAAGAGCTTTTCAGCACCAGTGTCAACAGTGGAGATAGCTGCAACAGCTGCTTTAACGCGTGCGTCAATATCAGCAGTGGCTTTTTCAGCGGCTAATTTCTCAGCAGCATCTTTAGCTTGTTTTTCTCCGATGGCTTTAGCAGTTTGCTCAGCCGCTTTGCTAGCTGCATCAGCTAACATTTGTTCTAATTGTTTTGGATCCATTTTCCATTCCTTTGTAACATCGCTGTTCGCTTCCGTAGAGGATTCTAGCCCTTTAGCTGATTCGCTTTTGGGTGCAAACTGCATTTTGAAAGATTTAAATTCTTCGTCGTTTTCAAACGACTTAGAGAGACTAAATAATGTGTTTTGATTTGCAGGTACTGACACTACTGAAATTTCGTGCAGCTCCAACTCCTTTACCACAAACAGCTCTGCAGCTGAATTGTACTCCGCATCTACAATGCGAAATCCGATACTAAAAGCTGTTAGTACACCGTCTTTTACTAATTTATAAACGTCACCGGCTGCAGAAGAAATTCGTGCTTTTACAAGCAATCCTTTTTCATCAACCTTGTGTTCGACCATTCTACCGATAGGAGCGCTGTGATTATGGTATGCTAAAATTACTGGATTTTTCAAGTAATTTTGAATACCTTTTTCCCAGACGCTTACAGGAACAATGTCGCCCTGTCTATCAACGTCAGTGGTTGAAGCGTAACCTTTAATGGTTAACATTTCAACGCTTTCGTCTGTGGTAGTAGGTTCACTCTTAGTAAAAGAACTGTTTACATACAGCACTTTATTTTTATCTACCATAAATACCCCTTTTATTGCTGATTATCTTTTGGCTTTCCACCTTGCGACGGATCAGCAGCCGAACCAGCAATATTAGCTGGTATTCTTATTTCGTCATGACCAGTCATCTTGTCATAACGTAATTCTTCACGTGCTTCATTAGCTGTTATGATGCCTGCATTGACAAGTGTCGAATGATAGGCAGCAATATCTTTTAGTTCTGGTTGTAGTGCGGAAACTGAGCTTGTAATAGCCTCAACATCATATCCAAAGTATCTTTCAACAGCTGAAATAAACCTACGATTAATAGGCATTACTGTTTCAAGATAAAATAAGCGTAAATTAGGTGAGATGTTAGCATTGTTGCCACCAGCCATTAAAATAGGCGGTACACCAATTGCTTGCATAATACGTTCGCTATGGGTCTTGATTGATAAATCAAAATCCATGTCTTTGAAGTTCTGGTTTGATACCTGTGCAGGCTTTAATCCCGAATCCAAGATCACAGGACGCTTACCGCCTTGCTTGGTCGAGTACTTTTGTAACCAGTACTGAATTGTCTTTTCCTTGGCGATTTGCGACAAGGTATTTTCTGATGTAAGCACTAACCCAAACACAGCACCGTTATCAAAGAATTGTTCTTGAAACTGCTGCATGGAGTAAAGTGTTGAAATCGATTTTTGTGCTGACTCTAATCTGCTTGAACCACGATAAATTGAATCTGAATTCAAATCGCGGAAATAAAACACTTCTGATTCCTTAAAATCCACAGCACCGTTAAAACGATAACCACGAATAAAGGTTTTTGAGTCAGTCATAATCTCTACGTCTGAGGCAGGTAAGTGGTACATAAACACACCATCAAAGTGTACAAATGCATTACCTTCTAAGATAAAGTCTGTGAATAGTGCTTGACGAAAATCTTGTGCGGTTTGATAAGGGTTTGGTCTGAAGTTTAATAAAGTATTAAGCGATTTTTGGCGCATGCCAATCGCAACACCTTCGTGTAGTTTGTCTTTAATATCGTAATCAAGCGAAGCGCAAGCACTAGCCAACATATTAACCGAACGGTTAACTGACTCTAGTCGCTTAAAAGCCAGCTTGTAAGTTAGCTTAGCTTCAGTACCAACTTGGGTACCTTCGTTTGTATAAATACGTTCTTGTGCTGGATTCAGCTTTTCGCGAATCCAATCTGTAAATCTTGCCATAGTTTTTTCCCTTAAGTAAACTCCGAGAAGAAACTACCAAAGCTTTTTTGTGGAACCACAGTTTCACCGCCAACGAACTTAGCTTTTTGCGATTCGATCCAGTGTGCTTGTTTAGGTTCACTACCAGGTCGAGGAGCTTTACCGTAAACTCCATGAAGCGCTACATGATGACGATTACAAAGGGTGTAAACTTGATCATATAATTCCACACGGTGCGTATCAATAAATTCATCTCGCACAGCTAAAATGCCATCGTCAGTTGAAATGTCGTATCCTTGTGCTTGAGCCCATTTATCCAAGAGTATGGTAACTGAATGTAGGTGATGCAGTTCTAAGTCTGCATCAGTATCACAAATATAGCAGCACGATTTTTTCTCGTAGGCTGCTTTGGCTCTGTCACGAACCCATTTAACTGGTATTCGCTTATTTGTATTTTTTGCCATAAATTATTCTAAATTTCCACTTATTATACTACGCAAGCAACAAAAAGTCAATGCACAAATTTCTCTAGCTATTATAAGGTGTAAGTATAAAGTGCGTAACGAACCGCATCAGCCATGTGAGAATATTTATCGTGTAATGGGCGTTCACGTTGGAGCCCCTCACGTTGATCCCAGCGATACTGATCAAACATTGCACGTACATTAGTACAATGAGGTGCAACCTTTAAACGACCTTGCTGTAGTAGTGTTTGTATATAAGCAATACCAGGTAACACATCTTTTTTGGCTTTGGTTGTTGAAATGTTGTAAAGGTAGGCTAAGTCCGACGCAAACTGTGCTGCTGCCGAATCAACAAACACAACTTCAACGCCATGCAGTTCGTTTAAACGCGAAAACTCGGCTGCATGTTCAGCAGTGGTCTTTTCTGATTTTAAGTATTCATCGACAACATAAAAGCAATCGGTGTTCCAATCATAAACGATAACGCAATAAGCAGTATCATCTCTGTAGCCAGGGTCACACCCAGCAATTGCTTCGCCTTTAAGGTCTTGGGGAATTTCACAAACATCCGTATCCTGCAATGCATAAATCTGACCCTCAAACACAGTAAAACTGGCGAGGTACTCTTGTTCAAACTCGGCACGTGACATTGATCTGCGAGCTTCTGCTACGTCTGATTCAGCCATGCGAGTATTTTCAGTGTAATCAGCTTGCAGGCTAATCCACTCGGGGAAACCGGGATCAAATCCACGATTCCAAAACTGCGAAAACCAGTTGTTACGACCACGAGGGGTCGATATAAAAATGGCCTTGGCGTTGGGTTTGTCTAGTGTAGGGCGTAGCGCTACGTTAAACGCAGCTTCGCCGCCTTCGCCTAGTGCAGCCTCGTCAAATATGATTAAGTCATATGATCGGCCAACAGTACTATCAACGGTACCAAGAGAGCCCATACGAATGGTACTACCATTTGAAAGCTCGATGATTTTGTCCTTGAGATTGTCTCGCGAGACTTCGAGGTCAAAGTGTTTGATGAGTTTGCGTTGGAGTTCAAAGGATATTGATGAAAGGTTATAGTTTGGTGAAATGATTAGTACATTTGATCCAGGTACTAAGGTTACCAATTGACCGATTACGTTGGCAATATAAGTTTTACCTAAACGTCGTGCAAGGGCAGCACAGATAAACCTGTACTTGGGATCATTAACTGCATTGATTAGTGCAACCTGTGGGCGGTTGATCGTATCGTAGATGTTTAGCAGTTTTAGGTAGTTTGTTATGGGTAGCTTAATAAACCTCTGTTGAGGGTCGAATTCTTGTATAACATCTACATTTACGTTTTCACGTGAGACTAGGAGCATTAAATTCCTTCGCCTGTGATTAATCGCTGTACTAGTTGTGAGTACTTGGATCCGTCTAGGGCATCGTTGATTTGTACGTTGACTTGTTTTTGTGGACCTGAAGCTTGTTGGGCTTTGGCCAGTTGAATCTCGCGATCCATTAAGTCCATTGACATTTTGTGTGACATTTGCAATAATTCTGCAATATCTTTGGTTGATCCAGTTTGTGATTCTTCCAACTCTGAAAACTTTTGTTTGATTAGTGCATCCATGGCACGTCGCATAAGAAAACGGTTGTTGTAGCCTGAGTCGAAGAACACCGAGTCAA
>Ga0208974_1000015_pt1 | contig 83149 bp, 115 predicted proteins | sample GreLakmeER15MSRF_FD_187699 | JGI IMG/M metagenome (GOLD analysis project Ga0208974, IMG submission 187699) | Freshwater lentic microbial communities from great Laurentian Lakes, MI, USA - Great Lakes metaG ER15MSRF (SPAdes) | ecosystem: Environmental > Aquatic > Freshwater > Lake | place: Great... | reverse complement strand
ATGCTGAGCAAGTCCGCAATCTGCTGACTGCTCATAGGAATAATTTCTGGAGTAGTATCTTGCGCTCCACCGTAGTCAGGCTTTACTAGCTCGCTGACGAACAGCGCAGTAGCGTGCTTGACCGCTGGCGGTAGCGTTGCGTAGCCAGCACTATACACAATAGTGTACTTAGAGTCTGGTGCAAACGTATCAATCTCGCTAGATGGACCCAGCAAGACTTTCCCAAACTTATCTGTCTCAGTTGTACGAACTAGCGTACTCTGCGTAACAGATGTCGTTACTGGAGTAGTTGCAATTGTTACTTGCGTAATAGACGTAACAGAAATCAAGGGATACTGAAGCGTCAGGTACGTTGTCGACCCATCGCCAACAAAGGTCTCTGTGTAGGTTGTCTGTTGAAAGACTCGCTCACAGAAACTCTCAACTTGCTCAGTAGCAATCTCGATAAGAGACTCTAGCTGGTCGGTAGAATACTGACGCAAAGCAATGCCCAGGGGCTTATCCTTAAACTCCGTAGCAGTAATATACTGTCGCGCCATGATTCCTCCTTAGACTTTCTTCTTTTTCTTTCCAGAGAACGGTGCAGTAATAAACTTCATTGCTGCAAGTCGTGCTCGAGTAATCAAGCGCAACCTACGCCGCTTAAAGCGGAGTCGTCCACGAAGGGAAAGGCTGAATCGCTTATTGACCGCAAACTTACGGACAAGCGACTTGGTATTAGTTTTATTCGTAAACGGTCGAGCTTTCGCCATTGAATGCCCTCCATAACGCTGTTCGGTAGCCATCCCATGAGAAGTGCTTTGCACGGCTCAGTCCCTTCTCTCGCATCTGCTCTCGCAGTGACGGGCTAAGGAACATCTTCTCAATCTCTGCCGCGATCGACTCTGGGCTGAGATTTCCGTATCGACTATGACTCTTATTCACTACCCAGTCATTCGGCTCAATGAGTGCACCAGCATCTCCCACAACTTCAGCACCTGCGCCGTAGTTTGTGTGAGCGACTGGAAGACCGCAAGCCATTGCCTCAACAAGTGGGAGACCAAATCCTTCTACCTGCGAAGGTAGAACAAAGCAGTCAGCCATGTTGTAAAGGTCAACAAGACCAGGGTAGTTTTGAGAGCTTAAAGCAACTGAGTCATTGTGTTTTGCGTGCCTTCCTGAGAATAGCACGTTCTGTACAATGTCCAGTTGGTGAGCAAGCTGAGGGAGATCGTGTCCACCAAGATGGTAGTTATCAAACGGCACGGTGTGCGCGTAGAGCACCACTTGCGGGTGCTTGTAAGCTACAATCTTGATTGCCTCGAATAGCCGAGGCCACTGCTTACGCTCAACGTTCTGAGCCACATTCATGACAACAAACTTGTCATCCCATCCAACGGACTCCCGAAGGAACCGTCGATGCTCTGGCTCATACTGGTAAAAGTCATCAGATACTCCGTGATACGCCATTGTTGACTCAAGCCCATTTCGCTTAAGTTCTTCAACTCCGTACTGCGAGCATGTAATGATTTTTAGGTTAGGTGTTTGATGTAGAATCTGAACCCAGTTATAGTTCATCGGAGCACCCTCAATCGGCATATATACCGTAATAGGGAACTTGATCAGATCTCGGCGAAGTAGCCACGTACATACAGTTGCTGGATCTGCAATAATGTGTACGGCATCAATCTTGTGCTTCTTCAGCGTGATAGATACGTTCTTCCATCCAAGAGAATCTTTAGACATAGACTCAATCGGATAGTAGTAATGCCCTTTGCCAAGATCACGCTTCTGCGTGTCTTGACCTCCAATGACCACCAGCTGGTGACCGCTAGACTTCAGATGCTCTACAGCAACTGAGTTGACGATTCCAAAACCAGTTTTAATAAACGGTGAATCACCGAGCATGAGGATCTTCATGCTACTTCGTACCCATTCATTCGCATCCGATTAACCCAGTGGGTGTTCTCGATTGGAATGTAGGCGACTCCATCCACTACTTCGACCTCGCCGTCGTAGAATGTTTCAAGGCAATTTACTTTTGCCCAGTTCTCTGGAGCGAGCATCTTAACAAAACCTTCTCGGTCCTGTGTTGCACTCTTGTCGAGATCTTCTGTGATGAACTCAATACTAGCTTTCTTAGCCTTTGGCATCATGTGCCTCCTTCTATAGGGTGTGGTAGGGGGATGGATTTCTCCACCCCCCTAGCAGCACCTAGTTCACGCTAAAAAATTAGATCGTGAAGTTCTTGAGGCGCACAGGGCGACCCTCAAGAGCGAAGCCGAAGTACCCCTTAATGTAGAAGTCTTCAGCATCCTTCGTCTTAGCAAGCATCTCCATCGTGAAGTCCTGGTTCACGATAAGCTTCGCGTCAGCACGTCGGAAGACGAGAAGCTCGTTCTCCTCGTAGTGGTCATCCGTAACGATCGGCACGCCGTCGTACGAAAGAACGCGGAAGCCAGCGCCAACCTCAACTCGGTCGAGGAAGCGCTGCTGACCCTGCAGAAGGGCACTGATCTTGCGTCGAACTGCGCGGCTCGTCATGATAACGTCAGCCTCGCCCTTCGTGTCGTCAAGAGCCTTGTCCAACATGGCAAGGGTGAGAGCGGCAGCCGAAGCGTCCGTCGTACCACCCTCATCGCCAGGGGTCGAAGTATTGATCTGATGCTTGATGCCGATGATACCAGAGTTGGTATCTTCGGTTCCGTCGCCTGTGCAAATCGCCGTAGCGAGTCGCTCAGCAATCACGCCCGAGTGGACGCGAATCTCTTCCTGCAACGCGTTGACAACACCACCAGCAGCCGCAATAAGCGGACCAGTGACTTCTCCACGGGTGTACAGGTACTTGACGGTCTTTGCGACCTTAGCGTAGGTCGAGCTTGAAGCGCTTGGAAGTGAACCACCATCGGTGCTGAATGCAGCCGTAGGAAGCCCGCTTCGCTTGCGGATGTAATAGGTCTGTGTAGGCCAGTTTACACGCGTTACAACGCTAAGAACAGGTGTAGCCTTGGCAACGTAATCGCGGATTACTGGATCGACTACCTCTGGGAGGAGGTATGCACCAGTAGATGCGACGGACGTGCTAAGAGCTCGCTCAATGTCAGCCATTGAAAGTCTCCTTAATTATTATTACTTGTAGATATTACCGAGAGCGTACTTCAACTTATCCTCATTGCTCATTGAGCCGAGGTCTGGAAGTCCAGTCTCAAACTTTTCGCGGACAACGGCAGCAGGCAACTTGCCAGCAGGAAGCTCTTCGAGCTTCTTGATGTAATCAGCCTGCTTCTCGACTGTCTCACGGAGGACTGCCGTGCTCTCGTCAACCTTAGAGGTGACAAAGGCGGTAATAGCCTCAGCGAGGTCGCGGCGAACCGAAACCCCATTAAAGTCCACGTTCTCATCTGCAGGAGCATCTTCAGTATTAGCTACTGGTACTTCTGCTGCAGCCTGTGGTGCGTCGGGCTCAAATACCCCGAGCGTTTCGAGTTGCCCCTTCAACGCGTTGAATGCTTCGACAAGCTTCTCAGCATCGCGCTTGGCGATGCGTGCACGCTCGACTTCACCGTTCTCCTCAGCGGGAGCAGCAGCCTCTACAGGCGCAGCCTCCACGACGGGAGCTGATTCAGCTGCAGGTGCAGCGTCAGCAACGGGTGCTTCAACAACGGGGGCTTCGGTCTGCTCGGTCACCTGAGCGGCAACGGGTTCCACAGACTCATTTGCGGCGACGTTCTCAACCACTTCGGTTGCGTCGCTCTTAACGAGCTCTTCTGCCATATTTTCTCCAATCTCCTCGCCCTCGATGGAGCGAGCGAGCACAGTGCCGAACGACGGTACCCACGAGGGGCGCGTCGTGTTACTAATTTCCTTCAACTTAATCTTGAGGAATCGGATAACCTTTTCTCCAGAGGAGGGGTCATCAACCATGCGGTACTGGACACCATCTCCAGCAATCGACATCCCATACTTCTTACCACGCTTAATTCGGCTATGCAAATACGCCGCTGCGGGGTTATCTGGGTGTAGGCGAACTTTGATGTTCAACCTGTAGTCGCTAGAAACAGAGCCATCCACAACTTCTCCAAGTTCGCGGAGGACACCATCTTTCATGTGATGGTCTAGGTAAGGTAGTGGATCACCATCGTTTGTGCGAGATACAATCTGATCCGCGAAGTCTTGAATCGCAGTGGGGTCCATCTCAGTCCCATGAGAATCTCGCTCGGGACCTGATGCCTGTCCATAGAGGAACAGTCCGCCATCCTGCTCTTCGGCACGATCGACTGGGATAGTGATTTTCCAGTTGTTAGTTGTCATTTGTGGCTCCTCAGAGCGCATGCTCATAAGAGGATTGATCTTCGTGACATCAGACATTTTCTTGCCGATGCTCATTTCAGTTTCAATCCATCCCTCACCAGCTGGCTGATAAATCCTAATTGCCAGTGCTGGGTTTTCTGGACTTGCTGGGAGTGCAAAATTTGAGTCTGGTAGACCATAAATGCCGTCAAGCATTAGATGTTCTACGCGACCACTAGCGAGACCAGATGGTGAATACCAACTGACAAAATCGCCTTCTTTTACTTCTCCTGCCATTGCACGCTCTTCCTCATCGTCTTCAGACCTTTCGTCCTTAACAGTGCTATTAGCCCACGATTGACCAGCGTCTCCGCCCCAAGCATCCCAAGCAACTCGACCAGGAGAGGGGTATCCCTCTTCTCCTGAACTAAAGCCTGTAGCCTTCTTGTCAACTTCGTGTCGAGCGAAGAACGATTTCATTCGTCCAAGTGTTGCAACAGAGATCTCTGCTCCACGAGCAAGATCTGCTGCGCGTTTTCGACCTACGTCAGTAAAGCCGCTTCCAGCTTTTCCTTCTTCGATCCACTTCAGTGCACGCTTTGCAGCTGCCCGAACGCCCTCTGGAGGACTGTATGATTCTGCTCGTTCGATCTTAGACATCAGGGTCCTCCACTACATCGTCAGTCGCATCTCCAACAGGTTCTGCTGGGGCTGGCGTGTTTGGCTGTGGAGCTCCACCAAGAAGCTGAGATACTGGCAAGATACCAGTCGAGGTTTGAATAAACGGCTCGCTTCCGTTCGGAATTGCAGCCAATCCTAGCTGGTTACGAATGTAGTTCAAGTCGTAGATTCCATGAGTTAGTGCATCAATGTACAACTTCATCTGAGTCGCTTCGTCTCGGGTGTCAACTTCACGATGTTCAAACATCACGTCATCAATACCAAACGTTGTCAGGATTAAGTTTTCATTAATCACTTCTTCAACAATACCTTGCAAAGGAGAGATTGTCTCCGTTCGATAGGTCTTGTCGTTCTCAGCACTCTGTGAGCGGTTTGCGCTTTCAGAGGTTCCGCCGAGCTTGGTGTATGGTAGGTCGAAGACCGCAAGGATCTCCATAGTCAGTTGACGACGACCCTCGATAAACTGCATCTCTGCAGGTGAGGAAACGGACTTGCTGACTTCCACATCGCCCTCCAAAAGGAGCGGCTTGTGTGCGTTCGCAGCCGAAGTGTATTCCTTCTTAAGGAACTCTCGGTTGCGCTCGACCTCTTCCTTCGAGGCATTCTTCATGTTGAAGACAATGCCTGTCTGGGCTGAGTTAGCAAAAAATGATTCGTTGTACGTCTGCGCGAACAGATCTTGCGCGACGGTTGAGCCAAGCGACTCAAGCGGGCTTAGCCCGTAGAAGTCGTTGTCTGGGTCCGCGATCTTGAAGTGCAGGAACTCATCTGGCTCGTACTGAGTCTCGCGTCCATTCTTTGGATCGCGGGTGATGTAGCTCATCACCTCACGGGTCTCAGTATCGATGACAAGGTTTACCTGCTGTGGCGCGATACGATAGAATCGGAACGGAACGCCATCACGCGCTGGGAGAATATACCAGAACGCATCACCGTAGATCAGAAGATCTTGGTAGGTCTGGCGCAGAAGTGAGATAATCTTTGACCGACGAAAAGTCAGGTCTATCTTCTGGGCGTTTGACTCGTTCAGCTCGTCCTTTGAATCAACGGGGGACAGCTGATAGCCAGTCGCAACGGCAGTGCGCGAAATCTTGTCAATAACAGCACGGACAATAGGGTGCTGCTTGTACATTCGCGTGTAAGTTGAGTGAGACTTAAAGGGTGTCTCGCGGTTTTGATTCCCCTCGATCCGAGGTGGAGTCTGTGAACGGACTACGGGGATTCGCTCGATGTTAGCCACGGCTTTCCTCCTTGGTCTTCTTTGCAACAAGGATTACATCCTCATTGGGCCAGACAACGGTCATTGCGCATTTGCGACATGGACCGCTGACTCGACCTTCAATCTCTCGATAGAGATCCTTAAACTTGATGCGCAGTACTCCGTCCTCACCTTCGATACCGAAGAGTGAGCCGCAGTGCGCGCACTTCACCGAATTCGGCATCCTGCACCTTCTGTCTATATGTGTTGGTGGACGGGGGGAGACCACGCGTCTCAACCGTTACCCTGCGCCCTTGCAATGCTCGGAGAGCAGCCCGTCACCATGCAAAGTTGATGGCAGGAGCCTTGCGACCCATACCGTAAATTGCGAGCATCGCCGACCAGAAATAGTCGTCGTGCCCATCGGAGCGAGCTTTGAACTGGTAGTTACCAGCCTCGGTCTTCTTGCGCTCAATGGCGTGGATCTCCGCGAGGAGCTCGCGCTTGCGAGGGAAGCGAACCTTGCCCATCTGCATATCGCCTTTAAAGGTTGTCGCCCATCGTTCCTTGTTAGAGTTCGTAAAGGTCACAGCCTCAACGATGCCACCATGCTTAGAAACTAGCTGCTCCGCAATAACACCACCAACGCCAGTAGCGTCAATGGTAACTCGGTTAGGCTTAATGTCTGCAATAAGTTTGTTGAAAAACTCAACTTGTTTGCTATAGTCATCCTGTGTCTCAAATGTCTTGTGGATAGTGATGTTGCCAGTGTCATCGTCGATTGTAGCCACAGTGACTACAGTCTTATCGATCTTCTTGGCAATGTCAATTCCGATAACGTAACTGAGATTAGGGTCGTAGTCTTTCTGGTTTAGTTCGTCATCTACACAGTTAACAATCAAACCCCATGGGTAAAAGTTGACCGACTCATCCGCGAAGGAGCACTCGTACTCCTGTTGGAACGCGTCGAGACCCATGTTATTGTAAATGGACTTAATCGAATCCGTACCCCACCGCTTTACGCGCTGGTCGGTATCGAAGTCTGGCGCAAGCGCCGTGCTCTCGGCTGGATCGATGGTCATGATAGAGCATTCCCACCAGGGCACAATGTGCACTGAGTATTCTGGGTAGCGAGACCGATCGTTCGCCATCTCAAAGAAGAGACCGCTTTGTCCGAGAGGTGTAGATACAACGGTCAGCCGACCATCGCCTCGAGTAGTCGCAGGTATGGCAGCGTCGTAGAGCTTTCGAGCGTCTCGCACAAATGCGAACTCATCGAAGTAGACATCTTTCTCGCCGCCACGGACCGCTGCAGAAGCGGGCTGGCTGATCATGTATGAAGTATTCGGGTGATCGTGAAGGCTGAACTCAAACTCTGCAGACGTGTAGACGGCAGACTTGAAGCCAGACTTATCAGGGATTGAGTAGTAGAATTGTTTGGCATAGTTGATCTTGTCCGACGCTTCCTTCTGATTGATGGAAACGTAGTTAACCTTCTTGCCAGTCGAGGTAGCAACGCGGTGCAGACCCTCTCCTGAAATGATGTAGGAGAATCCAATCTGACGCGACTTAGCGACAAGACGGAACTTACTCCGATCGTTCAGGAAGTTGATCTGATACGGCTCTAGCTTCGTCGGCTCCCCCTTGGTCTTCGTGAGAAGTTCCAGGTAGAGGGCGGGCGATACCTTCAATAGACCCGCCAAATCCTCCTGCGAGAGTTGCGAGCCGAGCTTGGTCGATTCCTCGTGATTCAAAGACATTTTGTATAAACGTCACGGCATTCGGCGTATCTTCGCCCTTCTCGTGCTTCTCCATCTGGAATCGCAACGCGAGAAGTTCTTTGATAGTGCTCGAGCGCTGTGTCGCCTCCTTTGTCAGCTGTCCACCCTCAATCTCTTGCGCCAGTTGTGGCAAGAGGGCTTTAAGCTGGAGGGTAAGGAAGATGTCCAGATCTTTCTCAAGAACTGGCTTATCTGTACCCTCGAGCACGCCTGCGAGGTAGTTCCAGTCTGCCTGCGGGAGGAACCTGCCAACCTTGTCCTTGAGCTCGTTGAGCTGCTGGGTATCAAGCTTTGGCTTATTTCTTGCCCCAGAGGGTCGCCCACGACGGAGCTGCCCTTGGGTCTTGGAAACGATCGTCTCATCAGACATCTGGTGTCTCTTTTCTTGGTCGCTTGCGAAGCGGGCTTGGGTCCCGCTTGTATCGCCGCTTATAGTAGCGCACGGCTACTGGATAGTCACGGGCAACCCGCAAGTCCCAGCGTCGGCACTGAATCGGTGACATATACTGCTTATGCAGTCGGAACAGGTACTTCGCCCACCGCTTGGAGTGTTCCGATCGGGTGGCGACGTGTGCTAGTTCGTGGAGAGCCGTGTCAATGTCGGCGGAGCAGAGGGTAAGTTTGTGAACCCAGTCCTCGGCGAACCCCGCGTCGCGGCACATCTGGTCAGCGTGGTAATGCAGGCTGACCTGGCGCAAAAAAATTTTATGGTCTGTGACCGCCCTCGCCATGATAAGCAGAGCTGGCTTATACCTCTTGAGATAATCCTTTGTCATGCCTTTCCCGCATACCACCTTAAATGGTAGACTGGAAAACCAATCTGGATGTCTCATGGATATACTCCCATATACTCATTAGCTGGGTTAACTGGGTTAGATTATCTTACTGTTAAGAAATTTACCCTTCACTCTATACGCGCTTTTTGAGGGTATTTTGGTCTCATATAATAGTACCACTTATATTTTATAACATATACCAGGTTAGCCTGGGTTATTTTCTTAGGGGAGGAGGGGTAGGAGTCAAGTTCCAGAGAGCGTTTCGTAGAGTTTCCCCACGGTCGACCTGGGTTAGATTAGGTGTCTTTGCGTGTGCATCGTCAAGCGATGCTGTCTTTGTGCTTCCAACATAAGTTCTTACTTATATAATATTTCAGATTCTGTATATATTTCCTCTAGGTACTTAATAGGTGCCCGCACGCCTGTCGTGGAGCGGTGCGGAGGGGGTGCATATTCTCGTTTTTTTATGAATATTAAGCACGAAACCTGATGAATATTCACGAAAACGCGCTTCTTGCTTTTCGGCTATACTGATGGCATCAGGTCGGGTCTCCGATCTGCTGCAGCCCCTCGCTGCCTATAGACGAGGGAGAAGGGAGACATGAATATGTCTCACAAGAGGATCACGGCGGAGATTATCCGCGAGGTATCGGCAGCCGTTGCCGCGCTCCATACTGGCAGCCTTAGAGGGTATGCCGATCGTGAGGATATGGCGCAGGATGCGCTCATGATTCTCGCGACTGATCCTGCGGCTACGGTCGCTGCAGCGGTGCGCGCTGCGTACAATGCCAACCGTGAGGAGCGGCTAGGGGATGGCGCAGCGGTGCGCTTCGCCTATCTCTCGCAAGCGGTGAGCGGCAAGGATGGCGAGATGACGGATCTGGGATCTGTGCTGGCCGATCAGGTCGCAGACAATGCGCACGCGGTGCGCGGTGCGGATGCGGAGCGTAGCGCACTGGTCGCAGCGGTGGTCGCGGTGCGACACTCTCACACGGTCGCTGCACACGGTGCAGAACTGGCGGCACGCGGTGCTGCTAACGGTGCACGAGGCGCAGCGAATGATGCTGCGATTCTCGCCGAACTGGAGGCAGTCGGCGGTGCACACTACGGGTACGCTGCGAAGGTCGCTGCGAACCTGCGCGCACGAGGGATCCGCACCACCGCTAACGCGGTGCGAGTAGCGGTGAATCGTGCGAAGGCACGCACCGAAGGCGGTGCACACTCCAGCCGAGACTAGCAGCGAGGCTGCTACGGCAAGAGGGAGATCAGGGCGGCGAGGCTGCCCTGGTCTCCCTTTTTTTTTGCTCATTCATATGTGAAATGATTCTGGCACCGCACACAATCTTATATGTGTAATGATTATGAGTCTGAGATTGTTTCACATATGCTTCTTCTAGTGGCTTGCTTTTAAGGTATTCCATCACGCGGATATGTGAAATGATCTCGGCTAGAGGGTAGGAGAGAAGTGCTCTCCACTAGTAGGAGGAAACGGCAATGGTAGAGATCTCGGCAATCTTGACGGCGTTCACAGGTGGTGCACTATTCGTACTCACAGGGATGCTAATCATCCAAAAGATTGAGCAGTATCAGGATCGTCAGGACTACTTGGAGAGTCGTGCGGCACTATACGAGAAGGCACGACGAGACGGCAGAATCTAACAAGAAGGCAGGGGGGTCAGCGTACCTCCCTGCCTTTTTTATTGTGTTATATGTGAAATGATTGTGGCTCCGCATATTTTTTATGCTATGTGAAACGATCTCGGCTAGAGGGTAGGAGGGCAAGAGCACTCCACTAGTAGGAGGATCAGGAGATGAATCTACGCGATAGAATCCTGCGGGATGGCGGAGCGACGATCAAGAGTCGCACCCTCACCCCGATCACCCCGAAGCGGGGGTATGCCGTAGGAGCCACGACGGAGACGGCAATCAGGCTCCCGATCACGGCAACGGAGACGACAATCCGTCAGGCATTGTTCCTCATCTGGTATCGGTTCGGGACTCGGCATCTGGGAGCGTGGGTGGATGGCGATACAATCCATCTGGATCCTACGACAATCGTCCGCACGAAGCGGGATGCTATGAGACTCGGGAGGGAGAATCGCCAGATGGCGATCTACAATCTGGCAAAGGGTCAGACGATCACGATCTAGGGGATAGGGGAGGGTGGACAATCACCCTCCCCTATCATATGTGAAATGATCGTGCCACATTTGGGCGAAACTTGGCAGCGTCTGGCAATATGTGAAATGATTTATTTGTTTTGACTAGTATATGTGAAATGATGTTGGCACGCACGAAATATGAGACTATTTCACATAACTAGTGGCACAATCAAAGAATATACCCTCAACTAGTGGCGTATATGTGAAATACTTGTGGCTCCGCTATATATGTAATGATTGCGGCTAGAGGGTGAGGGGCAGTTCCCCTCAGAGTAGGAGGGTCAGATGGACTGGTACAAAGGACTCGCGCTGGGGATGCCAGCAACGATCCATTGCGGATCGGACTCATACGCGGCAGAGGTTGTGAGGATCGTACCCTTCGCAACAGAAGCGGCAGCCAAGCGCAACGGGCGGCTCACAAAAGAGGTCGTGGTGCGATACATTACAAGCGGCGGACTCAACGGGCGAGAGATGAAGTTCAGACTGAAGGATACAAAGCGAGGCACGGAGTTCTACGTTCCAGGAGCAAGCGTGTACGGACTCACACTCGGAGAAGCGCGAGAGTATATGGATCCGCACTTCTAAGAGGGAGGGGAGGGGGGAGGCAGGAGCCTCCTCCCGAACCCCCGTGCCACTATCATTTCACATTAGGGATGTATTTTTATAATCATTTCACATATCGGCGTTTTATTATTTTATATGTGTAATGATTCTAGTAGCATATGTGAAATGGTTCTGGCTCTCTTTATTAGTTATCTAATGTGAAACGATCTCGGCTAGAGGGTAGGAGGCGAGATACGCCACCACTAGTAGGAGGGTCAAGATGCGTAAGGTCTGGGGTCTGAAGCGTTGGGCGCAGTTCGGGAAGGGTGGACACGCGAAGCGTACACTCACCAATATTGCACCAAGTGCGGAGGTGATGCGGTACGCCGCAGCAGCAGCCGCAGGGGAGTACAAGAACAAGGGCGCGTTGATCTCGGGGAGGATCCTCCTCAATGATCAGGCACGAGGTGATGGCTTCTGGGATCTGGCAGCCATTAGAACAATCAGCAAGAAGGTCTAAGGGAAGGGGAGGGTGGGCAGCCCTCCCCTTTTCTTTTATATTATATGTGAAATGATTGTGGCTCTGGCCAAATAGAACATCTGTTCTATCCATATGTGAAATGATTACGGCTAGAGGGTAGGAGGAGAGATCCTAGGAACTCTCTCCCTAAGGTGAGGCGATCGGACGAGCGATCAAAATGCCGCAGCCTCAAATGCGGGTATTGGAGATGCAGGTGGAGCGATGACCGCTAGGGCAGACTCTGTAAATCTGGGAGCGGTAGGGTGGCGAGGAGCACATCCCCGACGGGGGGTGTAGGAATCAACCCGATACAGGGGGGGAGTATCCGACGGGGTGCTCCCCCCTTGCTTTTTCTCCATATATGTGAAATGATGTTGGCTCTGGCTGTCATAAGGATATGTGAAATGTTCTCGGCTAGAGGGTAGGAGGGGAAGTTCCCCTCAGATAGTAGGAGGTCAAATGGGATACACGACACGGCACGATGCCATTGGTAAAGTGGCGCAGCGTGCAGAGTTCAGAGGCAACAGCATCTGGGCAACGCGCAGCCCTAACGGATCAGGGATCATCTACGGCAGGGCGCAGGAGTTGTGGCTGGCAGACATCACAGCGGGAGAAGTCTCGTATGTAGTCTACTCGTACAGCACACCAATCGCGTGGTACACGAAGCGGGGCGAGTGGGTTGTGCCAGCGGAGAAGTACAGCCACACGACAGGGCGACACCAGAGCGTGGTGCGGCAGGGCGTAGGGTTGCCACGAGGAGCGGTCTCCGCAATCGTCCGCTAAGTCCGCCGAAGTAGGAGAAGCACAAAGACACTAGGACAGGGAGGGACTCCTACCCCTCTCTGTCCATTCTCTTATACTTATATGTGAAATGATTATGGCTCCGTTTCAGGGGGGTGGTATATGTGTAATGTTTCACAGGATTGTTTCACATATGTGGATAACCCCCTTGCTAGTGGCGAATAGAACAGATGTACCATTCACGCGGGTGGGATATGTGAAATGCTTTTGGCTCTGGTGGGAAAGGCTTGCCAAGACTGGGCAAATGTGTAATGTTCTCGGCTAGAGGGTAGAGGGCAGCACAACAAATAAGCACGCGGCGAGCGTCGCCTAGTATTGAGGGGTATGGACTGAGGTCATCTATGTAATGATCTCGGCTAGAGAGTAGGAGGATAGACTGATGGACTACATCAAGAGCAATAGAGACAATAAGGTGGATTCACGCTCATTCCGTATGGTGATGAGTGGGAAGGGCACGCTCCGACTCCATAATGAACTGATGGAGAAAGCACGCCAGAAGCGTAGAGAGCAGGAAGCAGAATCGGCTAGGAGAGGGAAGCAGACTCCCCTGTGAGTTGATATAAATAGGGTATTTCGGGCGATTTTCTGGGGTATATATGTGTAATATAATACTAATATTTTATGCTAAACATATGTGAAATGATGTCGGCTAGAGGGTAGGAGGGGATGATCCCCTCAGAGCAGGAGGTAGGGATGACCATTCAGGAGAAACTGGATCAGATTGAGCAGGAGATGGAGGCAGCAGCGGCTGCTAACGATCAGGCGAAGTGCGCGAAACTCGTGCGCGATCACGAGGATTTCGTATGGCTTGGTGCGAAGGTTGGCTTTGATCAGTCCACCGAAACTCCAGTACGATTGGAGAAGTAAGGATCTGTGAAATGATGTCGGCTAGAGGGTAGGAGGGTCAGACAATCTGATCCCCTGATAGTGGGAGGTAATGGTATGGGTTATGTGAAGGATAAGATTAGAGCAGCGAAGGCTCAGCGGCTCGTCATTGAGCAGGATCTCATTGAGGCAATCGCTCAGGGTTGCGCCGCAGGACTGGGAGACAGCCCTACACCGATGGTAGTGGTGGACTCCGCAACTGGGCAACGCTGGGATGTCTCAGGGGGAGCGTGTGGATTCGCGTGGGTCAATGTGCCGCTCAATACGGCTCTTGGCAAGGCGATCCTCAGGAACTATGGGGACGCTAGGGGTGGAGTATTCTCTGCTCACAAGAACTCTTACGACGGCGGGGTAGATCTCTGGGTCTCAGGATTCGGTCAGTCTATGTCTCGCAAGGAGGCGGCAGCAGGAGCGGTGGCACGCTACCTCACGAGCAAGGGCTACAAGGGCGTAGGGTTCCGATCAAGGATGGACTAGGGGTATCGGTGGGGGGGGGTCGGGCGACTGATCCCCCCAACGGCAAGGAATCTGTGAAATGATTTCGGCTAGAGAGTAGAAGGAGGTGCGACTATGGCAGCAGACAATGGGATGCTTAGAGGATTCTTGGAAGGTCGGCGGGACTTCGCGTTTCTGAACTCGCTGACCACGCAGGACGGCAGGGCGGCGCGTGCGTTCGTGGACGCAGCGGTAGCGTATGGTCTGGCATTGGAGGAGTACGACAAGCACGGCGACACGGATCGGCTCAAGATTCATACGCAGATGGGGATGAACCTGACCGACGAGGCTCTTGGCAAGCGATAGGATCTGTGAAATAGTTTCGGCTAGAGTGTGAAGGAGGTAAGTATGAGCGTGATGAAGGACGAGGCAATCAAACAGGAGAATGGTCTCATTGACCTGACTCCCACGAAGCAGGGGTACGCGGCGATGGCTGCACTCTTTGCAGATAATGTGGTGTTCTTGGCTGCGGGTCGCAAGAAGCGCGAGGATGCTCGTGCTTTGATCGGATCAGTCATCAACATTGCAGGGCATCTGGGAAACGCAATGGCACAAGGGGACGAGGAGGCTAAGGAAGCCTACGAGTGGCTCTCAGCCAAGTTTCCCACGAAGTAGAGATCTGTGAAATAGTTTCGGCTAGAGGCTAGAAGGAGGTGTCTATGTACAAGCACACTTGTGATCGGGCTAAGGTAGCGGGTGATGAGGCTTCGGGGATCACGATCACGGCAAAGGTACTGGCAAACCTGAAGCCTATTGACGACGCGGGTAGAGCGTTCTGGGTTGAGGAGCCACGAGACGACATCTTTGTGGACGGCACAGAAGTAGAGTCTCTCTGGTGCTCGGATTGTGAGGAGGAGTTTGCAACAAAGGAAGTCAAGGGGAGGATACTCACAGAAGTTGAGTGGATGCTTCACGACGGAGGAATCTCAGAAGTTATTTGGAGCACCGACTACAACTGATCAAGTATGTAATAGTTTCGGCTAGAGAGTAGGAAGGAGGTCATATGGGATACGCAGGACTGATGGGGATGCGCGAGGCAGCGAGCGAGGATGTCGCATTGGAGTGGCATATGACGAGCAACCTGTACCCCGCACCGCCACGCTTTATGATTGAGGTAGCAAAGAAGGCGATTCAGGCATACCGCAGCGGCGACAACTTTGAGGACATTCCGATGCCTGATGGGGTGGTTCACAAGAAGTACGGCACGGAGGTTCCCGCATTTATAATCGTGGACGAGTTTCATCTAGAAGGTTTCATTGACGAGGAGGTGAACTAATGATTTGGGAAGTAGAGGTTCGCAAGGTTGCGGATGTTGAGATCAGAGTAGAGGCAAAGACCGCAGCGGAGGCGATGGACAAGGCTGTCGCAATCGCACAGGATATGGAAGTCTCAGAGTGGTGGGAGGAGGATATCCACGCGGTTCAGGTAGGACGAGCCTACGACCATCAGGAGCACGCCATCAGGTACGAGGGCGACTTCCTCGTGTGTGAGTGTGGCAACGATGTCCACAAGGACGGATTCGCTACGACCGACACAGGAGGCGTAGAGGTTCAGCCAGAGGTCGGCAAGTGGGATGGCAAGACCTACCGCTGCCACCAATGCGGGTCAAACAAAAGCGTTGAGAAGGAATCTGTGAAATGATTTCGGCTAGAGAGTAGAAGGAGGTGCAGAAATGATTCAGGAATGCAATGGCTGTGGCAAGGAGTTTGACGCAATCAGAGGGGCACTATCCCGATACGATAACAAGACGATGGTATGCAGCGACTGCGGATCGGAGGAAGGTATGGCTCAGTATGTTGCTCAGTCATACAATATTGACCCAAAGGCAATCCTGTTCGGGGCAGGAAAGATTGACTGGATTACCCTAGCGGGTGATAAGGAGGAGACGAATGTCTGACGGCAAGAAGTATCGGGTAGTACGAATGTATTTCAGCGACGAGTATCCTACGCGGGTACTGGCTAGAGGTAAGACTCTAGAACAGGCTCAGCATTGGTGTAATGATCCTGATACGAGCAGCAGCACGGCAACTAGCGAGGCTGGCAAAGCACACACCGATAAGTATGGCGCGTGGTTTGACGGCTACGAGGAGGAGTAGCAATGAGCAGAGTTTCGCCGCAACTAGGGAGAAAGATACTCAAAAGCATTGAGCCGACTAAGTGCGACCAATGCGACGAGAAGTTAGCAGACGACTTTGTTGGCAAGGAATACTTTGTAAGCGCAAAGAACTGGTCTGGTGTGGCAATGATTTATTGTCGCGGATGCGAGGATCGTAGAGCGGACAAGTTTGACGACATTGAGAACTGCGCGGTCTGCGACAGCGTTGTAGTGGAGGACGATATTGTTTGGTACAACCCAGAGACAGGGCGACTTGATACCGACAGGGGTGAGCCGTACTGCGTTGGGTGTGTGCCAAGCGAGCAAGAAGCATCTGTGAAATAGTTTCGGCTAGAGGGTAGAGAGGAGGTAGATATGCCTGTGATTGTGGTTCAGATTCGTGGTGGTCTAGTCGCAGAGGCGACGACCGATATTGAGGGGCTGGATGTGATCGTGGTTCAGGAGGACGACAAGGTTATTGACCGAGCCGTTCCTGTGGCTTACGATAGCGATCCGCGACAGATTGTCGGGGAGGCTCTTGTCTCTGGGTTTGAGGATTTAGATGAGGAGGTGGAGTAATGACTGACGAGAAGCAGCAGATTGTAGATCAGGTAGAGCAGATTCTGTCTCCGTACTTCACGCACGATGACTGGTCTGGCGGTCTCCGTCGGTTCAGCGATGTGCCGTGGGATAAGATGGAGGAGGCTCTGTTGGCAGGAGGTGCTCTTACCGACTACCAACTTTGGAATAACTTCATCGGCACGCTTGCTCTGATCAAAGAAGCAGGGCGACTAGAAGCGGAAGGTATTGAGGTGAAGTATCACGGCTACTTGGTTGGCTGTGGGCGAGAGGACGCACGGCTTTCGCTAGAAGGTCTGAACGCATACAGCGCAGACGAATACAAGCGGATGAAGGCATCCGTGCGAGGCTCTGCGTTGGGAGCCGACGAGTTTGAGGATCGCGGAGACTCTGTGCTCTGGTGGTGGGACTGATGCAAACATTCCTGCCATACAATGACTTCGTGAAGTCTGCTCAGGTTCTTGACAGACAGAGACTAGGCAAGCAGCGAGTGGAGACGCTCCAACTGCTCAAGGCTCTCAAGGGCGAGACAAAAGGGTGGGTCAATCACCCCGCTGCAAAGATGTGGCGAGGGTATGAGAACTGCCTCGTGGTTTATGGCGTAGCGATGTGCGACGAGTGGATCAAGCGCGGGTACAAGGACACTTGCCGCGACAAGATTCTGGCGTACCGCGACTACGAAACGGCTGTCGTAGTGCCGCCGTGGTTGGGACGCGACGACTTCCACGAGTCGCATCGTAGCAATCTGCTCCGCAAGGACGCAGATTATTACAGCAAGTTTGGGTGGCACGAGTCAAACGACTTGCCGTATGTTTGGGAATAGACTCTGTGAAATGGTTTCGGCTAGAGGTTAGATAGATATATATAGAAGGAGGTAGTATGAGCAAGTCAGAGAAGTTTCTAATGGTGGTGTTTATATTCGGTGGTGGGTTTATCGCAGGGCTAAGTGGCGGGAACTCTCTCGGTCTTATCGTCGGAGGTCTCGCTGGTCTTGGTGCGCTGGTTGTAGCGTACTTTGTTTACGATAAGGTGGATGTGGCGTTGGCTAGTCGCTACGCCAAGAAGCGAAAGGAGTGGGAGTAATGCCTAACTGGTGCGGCAACGAGATCACGCTCACGGCAAAGAGCGAGGAGAGAATCGCGGAGATTCTTGGGGAGATCAAGTCGGATCACTCTGACTTTGACTTCGCCAAGATTGTACCGCCGCCGATTGGCGACCCAGAGGATGAGCGGATTTATAAGGGCGAGCCGTCGCAGCACTCTTATGTGGGCTGCGAGTGCAAGTCTGAATATGTGGGCGAGACTCCTAATGGTGTGTGGCTAGTCAATGGCAAGCCGCCACTCAAGGATCACTCCAAGATTGACGGATCATTTGCCAGCGAGATTGGCTCTGCTGTTGAGCGTTGTCCTGATCATTTGGGAATCAAGGTGTCGGAGCATCCTCTGTTCTGGTGGAACTGGAACATTGCAAACTGGGGCACGAAGTGGAGCGTTGGTGGAGACGATGTTCATATCGGCAAGTCTGGCAAGTCTGCGTTCGTGAACTTTGATACGGCGTGGTCTCCACCGATGCGAATCGTAGAGGCTCTGTCGGCGAAGTACCCTGATGCTGTGGTGCATATCAAGTTCGCTGAGATGGGAATGGGCTTCATTGGCGAGAATACTTTCATCGCAGGAGAATGCACGAACGAAGGGTTCTGGAGCGTTGAGGACGAGGGCGATACTATTGAGGTTGATCCGTTCTGGGAGGACGACCCTAAGCGGGTGATCAGCAAGGAGTATTACGATAATGGTATGCGCCTTTGGAATGACGAAGGCTTTATGGGGATTGGAGGTTGAGTATGAACGCGAAAGATTTTCCGTTGGTGATTCAGGAATCTGTTCACGCAACTATTGAGCGACAAGAGAACGATAAGAATGTGTTCTCATTCGGGGACGAAGTACCAACACACAGCGATCCGTTCGTTGGTGTTGTCGGTCAGATTTCCCTGTGGGTTGATGCTGACTTTGACGAGCAGCACGAACTTGGTCAGGATGCGCTCGTCACGATCTGGGTCTCAAGCCCACAGAACAATCGGGATCTGGCTGACGACCTGATGCCGATCCGTCTCAAACTGGACGAGGCAAAAAGGTTGCAGACGCAACTAGATTTCGTAGTGGGTAAGAAGTCTCGCTACTTGGACTTGGAGAATGGAGGTGGAGAATGAGGACACGCAAGAAGGTTCGCAACATTGAGTCATACTATGTGAAGGAGGCTCGCAAGACACGAGAGCGGCAGGATGCCACCATCGTGGTGTGCGCGCTCATCACTTTCGGCGTAATCATTTGGACGGCTATCAAATGAAAGTGCCTAAGGTTTATAGGGATTTGTTTGAGATCGCGGTGGCTCAGGGCTGGCGCGTGGAGCAGAGAAAGAACACGCATCTGTCGTGGGTCTCCCCGACTGGCGTGAAGGTGTTCTCGTCGTTCACGCCTAGCGATGGGCGAGCCGTGCAGAATCTCAAGCGAGATCTTCGCAGATACGGACTAAACATTTAGAAATATTTATAATCTCTTTACCGAAAGGGATATGTGAAACACTTTCGGCTAGAGGGTAGGAGACAATATGGTCTCTGGTGAGTGGGACTTAGAACACCCCACTCGCCAGAGAATCGTAAGGTTCTCTGTCTGGGTGCGATCCTTTTGGGACTCGTGGTAACCCTGAGCAATAGTATCTGGTGGATTCTAGATAAGCCAGATGCGCCGCTCTCGGTGAAAGGTCTCCAATAAAAGGGGTCGCACCAATAGCGAGGTGGCAGACGCTACTAACGGACACACTTCTGCTGAGGCGAACCTTTGGTTCATATGCCTCAAGATTGGTCGGTGAGGACTTTGTAGTAAGAGTGCACCCCTCACAAACCAGCAACAAGTAAGGATGGAGATCTATGAAATGGTTTCGGCTAGAGGATAGGAAGGTGTAGCAATGAAGGAGGTAGTATGGCAGAAGTTCAGATTCAGGGCATCTCGTTGGAGAAGCCAAAGGTTTCAGGTGGGGAGCATTTGATCCCTGCTGCGGAGGATTACGAGGTTCAGGGTGAGGAGGCTACGGCTCTCGCTCTAGGGTTCAAGCACAAGCGACCTGTGTTGCTGAGTGGGCATACTGGTACTGGCAAGAACGCTGCTGTGCGTTGGTTCGCGCATCAGTTGGGGCTGCCTGTCTATGTTGTCTCGCTGGCTGAAGGCACGACGACGGATCAGTTGATTGGTATGCCGATCCCTGTATCTGGTAAGAACGGCATCGCTGTGGAGTGGCGTGATGGCGCGCTGCCTAATGCTTTGCGTCAGGGTGGCATCCTCGTGTTGGACGAGATCAACGCTGCCGACGAGCGGACGCTAATGCGACTGCACGATTTCTTGGCAACAGAGTACCGACTCAATATCTATGAGAAGCCAGATGGTGCAGAGTTCATTGAGCCGCATCCAGCATTTATGTTGGTGGCTACAGCGAACCCTGCAGACAGCGGTCAGTACGCTGGTGCTCGCATTCTCAACGAGGCAACTCTTGACCGCTTCATTGTGGCAGAGGTTGCGTATCTCGGGCTAGAGAATCCTGAGAAGGAAGCAGCGGTCATCGCTCGGGCTGGAAAGATCAAGCACTCTCGTGCGACTCGCATCGTTGAGGTATTCAACAGCGTGCGCCGTGCGGCTGGTCTTGGCGAGCCTGTACTGGAGACCATCAAGAATGAGGATGGCACAGAGACCCAGAAGGTTACGCAACAGCCGCTCTCAATGTTCGTGACTGCAAGTACACGCCGTGCGATTGACATTGCGCTGCTCTCAACGGAGATCAGCATTATGGCTGCGGTGGAGATTGCGTTCACCAATAAGATCAACGGCGAGGATCGTCCTGTCGTGCACAAGTTGTTCTTGGATGCGTTCGCTGGTGACGATGAGAACCAGCCTGTAGTTGAGGAGGTGGCTAATGCCTAAGAAGTATCGCTTCAATCGCACCCAGTTGGCTGCGTACATTGACGCTTTTGCTGGCAACAAGGGCGAGTCAGTTGCGATCCGTGACATTGAGCACGGAGCCAACACACACATTCCTCAGCGCGTCGTGAGTCTGCCAGTCGGGTCGCCATTCGCGCAAGACTTGGCAGCGCACGAGGCTCTGCACATCACAAGCACTTCGCCAACAGCGGCTCGCTATTTGGACGAGGGTACTATGATGCTGCTCAACTCTCTTGAGGATGGGCGTATGGAGCGACGCTCGTTCCACAAGAAGCGTGGTCTGCGCGTGCAGTTCCAGCGCAACCTTGTGGATCAGACGATGCCACAAATCAAGGGCGAAGCGTGGATCATTCAGGCAATCAAGTCAATGTATCTAGAGGTAGCAGGATATGAATATGATGAACAGAATCTCAAGCCACGAGCGCGTGAGTTTGTCAAGAAGTTTCGCGCCGCTGGTCTGCGTGATGCGGCTCGTGCTGCAAAGACAACGGAGGAGTTGCTGCCAATCGTAGAGCGGGTGTTCCCTCTCTTTGATGAAGTCGCAGATCAGATCGCCAGCCGTGGTCGGAAAGCAAAGGCTGCTGCACAGCCACAAATCAGCCCAGTTGAGCAAGCCAGAAACGCCCCGTGGGGCAATCCTAACCTTCGTACAGGGGGGCAGGAGCCACGGAGCGGGGCGCAGTCTCAGGGGGTGGGGTCTGACGGCTCCCCCAGCCAGAACGCCTCTCCTAGACCCGAAAGTGGGCAGACACCATCCGCAGGAGCGGGAGGGCTTGGCAGCAATCCAAGCACAGGTCAAGTAAGCGAGACCGAAAGCACGACCTACGATGCGGATGAGCGTCGGCACGAGCAGGAGGCTGCGAGCCGTATGGGAGTTCAGTCGCAAGTCAACCAATCACACGGCGAAATCAACGGAGACGGCAAGAACGACAAGGTAATCGGTGGTGCGACGAGCGATTCTATTCGCCGCCGTGCTCGCTCACTCGCCAAGAAGTTGAACGCACTCAAGCCAGAGGCAACGCTGTGGAGCGACAATGTGGAGCAGTCCACTTACTTCGCGCCGCAGACCAATGTCGCTGCTACGCCGCTCGCTACGAATAGCCCGATCAACAAGTTGGACTGGGATCTCAAGAGCGGCACGGATGAGCACGGTCGCGTCAAGGTTTCAATCGGTAGCGGTAAGGTCGGTTATGACGGCAAGTATGTGAATGTTGTCGCTGTTGGGCGGTCAGAGTATTACGAGTCATCAGAGGAGATCGTCAAGCAGGATAAGGCTGGTGCTGCGAATATGGTGGCACAGGTTGGTGGATACGCAAATGCGCTGGCAATGCAGATGCGGACATTCTCTCAGACAAATGCTGGTCGCAAGAGTCGGCAGTTTGCACGCAGCGGTAAGTTGGATACACGCCGCGCATCGCAGGGTACGCTGGGTAAGTTGGATATATTCCGCGAGCCTCACACTGGTCGCAACGGCGGCAGCGCGTTTGTTCTGTCGGTGGATCTCAGCGGCTCAATGACGGAGGGCGCGGCTCACACCAATATGCTGAAGGATTTTGCTGAGCAAGTTATTAGCCACGAGGCATCAGTGTTCAGGCTCGCGCAGGACTGGATCAACAATGGTCACAAGAGCACACTTGATATGGACGCAGCGCGCAAAGAAATGTATGGTCGCCGTGGGATTATCCCGCCGCTCTACTATGCAATCCAGTCCACGGCTCTAATGTCTAGCGCGCTGTCGCGCTCTAACATTCCTCACGAGGTACACACATTCTCTGACTGGCGCGTAGGTATCGCTAAGCGGTTCAATGATCCGCTAACGCACGAAACCCTCGCCAATATGTGGATGTGGGGTGGTGGCGGTACGCCAGCGGCAGAAGGTCTGGCTATGGCGTGGGAGCGGCTCAAGGGCGTGGATGCCAAGAGGCGAGTGGTCATCCAGTTCACGGACGGAGCGGTTGCAGAGAATGTCAAGGATCTAGTCAATGACATCAAGCGCGAGGGCGGCATCGTGATCGGTGTAGGCATCGGAGTCTATGGTGCAGACGAGGACAATCGTCGCCTGTATCAGGAGTTCATTGACTGCAATGATCCATCGGAGTTGCCTACTAAGATGGCGAGCCTCTTGCGCAAACTTACCCAGCGTGGGATGATCGGATAGTGGAAGGAGGAGAGATGAGTAAGTACGGATTGTTTATTGGTGCAACCAGCGAGCCAGAGATCGTGCGGTTCTCTGACGAGCAGACGCTCAGTCATAAGGCGTGGATCAGTACCATCAAGAAGTTGATCACCGCCCCTGATGCTGGGATTCTATTCCGCGACATCTGGCTGCCAGAGATTGTAGACCCCAGCAAGGGGATGCTCGTAACTATTTACGGCGACCCTGAGGCTCTGTGGGAGCCGATCAATCAACTCAACCGCAATGCCACCGCACTCCTTGACGAACTGGATGTCAAGTCATTCCTTGTCGGGAGTGTCTTGGTCTTGCCAGCGTCGCAAGCGGAGCAGGGCAGCATTATGGTTGAGGGATGGGATCGCAGCGATGCGAGCCGCGCACTTGAGATGGTGAACAAGCATTTGTTTTACCAACGCAAGTACAACTACAAGCGTCGCCACGAGTACGGCGGTGCGCCGTCTCACCCACAACTTGATGGGCGAGGAGCCTAGATCTTGATGCACGCTCGGTGACAATCAAGTTGCCTACGCGAGAAGCGATTATTATCCCACGACATCTCTTGAAGCGGGACATAATCCTTCGCAGCGGTGATGGTCTTGTTGCACTTTGCACAGAGTTTGATTGGGAACGCCTTACTCGCGGAGTTTCCCTTGACCGCGATCTTGGCTGGCTTCTTACTTCCCGCCATTCTTTATCTCCTTTACAATCTTGGTAACTGGGTTAGGGTTGATTGGCTGGATGAACTTTGCTTCCGCATCACCATCGTGTTCGTCGTAGTACTTCTCTTTGCGGAGAAGTTCTGCGTGACGCTCAGGCGTAATGATGTGGAGCGCAGGTAGTTTCGGATCTACTTCGGCTCGGTTAGGAGGGAGGATCAGAAGGATTGGATCCTTCCTCCACTCCGTAGATTTTTGGACAATCTTGTGCCAATATCGTAGCCACTTCAGTGGAAATTTCTCATTCTTCGCTTCACCCAAATAGTGAACAGAAAGGATGTCTGCTTGAATACCAGTGATCTGACCGATACGACCAGTGGACGAAGTGAGGTTTCGGTACTTCTCATCAAAGCCGTCCTCACTAGTAAGCCAGCGCGCAAACTCCCGCTCCACATCTTTGGATCGGCGAAGCAGCGCACGCTTGGATTTCTTTTGTTCGGGGGTGGATTGTGATTCGGTTTTCACAAGCGGCTTACCGAATGGATCACGCAACATACCGCTATCTCGTCCGCGAGACTTCACGGCTTCCCCGCATATCGCTTGCCGCGCCAGACCAGAGCAGTGCCAGTCCAAGACGCGAAGTCGGGCTGCCACTCACCAGCCTTGTCGCCCCACAGTTCAATGACCGCGAAGCCAGCAGCCCAGCGAGCGACTTGGTGCTGGGCGAGGTATCCCAGTTCGGTACGGCGGCACATCATACCAGTGGAGATGGCGACCATTCGCTTCTCCTCCAGTTCGGCGAAACCACCGACAGTGCGGAACGCCATCCCTTGCGAATGATCGTGCCCGCCGACAACGGAAACGCCCGCAGCCTCACAAATCGGAATAATGGACGCAGCACCACCAGCAGTACGCGAGTAAGTTCCGTGTGTGGCAATCAAGTCCTCGGTGATTTTATAGTACGAACGCAGGTGCTCAGGACCACTGTAGGCAACACCATCGGAGATGCAAGGAGTGATGTCCAAAGCATCCAGCCTCAAGAGGTTGGCGAGCGAAAGCATCTCAACACCATTCGCATCGTGAAGTCCAACAAGATCGGGAGCCTTGCGGGACAGCCACTTGGAGAAGCGCGCTTCGTGGTTTCCGTAGATGAACAGAATCTTAGCCTTCTTGCCAGCCGCTGCGCGGATCTCGGCTAGTCGCTTATGCGCGTGATTCAACTCATCCTGAACAGGAAGCCCAAGACGAGGGTCTCGCTCAAATGCGGAGACGCTAGTCAGGTCAAGGATGTCGCCAGTCAGCACGATGCGTTCTGGCTTCTCGGTAGCAATGAAAGTCAAGAACGCAGCAAAGACTTCTGGATCCTCAAAGGGGAACTGGAAGTCACCAGCCGCGACCACAATCTCGCCACGCTTCTCAATCGGCTTACCAATCTTGTCAATGTACGAGTACTTGACTGGGGTCACAGGCGCAATCTCGTGGTGCACTTGGACAAGCGGCACATCTACGACCGCTACCTTCGCCTTGTCTTTCATCGTTTTCAACTCCTCTGCCAATCGCTGACGATAGGCGTGCTTAGTAACTTCTGGATGGTCACCCAAGAACTGCTCTTTGGTAACGGTCAGAAGTTTCTTTATCATCTCCTGAGTCCAAAAGAATCCACTGTTCGGCATTATGATTTCTCCTCATTTTCATATCCTTCTTCTGATAGTGACACTTCGTTCTGGCGAATCATCTGCTCCGCATCGGGAGAGAGGATGCCTCGTGCCTTCAACCATTTATGGAAACTGACTTTCTTGCCTGACTTCTCACGATCCTCCAAATACTTCTCGTACAAAAACTTGAGTGCTTGGTCTCCTGCAAAGTTATTACGCACTGCCGCTCCTTCGGCGACGGCTCGCCTGTGGGAACTTACCAATCAGGTGCTTCACGCGCCTGATCTTGGCAGCAGCAAAGTAGGGCTTCGCCTTCTGGCGGTTCGCCCATTCAGTAAGAATCTCTCGGTCAATCTGGGAGAGAGTCTCAAGCCAAGCCTCCAACTCAACGAGGTCACAATGAAGGGCGTTCCCAATGGTGGTTGGATAACGCCCAGTCCATTCCTCTGGGTCGCTAGGTGGGCTAGTTGCAAGCATCGCACTTCTTATGTAGGGTTGTTCGGCGATCAGAAACTTGATGTAGTCAATGTCGCCATCTAAGGAGAACACAATGCTTTCAATGCGAATGACTTCTCCCTCGTCAAACGGCTTTAGCATACTCAATCCATTCCGAACAGAAGGGGCATTGAACCTTCTTGCTCTTTCCAAACTTTCTCATTGCGGCTTCCATGCCATTAAACTTCTTTCTGCACCTAGTACAGTAGATCATATGTATGCTCCACAGCGATGGCTGCAAGAACATCAGCCAACTCCTCTGCGGAGCGTTCACCATCTAGGTCATAGTCAGGGATGATAGAATCCACGAGCGTCTCGCTTTTGTCGTTGATCTCTTGTCGGCTCGGGTTGATGCCGTATGTCCTGAAGTACCTCTCAAGGCGAGTATCCTCGCTCGCGGTGAGTCGGACATTTATGAAGCCAATGTTCTTGAGGTACTCTGCTTCTCGCGGGAAACGAACATCGTCAATGACAACCGACTTCCCCATTTCATTCCAAAGGAGTACCTGATGCCGAACACCACGCAGCCAAATGTCTTGGTCAATCAGTTTCATTTGATTGCCAATGTCCTGCAGCAACTGGCGAACCGTCACCATTCGTCTGCCGTCTGGAGTGTTCACCGTAATGGAGTCGGACTTCTGCAGGGTCGCGCCCTCGTCCGTGCCATACACATCTCGGGCGTACATTTCGTTGACAAACTGCTTGAGCGAGGACGCAATGGACATCCTCACATACCCGTGGTTGGCTTCTAGAATGTTCGCAACACTCGTCTTGCCGACAGCGAACTTGCCAGCGATACCGATGTTTTTCAATGCACCCTCCGTTCTGACTTCATTCGCTCTAGGACTTCGTTCCAATCTCCTCGGAACTCAATCGCTCGGTCGTCAATATAAAACTCTGCTGGGATTTTCTCTGCCGTGATGTCGTCGTATGGAATACCATTCTCAATGAGTCGGTCAATGACCCAGATGAGGTTTGCGGAGAGGCTCTCTCCTGACTGCTCGCACCAAGTTGTAGAGCAGCGAGAGGTAAAGATCACGATCCTGTACCCCTGTGCCTTCATCCAGCGCACCGCCTCAACCGCGCCGTTGATTGGTGGGTTCAGTTCGTATAGCGGTCGGTATGGAAATAGCGTGCCGTCAAAGTCTACGCACACCACCCCAGACCCAGCGTTTACTGGCGGCTTTCGGAATGGGTCTTTCACCTACGCACCGTTCCTTCCCAAGAACTTGATGGCGTTGATGGCTTGCTCCACCGCTTGCCAAGTATTGCGAAGGTTGGTCAGTCGCTCACGGGCATTTATTTCCTTGAGCCGTAGGCTCTCTACCACGAGGTCTGCTTTCACTTCGGCGAGTTTGTCACTCGTCTTTTCTGGTGATGACTTTGCGTCAGCAAATGCGCGTGCCCATGCGATCTTTCGCTCCTGCTCCGACCGCTCTGACTCACCCTGTGCAATGGCTACAATACGCCCTAGCACGGCGTATCCAATTAAGTAGTCGTCAAGATTCTGTGTTGTTGCCTGACCTGTTCCAAGCATTTGCAGGACATGAGCCAGCAGTTCCTGCTCGCTCTGCGTTATCTGGTTACTCATTTGGGAACTCCAGCCCCACGATATCGCTTGCCCTGACTCCGATGGTATCCACCTTGTCGTATGCATCTGTCGCTTGGAAGGTAAGTACTCGGCTACCGACGAACTTTACCCTTCCCTTTAGCGTGATCAGGATGTCCTTGTTCACCAACTCGTCAATGGCTCGCCGTGCTTCTGATGTCAAGTCTCCAGAGTTCTCAGTGAACACCTGCTCTACGGTTACGCCTTCAGGAAACTTCATCGCTGCTCTCCTTTTGCTTGGAGCGGCGACCGCTGTTTGGATCAGCCGCAAGTTGTTCGTCAATGCTCATGGTTCGGATTGTACCAGTGGAGAGATCAAACCACGCAGCCATTCGGTCAATGGAGTCGTGTCGGTTCTTGACGACATTCACCCAGAGAACATCAGGCTTGTTCACGCGGTCGCGGTCAAGCATGATGGCAACATCGGCGGCATCCTTGATCGCCCCGCTGCCCTTGAAGGCGTAGTAGTTACCCATCGCACCAGTCTCGTTCTGCTGCATCGCTTGGGCGTTGGAGATCTGGCTCAGCGCAACGACGCAGACATCCAGTTCCTTCGCCATCGCTTGCAGTTGGATCGCGGCAAGGCGAGCGTCCTTGACCTCATCGCCAGTCTCCGACAGGTTCTGAATGAAGTCCACAAAGACGACATCCAGCCCCTGCTGTTCCTTGATGCGCTTGGCAGCGCGTCGGATCTTGGTGACCGTGTAGAGGCTATCGTAGATCATGACCTTCTTGGACTTCCAGAAGTCAGTCGCCAGTTTGTATTGCGTGCTTTCTTCCAGCGTCATCGCGCCGTTCTTCAGCACGCGCTGCGGGATCTGGCTCGTCAGGGAGATCATACGGTGCATGTACTGCTCCGCGCTCATCTCCGTGGAGAACATCACCGAAGCCTGTCCAGCACGAGCAACATCGTCCAGCAGATTGACCGCGAATGCGCTCTTACCTGTGGACGAGAAGCCACCGACGACCCAGAGATGACCCTTCACGAGACCGCCAGTAATCTGGTTGAGTCGCGGGAACTTCACTGGGACTCCGCTGGACTTGGTTTGCTCCATGCGCTCAATGACCGCAGCAGGGCTTGGGTCTACACCAGTGTCCACGACCTTTGCGGTGACCCGACGGAATGTCGCGTCAGCCTGATCAAAGATCACATCCACATGACGGCTCTCGTCGTACGCCAGCCCAGCGATTTGCTGGGTGGCAGTGAGCAGAGCGCGTCGGCTCGCTTTATCTCGGACGATCTGCGCGTAATCCTTTGCGTTGTACGAAAGCCCAGCGTTGGCTCGGCTCAAGTCCGTGATGAATGTCGCAGGAAACTCAATGCTCGCGCATCCTTGCAAGGCATCGGAGACCGTGACCATATCAACGACCTTGCGGTTGTTCTTCAGGCTGGTCATCACCTTCCAAATGTCAGCGTGCGCTGGCGAGAAGAAGTCCTCTGGCTTCATGTCCAAGTCCAGACCAATCTCTATCGCGTTCTCGTCAATGAGACACGACGCGAGGAAGGAAGCCTCTGCCTCCTTGCTGTGCGGCGTGGTGCCTACTGCAGCAGTGGCGTTCACTTTGCACCAGCCTTAGAGATGCGAGCCTCTACGCCCTTGATGAGTTCTACCCACGCTACTGAATCTTCGCCCTCAGCACCAGTCGGTGGCAAGCCAGCGCGCTTGCGCCAAGTTGCCTCTTCCTCGCTGCGAGCAAGTGTTGCGCACTTCTGCCGAACTGGGCAGTACTCGCACTCCCACTTCTCGTCCTCTCCAACCATGTTGTATGGCATTGGCATCCCAGCGACCATTGAGGCTTTGAGTTTGATCAGTCGGTCGTCTAGGTACGACTCCACCTTTTCGTCAGACCAATGCTGGTTGACTGGAGATCGTCCGCCACGAGCAATGCCTGTGCCGTCTTTAAGTTGGCAGACCTTATGACCCTTCATGGAGAAGTAATGAACTTCCATCACGACATCTTCAGGCTTGAACCCAAGCAGCCAGCGATAGAGGTTTACTTGGACGATGTGCGACGAGTATGGGCTGTCGTACTTCGGCAAATTTTCCGTCGTCTTCCAGTCCTGAATAATATATTTCTTGTCCGCATCGTCAGGGAAGCAAAGCACCGAGTCAAATGTTCCACCGATCTCAATGCCTTTGTAGGTTCGCTTAAGTTTTTCTTCAATCCGCGCATTGTCTGGCGCGTTCTTTTCCAGCAGCCCATGGAACAGCGTCCCACGGAACGACGGATACATTGACTCCACCGTGGAGTAGTAGTTTTCCTTCCGCTTCATGTAGTCAGCGCGGAGACAGTGCAGCACGGAAGTCGCGCTGATGTAGTCGCCCCGATTCTGAACGGAGTCTACGATTCCTTTGAGGAGTGGGTACGGATAAGGAAACGCCCCATGACGATCCTTAGCCAGTTGGAGGGCAAACTCAAATGAGCAGTGCCCTTGACCTTCTGGCTGATCTGATGTACCGTCCGACGATATGAACCCGATTACTGGCATAGAACCTCCTATCGCTGTATTGCTTGACGGAGGCACTGTACCACACTGGTTGTGGATATGTTATACTTATAACTTGTGGAAGGGGTGGTTTATATAAGTAAAATTGTAGAGTGTGTTGACAGCGGATTTGTTATCCCTTATACTGGGCTGACCTGAATAACAGGTAAGATAGATAGAGAGAGAAAAGAAAGGCAGGTAAGTTAGAATGGCTAACTATTCAGTTCCTGGGGCAGACGAGTTTAGTGGAGTGGAAGACCGAAAGGCACTTCCAGGAAACGAAGACTATCGTGCCAAGATCATTGAGATCAAGCAGCAGGCTAAGCCAAACTTTGAGGGGAAGATCATTGATGTCTTCACTATTAAGTTTGACATTCTTTCATTCGCTGACGGTGCTCCGATTGAGGACATTGACGGCAACAAGGTTGAGTCACGCTGGATCTGGAAGGACGTTGATCCAAGCCGCATGGGGTTCAAGCAGGACGGCACGGCAAGCATTGCTCGCCAGTTCTTCCTCGCAGCAAATGGCATTGCGGATCTTAACTCCAAGATTCCGTCGGGAGACACGGAGGAGTTGGTCGGTCGTGAGGTTCGCCTCTCGCTGATTGTCTACCTCGGAAAGAATGACGGCAAGCAGAAGAACCGTGTCGTTGCGATTAAGCCACTTGGCGGTCGCCGAAGCGGAGCATCTGCGGAGATTAGCCAGTCTCCAACAAACACCGCACCGACGATTGACCCAGCGTATGCTGCGGCTGTCGCTTCTCTGGTAAACGGTGACTGATTGGTCTGAACTCAGCCTAGACGATGAGCAAGTAATTATTGCTGTCGTTGCTGAGGAAGATGAAGGGCGACGCTCGTCCAAGGAATCCCCAGCGGAGGATTTGGACGAGCAGCCAGTCGTCAAAGTTAGGCAATGTGATTGTGTAGCCTGTGATTGGAATCTAGAAGTAGATTGCGCATGGGAATGCACGAACAACTGCAGTAACGAGGATTGCGATGGAGATTGTGAAGAATGAGCGAAAACTTAAAGTTCGGCAACTCGGTGACGGTCCCACTTGTTCGGTCTGCGGAGACAACACCTACGTCCTTGCCAAGAGTAGTGGCAATGGATCATGGGCATGGTGTCCCCGCGTCACTTGCGGAAGTCCGACGACTGTTGGGCGATTTGAAGATCTTGATGCCGCTTACCGACGAACAGAAGAAGCGCTTGGCTTATCTCTCGGATATGGCATCTCGTATTCGGACGAGGGTGACGAGCGGGAAGGCGACGATAGCGGATCTGCATAAAGCCGCGAGAGAAGCGGACGGAGAACAGATGTTCGTGAAAGACTTCGTGAACGTTGTCTTCAATGGATACATCAAGGTCAGGGATTCAAAGCGCAGTTACATTAACGGCAAGACATACGATGGTCATATCACCAAGCAGTATTGCCTAGGCTTTTCAAAGGACTGGGATTCTCTTGGTAAGGTAGACCCGATTGATTTCGTGTGGGCACTGTCCGTTGAGGCAGAGGGGCACAAGAACTATGTCGCGCAAGAAGAAGCAATGGAACAGATTTTCAGGTACGCTAAGGGCATCCGACCAACTCCAACAACGGAAGTGGATGGATACCCAGAGACGCACACATTTCGTCGGTAGAGAAAGAGAGGCACTAGATGTCCGTAGACTTTTCATTTAAGAGCGGGAAGATCGTTTCCGTTAGGGCGGAGATACTCAAGGAGCGCATGACTGCAACCACCGAAGATGGCGCTTCTGTGGACTACTATGTCGTTCGCATTGCAGGGTCAAAAGATCCAGTCGTTGTAAACACAGATCAGGTCAAGGGGTACGAAACGCCGCAGTATCGGGTCCGATCCCTTGACGTTGCTCAAACAGCTACGACGATCGGAAACAATATCCGAAGGTACCGAAAGACAGCAAATGTATCGCAGAAGCAGGTTGCAGATTCTCTTGGGATCACTCAGGCAGCGTTGAGTTTGTGGGAGCATGGGCGAACTACGCCCCGCTCTAACATGATCCCAGCCTTGCTTGAGATCCTGAACATCTCCATTGAGGATCTTTATGGAGAGGACGAGCAGGCTCCGCGATACAAGCGCAGGGAGTTCTAGCATGACTGAGCAGACTGAGCGAGAGAAAGAACTGCACGAGCAGTATGCTGGTACAGTTATCATGGATCAATTCCGTGATGCTCTGATCGGCTTTGGGAGCCACTTTACGGCAAGCCACGGTCACCAGAATGTGGCAATCTACGACCGTGATAAGATCATAGATATGCTTGAGCAAGAGTTCCGCGAGAGTGCAAAAGACTCGTTCCCCTTTGACGGGGCGGATCGGGACTTCCGATTGGAGGCAGAGGAGTACTTTGACTTCAATGTTGCTGGGGCATATGCAGCAAAGGATGGTGCATGTATGCCAGTATTTGTAGATAAGATTGACACTCCTTCGTGGCAAGGGTTCAGCGACTAATGAGGTTCTTACTGAGTTCGCTGCTGACGGCGATCTTCGTAGTGGCGTTTTCCAATACGCTACCGAGACCGCTTGCTCCAGCACCGACTCCAGAACCTACTCCAACTCCAGAGGTCACCATTAAGGATATTGTGATGCTCAAAGGTCTTGCTACGCACTATGATGCTTCTAAGAACAATGCTTGGTACACGCGAGAACAGGGGGGTCCAGCACGCAATCAGGACAAGGGTCCGTACGAGTTCTACGGGGCGGCAGGACCAGAGTTGAGGCTTCATCACAACTTTAGGTTTGCAATGAAGCCATATCCAGTCCTCGTCACTTCTCTCCTGACAGAGCGCAGCGTGCTAGTCTGGGTGGTGGATTACTGCGAGTGCAAGGGACGTAAGGCAAAGGGAGACGAGCGTCTCATTGACCTTGCTCCAGCAGTCTGGGACGCACTGGGTGTCCCAAAGAGTCGTGGGGTTATGAAGATTACCCTTGCGATTCTAGATAAGATGGAGGATCCACGATGAATTTTTGGTATGCATGGCTAGTTATTATTTGGCTATTCCAGAGCATCGGCTTTGCTAGGGCATACATGCAGCACAAGGAAGGAGAATCTTTGGCTGCGAGGAACACCGCTCTGGTTATTCATATTGTAACATTGGCCGCTCTAATTAATATAAAATAATATGCCAACATACGAATACATCTGCAAGAAGTGCGACCTGATCATAGAGCAGGAGCATTCAATGAGCGTCGTAAAAGAAGTCCGTTGCCCAGATGACAACACAAAAATGAAGCGCATTTTCTCTGTACCTGCAGTTAGGTACAAGGGCGAAGGATGGGCAAAGAAAGATCGGAGAAGGGAAGAATGACTCACGACCCACGATACGGCGAAGGGTACTTTGAGCGAGCCGAAGGCTCCAACTACCTCAACTACTCCGATGACCCACGCTGGGTTCCTATCGTTGAGCAGATTGAGTATCCCCACGCCAACCGTGGATTGACTATCCTTGATGTGGGCGCAGCAAAGGGATGGTTCGTGCACCATGCCAACGTTCGTGGACACGAGGCGCTCGGCATAGACATCAGCGAATACGCTGTAAAGAACTGTGCCCCATTTGCAAAAGGTGCGCTCGTCTGCGCAGATGCCGCTGATGGCTTGCCGTATACCACAGGGATGTTTGATGTTGTTGCCTCATGGGAGTTCTTTGAGCACATTGACGAGGACAAGATTCCAGGAATCCTCAGCGAAATGCTGCGAGTCCTCAAGGACAGCGGAGAACTCTGGATGCGGATCGCCCTCTCTGACGGTGCTTCCGCGCACGATGATGTGGACGCTACCCATGTGACGATGCGTACCCGTGAGTGGTGGGAGAAGAAGATCGCAGAACTACACCCAGAGTTGCTGCCAATCCAACGCAGCGAAGCAGCAATGGACGAGGCGTTTGGCGGGACAGATTGGGTCGGTCGCTTCTTTATCTACAGGAAACACAAAACTGCCCCCCTCAAGCACGAAGCCTGAGAGGGGCGAGTTTCGTTTAGATTAGATCTGGAACTGCTTGGTGTCGTCCACCGATTCGTCCTTGCTCTTCTCCTTGATCCCGAACTGTGTGTTCTTAGGATCTAGGAACTTGATAAGAACCTGAAGTCCTGAAGCAAGACCAGCCGACAAAACTGTTCGGAAGTCTCCGCCAGAAATGTCAAGGAGCGGGATGCCAAGTCCGAGCGCAACTGAGATTGATACCGTGATAAATGTTCGGAAGAACTCAATCAGAGCCTCATCAACGCCAGTGTTATCAATTACCCAGCGAATACCGTTCTTAATGTCCTGATACATTCAATACTCCTACTTTACTTCTACAATGACGACGTGCTTGTGAGGAAGAGCCTTGTCCTTGCCAGAGACCCTCTTGGAGTCTGCGATAGCCTTCAACTGCGCTTCCGTCACCTTCACGGCAAACTGTTCCTTGCCCTTGCCTGAGCGAGTCGGGCATGCCCACTGCCAGCCTTCCACCGCATCAAAGCAAGCCGCAGTCATATGACCGTAGCCTTCCTTGATGTGTGATGGTCCAGCCTTCTTCCAGTAGGTCTCCCACTTCTTGTGCCACTGCGAGATCTCCACATCTGGATATCCAACAGCCTGCTGTACCCAGACGATTAGCGCAGCACCGCGAGCGGCAGATGCGACAACATCGTCCCAAGACTTTGCAGGTCGGGCGGTTGCACCAAGTTGCTTGACCGTCTTAACGAGGTCGCCGAGAGACGAACCGTTGTCGGATACGCCCTGCTTCTCGACGAAGCCAGTAGCGCGCTCCTTCGCCTTGATGCCGTCTCCAGCACTTGGGTCCAACTTGTACTTGGTTGCCCAAGCAACAGCGGCAGCGGCACTAGAAGGACCGCAGTCGTCAAGAATGCCGCCCTTTTCAACGTGGTCGAGTTGTGACTTGACCTTAAACTTCATGAGTCTCTCCTATTCCTTGATGCGAAGGGGCATCGTAAGACCCCAGATTAGTGTCAGGAACAACAAAGTCGCGCCAACAAAGTCGCGGGTTGCTCCATCGGGCAGAACTGCCCATGCAATAGCAAGACCAAAAACAGTCCAGCCAGTTGCTACGATTTCATTAATGATCTTCTTAATCATTGACGGCTCCTCTTCGTTGATCCACTACTTTTTGCATCACCGACAGGCGCTCCGCCACCGCCTGAAGGCGTTGGGGTTGGTGCGCTTGGAGGTGTTGGTCGTGCAGCAATAGCCATCGAGACAGCCGCTTGAGCGACTTGCGTTACGATAATCGCTGATACAATTGGCGCTTGGACTTCTTGCCTCTCCTCTTCGGAAAGGTCAGCGCCAAGATTTACCACCGTTTCTAAAGCCTCTCCGAATGTTTCTCCGATAGCTTCAAATGTTTCTCCGATAGCCTCTGCCACAGCCTCAACCGCTTCTCCTACTTCGCCTAGATCTGGCAAATCGGATTCGGGTTTAGGATCAGGTACATCAGTGGGATCAGGAGATACCACAGGAGACTCTTCAGGCTCCTCTGTTTCTTCGGGCGACGGTTCGGGTTCGGTAGACGGCTCTGGCTCTGGTTCTGGTTCAATTGACGGCTCCTCGCTTGGTTCTGCCGTTGGCTCTGGCTCTGGCTCTGGCTCAGGAGTCGGCTCTACAGTCGGCTCTGGTTCTGGCTCAGGCGTGGGCTCAGGAGTTGGTGGCAGTGTTGGCTCTGGCGTGGGCTCAGGCGTAGGCTCAGGAGTCGGTGTCGGCTCAGGCGTTGGCTCTGGTGTCGGCTCAGGAGTCGGGGTTGGTTCTGGGGTTGGTTCAGGAGTCGGCTCTGGAGTTGGCGGAAGTCCGACAATCCAAGAAGTATTCGTAATCGTAAGCGTCCCTACGCCACAGCAGGAGTCGGTAGACAGAACTCTAAACCCGAAAATACCACCAGCGGTGATATATCCAGTAATTGTTCCGCTTCCTGCTTGAGCATTTCCTTCAACGAGGTTATACCACTCGCCGTTCCAGGCAACCTGAGGCTTGTCATAAAACGAGCCGTCTGTTGTGAAATAAGACCAGTCAAAAACGACTGTCTCACCGACCGAAGAGTCGGTGGTGATTTGCGTTGAAGTATTCTGCCAAGGCTGCCCTGTCAACGGATTGTTCGACCCGTTGATTACGACAGAGCCTTCTTCCAGCGTGATTGTGCCATTGGCATCAACCTGCTGATCCCAGGTATCCGCATCTTCCAGTCCCTTGACTGGGGTGGCGGAGAATAGTGCCGCAGTAAACGCGGCGGTGAAGATAATCGTGGTTACTATAGTAACTCTGAGTCGGTTCATACGCACCTCCTCAGGGTATGTTTACGAGTTGTTGTTTTCTTTTTCCCAGTGGTTTCGCTCTAAATCAGTCTTAATCCATTGTGGAATTTCTACTTCTGCAATTCTTGACTCATGGTCAATTAGACATCCACTTGCTGGATGAAGTTCAATAGGAGCATTCCTTAGTTCGCTGGTTCCACAATCTGCATTGGCAAAGTATCCATGCATCATGCCTTCTCTTCCAGGGTAGTTATCGTGGTAGGTCACCCACCAAATTACTTCTGTTGTCATTATTTGCCCTGCCCTGCGAGCCACGCGGTAACGCCGCCTAGTCCGCTTACGCCCAGAAGGGCAATCACAAACTTAGCAAGCCGATATGCGCCTCGTGTTTCAGCCATCTCTAGTTTGATCAGTGTGAGATCACCCTCAATTCGGTCAAGCCGTTCAAGGATAAGATCTGCTTGACCTTTAGTCATAGGGTACTCCTAATTACTTTGATTATCCCCTTCGGGCGACTGCAGCATCAATAGCAGCATCGTAATCTTCGGTTGAAGGAAGAAGTGTGTGAAGTTGTGCGGCGATTACGCTCAAGATGCTGTTTGTCTTTGTTCGCTCTACGATCTCTGAGCGGATAAGCTTTGAGACTCGAGTATACTGCTGGAGCTCTGCAAGTTCTGCGAGATCTCCAATCGGACACTGCTCAACAGCCTGATCGTCCGAAAGGTTAATCAAGGCGCGAAGGTGTGCTGGGTAAGAGCCGTCGCTTGCGGATAGAATTGTCTGATAATTAGAAATGTTCAGATCGTACTGATACACTTCGTGCGTTCGCATGACTACGTTGTCTGCGAGGTCTTGGATCTTCTTCTCGTCTGTAACAATCACGATATACTCCTTGCCTTTCGGCACTATATTACCCACCAAAAGTTTTTTGGTGGGTTAATTATACACTATAACTTACCAGTGTTTCCCTTAAAGGTTACGTTTTTCCCCGTAGTGCCACCTGGAAGTACTGTTGGGTTGGCAACCTTTGTCCCGAATGTTCCCGTCCAAGGGTAAACGGAAACAAATGGGCTGGAGTCGTGCGCAATGGCAATATAACTACCAGAGTAGTCAAACTGCACCTTTTGCCCACTGCTTGGAATCCCCGACGCTGGATTAGCAACCTTGGTTCCAAACGCACCAGTCCAGGGATAAACGGAGATGAATGGGGTGGTTTGGCTCGCAACGGCAATATAACTACCTGACGGGGTGAAGGCTACGCCTCGCCCATTGCCCACAGGCAGCGTTGCAGGATTAGCAACCTTGGTTCCAAACGTCCCAGCAAATGGGTAAACGGCAATAAATGGGGTGGAGTTATGCGCAAGGGCGATATGACTACCAGATGGCGTGAATGCTACATCGTTACCAATGCTTACAGGCAGCGTTGCTGGATTAGCAACCCTTGTCCCCCACGATCCATTCCAAGGGTAGACACCGATATATGAAGAGCTAAATTCCGCCGTGGCAATATAACTACCTGATGCGGTGAAGGTCACGCTGTTTGTAACTCCAGGCAGTATTGCTGGGTTGGCAACCTTGGTTCCAAAAGCTCCAGTCCAAGGATACACCGAAACTCCTGGTGAGCCGTTGTACGCAACGGCGATGTTATCACCTGATGGGGTGAAGGCTACGCCTCGCCCATCCCCCGCAGGAAGGGTTGATGGATCGGAAACCTTGGTTCCGAATGCACCACGCCAAAGGTAGGAGGAAACAAATGGAGAGCCTGTGTGTGATACGGCGATATGACTACCAGATGGCGTGAATGCTATGCCACTAATCTCACCAGCAGGCATGGTTTCTGGATCAGCAACCTTTGTTTTAAACCCACCCGCCCAAGGATAGGCGTGAATAAATGTGCTCGTTGAATTACCGATGACGATAGACGGAAATCCTGTTTGAATATTCTGTGCAACAACTCCAGGAATCATGCTGCTGTATCTCCAACTACAATCCAGAAGTTTGCAGCGCGCTTAATACACGTTACAAACGAATACTGCGCACGAAGTTTAAGACCTGGAGATCCGACAACGGTAGTAGTTCCTGAAGTTACTGCCTGAATAGTTGTTTGACCAATACCAAGTTGGGAGATATTAATTTGTGTTCCAATTGGAAAAGAAACAGACGCATCAGTTGGGATTGAAACCGTATTTCCAGTTGCGACGTTCATTTCAATAAGAAGATTTTTGTCTGCAAGCGCAAGCACCTGAGAACTGGTCCTTTGTTCAATATTCAAATCTTTATTTGCCGCAGGATACCAAGCTGATCCATCGTAAACATATAGAACATCTTCAGTAGTATTAAAATATGTTTGTCCAGTAACTGGGCTAGAAGGAATAGACGCAGAAGTAGTAACTGCAGAACCAGCAGTTGTTTCTACCCATGAACCAGCGCTCCTAACATACATCTTATTTCCCATGTAACCTCCAAATTTTTTTCATTCTACTTTATTGCTTTCCCGTACTTGCCTTGAAGGCTACGTTGTACCCAGCCTGTGCAGGTGACACGGCTGGATTAGCAACCTTCGTCCCAAATGCTCCTGTCCAAGGATAGACGGCGATGAACGGAGTGCCTGTGTGGGCTACGGCGATATGGTCGCCTGACGAGGTGAAGGCTACGCCGCTGCCAGTGCTTGAAGGAGTAGTTGCTGGGTTGGCAACCTTGGTTCCAAACGCACCAGTCCAAGGGTAGGCGGCAATGTATGGGGTGGTGGCGTGCGCAACGGCAATATAACTACCTGACGGGGTGAAGGCTACGCCGTTGCCAGTGCTTGCAGGCAGGGTTCCTGGATCAGCAACCTTTGTCCCAAACGCACCAGTCCAAGGGTAAGCGGAAATGTATGGGGTGGTGTTATGCCCAACGGCAATATAATCACCTGATGGGGTGAAGGCTACGGAGCGACCAGTGCCCGCAGGCAGCGTTGCAGGATTGCCAACCCTTGTCCCAAACGATCCATTCCAAGGGTAGACACCGACATATGGGGAGTTAAATTCCGCCGTGGCAATATAACTACCTGATGCGGTGAAGGCTACGCCGTTGCCAGTGGCTGCAGGCAGCGTTGCTGGATTAGCAACCTTGGTCCCAAAATCTCCTGTCCAAGGGTAAACGGAGATGAATGGGGTGGTGCTATGCGCTACAGCGATATGGTCGCCTGACGGAGTGAAGGCTACGCTGAAACCGCTGCCTGCAACCAGTGTTGCTGCGTTTGCAACCTTTGTTCCAAACAACCCCCGCCAAGGGTAGACGGAAATGTATGGACTTGTGCCGTACGATATGGCAATATGGCTACCTGATGGGGTAAACGTGACTCCTTGCCCATTGCTTCCAGGCAGCGTTGCTGGGTTGGCAACCTTGGTTCCAAACGCACCAGTCCAAGGGTAGGCGGCAATGAATGGGGTAGTGTTATGCGAAACGGCAATAGCGGGAAAACCTGTCTGAATACTTTGAGTCATTGAAGAGGTTGCGGAAATCATGGCGTTGTATCCCCAATAAGTACCCAAGTGTTTGCGTCTCGCTTAATAAGCGTTGCTGAAGACCACTGGGTCCTCAATTTCAAACCAGGTGTGCCGTTAATAGTTGCACCGTTACCAGCAATTGTAACCTGCCCAGCCCCAGACTGAAGAATCATAATCTGATCACCAGCAATAAAACCAGGGACGACACCATCTGAACGAACTGTAATTGTTACTGCAGTTGCAGAAGTTGACTCAATCATTTTTCCAAGATCTGTTAGGGCAATATCCCTTGCAGTTGCTTGTGTTGTGATCGGAACATTGTAAGCGTTAACTCCGTTTGCTCCGCTAGCCTCTACGGTAAATGTATCAGAGTCAATCCAGATGTCCCCATCATTTCCAGTTGCTGGAGCAGTTGTCTGATAGTACACGGCATTACCACCACCACCACCACCAGAAGCAGCAAGGTCTACCCACGCACCATTGATGCGTGAGTAGACCTTGTTGTCAGTCGTGTTGTAGTAAACGTCTCCGTCCACAGGACTCGCTGGAGCCGTGGCGTACTTCGGGAGATTTAATGACGCAGTAAACTTAGGCATGTAAACCTCCTTCGGTTATCAGCCGATTACTACTACTCGGTAATCGCCAGCAACGCTGCACATTACCGTAATAGTATTTGTAGTTGCAGTAACAACGTCAGCAATGACGTAGTTATCTGAAGAATCGTAGACGCTAAACGTCACATCCTTGGTTCCAAGGGCGTGCGTAATGGTCTTGTTTTCGCCAGCGGTCCACGTTGCCGTGACCGCGTAGCGGGTCATAAAGCCAAGGTTCGTCTTAGCACCAGCAGCCGTGCCAGAACCAGTACCGCCGTCTGCGACAGCGATGTCAGTACCATTCCACACGCCTGTGGCAATCGTTCCAACCGACGTAAGGCTTGAGCCAGTTACGCCGCTTCCAAGAGTCGATGCGCTGAGCACGCTTGCTCCAGCGATCTTGTATTCCTTGGCAGCAGCAAGGTCTGCATGCTCAGAGAGAGTCCATGCATCCGTAGCATCTACCCAGGAAATTGTCTTATCAGTCGTACCCTTGAGGGTAATACCTCCGCCGTCAGCACCAGCATCCGTTGGGCTTGCAACAGAACCAAGTTCAAGGTTCTTGTCGTCAACCGTTACGGTTGTGGAGTTTACGGTCGTCGTGGTTCCGTTGACCGTCAGGTCGCCAGAAAGCACAAGGCTCGTACCAGTCGCTACGCCAATGTTTGGCGTAACGAGGGTAGGAGTGTTTGCAAAGACCAGCGCGCCAGTACCAGTCTCATCAGAGATGACACCAGCAAGTTCGGCAGAGGTGGTCGCAGCAAAGACGCTCAGTTTGTCGGAAGTGTTTGCCTTACCAGCGGCGAGGTCATACGCAGCCTTTACAGCAGTTGGCGTAGCAGCAAGTACGCTGCTCGTCGTGCTGGTTGAGTCAGAGAGTGCAACGATACCAGCAACACTGGTTGTAGCAGCAGCAACATCCACCGTAGGTGCAGTTGCAGTTCCGCCGATCGTTACTCGCGCAGACCCAGCAGTAACGCTGGCTACCTTAGCAGCAGCCGCGTCGTACGCAGCCTTTACCGCAGTAGGGGTTGCAGCAAGGATGCTGCTCGTCGTGCTCGTAGAATCGCTGAGTTGCACAGCGCCCTTGACGCTGGTTGTTGCGTCGGCAATGCTGATCGCTGGGGTTGTTCCGCCAGTCGATGAGATTGCGCCAGTACCAGTAACGGCAGTGACGGTTCCAGCACCACTAGAAAGTGCGGTCCAAGCAGTACCGTTATAATACTTCAGTACATCAAGCGTCGTATCATAAGCAATCTGACCCTCAACTGGAGCAGAGATCGCGTTGATCTGTGTCGTTGTCAGGTTCTGGACTCGAGCGTTCTGGAGTTCGTTCTGACTTAGGTTAATATTAGCAAGAAACTTTGTAGCCATGGTATCTCCTTAATTCAAAAATGCTTGCCCTGAGAAAGACCCAGAGAAAGTGATTGTTAGACGGTTATTCGACACGTAGCTGATATCGCCAACGACGAAACCGCCCGTACTATCAATAACCGATACTGAAGGGTATGAAACAAGATTGTGGGTGATGTCCCAAAAACTTGCGGGTACATTCTGGTTATGTACATATGTAGAGTGTGATGCTCCAGCAGCACCTGCAGGTCCTTGAGCTCCAGCAGCGCCAGATGGACCTTGCGGTCCTGCTGCAGCCATCGTTACTTCTAGGTTCGTTTCATCTATTTCTACAACCGTGTTCGGGCTCTCAATGTTTACAATATCTGTCATCTTGTCACCTCTGGAACGATCTGTGCGTACCCGCGAAGCAGGCGTGTAACTTCTCCGCCAGCCGAGGTAAGTTCAAGGTCATAGACAGCCTTTGGCATCTCGCTGAGAGTTGCTGTAATTTCATCTTGTGCAACAATGGTAATTGTTCCAAGATTACCTCCAAGCGTAATCCGACCATTTGCAGTGCTGCACTCAAGCACAACGTCCGTATCACGGACACGCTCTCGTACTTGCATCTTGGCAGTATAGCCAGTAAGATTAATTGCGGCTCCAGCCGAGTCCTTCCAGGTAATAACCCGTCGAAAGGTAGCCCCTTGCTCGATAATAATGTCATGCTTTCCAGCAGGCATAAGCCCTCCTTAGGTTTTAATAATAAAGTTTAGTCTTGTTGCTTTCGGTGAAATGTCAGATCCGCTATACGTTGCTGCGCCAGTATCAGTTGTGTCTACTGTGCTATCAGAACCGATTGTTCCTGATGGTGTAGCTCCTCCACTATCTCCGTTAAATCCGTGGTCGTGAGAAGGAACTGTTACATCATGGTCATGAGAAGTTGCAGTTGTAGTTGTCCATGCGCCAGCGGTATAACTGTGTGTATGCGTCGACGATGCAGTTGCAGCCGCAGTTCCTCCAGAGTCCCTGTTAACCGTTGAGGATGGTGAACCGCTTGATTCAGTTACTATCGGCGCTGTGTGGCTATGCAATCCAGCTTGAGTGGTTGCTAGTGCTCCAATTGTTGTTGCAGTTGGATTATATGTTCCAGCTCCATGGGTATGAGACGATCCACTGAATGTATGATTGTGGTTATGGCTGTGAGATGTTGAATGTGTATGTGCACGGCTATTTGTAATCGTGCTATTTGGTCCAATTGCCCCTGTGGTATTGGACCATGTGCCGACAGCAGCCAAAGACCCGAGAAATCGATCCCTCATGTCTGGGACGTTGAAATTTCCCCCCGCAGACCCCCCTAGGAGCGCTCCTAAGGCTGGGTAGGTGTCATATGCGTATGAAGTGCCATCGCAGAAAAGCCAGCCCGTAGGAGCCGTTCCAGTGAGCCACCCAAGAACAGAGCCAGTTGGTGCTCCAGCGACTCCAGTAATAGCACCAGAGGAGATTTGCAGATATGGTGTACTTGTTGCTGGGCGAACCACCGATTCAATCCAGCGGTCTTGACCATCTACGCATGCAATTACTTGATCTCCAACAGATGGTAGTTGCAACCCTCTTGAGCGGAATCCATCAGTTGCTACGTCTGATCCAGATAGTTTTACAGTAATCTCAGAGGTTGTAGAGTTAACTACGGTAACTTCTGCAAGATAGCGGTTAATAAATGCATTTGTGCCAAGCTCTGCTTTAACAGCATCTTTGATCAGCTGAATCATGTCTGTGGTAAACGACTTATCGCCAATATCTGCCATTAGAGTGCCCTCATCTTCTTGACGTTCAGAACTTGTCGGCTAGAGCGCATTGGAATATCAAAAGAATCTAGTGTATATTTCTGCTGCTGGAGACCAGTGTTCTGCTCAGTAATCTCAATAACATCGTGACCTTCAAATAAAGGGTTTACAATGGTCGGCAACTGAATCGTTTCCTCAACGACAAGATTCTTAGACAGCTCAACTTTTGCTCGGTCGAGGCACTGCTGAGAAGTTTTAAGCGTAGTAGTTCGAATTACAAGAATCTTTGATCCAAGTTCTTGAATTGTAAGACCAGTTCCTACTCGACCGTTGTAGGTCCTCTTCAGCGGTGAAGTGTTGACATTTGTACCAGTACCTTCAATATACTCGCCGCGAACCGCTGCTGTACCATCGGAGGTATCTCCAGTAACTACAATGTGGTTAAAGATTGTGTGAGATGATTGAGCCTTTTGGATACCAAGCATAATAGCATTGTCACCAACTGCGAATGATGCATCTGGTGCGCTGTTGGAGGTACCAGTGTATGGTGGCAGGGTCATGTCATGGGTGACAAGGTTGCCATTGACATCAAAGTAGATATCGATTGACCAGTCCTGAGCCCAGTCTTTTAGCTTCTGACCGATATTATCGCCAATAAAATACTTCCAGGTTACGTTGACTTGCTTTTCGGTCGCACTTCGACTTCCTAGTGGGTCAAGGGTAATTCTTGTCAAAGGTAATCCACACAGGCTTGCTGTATCGGAGATAATCTGGTTAATAGAAGTTCCGCTTGCCCATCCACTATTGCTGGTGAAAGTTGCCATAGAGAACGAATCCCACTGGTCGCTGCCATCAATGTTGATAACAGCTGCGCCGTTCTCTGCAATTATCTCAGATCGGTCAATCGTAAAGACACCTAGGGGTACATATGTGTACTCACCATCGATCTTCAGTCCATACTCAATCTTGATCAGTTTGTCCCAGTAGAAGACTGAGCTAGAATCTTTTGGCGTGTACTCGCCGTTCTTATCAATGAGTCGGAGCTGACACGTTCGCCGTGTTGCCCTCGACGTATCGACGTATACTGTTCCTTCAATTGTGGAGGCGGTAACCTCCTGAATTGGCACCAGACTGCTATTTAAAGCAGTAACCCGAATCTTAACGTCTCGGATTGGCGCAAGCAGCGCTTCTTTGAATTCGTTGAGATTCGGGATACCACTATACATTAGTCAACCTCAATATATCCTACTGAAATTTTTACAGTTCCACCAGTTGCGTACTGGTAGGATGGAGTGCTAAAATAAACCTTGTATACATCACCAAATGGTGTTTTTAGGTAAAGAGGAACACTCAGCTCAAAAAGCTGCTTGATCTTTGATAGCTTAACCTCGACCTCATCGTTAGGAATGTATGCTGAAATGTTTCCCTCTACACCATACTGACCATATCGGACCACAACCTTTTTGGATCGACCAAACGGTTCAAAGATCTCTTCTTGATATGGATTAGTTCGGTCCTCGGAGTCAACATAAAGCTCAACTCCAAGCGCCTCATTGCCGTCATAGACAATAAACCAGTTGTCGTAGATTGAGGCTCCAACCGTAAGGGTCGTCGCATCGATATCGGAATCAACTGGATTGGAGCCTACTGGAGTAGAAGTCTGAGTAACTTTATACTCATACCTTGCACCAATTCCAGCAGAGAAGTCTGTGTAGTTTACTGTTCCAATATCTTGAATGCTTGTAATGAATTCATAAGGTACAGAGCTACCGTAGTCTCGACGGTACACATTGTACTTTGTGAAAGATGCATCAGATGACTGGTCCCATGTCAACTTTAAAGTTCCGTTGCCCTGCTCAATGCTAAGCCCAGTAATAACTGCTGGTGCATTCCACAAGGCAACGTAAGTTACAGAAATCGTAGAGGACTCGATGTCGTCGCTATCCTGTACTGTTACTTCGAACTTATAGGTAGCGTTGTTAAGGATGATATCAGCTGGCGAATCAAATGATGCATCCGCAGTAAGAATAAACCCACTGTCGTACCGCACAGAATTGCCAGAACTTGTTTCAATAATCCTCAAGCGTCGGCTCTTTTGAGCCTTACCAAACGCCGCAGTATATGTGTAACTTAGAAGAGGAACCGCGTTATTGATTTTTCCAGTTGTTAGGTCACTTGCATCCACCGCAAGGGAAGAAATTGTAGGACCGTCTGTTGGCTTAAAAAACACATAGTCAGTATAGGAACCTTGTGCGTTTGAAGCACCAGAGTTGTCCGTGTACTGGCTTCGGTAACGATACTGAACATTCTTAGTAAGTGTAGTGCCGCCAGCCCCAGCAGTAGTAGTTACACCAGAAGCGCCTTGAAACAGTGAGTTAACACCACTTTCCAAAGATGCGGTTTTAGTCATGGTATACATAACAACGCTATCGCTTGCTCGACTTACTTCGATTGACAGAGCTGTTGGGGAATCTTCAAATCCGTTTGCAAGATCCTGATCAGCAAAAGCTGTTTGAATAACAGGGTTAATTGATGTAACTGCCTGATTATTGCTCGGACTAACATTATTTGCAACTGGTGCAGCATTGATCCAAAACGCAGCTTTTACAGATTCTGGCTGGGTTACATTGCTTGTATCCCTCCAGGTTACAGTCCATTGATATCTTGTGCCATACTCTAGCGCTGGGGACCCGCTGTAGGTGTAAGCAGTTGCCAGAGTTGTGGCTACTGGGCTTACCGCAGTTGGTCCAATTGTACTAATAAGAGTATTATTTGTATCATAGAATTTTAACGTATACTGATTCATATTTGCTGGAGTTACAAAGTTAAAAGATGGAGTTAGCGTCTTAACCCAACCAGTCGTACCATTCGTAATGTTAGGTGTCATGTCTGTAACACCAGCGATATCTGTTACAAATGTAGATGACGAGGATGTCGATGAAGAAGCACTGTTTGTGTCTTTAACTGTTGCATTCCAGTAGTACGATGTGCCGTAGCTCAAGTTAAAGTAAACAGTTCCACCATTTCCGTACTGCTTAGTGAACGAAGCAACTCCAGAAGCAAAGTCTCCACTATCCCACATCAGCGTGTTATCACTGGTACGGTATACTAGGATTCTTGCCGTAGCAAGTGAGTCGCCTGGGTCAGGATCTGATCCTTGACCGCTAAACGTCGGTGTAAGGCTTGGAACAAGAACTCCGCCAGTAGGCGTAAGACCACTTGGTGTGTTTGGCTTTGTATTCTGCCTGAAAGTATCACCAGAAGAATACGGACCCCAAAGACCAGCAAGATCTTTTGTTCGAGCTCGCCAATAATAAGTTGTGTTGTAGGTCAAAGAAGCGTTATGGGTTACTGAAAATGTAGTTCCAGTATCTGATACTGTTCCAGAATCGTAAACGATTGATGTAAATCCAGAATCACTTGCAATTTGAACTTGTACTGCTGAGAGTGAATCCGAAGCATCAGGGTCACTTAGCGTTCCGCTAAGAACCTTAGATGTAACAACAGCCCCACCAGTAGGTGAAAGACCTGTCGGTGCATTCGGAGCAGTGTTTGTTACTTCTGTGGTTTCAAGAACTGGAGGAAATGAAGAGTTCCTAGAGTAGAATTGAACAAAAGAGTTTGTATTGCTCGATCCTTCAGCGTCAAGCTTCAGCAAAAATCCTCGGAAAGTAAATCCTGGATTGCTGATAAGGTACTGCATAAGATTTGTAACGTCAACTTCTACGAGTGTTCCGTTAGAAGTTACTCCGCTAATTGTCTCTGTAGCAGAGATTCCAGAATAGTATGTTCCGTTGGCAAATTGCGTTTCCCAGTTGTATCCACTTTTGCTTGTCCAGCCAGAAGCTGGAAATGGAGTTCCACCACCAGTGTCCACAATACTGTTTGTACTGTTTGCCAAGTATACTTGCACGATACGATTTGTGCTAGTGCCAGAGTTTCCAGCGTTATTTGAAGAGGTGCCACTATGATAGTAATAAAGCTTTAGCTTAGCATTGGTAATGCTTTGGATTCCAGTAGCTGAAAATCCAGTGAATTGCATTCGCGCTCGGAAAAGGATTGTGCCATTAGTGTTGACCCCAATAGGAGACATTACGCCATTGGCATTCCAGTCTGAAGTATAACCAGACCCATTTGGATTATTAATCGCGGTTGCGTCTTCTGAGCAACTGTAAGGACCTGGCATTGCTACCCCCATTAGGGGGAGGAGCCAAAGCCCCTCCCCCGTATATTACTGCGTTTTGATGCTGTGAACGAGGTTGTTAATAAATACATCCCCGCTCAGCAGGCTTGCTACTTCCTGAGCCGAAGCATTCTTGAGAACGCCGTTCGGGTCAGTGACCACATGGTTGATTGTCATGGTGTTGTTGTTCTGTCGAGTAATCGACGTTCCAGCCCCACTCATAATCTGAGTCAACCGATTAGCCTCAGCTGCGAGTGCAGACTCACGGGACTGCATTCCCACAATCAGACTATCAACAAAGTGTGCTCCGACAATTTGACTTGTCGTTGCAAACGCTTCAATGATTGATAGTACTGAATTTACAGCTCCTTGGAGTGAGTCAGCAAGTAATGCTGGGTCTCCACCAGTATTGACTGCTAGGTTAAAGAATGCTTCAAGCGCTTCGGCGATAGCCTTAGCAGCGTCTGCGGCATCTCTTGCCATTGCAATCATTCCAACTGGCATAGAAGAAGCGATATCTGCCATCTTGCGGATACCGTCTTCAATCCAACCAAAGACCTTATCGTAATCAATTTCTTCCCTGAACTGATCAACGAAGTCCATCTGCTTTACAAACGCATCGTAAGTTCCACCGACTGCATCAGCAATCGCCTTAGCTACATTTGCGAACGTGTTGACAACTTCCCATTGATCTTTGTTCAGCGAGAACCGACCCATCGAAACAAGCATCTGTCGAACAGCAGTTTCAATGGTGTTCACAACCGCCTGAAGATCACTTGCAAGCGGCTTGACGTAGTTTCGTAGATCTTTAAACGAGCCGATAGCACTACCGATAGTGCCAAGAACAGCGTTTGCTGCCTCAGCGAATGCCTTTGCTTTGTCTAGCATTGGCTGTGTCGGCGCAGAGCTAAGCTTACTTACGAAAGCCTGCACTGCTTTGCTAATGTCTTCAGCAACTTGCCTAAGCACACGCTCAGGCGGTTGATAGACACCAGTTGCCATCGAGTTAAATGCATCAACAGCAGCTGCAATAGATCCAACAACTGCTTGAGCGCCAGCAGAATATGCCTCAACCGCAATCACCTGACTGCCAGCAAACTTCTTCGCCTCAGCAATCATGTACTTCATTGCGACAGACATATCTGAGATAATCTTTTTTAGGTTAGCCGCACTTGGAGATTTGTAGGTAGCCAGCTTTTCAGCTGCATCAACCATGCCGCCAACTGCGGAAGCAACGCTTCCTACAGCACCAGCAAAATTTCCTACCTTCTCGAGAGTGGCTGTCTTAAACGCCTTAGCGTAAGGAGCAGTTAGATTAATCGCAAGCTTCATGGCTTCCGCCACTTTGCCCATGGTCTTCCTAATCAGTTCCTTAAGATTAATTCCTTCGATCTTGTAGAGTGCTTCGGCAAGACTTGCAGCTTGCTGAGCCAGCTCGAGAGCCTTCTCTCGTGCTGTCTTTTGCTCGCCACTGCCTCCGCCTCCGCCAGCACCTCCACCGCCACCACCACCACCGAGCAGATTTTGATTTGCTCGTTCTCTGGCTGCAACGATGTCCTGGTTTCCTCCCAGGAAATACGTTCGCTCTGCGTTTGCCAAGCGAGTTGCTTCAACGATTGCAAGCAACTTACCGCGCTCAAGGTTAAGAGCGCTAATCCTAGCTTCTGCGGCTTTCTTTTCTTCACCACGAAGACTCTTAATCGACGCAGTAAGGACATCAATCTGTGTCTGAATCTCTTTAGCTTGAGAGATTCTCTTCTCTTGCTCCAAAGCAGTTCTAGACGTAGAGCTGATTAGATCTTCAAGATACTTCTTTTCATTTTGTAGCTGCTTAATCCTGGCAGCATTATCTTCTGCTGCAGATCCGTAGAACCTGGAAGACTGCTCCGTTAAAGAAGCAATCTGTAGTTCAATTTCTTTAAGTTTTTCCTTATTAGGATCAAGAGAGTCGTCGTTTAGTTTCTTAAACTCAGCTGTAACAGTATTGATTGCATTACCGATTCCACCAAGGAGATCGCCAATTCCACCAAACACTGTTCCGATAAGACCTGGAAGGAATCCAAGAGGACCATCTGGTCCAAAGATCTTTCCCAGCTGAATTCCTACAAATCTCGCAGCCTCAAACAGCAAGCCAAAGCCAGCTGTAAGGACATCAAGGACACCGCTAACAAACTTGAACACTTCTCCAAGGACACTCACCGCGCCTGAAAGTGCGTCAGTCTCTTTCTTACCACCACTAATTGCCTGGAAGAACCCGACAAAAATACCAGCAGCAATCGTTAGGAATGCTTGCCATGTAATAGAAATAAACCGTGCGAACTTGGTAATTCCACCAAGGAAACCACTTAACGTCTTGCCCAAACCAGCCATAATGCCAGTAGAAGCTTTTGCTCCTCCGCTTAGTGCAACAAACGGAGCTTTAATCTTATTACCTAGTCCTGTAACAAGCTTACTAAGGAACTTAAACGTAGCAGTAAAAGGATTAATTGCGCGAAGTGCGTTGACTGCACCACCTGCAACAGCTGTCATTCCCTCTGCTGCTGTGGCTGCACCAGCTGCTGCTGGACCAATCTTAGAAAGTCCACCAACAAGCAGCCTAATCTCTGAAAATGCTACTCGTACAACAAGCAAGATAGCTCCGACAAGACCGAGGATTGCTCCTCCAGCTGTCATCACAACTCCTGAAAGTACAGTAAGTGTTGCTAAAGTCTTTAGCAACTCTGGGTTTGCTTTTGCAAAATCGTCAAACCTTTTAGCAATATCTGCTATTCGGAATGATAGTTCTTCAATTGCTGGCGCTAGTGCGGCACCAAGCGTTGCTTTAATATTTTGAATTGCGTTATCGATCCTGCCGAGGGAAGCCTTTGTTGACTGCCCAACAAGATCTACTGATTGTGCGAATAGTTCACGAGCTCTTGTTGCGTCTCCAACACCCTTAGTGTTATCACTAATGGCACTGGTACCACGCTTCATTGCTTCGGTTTCAGCTTCAATAAGTTTTGTAAGTGCTGGAACCTCTGCAGCAGTTGCGATAACACCAATGATGTTACCTTTTTGCTCATCGTTCATGTTTGCAGTTACTTTCGCAAGCGTGCGAATGTAACCAGCCATACCGATAAATTCGCCCTTAGGGAACACAAGCTGCTTAAAGCTCTTGTTCAATCCAAGTTGCGATTTTACTGCACCATCCAGTGCCTTGGTTGCTCTTGCTGCTGGGTCGTTTAATTGAAGGAACATTTGGCGAACAGCGCGTCCAGCCATCGTTCCACGAATTCCGTTGTCTGCAAGGATTGCAAGCGCTTTCAGCGTATCTTCAAAGCTTACCCCAGCCTGTGCTGCCACAGGACCAAGCATCTTCAAAGATTCAACGAAGTCTGGAAGCTCTGCTGCAGTCTTTTGGGCTGCGTAGTACAGCATCTCAGTTACTGATGCTGCATCTTCCATAGGTCGACTGAACTGGTTAAGGATTCCGTAGACACCCTTAATCGTTGTTTCCATGTCGCTTTGCGTAATAGCTGCAGCTTGCATAATAGGCGTAAGTTGGCCCATCATTATGCTCAGCTCTTCAACGCTATTGACCGCAGAACCAGTTGTTGATGCAAAGAAGTACATGCCCCTGGCAATTTCTTCGGACTTGAAATAACCCATTTGCTCAGAGAGTCGCTTCGACTCTTCGGTCATTTCAACAACCATGTCCCTAGAACCGCTTGTTGCAGCTGCGGCGCGAAGGACCTGGAACTCAACGTCTCCAAATGCCTGAGATGACTCTCTACCAAGAACTTGTAGCTGATCGCCGTAGTTCTTGAGCTGACCGCCAGCGATCGTTAAGGCATATGCTTGCCTACGAGCTTGGTCAATTCGAGCTTGTTCAGTTGCAATTTGCGTCTGACGCTTCTGCTCTTCAGTAATTTGTTTCTGCGTAACAAGACGAAGTTTCTCGCTTGTTGTTAGCTTAGCCTCTTCTGCCTTTGTTAGTTTAAGGGTAGAAAGACCAGTACTAAGTGTATTATTAATTGTTCCAAGGATGCGGTTCCGTTCGCTCTCTTGAGCTTTCTGTTCAGCACCATACTTGGTAACAACTTTAGTGAGCTCGGCTTCTGCTCGCTTAAGACGTGCCTGGGTTTCACCAAGCTTTTTAACGCCAGCTGCATTAGTCGCAAGAGGAACACGAAGATCGTATTCCTTGCGAAGATCTGACACTCTTTGGCGGATTTCTCCTACCTGAACAGCCTGATCTTTAAGCTTCTTTCGATATCCTTCTGCATCTGCAGAAATCTGTCGCCATGCTCCGTTAACCTTGAAGAGCGCGGTGCTAATCTTTGGAACTTCATTAGCAGAATTCCGCAGCGTTCTTTCAAGGGCTTTAGCCTCAAGGTCTTTTGTAGTTCTCTTGACCTTGTTTACAGTAGTATTAACAGACTCGAACTCTTTGCCGAGTTTACCACCAAGGCTTCTTGCGAGACTGTTGACGGTTTTTTCCGCCTCACCCATACCCTTGGCAATTTCGGATCCAATCTTTACTCGACCAGAAATTGGTACGTTCTTTAGACCCTGTTGTGGATCAAGAGCTTTACCAATAAATCGACCAAGTTCTTCATACTGCTTCTTCAGATCCTTTGGGGCGAATTTTGCAAAGATCCCAGCCATATTAGATGCTGCCTGGGAAAGAGGACTTAGATCCGCTTCTACTCGCGCATTAAATTTTACGTCTGCCATTTCACCTCCAGAGAAATAAAAAGATGCCCACACAGGGGGAGCCTGTGTGGGCATCTAGTGGCTACTTCGTCAGCGATTTATTGGATGCTATACGTTCCCCATGCATAAACTGGGAAAAGGCATCAACAATATAAGCAGGCTGATCGAGCAGTCCTCCCTGGTATGGCAAGAAGGAGTATCCGACTGGTACATAGACCATTCGGATCTCCGTTTGTTTGCCTCCAGGCTTCGGTACTTCATGAACTACTAGTTGCCGTACTCGGCATTGATCAAATAGGGCGTACGCCTCAGCTAAACGTGGATACTTTTGGAAAATGTTTCCTCTTGTGTATCCTTCCGCCGCCGCCTTAGCGAGGTCTACTGCTTTCCCGCTTCGTCACCACTTAGTGACTGACCGTTGAAGTGCTCAAACAGGATCTTATCAACCCAGTTAGCAGCATCACTTGGAAGGGAAAGGTAGGTCTCTACCTTCGGGGAGTCATCGACTGACCAGCCGACAACCAGGTTTGTGAACAGGGTCTCTGCGACAGACGTAAGAACGTCTACCATTTCAGCCCCGCTCTTTTCCTTCGTACTGTCAGCAACATCAGTTGGCATGACCCGAAGGATCGCATTAACCTCACGCTTTGAAAGATTCTGACGAAGTTCAATCCAGTCGCCAGAGTCGTGTTCGTATCGCTTCGTCAACGTCTTATCAACAGGACGAAGGAACTTTGAAGTATTTTCAGTCATGGAAGTCTTAACTCCTCTTTCTTATACTATATCAGATCAAAGACCAGCGAGAGCAGCGCTCTTGCCGTTGACCAGCGTTACCGTAGCAATGTCTGATGCGTTCGGCTTAAGGACCGTGCACTCAACATCCTGCGTAATGAAGTCGCCAGCAGAGATCGGCACACCGACTCGTCGGAACTTCACGCGTGGAAGGTCAACAGTAAGCTGGTTGTATACCGAGCCGCCAACCAGCGAGCCACGGAATACCAGCGTTACGCCAAACTCGTCCTCGTCGAGGAGAGCCTGGTAGTCGCTTGTGTCCTGGAAGTCCATGGACATCGACATCGTAATTTCTCGTGCACCAGAGGCAACACGGCTGAAGTTACGAGTCTGGCGGAGGGTACCGATGTGCTCCACATTGTTATTAATCGAGAAGGTAAGATCCTTCACGGTTGCCTTATCAGTACCGTCGAACTGAACCTTCGCACCATTAAAGTGGAATGGCTGCAGTGACGTGCTTGCGTAGACTGGGCTGAGCGGATCAAGGTTTCCACCAGAAAGCGGCTTCGTCTGGCGGGTTGAACCGTCAAGACCGAATGAAGCAGTTACGATTTCACCGAAGGATGCGCGGAGCTCAAGCGTGTTCACGCGAACACCACCGTACTGGCGAATCAAGCCGTCGGTAGTAAGACCGTCGCTACCACCCGTGTAACCCTCAAACGTAAACGTTGGAGAGATAGCACCAGGAGTGAAGACGTGTGAATAGCTGCTCGATGCGCCAGCGGTCGTAACCGTAGAAGCCGAGAACGCAGACTTAAGAAGCAGTTCGATGTCGTCTGGAACAAGAGGCATCTCAAGCGTACCCGTCACGTTGAACGGAGCAGGCATGGCAAGAGTCATATCCTTAGTACCGCGAATTGTCATCGGGCTGAGGTATTCGTTTGTGTCGTCGAAGTTAAAGTTGTTGGCAGCGAGGAACTTACCTGCGGTAACGAATGTACCCTCGGTTGTTTCCTTGCCGTAGGCGATATACCCTAGAGCGCCAACGCCAATGTTGTTAGCCATGTATTTTCTCCTTAGCGGGTAAACGCCTTCATGATTTGAAGGTTGACCCTTGCTGTTTTGACGATCGCGTTACCACGATCTTGAATATCATAGGTGGTATCATTCACCATGATGTCATTGACTAGTCCGCCAAGCTGTCGCTTGTCCTGAGACCTAAAATATCGGGAGACCAGCGCGGCAGACTGGACGAGTTTACGATCTCCCATTGCCTCTTCAGCGTCCACTTCAAAGTACTCTCGAGCATCAAGCATCAAAAGGATGTTGATCTCCATAAACCTCTTGTCATAAGAGGTTGTCTCTCCATTTGGAGACTCAGCAATTGGCTCAACCATCACACAAGGCATAAGGCTTTGTGGGATGATGCCAGGATCTCCAAAATAGACTGACTTTACTTCTAGGACATCTGCGAGACCACCGTCGGCGCGAGTCAAGCTCGTCAATGTTCTGATCTCTTCAATAAGACGGTCAATAATTTCTTCCACGGGTGTCTCCTATTTGAATTTGTCAACGTACCCGTAGCTCTTTACGATTGGCTTAGAGCCTTGAACAGAAGCGTTAATAACTTTCCTAAACTCTTTGTCTATTTGAGCTTTCCAGATCTTAAAGAAACTGTTTGTAAACTTAGGAATAAATGGTCTAGCTGGTACCTTAGCTTCAAATGGCATTGACTTGCCTTTATTTTTACCGCCTTTACGGACGTTGTTAAAGACTTGTGAATACCCATACAAGTGCCGAACCTTAGGACCACTAAGCTGCCAGTAGAATGAACCAACAGCCTGAGCTTCTCCAGGCTGGTAATTAACCCTTTGCTGCAAGCGAATTCCGTCTTTCTGGACGTTCCCGCTAGAAGCATTTCCACCAGCATTCCTGATCCTACGACCAGTAGCTACCTCATAAAGTTTCCCAGTGAGTGCCAATGGAACATTGTTTTTTGCGTGTTTACCTTTCATCATTGCACGGGCTGCAATCGTTTTTCTTGCAAGTGGTTTAAACTTTGCACCAGTTGTAGCATCTTTACTATTTATAATAGAATCTTGAACTTTTAAACCAACGTACCTTGAAAGATCTTCAAAAGAACCATACGACCAAAGCTTTAAATTTTCTTTAAAGTCGTTAAGGTGTTTACCCTTGTTATACTTGATAACTTCTCGTTCTATGGATACGCCAAAAAATCTGCGCATCCTATCACTTACAACAGTAGGCTTTAGTTGAATTCCAAATGCTGGTACGTTTTGACCACGAGTATAAGCCATTAAACACCAATCCTTCGGCGGCGGTAGATGCTGAGCAAGTCGGCAATCTGTTGGCTGCTGAGAGGGATGATCTCTGGCGTGGTATCTTGAGCTCCACCATAGTCAGGCTTTACCAACTCGCTCATAAAGAGCGCAGTGGCATGCTTAATAGCGGGCGGAAGTGTGGCATACCCAGCCGTATACACAATAGTGTACTTGGACGTTGGAGAGAACAAGGTTGTTTCACTGGCAGGTCCAAGAAGAACTTTACCAAACTTATCTGACTCTGTTGTCCGAACTAGTGTGCTAGGGGTAATTGTCGTTGTAACTGGGGTAGTTGCAATCGTTGTTTCAGAGATTGAAGTCACTGAGCTCAACGGGTACTGAAGCGTCAAGTAGGTCGAAGACCCATCGCCAACGAACGTCTCTGTGTACGTTGCCTGTTCAAATACTCGTTCGCAGAATGTTTCAACCTGTTCGGTTGCAATTTCAATCAAAGAGTCTAGCTGATCACTGGAGTACTGGCGAAGAGCAATACCTAGAGGCTTATCTTTGAACTCTGTAGCGGTAATGTACTTCCTCGCCATTGTGCCTCCTTAGTTTACTTTTCTCTTTTTCTTGTTACGAAACGAAGCAGGAATCATCTTTGCAGCGGCAAGTCGCGCTATAGTAATCAAACGCAGTCTTCGTCGCTTGAAGGCAATCCTTCGCCTTGGTGAGATAGAGAACTTTTTGTTAATGGCAAACTTACGAGTAAGTCTTCGCCTATTAGTTGTTTTTAGAAAGGGTCTTAACTTCGCCATTAAATGCCCTCCACAACGCTGTTCGGTAGCCTTCCCATGAGAACTGCTTTGCACGCTGTGTTCCTTTGGCTCGAAGCTGCTCTCGCAACGAAGGGCTTACGAACATTTTTTCAATCTCTGCCGCAATTGACTCTGGGCTGAGATTCGCGTATCGGCTGTGACTCTTATTGACTACCCAGTCGTGCGGCTCGATCAGTACTCCAGCTTCACCAACAACTTCAGCTCCAGCGCCGTAGTTTGTGTGTGCAACAGGGAGACCACATGCCATTGCCTCAACAAGTGGGAGACCAAATCCCTCCACCTGCGAAGGCAGGACAAAGCAGTCAGCCATGTTGTAGAGATCAACAAGACCAGGATAGTTATGGGAAGTAAGTGCAACTGCGTCATTGTGCTTTGCGTGCTTTCCAGAGAAGAGCACGTTATCCACAATTTCGAGTTGGTGAGCAAGCTGAGGGAGATCGTGTCCACCAAGATGGTAGTTATCAAACGGCACGGTGTGCGCGTAGAGCACCACTTGCGGGTGCTTATAAGCTACAATCTTAATCGCCTCGAATAGCCGAGGCCACTGCTTACGCTCAACATTTTGAGCAACATTCATAACGACAAACTTGTCGTCCCAACCAACGGACTCCCGAAGGAAGCGTCGGTGTTCTGGCTCATACTGATAGAAGTCATCTGATACTCCATGATATGCCATTGTTGAATCAAGTCCATTTCGCTTGAGTTCATCCACGCCATATTGAGAGCAAGTAATAATCTTCAAGTTCGGTGTCTGTTGAAGCACCTGAACCCAGTTGTAGTTCATCGGAGCACCTTCAATCGGCATGTATACCGTAATCGGGAGCTTGATTAGATCCCTGCGGAGTAGCCACATAACTACTGTTGCTGGATCTGCGATGATATGTACCGCATCAATCTTGTGCTTCTTCAGCGTGATTGAAACGTTCTTCCATCCGATTGCGTCTTTTTGAATTGACTCAATTGGATAGTAGTGATGTCCTTTTCCAAGATCACGCTTCTGCGTATCTTGACCTCCAATGACCACCAGCTGATGACCGACAGACTTCAAGTGCTCTACAGCGACTGAGTTGACGATTCCAAAACCAGTTTTAACAAACGGTGAATCACCGATCATGAGGATCTTCATGCTACTTCATACCCATTCATTCGCATCCGATTAACCCAATGGGTATTTTCAGCTGGAATGTAGGCGACCCCATCTACTACTTCGACCTCTCCGTCATAGAACGTTTCAAGGCAATTTACTTTTTCCCAGTTTTCTGGTGAAAGCATCTTGATGAAACCTTCTCGGTCCTGTGCTGGACTCTTGTCGAGATCTTCTGTAATAAACTCAATACTAGCTTTCTTAGCCTTTGGCATCATGTGCCTCCTTCTGTGTGGTGTGGTAGGGGGATGGATTTCTCCACCCCCCTAGCATCACCTAGTTCACGCTAAAAAATTAGATCGTGAAGTTCTTGAGGCGCACAGGGCGACCCTCAAGAGCGAAACCGAAGTACCCCTTGATGTAGAAGTCTTCAGCGTCCTTGGTCTTAGCAAGCATTTCCATCGTGAAGTCCTGGTTCACGATAAGCTTCGCGTCAGCACGTCGGAAGACGAGAATCTCGTTCTCCTCGTAGTGGTCATCCGTAACGATCGGCACGCCGTCGTACGAAAGAACGCGGAAGCCAGCGCCAACCTCAACTCGGTCGAGGAAGCGCTGCTGACCCTGAAGAAGGGCACTGATCTTGCGTCGAACTGCGCGGCTCGTCATGATAACGTCAGCCTCGCCCTTCGTGTCGTCAAGAGCCTTGTCCAACATGGCAAGGGTGAGAGCGGCAGCCGAAGCGTCCGTCGTACCACCCTCATCGCCAGGGGTCGAAGTATTGATCTGATGCTTGATGCCGATGATACCAGAGTTGGTATCTTCGGTTCCGTCGCCTGTGCAAATCGCCGTAGCGAGTCGCTCAGCAATCACGCCCGAGTGGACGCGAATCTCTTCCTGCAACGCGTTGACAACACCACCAGCAGCCGCAATAAGCGGACCAGTGACTTCTCCACGGGTGTACAGGTACTTGACGGTCTTTGCGACCTTAGCGTAGGTCGAGCTTGAAGCGCTTGGAAGTGAACCACCATCGGTGCTGAATGCAGCCGTAGGAAGCCCGCTTCGCTTGCGGATGTAATAGGTCTGTGTAGGCCAGTTTACACGCGTTACAACGCTAAGAACAGGTGTAGCCTTGGCAACGTAATCGCGGATTACTGGATCGACTACCTCTGGGAGGAGGTATGCACCAGTAGATGCGACGGACGTGCTAAGAGCTCGCTCAATGTCAGCCATTGAAAGTCTCCTTAATTATTATTACTTGTAGATATTACCGAGAGCGTACTTCAACTTATCCTCATTGCTCATTGAGCCGAGGTCTGGAAGTCCAGTCTCAAACTTTTCGCGGACAACGGCAGCAGGCAACTTGCCAGCAGGAAGCTCTTCGAGCTTCTTGATGTATTCAGCCTGCTTCTCGACTGTCTCGCGGAGGACTGCCGTGCTCTCGTCAACCTTAGAGGTGACAAAGGCGGTAATAGCCTCAACGAGGTCGCGGCGAACCGAAACTCCATTAAAGTCCACATTCTCATCTGCAGTAGCATCTTCAGTCTTAGCGACTGGTGCCTCTTCTGCAGTCTGCGGTGCGTCGGGCTCAAATACCCCGAGCGTCTCGAGATGCCCCTTTAGCGCATTGAACGCATCGACGAGCTTTTGCGCATCGCGCTTGGCGATACGTGCACGCTCGACTTCACCGTTCTCCTCATCGGGAGCAGCAGCCTCAACAGGCGCAGCCTCCACAGCGGGAGCCACTTCAGCTGCAGGTGCAGCGTCAGCAACAGGTACGTCAACGACGGGGGTTTCGGTCTGCTCGGTCACCTGAGCGGCAACGGGTTCCGCAGACTCATTTGCTACGACGTTATCAACCACTTCGGTTGCGTCGCTCTTAACGAGCTCTTCTGCCATATTTTCTCCAATCTCCTCGCCCTCAATAGAGCGAGCGAGTACAGTGCCGAACGACGGTACCCACGAGGGGCGCGTCGTGTTACTAATTTCCTTCAACTTAATCTTGAGGAATCGGATAACCTTTTCTCCAGAGGAGGGGTCATCAATCATGCGGTACTGGACACCATCTCCAGCGATCGACATCCCATACTTTTTACCTTGCTTAATTCGGCTATGTAGATACGCCGCTGCAGGGTTATCTGGGTGTAGGCGAACTTTGATGTTCAACCTATAGTCGCTAGAAACAGATCCATCCACAACTTCTCCAAGTTCGCGGAGGACACCATCTTTCATGTGATGGTCTAAGTAAGGTAGTGGATCACTATCAGATACGCGAGATACAATCTGATCCGCGAAGTCCTGAATCGCAGTGGGGTCCATCTCAGTCCCATGAGAATCTCGCTCGGGACCTGATGCCTGTCCATAGAGGAACAGCCCGCCATCCTGCTCTTCGGCACGATCGACTGGGATAGTGATCTTCCAGCTGTTAGTTGTCATTATTTGCTCCTCAGATCGTTGCCTAGGTGTGTAGAGCGGCGAGATCTTTGTGACTTCGGAAAGTTTCTTTCCGATCATTGCTTCAGTCTCAACCCAGCCTCCACCAGCTGGTACATAAATTCTTATGCCCAATGCTGGATCTTCTGGCGTAGCCTGAAGTGCAAAGTTAGAATCTGGCAAACCGTAAACGCCGTTAGGCATTACGTGCTCTACGCGACCGTTTGCAACACCAGTAGGTGAGTTCCAGCTGACAAAACTGCCCTCTGTTACCTCACCAAGAATTGCGCGCTCTTCATTGCCTTCAGATTTCTCTGTAGCAATACTATTTGCCCAAGACTTTCCAGGATCTCCACCCCAAGCATCCCAAGCCACTCGACCTGGTGAGGGATAACCCTCTTCACCTGAGCTGAAACCAGTAGCCTTCTTGTCAACTTCATGACGAGCAAAGAACGATTTCATTCGGTTGATCGTCTCAAGTGACATTGAAGCCCCTCGAGCAAGATCAGCTGCGCGCTTTCGACCTACGTCAGTAAAGCCGTCTCCAGCCTTACCCTCTTCGATCCACTTCAATGCACGCCTTGCAGCTGCACGAACGCCCTCTGGAGGACTGTAGGAATCTGCTCGCTGGAGGTCAGGCTGGTTCTCCATCTGTGCCTCCAATTGCAGGGGTCGGATTGTTTGTATCAAGTGGAGCTGATATTTCTCCAGGCTGTTCTGTTACCTGAGGTGTGGTTGCTCGTGGAGCAAGCGCCTCAGAAACTGGAACCAAGCCAGTCGAAGTCTGGAAGAATGCAACGTCTCCGCCCTCAGTTGGCGCAACGCCAATAAGGTTTCGGATGTAGTTGAGATCGTAGATCCCGTGTGTCATTCCATCAATATACAACTTCATCTGCGTCTCTTCGTCTCGAGTATCAACTTCCTTGTGCTCAAAAAGCACGTCGTCAATACCAAAGGTTGTGAGTAGCAGGTTCTCGTTAATGATCTCTTCAACAATTGATTGCAACGGTTGAATTGTCTCAGTACGATACGTCTTATCGTTTTCAGAGCTCTGGGATCGGTTAGCGCTTTCAGAGCTTCCGCCGAGCTTGGTGTACGGCAGATCAAAGACCGCAAGGATCTCCATAGTCAACTGTCGTCGTCCTTCAATAAACTGCATCTCTGCAGGAGAAGAAACGGACTTGCTGACTTCTACGTCGCCTTCAAGCAAGAGCGGTTTATGTGCATTTGCAGCAGACGTGTATTCCTTCTTAAGGAACTCTCGGTTGCGCTCAACTTCTTCCTTCGAGGCATTCTTCATATTGAAGACAATGCCTGTCTGGGCTGAGTTGGCAAAGAACGCTTCGTTGTAGGTTTGCGCAAATAGATCCTGCGCAACCGTTGAACCAAGAGACTCAAGTGGGCTTAGCCCATAAAAGTCGTTGTCAGGGTCGGCGATCTTAAAGTGCAAGAACTCGTCTGGATTGTACTGAACTTCGCGTCCATTCTTTGGATCACGAGTAATGTAGCTTGTTACTTCACGAGTTTCAGTATCAATAACCAAGTTAACTTGCTGTGGCGCAATTCGATAGAATCGAAAAGGAACGCCATCACGCGCTGGGAGGATATACCAGAACGCATCACCATAGATCAAAAGATCTTGGTAGGTCTGGCGAAGCAGAGAAATGATTTTTGACCGACGGAAAGTCAGATCAATTTTCTTTGCATTAGCATCATTAAGATCTTCAGCTGAATCAACTGAAACAAGTTGATAGCCAGTTGCTACTGCAGTACGCGAAATCTTGTCAATAACAGCACGGACAATTGGGTGCTGCTTGTACATTCGCGTGTACGTTGAGTGAGACTTAAATGGTGTCTCACGGCTTTGGCTCCCCTCAATGCGAGGTGGAGTTGTTGAACGAGTTACGGGGATTCGCTCGATGTTAGCCACGGCTTTCCTCCTTCGTCTTCTTTGCAATGAGGATTACATCTTCATTGGGCCATACAACAGTCATTGCACACTTGCGACATGGACCGCTGACTCGACCTTCAATCTCTCGATAGAGATCCTTAAACTTAATCCGCAGTACTCCGTCCTCACCTTCGATACCGAAGAGTGAGCCGCAGTGCGCGCACTTCACCGAATTCGGCATCTTGCACCTTCTGTTCTATTAGGGATGAGGACGGGGGGAGCCACGCGCTCGACCGTTACCCTGCATCTTTGCAATGCTTAGTAGCAGCCCGTCATGGGATGTTATTCCTATGACTAATTACCATGCGAAGTTGATAGCAGGAGCCTTGCGACCCATGCCGTAGATTGCGAGCATCGCCGACCAGAAATAGTCGTCGTGCGCATCAGAGCGTGCCTTAAACTGGTAGTTCCCAGCCTCAGTCTTCTTGCGCTCAATCGCGTGGATCTCTGCAAGAAGTTCTCGCTTCCGTGGAAAACGGATCTTGCCCATCTGCATGTCACCTTTGAACGTGGTTGCCCAGCGTTCTTTGTTGGAGTTCGTAAAGGTCACAGCCTCAATGATCCCACCATGCTTTTGGACTAGCTGTTCCGCAATAACACCGCCAACGCCAGTAGCATCAACGGTAACTCGGTTAGGCTTAATGTCTGCAATAAGCTTGTTAAAGAATTCAACTTGTTTGCTATAATCATCCTGTGTCTCAAATGTCTTGTGGATTGTAATGTTGCCAGTATCTTCATCGACAGTTGCAACCGTTACTACGGTCTTGTCAATCTTCTTAGCAATGTCAATGCCTATGACGTAGTTGAGGGCAGGATCGTAATCCTTCTGATTTAGTTCGTCGTCTACACAGTTAACAATCAAACCCCATGGGTAAAAGTTGACCGACTCATCCGCGAAGGAGCACTCGTACTCCTGCTGGAACGCGTCGAGACCCATGTTATTGTAAATTGACTTAATCGATTCCGTGCCCCAACGCTTAACGCGCTGGTCGGTATCGAAGTCTGGCGCAAGCGCCGTACTCTCGGACGGATCGATGGACATGATAGAGCATTCCCACCAGGGCACAATGTGCACTGAGTATTCTGGGTAGCGAGACCGATCGTTCGCCATCTCAAAGAAGAGACCGCTTTGTCCGAGAGGTGTAGATACAACGGTCAGTCGCCCATTGCCTCGTGTGGTCGCAGGGATGGCAGCGTCGTACAACTTGCGAGCATCACGAATAAACGCGAACTCATCGAAGTAGACATCTTTCTCGCCACCACGGACCGCAGCAGATGCGGGCTGGCTAATCATGTATGAAGTATTAGGGTGGTTGTGCAGGCTGAACTCAAACTCTGCCGACGTGTAGACGGGAGCCCTGAATCCAGACTGCTCTGGGATAGAGTAGTAGAACTGCTTGGCGTAGCTGATCTTGTCCGACGCTTCCTTCTGATTGATGGAAACGTAGTTGACCTTCTTGCCAGCAGAGGTAGAGATGTTATGAAGTCCTTCTCCAGAAATGATGTAGGAGAAGCCAATCTGTCGTGACTTAGCAACGAGTCGGAATTTACTCCTATCGTTCAGGAAGTTCACTTGGTAGGGTTCCAGTATCGTCGGCTGTCCCTTCGTCTGCGTCAGCAGTTCTAGGTACAGGGCGGGAGATACCTTCAATAGACCCGCCAAATCCTCCTGCGAGAGTTGCGAGACGGGCTTGATCAATTCCACGGGATTCAAAGACATTTTGTATAAACGTCACGGCATTCGGCGTATCTTCGCCCTTCTCATGCTTTTCCATTTGGAATCGCAACGCGAGAAGTTCTTTGATGGTGCTCGAGCGCTGTGTCGCCTCCTTTGTCAGCTGTCCACCCTCAATCTCTTGCGCCAGTTGTGGCAAGAGGGCTTTAAGCTGGAGGGTTAGGAAGATGTCCAAATCTTTTTCAAGAATTGGCTTATCCGTACCCTCGAGCACGCCTGCGAGGTAGTTCCAGTCTGCCTGCGGGAGGAACCTGCCAATCTTGTCCTTCAGCTCGTTGAGCTGGTGGGTATCAAGCTTTGGCTTATTTCGTGCCCCAGATGGTCGCCCACGACGGAGCTGACCCTGGGTTTTTGAAACGATCGTCTCATCAGACATCTGGTGTCTCTTGTTTCTGGCGCTTGGTAAACGGGCTTGGTTCCCGCTTGTAGCGCCGCTTATAGTACCGTGCTGCGGTGGGGTAGTCGCGGGCAACCCGCAAGTCCCAGCGTTGGCACTGGATTGGTGACATGTACTTCTTGTGCAGTCGGAATAGCAACTTTGCCCAACGCTTCGAATGCTCGGAGTGCGTGGCGACGTGGGCTAGCTCGTGGAGTGCCGTATCAATGTCGGCAGAGCATAGCGTGATCTTGTGGTCCCAGTCCTCGGCGAACCCCGCGTCCGCGCAGTACTGGTCTTCGTGGTAATGCAGCCTGACTTTGCGAAGCAAAATTTTTTCGTTTGTGACCGCCCTCGCTAATATAAGCAGAGCCGCCTTGTATCGCTTGAGGTAATCCTTTGTCATGCCTTTCTCACATACCACACTGAATGGTAAGGTCGAAAACCAATCTGGATGCCTCATAACTCTACTCCCACTAGACTACTGGCTGGATTTACTGGGTTAGATTAGTCAACTGTAGTGACTTTAACCCTTCACTCTATACGCGCTTTTTATGGGTATTTTGGTCTCATATAATAGTTAAACTTATATATTAATCACAAGCCCTCTCTATTTTCTTTTGAGGAGGAGGGAGGTCACAGGGTTCCAGAGAGCGTTCGAGAGAGTAGCACCCATGGGTTAGCCTGGGTTAGATTAGGTTCTGGCGTTTTTTTATTTTTGCGTCTTTGTGCACGGTCTTGCAAAGACAGAGCCTCGGCATACGAGGCAGATGGTGTGTGACAGTATAAGTTTGTACTTATATAATATTTGAGATTCTGTGTATATTTCCTCTAGGTACTAAATGGGTGCCCACGCTTCTGCTGTGGAGCGGTGCGAAGGGGCATACTGGGGGGGGGTATAGGCTGAATCTGTTCTATTTCGTGCTCATTTTCTGTTCTATTTGGCGGATACTCCCCCCCGTGTGATTTTTTTGTGGCTGTTATATGATCTACTTACCGAAAAGCGGAAGCGATTCGGCGCGGCTCCCCGCCGCTCTATTAGGGGAGAAGGAGAGAAATCATGAGAGACGCTCAGGATTTGCTCAAGAGCCTCAAGGTAGAGGCTGCGAAATATTTCGGAGGGCTCAACGGCGGAGCCTCTCAGGAGGATCTGATCCAAGAGGCTGCGCTCTTGGCTCTTGAGAATCCTGCTCTAGATCCTGCTTCAGCGATTAGAGCGGCGCGGGCTGCTCTTAGGGCTGAGCGCATCACCGATGGCGGCAAGCAGCGAGAGATCGGGTTCGCGTATCTCTCCGCCAAGATCGGCAGCGAGGATGGGCTCACGATTGGCGAGGTCATCGTCAAGGATGAGCGAGCCTATCTCAATAGCCTCACGGCTGAGCAGCGTGCTCAGGCTGAGATCTGGATCGCTGAGGGTACGCTTGGCGAGCAGGTAGCAGCGGCGCGGATCGCTTCGGCGGCCCGTGCTCACGGCTCAGAGAAAGCAGCGCAAGGCGCGGCTAACGCTGAGCGAGGCTCGCTGAACGATCAGCGCGTGCTCGTGCTGCTTCAGCAGGTAGGCGGCAAGCATTACGGCTACGCCAAAAAGATTCAGGCTCTACTCGCTGAGCAGGGAGAGACCTTCAGCGTAGAGGCGATCCATATGGCAGTCAGCCGTGCGATGCGCCGCACGGAGGGACGCGATCCACACAGCAGCCGAGACTAGCAGCGAGGCTGCTACGGCAGAGAGAGACCAGAGCGGCGAGGCTGCTCTGGTCTCTCTTTTTTTTTGCTCTTATTCGGTGTGTTAGGGTTTAGGGTCAGGTCGCTCTGTTAGGGTTTAGGGTATAAGGTAGGAGAGCAGACGCTCTCCAGATAGTAGGAGGATCAAGAGATGAAGCACTTTGAGACGATTCAGGATCTCAAGAATCGGCTAGCATCGTCAAGAAACACGCTAGAGCAGACAAAGCGAAGGATCGCAGCAGAGACAAAAGAGCGAAACGAGCGAGAGGCTCTAGAGGCTGAACTCTCGGCAATCTCTCAAGAGATCGCACGGCTCGCTTGGAGCACCGACAACCGCGCACTATAAGAATCAGGGGAGAGGGTCAAGGGACTCTCTCCCCTTTTTTATTTGGGCGGTGTGTTAGGTTCTAGGGTCAGGTCAGGTGTGTTAGGGTTTAGGGTCGGGTTGCTCTGTTAGGATTTAGGGTATATGGTAGGAGGCTCAACAAGAGACTCCACAAGGTAGGAGGTACAGGATGAAAGTCTGGGGGATGAAGCGATGGGCTGGGTTTGGCAAGAGTGCCCGACACGGCAGGGCTCTCACAAATGCGGCTCCATCAGAGCAGGTGCTCAGAGTGGCAGCAGCAGCGGCAGCGGGTGAGTACAAGAGCAAGGCTCTGATTATCGCAGGGCGGCTCTTGGTAAATGATCAAGCACGAGGCGACGGCTGGTACGATTTCGGAGCCAAGAGGCTGATTCTCAAGAAAATCGCAGCCTAACAACAAGGGAGCGGCAGGGGATCACCCCCCCCTGCTGCTCCCTTTTCTTTTTATTTATGCGATGTGTTAGGGTCTAGGGTCAGGGTTCTGGCGGCTCTTTTCTTTCGGTGTGTTAGGGTTTAGGGGCAGAGTCTATAGAACATCTGTTCTATCGGTATGTTAGGGTTGAGGGAATAAGGTAGAGGGTCGCTCCCTCACAAGAAGGCAAAAAGTAGGAGGGTCAAATGAACGGAGTATTCAGCACCGAGGAGAAGCAAGCAATCCTCGCAGTCGTAGAACTCGCACAAAGCAACGAAAAGATCGCAAAGCAGATCGCAATCGCAATCCTCGCAAATCCAGAGCAGACTCTGGCGGCACTCAAACTAGGGGTGGCAAAGGCAAAGATCGCACGAGGAGAATCCATCAAGGGCTGGTACTAAAGAGAGACGGGAAGGGGGGTCGCTCCCCTCTTTCCGTTTTTCTGAATAAGCGATGTGTTAGGGTCTAGGGTCAGCCTCTTTTCGTTTTTCTGAATATGCGGTGTGTTAGGGTCTAGGGTCAGGGCGGTATGTTAGGGTTTAGGGTATATGGTAGGGGCAACAGCCCTGGTAAAGTAGGAGGTAGAAGATGAGTCTAGGAGACGACATCAGACTCCTGGAAGAGGGGTCAGCGGCACGAGCGCCGTATCTCAAGAAGATGCGCGAAGCAGAAGCGCGTGGGGATCACGCCGAGGCGCAGCGGATCTACGCCGAGATGCGCGCAGCAAACAAAGAATACGATCTGCCAGAGCAGGTATTCTAGCGGGGCGGGGGGAGGCTGGGTCTCCCCCCTGACCCTACACCCTAACACGCCGATACTATTTCTTTGTATTTTTTTAGGTGTGTTAGGGTTTAGGGGCAGGTTGGTCTGTTAGGGTTTAGGGTATATGGTAGGAGAGAGATCCTCTCCAATAGTAGGAGGCACAAGATATGGGACTCAGAGAGACGATCCTCAAGGATGGGGGAGCCACAATCAGGAGCCGCACGATGGTAGCGGTCTCGCTAAAGCGGGGCTATGCCGTAGGCTCAACAGCAGAGACGGCGATCCGTCTCCCGATTACAGCAACAGAGACGGCGATCCGTCAGGCGATGTTCCTGATCTGGCACAGATTTGGCACGAGGCATCTAGGGGCGTGGGTTGATGGGGATACCATCCATCTAGATCCGACGACAATCGTACGCAACAAGAGGGACGCGCTCAATCTAGGGGCAGAAAATCGGCAGATTGCGATCTACGATTTCCGCAAGAGCGAGACGATCACGATCTAGCAGAGATGGGCAGGGGCTGGCAGGGGCTGCCAGTCTCTGCCTATTTTTGGTGTGTTAGGGTCTAGGGTCATCTCGGTATGTTAGGGTTTAGGGTATATAGTAGGAAGAGAGGGGATAAAATCCCTCTCAACCATCATAGAGCCTAGGTCTGTTAGGATCTAGGGTATATGGTAGGGAGAGAGATCCTAGGAACTCTCAACCAATGGTGAGGCGTTAGACGAGCGATCAGTTGCCGCAGCCATAAATGCGGGTAAAGAGATGCAGGTGGAGCGATGACCGCTAGGACAGACTCTGTAAATCTGGGAGCGGTAGGGCGGCGAGGAGGGTTATCCCGACGGGGGGAGCCAGAATCAGCCCGATCAAGAGGAGCCAGCCCGACGGGGTTGGCTCCTCTTGCTTTTATCTATTAGATGTGTTAGGGTTTAGGGGCAGGTTGCTCTGTTAGGATTTAGGGTATATGGTAGGAAAGAAAGAGAAGGAGGATCTATGGACTAAGTACAAGAGGCACGAGCCAGACAATAGCGGGGCTGGCGGGTATGTTAGGGTCTAGGGTATATGGTAGGGAGAGACAATCTCTCCACAAAGTAGGAGGCAACAAATGGGATACACATCACGGCACGATGCCATCGGTAAGGTGGCACAGCGGGCAGAGTTTAGAGGCAACAGCATCTGGGCAACCCGCAGCCCAAGCGGTACAGGGCAAATCTACGGCAGGGCAGCAGAGTTGTACCTAGCAGACGCAACGGCGGGAGAGTTGGCATATGTTGTCTACTCTTACGCCACACCGATCGCGTGGTACACAAAGCGCGGCGCGTGGGTAGTGCCAGAGGAAAAGTACAGCCACACAACCAGCCGCCATCAGAGCGTGGTACGGCAAGGCGTAGCGCGAGCCTAACAACAAGGGGCGGGGAAGGTCGGCAAGACACCCCGCCCCTAACTATTGGGGCTAGATGTGTTAGGTTTTAGGGTCAGTCTGTACAAGTGGCTATGTTAGGGTTTAGGGTATATGTTGAGGGAGATACCCTCTACAAGATAGGAGGCACAAGGATGACCATTGAGCAGAAGTTGGAGCAGATCCGCGAGGAAGCAGAGAAGGCTGCTGCTGCTAACGATCAGCAGAAGTTTGCCAAACTCGCACAAGAGCACGAGGACTACGCTTGGCTTGGGGCAAAGGTGGGCTTTGATAAGGAGCACGACACCTCATACCCTCTCAAAGAGCAGCACCTCGCAACCTGCCCTGTCGGTAGCGTAGACTGGGCAGATTGCTGCTGCGGGGATGCTTTCTAGGTCTGTTAGGATCTAGGGTATAGAGTAGGAGAGAGAGGAGATACAAGATGGCATACAAGAGAGACATCAGCGTATACAAGAATCTCAATGGTTCTTGGGTACTAACATACATCTCCGATCAGGGAGACTATGTGAAGCAGGTCTATTACTTCTACACAAAATCGGCGGCAACCACAAGGTTCCTAGACTTCCTCAAAGAGGCAGGATACTAGGGATACACTAGATACTAGGCAGAGCGAGGGTCTCCTACCCCTGCTCTGCCTATCCTTCTTTGTAGGGATGTGTTAGGGTTTAGGGTCAGTAGGAGTAGAACACCTGTTCTATTGGATGTGTTAGGTTCTAGGGTCAGGGTGGGAAAGCGTGTGCCTCTCTCCTCTGACCCTACATCCTCACACATCAGATACAAGGGGGGAGTATCCAAATACCCCGATCCGCGCAGGTGTGTTAGGTTCTAGGGTCAGACCAAATAGAACAGATGTTCTGGCACGAGGCGGTATGTTAGGGTTTAGGGTATATAGTGGAGGGAAGTGGCACGAGGTGGCACAAATAACCACGCGGCGCGACTCTCCTAGATTATTGAGCCTAGACTGCTATGTTAGGGTCTAGGGTATAGAGTAGGAGGTAATGATGGAATACAGCAAGAGCAACAGAGACAAGAAGGTAGAATCACGCTCATTTCAGCACCTGATGACTGGGAAGGGTACGATCCGACTCCATCAGGAACTACTATGGAAGGCTCACGCTAAGAAGGTACAACAGCAGGGAGTGGAAGCGCGTAGGGCTAAGGCTACTCCCCTGTGAGTTGATATAAATAGGGTATTTCGGGCGATTTTTAGGGGTATATAAGGGTATTATTTATACAATATTTATAGGGTAAAGAGGTATGTTAGGGTTTAGGGTATATGGTGAGGGTCAGACAATCTGATCCCGATAGCGTAGGAGGTACTGGTATGGGTTATGTGAAGGATAAGATCAGAGAGGCGAAGGCTCAGCGGCTCATCATTGAGCAGGATCTCATTGAGGCGATCGCTCAGGGTTGTGCCGCAGGACTGGGAGACAATCCCGATCCTATGGTTGTCGTAGATTCGGCGACTGGGCAACGCTGGGATGTCTCAGGGGGAGCGTGTGGATTCGCGTGGGTCAATGTGCCGCTCAATACGGCTCTTGGCAAGGCGATCCTCAGGAACTATGAAGGGGCTAGGGGCGGGATCTTTGCTGCTCACAAGGCGTATGGTGGCGGGGTAGATCTCTGGGTCTCAGGATTCGGGCAGTCTCTCTCTCGCAAGGAGGCGGCAGCAGGAGCGGTGGCACGCTACCTCACGAGCAAGGGCTACAAGGGTGTAGGGTTCCGATCACGAATGGACTAGGGGTATCGGGGGAGATTAGGCGACTGGTCTCCCCCGACCGCTATGTTAGGGTTTAGGGTATAGAGTAGAAGGAGGTGGAGATATGGGTGCTATGAAGGACGCAGCAATCAAGGAGCGCAACGCAGGGTTCATAGATATGACTCCCGACAAGCAGGGGTACGCGACGATGGCGGCTCTCTTTGGGGAGAATATCGTGGGTCAGGTCAGCCGTGAGGAGCGCGACAACGCTCGTGCTCTATTGGGATCGGTCATAAATATCGCAGGGCATCTGGGCAACGCGATGGCAGCAGGGGACGAGGACGCTCAGAAGGCGTACGAGTGGCTCGTGGAGCGGTTCCCTCAGGGCAAGTAGGTATGTTAGGGTTTAGGGTATAGAATAGGAAGGAGGGCATATGAAAATCACACAGGTGGTACTGGAACCGAACGACGCGGTGAATATCGTAGTCGGTGCGATTGAGGGCGGTACAGGGTATTGGGCAGAGTGTACTGACTACAAGTGGAAGCGGTGGTATGTGAATCCCGACGCTAAGTTTGACGACCCTGATCACGACAAACTTCGGGATATTCCACGCGACGAGGTGCTCGTCAGAATCAAGGAGGACGAGGACAACGGCGAACCTACGAGGGACAACAACGACTGGTTTGAGATCACGATTGAGAACTTGGAGAAGGCGGTGTGTGCCGTGCTCAGTAGCAAGTACGCTCACACAATCTCGTTTGACGCATACGGCGGGGAGATAGATGTGGACGCGACAGGTGCGGATATTATCTTTCAGTACGCGATGTTCGGCGAACTGGTATTTGCCTAACAGGTATGTTAGGGTTTAGGGTATATGGTAGGAAGGCATAGCGAAGGAGGTCTGAGATGTACGAGGCAAGGACTTGTAGAGATTGTAAGGTGATCGTCTACTACCCTGACGAGATGGTAGCAGGGTTCTGGGTTTACAGCGACAGCCGACCACGCAGGGAGAACGAGTGGGGCGTACTGGATTGGGAGGACTACGAGAGTGCGGTTCCTGAGGGTGCGAAGGTGTACTGCCTCAACTGCGCTCCTTGTGAGTGTGGCGACCACGAGCGACTCGCAGCACACACGGCTGAGAATATCTTGCGGTACGAAGGATAGGTATGTTAGGGTTTAGGGTATAAGATAGGAAGGCATAGCAAGAAGGAGGTGCTCTATGGCAGAAGGTATGTACAGACACACTTGCGACGAGGCGAAGGATGCGGAGATTGACGCTCGTGGCATCACGATCACGGCGAAGGTGCTCGCTAACCTAAAACCTTTGGAGGATGGGGGACGAGCGTTCTGGGCACAGGATTTCCACGAGGATCTATTTCCTGACCAGACTACGGCTGAGGAACTCTACTGCTTGGACTGCGACGAGGCGTTCGCTCAGGTGGTACGAGGGATGGATCTCGCTCGCGTTGAGCAGATGCTCTACGACGGCGAACTTTCAGATGTGGAGTGGTACGAAGGGTAGGTATGTTAGGGTTTAGGGTATAAGATAGGAAGGCATAGCAAGAAGGAGGTCTGAGATGGCAACAGCAGAGATGTGGAGCAAGGTAGAAGGCGCGCTACTTGGTGCGAAGGGGATCGCGTTTGATACTTGCCACAAGATTTATGTGCTCTTGGATGACGAGCAGATGGTACAGATGAAGGGCTATGGGTATAACCCGCTCATTTCGGCTGGCGAGATGACGGCTGACGAGATGCTGACCACGATTAGAAAGTGGTACGACGACTCGTGCGGTCTCAGGTTCGTCAATGCGGTGAGCACGAATCACGACGACCCGAACGCAGGGTTCACGGACTTGATCCCGCAGGGTGCGGACGAGGAGGACAAGGGCGGGGAGTGGCGAGACCAGTAGGTATGTTAGGGTTTAGGGTATAAGATAGGAAGGCATAGCAAGAAGGAGGTCTGAGATGGGATACGCAGGACTGATGGGTATGCGCGGAGCAGCGAGCGAGGATGTAGCGTTGGAGTGGCATCTGACGAGCAACATTTATCCCGCGCCGCCTCGCTCAATGATCAGCGTGGCGAAGGCTGCGATTGAGGCGGTACGCAACGGAGACAACGAGCAGGGCATCCCGCTCCCTGATGGGGTGAATCACCGCATCTATGGGAAAGAAGTGCCAGCGTTTATTATCGTGGACAACTTCCGACTGGAAGGATTTATTGACGAGGAGGTTCAGTAATGATTTTTGAGACAGAGGTACGCAAGGTATGCGAGGTTGAGATCAGAGTAGAAGCGGACAACGCGGACGAGGCGCGCAAGAAGGCTCTTGCCATAGCGCAAGAGATGGCGGTTGAGGACTGGTGGGACGAGGAGATCAGCGTGGTACAGGTAGGACGAGCCTACGAACACCACGAGCACGAGATCAAGTTTGTCGGGGACTTCCTTGTCTGCGAGTGTGGCAACACGCCAGACAGCGACGGCTTCACGACGACGAGCACGGAGGGCATAGAGGTTGAGCCTGAACCAAACAAGTGGGATGGCAAGACTTACCGATGCGACCGATGCGGATCAGTCAAGAGTGTAGACAAATAGGTATGTTAGGGTTTAGGGTATATGGTAGGAAGGCATAGCAAAGAAGGAGGTGCGGTAATGGAGGAGTGTGGTGGCTGCGGTAAGCAGTTTGACGCAATCAGGGGAGCACTATCTCGCTACGACAACAAGACGATGATTTGTAGCGACTGCGGATCGGAGGAAGGTATGGCTCAGTATGTGGCTCAGTCATACAATATTGACCCAAAGGCAATCCTGTTCGGGGCAGGTAAGATTGACTGGCTGACCCTAGCGGGTGGGAAGGAGGGAGCAAATGTCTGACGACAAGACTTACAAGGTGGTACGGACTTATTTTGCGGGTCATCCTAGCAAGGTGCTCGCAACAGGTAAGACGCTGGAACAGGTTCAGCATTGGTGCTCCGACCCCGACACGAGCAGCAGCACGACGACCAGCGAGGCTGGTAAGAAGCATACAGAGCAATATGGGTCGTGGTTTGACGGCTACGACGAGGAGTAGATATGTCGGCGATGAGTGATCAGATGAATAGAAAGATTTTGATGGACGAGGAGCCAACAAGGTGCGACCAATGCGGCGAGTCGCTACAAGCCAATGATAACAACGGCGAGTGGTTTTACAGCAACAAGAACTGGTCTGGCGTGGTGCTGGTTTATTGTCGGGGCTGCGAGGATCGCAGGGCTGAGAAGTTTGACGATGTAGAGAACTGCTCAGAGTGCGACGGCATTGTGGTTGAGGACGATATTATTTGGTACGACCCAGCGTCTAAGCAACTGAATACCGATATAGGTGTTCCGTACTGCGCGGCTTGTCTGCCAGAGCAGCACCAATAAGGTATGTTAGGTTCTAGGGTATATAGTAGAGAGGAGGGAACAAGATGCCAGTAGTAGTGATTCAGATTCGTGGTGGTCTAGTCGTTGAGGCAACGACAGATATTGAGGGGCTAGATGTTATCGTGCTACAAGAGGACGACAAGGTTATTGACCGAGCGGCTAATGTAGTTTACGATGCCGATCCACGACAGATTGTCGGGGAGGCTCTGGTCTCTGGGTTTGAGGATTTAGACGAGGAGGTGGATAATGTCTGAGGATAAGGATTTGGCGGTCTCTCGTATTGAGGATGCGCTCGTCGGGAACTTTGACGGCGACTGGAGTGGTGGGCTGCGAAGGTTCTCAAATGTATCGGTGGACGATTTGATCGCTGCGATTGAGGCTGCGCCTGAGTTGGCAGATATTACACGATGGAATAGTTTTATTGGTCTGCCGATGCTTCTGATTGAGGCTGGCAAACTAATGGAGCAGGGACTAGATGTCCACTTCATCGGGTATGTTGTCGGTCAAGGGCGCAAGGACGCACGGCTTAGCGTTGAGGGTCTGTGTGCCTCTACGCCTGACGGAGACTCAAAGACGCTGACTCTCGCTGCGCTACGAGGTGCAAATCTTGGAGCGGACGAGTTTGAGATTCGTGGCGATGAAGTTATCTGGTGGTGGGACTGATGCAAACATTTCTGCCGTACAACGATTTCACAAAGTCGGCGAAGGTTCTTGACCGACAGAGACTAGGCAAGCAGCGCGTTGAGGTGCTGCAACTGCTCAAGGCTCTAAATGGTGAGACTAAGGGGTGGGTGAATCATCCCGCTGCAAAGATGTGGCGTGGGTATGAGAACTGCCTTGTGGTCTACGGCTTGAGTATTTGTACTGAGTGGATTGAGCGAGGGTACAAGGACACTTGCTTCGCCAAGATTCTGGCGTACCGCGACTACCAGACGGCTATGGTAGTGCCGCCGTGGTTAGGACGCGAGGACTTTCACGAGTCGCATCGTAGCAATCTGCTCCGTAAAGACCCTGACTACTATTACAAGTTTGGTTGGACTGAGCCGACGAACTTAGAGTATGTTTGGGAATAGAGGTATGTTAGGGTTTAGGGTATATGGTGAGGGAAGTCCCCTCATCAAGTAGAGAAGGAGGTTTGAGATGGATACGAAGGACACGCTAGTAGCATTCGGGTTTATTATCGGAGGTGGTTTCATCGCAGGTCTGAACGGCAACAACGCTTTCGGCGTAATCGTCGGAGGGTTGGCTGGTCTTGGTCTGCTTGGTGTAATCCTGCTGATCGGCGACAAGGTTGATCAGACACTTCGCAATCATTATAGCAATAAGGGGAGGTTCTAATGCCTAACTGGTGCGGCAACGAGATCACAATAACGGCTGGTAGCAGCGACAGAATCGCTCAAGTAATGGAGGGGATCAAGTCGGAGCATTCCGTCTTTGACTTCGCTAAGATTGTGCCACCGCCATCTGATCCAGACGATCAGAAAATCTATCGTGGTGAGCCATCGCAGCACGGCTATGTCGGTTGCGAGTGCGTGCCTGTCTATGTCGGCGAGGCTCCTAATGGGGAGTGGCTGGTCAATGGCAAGCCACCGATCAAGGATCACGCCAAGATTGACGGATCATTTGCCAGCGAGATCGGGTCTGCTGTAGAGCGTTGTCCTGATCACTTGGGCATCAAGGTTGGAGAGCATCCACTATTCTGGTGGAACTGGAATATCGCCAACTGGGGAACAAAGTGGAGCGTCAGCGGAGATGATGTGAATGCTAGGGCACACAACAAATCTGCGTTCGTATCATTTGATACGGCGTGGTCTCCACCGATGCGTATTGTTCAGGCTCTGTCTGAGAGGTATCCTGATCTCGTGGTGCATATCAAGTTTGCAGAGATGGGGATGGGATTCATCGGCGAGTCCACCTTTATCGGCGGCAAGTGCACGGACGAAGGGTATTGGGAGGCTGATGTCCAAGATGGGGAGACCATTGAGGTTGATCCATTCTGGGAGGACGACCCTAAGCGAGTGATCAGCAAGGAATATTACGACAACGGAATGCGCCTTTGGAATGACGAAGGCTTTATGAGCATCGGAGGTTGAGTATGAATGCAAAGGATTTCCCGCTAGTTATTCAGGAATCAGTTCACGCAACGATTGAGCGACAAGAGAACGATAAGAATGTGTTCTCGTTTGGTGAGGAAGTACCGACACACAGCGATCCGTTCGTTGGTGTGGTAGGTCAGGTCTCGCTCTGGGTGGACGCAGACTTTGACGAGCAGAATGCTCTTGGGCAGGATGCACTCGTGACGATCTGGGTCTCAAGCCCACAAGACAATCGTGATCTTGCTGATGACTTGATGCCGATCCGTCTAAAGATAGATGAGGCAAAGCGGTTGCAGACACAACTAGATTTCGTAGTGGGCAAGAAGTCCCGCTACTTGGACATTGAGCAAGGAGGTTTGGAATGAGGACGCGCAAGAAGGTACGCAACATTGAGTCATATTATGTGAGGGAGGCTCGTACTACACGAGCACGGCAGGACGGAACGATTCTGGTCTGCGCCATCATTACTTTTGGTGTGATCATTTGGGCGGCTATCAAATGAGAGTGCCAAAGGTTTACAGGGATTTGTTTGATATTGCCGTGGCTCAGGGCTGGCGCGTGGAGCAGAGAAAGAACACACACCTGTCGTGGGTCTCTCCGACTGGAGCAAAGGTATTCTCGTCGTTCACGCCTAGCGATGGGCGAGCCGTGCAGAATCTAAAGAAAGATCTAAGGCGTTACGGACTAAAGGTTTAGAAATATTTATAATCTGTGAATAAATCGCAGATCGCAGGTGTGTTAGGTTGTAGGGTCATAGCGGTGTGTTAGGGTTTAGGGTATATGGTAGCAACGAATAGGTATGTTAGGGTTTAGGGTATATGGTAGGGCTGATGGGATCTCTGGTGAGTGGGACTTAGAACACCCCACTCACCAGAGGATCGTAAGGTTCTCTATGTCTGGGGATGAGCCTCTGGGGACTCGTGGTAACCCTGAGCAATAGTGTCTGGTGGATTCTAGATAAGCCAGATGCGCCGCTCTCGGTGAAAGGTCGCCAACAAAGGGGGTCATTCCAATAGCAAGGTGGCAGATGCTATGCACAGACTACTTCTGCTGGGGCGAACCTTTGGTTCATTAGCCTCAAGATTGGTCGGTGGGGACTTTGTAGTAAGAGTGCACCCCCCACAAACCAGCCGTTAGTAATGGAAAGGTAAAGAGGAAATGGAAATCAGGTCTGTTAGGGTTCAGGGTATATGTTGGGAGGGTAGTCATTCGGCTGCCCCGCAGTATGGAGGAGGTGGAGTATGGGAAATGAAGTACAGATTCACGGCATCTCGTTGGAGAAGCCACAGATTTCAGGTGGGGAGCATCTAATCCCTAAGCCTGAGGACTATGAGATTCAGGGCGAGGAGGCTACGGCTCTCGCTCTTGGGTTCAAGCACAAGCGTCCTGTACTGCTGAGTGGGCATACTGGGACTGGTAAGAATGCTGCTGTCCGTTGGTTCGCCAACAAGATGGGGCTGCCTGTCTATGTTGTCTCGCTGGCTGAAGGCACGACGACGGATCAGTTGATTGGTATGCCGATCCCTGTATCTGGTAATGGCGGCATCGCTGTGGAGTGGCGTGATGGTGCGCTCCCTACGGCTCTGCGTAATGGTGGGATCATTGTTCTTGACGAGATCAACGCTGCCGACGAGCGAACGCTGATGCGCTTGCACGATTTCTTGGCAACGGAGTACCGACTCAATATCTATGAGAAGCCAGATGGTGCAGAGTACATTGAGCCGCATCCAGCGTTTATGTTGGTGGCAACGGCGAACCCTGCCGATAGTGGGCAGTACGCTGGTGCTCGCATTCTCAACGAGGCAACCCTTGACCGCTTCATTGTGGCTGAGGTGTCGTATCTTGGGCTAGAGAATCCTGAGAAGGAAGCGGCAGTCGTCTCTCGTGCTGGCAAGATCAAGCATTCTCGTGCAACACGGATCGTTGAGGTATTCAACAGCGTGCGCCGTGCTGCTGGTCTAGGTGAGCCAGTCCTTGAGACAATCAAGAACGATGACGGCACAGAGACTCAGAAGGTCAAGCAGCAGCCGCTCTCAATGTTCGTGACGGCTAGTACCCGCCGCGCCATTGACATCGCGCTGCTCTCAACAGACATCAGCATTATGTCTGCAGTAGAGATCGCGTTCACTAATAAGATCAACGGCGAGGATCGTCCTGTCGTGCACAAGTTGTTCTTGGATGCGTTCGCTGGCGACGATGAGAGCCAGCCTGTTGTAGAGGAGGTGGCAAATGCCTAAAAAGTACCGCTTCAATCGCAACCAGTTGGCTCAGTACATTGACGCATTCGCTGGGAGTAGTGGTGATCAAGTTGTCATCCGTGACATTGAGCACGGAGCCAACACACACATTCCCCAGCGCGTGGTCAGTCTACCAGTCGGTTCGCCATACGCTCAGGATCTAGCAGCGCACGAGGCTCTGCATATCACGAGCACTTCACCTACGGCTGGTCGCCGTTTGGATGAAGGTACTATGATGATTCTAAACTCTCTTGAGGATGGGCGTATGGAGCGCAAGTCATTCCACAAGAAGCGTGGTCTGCGCGTGCAGTTCCAGCGTAACCTTGTAGATCAGACGATCCCTCAGGTTCAGGGTGAAGCGTGGATCATTCAAGCAATCAAGTCATTGTATCTAGAGGTGGCAGGATATGAATACGACTCACAGATTCTCAAGCCGCGAGCGCGGGAGTTGGCAAAGAAGTTCCGCGACTCAGGTCTGCGTGATGCAGCACGAGCCGCTAAGACAACAGAGGAGTTGCTGCCAATCGTAGAGCGGGTGTTCCCACTCTTTGACGAGGTGGCTGAGCAGATCTCCAGCCGTGGTCGCAAGGCAAAGGCGAATCCAGAGGCTGCTCCCCAGATGGAGGGTGGTCGTGGAGGGGGGCAGGAGCCACGAGGAGGCACGAAGGGTCAGGGAGTGGGATCTGGTGACCCCCAGAGCGGACGCGAGGCTCCTAGTGCCGCTAATCAGGATGCTCAAAATGGGCAGTCTGCACGAGGAGTAGCGTCGGGCGGCAATCCAAGCACAGCGCAAGTCATGGAGACTGAAAGCACAACCTACGATGCGGATGAGCGTCGCCACGAGGGTGAGGCTTCTCAGCGTATGGGAGGCGAGACGCAAGTTAGCGACTCACGCAGGGAAATCAACTCGGATGGCAAGAACGACAAGGTGGTGGGTGGAGCGACAAGCGATTCAATCCGTCGCCGTGCTCGTAGCCTCGTCAAGAAGTTGGATGCGCTGAAGCCAGAGGCAACTCTATGGAGCGACAATGTGGAGCAGTCCACCTACGCCCCACAGACAAACATTAGCCCAGCGACCAATCGTAGTACCAGTCCGCTCAACAAGTTGGACTTGGATCTTGAGAGCATCGGTGATGAGTATGGTCGGGTCAAGATCTCTATCGGTAGCGGCAAGGTCGGCTATGACGGAGCATCGGTGACTGTTGTGCCAGTAAAGCGCAACGAGTACTACGCCTCATCGGAGGAGTCAGTCAAGCAGGATAAAGCAGCGGCTGCAAATCTCGTTGCTGGTATCGGCGGCTATGCAAATGCGCTGGCTCTGCAGATGCGAACATTCTCTCAGACAAAGGCGGGGCGTAAGCACCGATCGTTTGAGAGGACTGGTCGTCTAGATGTACGCCGTGCATCACAGGCTGCGCTTGGCAAGATGGATATATTCCGCGAGCCAGATACTGGTCGCAGCGGTGGAAGCGCATTCATTCTGTCGGTGGATCTTAGTGGTTCAATGACAGAGGGCGCGGCTCACACACAATATCTCAAGGACTTTGCAGAGGCTCTCAACACGCACGAGGGTTCAGTACTGCGACTAGCGCAGGACTGGATCGCCAATGGGCACAAAGATAAACTTGATCTAGGGGCTGCTCGCAAGGAGATGTATGGTCGGCGTGGGATTATTCCACCGCTCTACTATGCGCTGCAAGCGTCTGCGTTGATGTCGTCTGCGCTCTCGCGCTCCAGCATCCCGCACGAGGTGCACGCATTCTCCGACTGGCGAGTCGGGATCGTCAAGAAGTTCAGCGATCCTCTGACGCACGAGGCTCTCACTAATATGTGGACTTGGGGCGGTGGCGGTACGCCAGCGGCTGAAGGTCTGGCTGTGGCGTGGGAGCGGCTCAAGGCGGTGGATGCTAAGAAGCGCGTCGTCATCCAGTTCACAGACGGAGCGGTCGCTGAGAATGTCAAGGATCTTGTGGAGTCAATCCGCAAGGAGGGCGGCATCGTCATCGGTGTGGGCATCGGTGCGTACGGAGCGGACGATGACAATCGCAAGATGTACCCAGAGTTCATTGACTGCGCCGATCCGTCGGAGTTGCCAGTCAAGATGGCGAGCCTCTTGCGTAAACTTACCCAGCGTGGGATAATCGGAGAATGAAAGGAGGAGATATGGATAAGTATATGGATGAACAGAACGAAAAACTTCCAAAGTTCCTCAAGCGTCGTGCGGCTGCGTGCTACGAGTCGGCGAAAGTTGAGCAAGACAATGGTAACGGAAAGGCAGTGACCGCTTGGCTTCTGGCGGCTGTCGCTTATGGGGACGCATACCTTGCGTTCGTTGAGGACGGCAATAGCCAAGAAGTAAAGGATTTGCTTGAAAAAGGATCGCATCACAGCAAGAACGCCGCAAGAATGTATCAGTAAAGGAGGAGAGATGAGCAAGTACGGAATATATATGGGGGCAATGAGCGAGCCAGAGGTGGCTCGGTTCTCGGAGGAGCAGCAAGCAACGCACAAGGACTGGATCACCGCGATCAAGGGGCTAATCACAGCGCCAGATGCTGGGATTCTATACCGCAATGTCTGGCTGCCTGAAATCGTAGACCCAAGCAAAGGGATGCGGATAAATATTTATGGCGACCCTGAGGCTCTGTGGGAGCATATCAGTCCGCTCAATCGTAATGCCAGCGCTCTCCTTCACGAGTTGGATGTCCAGTCATTCCTTGTCGGGAATGTCGTCATCCTGCCAGCGTCGCAAGCGGAGCAGGGCAGCATTATGATTGAGGGATGGGATCGCAATGATGTGAGCCGCGCACTTGCGCTTGTGTGCAAGCATTTGTTTTACCATCGCAAGTACAACTACAAGCGTCGTCACGAGTACGGCGGTGCCCCGTCTCACCCGCAACTGGATGGGCGTGGAGCCTAAACCTTGATGCAAGCGCGGTGGCAATCTTGATAGCGGCTAGAACGACTCTGATCGTTTCGGTTAATCACCAGAACCGTCAGATAATCTTTCGCCGCTACAATAGTCTTGCCGCACTTGTAGCAAAGTTTTAGTGGGAATGGGCGAGATGACCTCGCCTCTTTCACCGCGATCTTTGCTGGCTTCTTACTTGCCATTCTTTAACTCCTTTGCGATCTTAGTAACTGGGTTAGGGTTGATAGGCTGGATAAACTTTGCCTCTGCATCACCATCGTGGTCATCGTAGTACTTCTCCTTGCGGAGCAGTTCAGCGTGTCGCTCTGGCGTAATGATATGGAGTGCTGGTAGCCTTGCATCTACCTCGGATCGGTTGGGCGGGAGGATCATAAGAATTGAATCCTTCTTCCACTCCGCACCCTTGCTAACAATCTTGTGCCAGTAGCGTAGCCACTTCAGCGGGAATTTCTCGTTCTTCGCCTCACCGATATAATGAATAGAAAGGATGTCTGCTTGAATACCAGTGATCTGCCCGATGCGACCAGTGGACGATGTAAGGTTTCGGTACTTCGGATCAAAGCCATCCTTGTCTGTGAGCCAGCGAGCAAACTCTCGCTCCGCGTCTTTGGATCGGCGCAGGAGTGCACGCTTTGATTTCTTTTGTTCGTCGGTGGACTTGGACTCCTGCTTCACAAGCGGATTACCAAATGGATCGCGGAGCATTCCGCTATCACGCTTACCTGCTTTCACGGCTTCCCCGCGTATCGCTTGCCGCGCCAGACCAGCGCGTTGCCAGTCCACGAAGCGAAGTCAGGCTGCCATTCGCCAGCACCCTCACCCCACAACTCAATGACCGCAAAGCCAGCAGCCCAGCGAGCAACCTGATGCTGCGCGAGGTAGCCCAGTTCGGTGCGTCGGCACATCATCCCTGTGGAGATGGCGACCATCCGCTTCTCCTCAAGTTCGGCGAATCCACCCATTGTTCGGAACGCCATACCCTGCGAATGATCGTGCCCGCCGACAACGGAAACGCCCGCCGCTTCACAAATAGGAATAATGGACGAAGCGCCACCAGCGGTGCGAGAGTAAGTGCCGTGCGTCGCAATCAGATCCTCGGTGATCTTGTAGTACGAACGCAGATGCTCAGGTCCGCTATACGAGACAGCATTGTCAATGCACGGAATAATATCCAGCGCATCAAGTCGCAAGAGATTCGCCAGCGAGAGCATCTCTACGCCGTTGGCATCGTGCAGCCCAACAAGGTCGGGAGCCTTACGAGCGAGCCACTTGGAGAAGCGCGCTTCGTGGTTGCCGTAGATGAAAAAGATCTTTGCCTTCTTACCAGCAGCAGCACGGATCTCAGCCAGACGCTTGTGGGCGTGGTTCAACTCGTCCTGCACAGGCAGACCAAGACGAGGGTCTCGCTCAAATGCGGAGACGCTGGTCAGGTCAAGGATGTCACCAGTCAGCACAATGCGGTCAGGCTTCTCGGTGGCAAGGAATGTGAGGAAGCCAGCGAATACATCTGGATCCTCAAATGGGAACTGGAAGTCTCCAGCCGCAACGACGATCTCGCCACGCTTCTCAATCGGCTTACCGATCTTGTCAATGTACGAGTACTTGACTGGCGTGACAGGAGCAATCTCGTGGTGAACCTGAGCCAGCGAAACATCTACTACCGCAACCTTCGCCTTGTCTTTCATACCCTTCAACTCCTCTGCCAATCGTTGCCGATAGGCGTGCTTCGTAACTTCTGGGTACTCACTAAGGAACTGCTCCTTGTTCAGAGTCAGAAGTTTCTTGACAACCTCTTGGTTCCAAAAGAATCCGCTGTTAGCCATTATGCTTTCTCCTCCCCTTCAAATCCATCTTCGCTCATAGGAAATTCATTCTGGCGAATCATCTGCTCCGCGTCTGGAGAGAGGATGCCTCGTGTCTTGAGCCATTTGTGGAAACTTACTTTCTTGCCTGTGTTCTCACGATCCTCCAAATACTTCTCATACATAAACTTCAACGCGGCATCGCCTGCAAAGTTATTTCGCATTTCGGTTCTTTCGTCCGCGACGAGCCTGAGGGAACTTCCCAATCAGGTGCTTGACGCGACGGATCTTAGCGGCTGCAAAGTATGGCTTCGCCTTCTGGCGGTTTGCCCACTCAGTAAGGATGTATCGGTCGTTAGGGGAGAGCGTCTCCATCCACGCCTCCAACTCAATCAGGTCGCAGTGCAGCGCGTTGCCGATGGTAGTAGGGTAGCGACCAGTCCATTCATCTGGATCAGTCGGTGGGCTAGTCGCCAACATCGCGCTGCGAATGTATGGCTGCTCAGCAATCAGAAACTTGAGGTAGTCAATGTCGCCGTCTAAAGAATATACAATGCTGTCAATACGAAGGACTTCGCCCTCATCGTACGGCTTTAGCATACTCAATCCATTCCGAACAGAAGGGACACTGAACCCTCTTGCTCTTTCCGAACTTGTGGATCTTTGCGTCCATAAGGTTAAACTTCTTT